>Ga0070717_10000079_pt1 | contig 79689 bp, 57 predicted proteins | sample LARL113metaG_FD_71366 | JGI IMG/M metagenome (GOLD analysis project Ga0070717, IMG submission 71366) | Corn, switchgrass and miscanthus rhizosphere microbial communities from Kellogg Biological Station, Michigan, USA - LAR L11-3 metaG | ecosystem: Host-associated > Plants > Roots > Rhizosphere ...
CCACGTCTTGTTGGATAATGGGGCCGTCGTCTAGAACAGCGGTCGCATAGTGGGCGGTTGCGCCGATGAGCTTTACGCCCCGGGAATGCGCCTGGTGGTAAGGTTTTCCTCCGGCAAAGGCGGGGAGGAAGGAATGGTGAATGTTAATCACCGGTCGACCAAAGGTCTGCAAAAACTCCGCCGAGAGGATCTGCATGTAGCGCGCGAGAACGACCAACTCGATCTGATTTTCTTCCAGCAGCCGGAGTTGTTTGCCCTCCCCTTGTGCTTTCTCCCCTGGACCAAACGACACCAGATGAAAAGGCAGGCCATAGCCTTCGGCGACCGGCCGTAGATCGGGATGATTGGATACGACCAGAGCGAGATCGCAGGCGTACTCCCCCGCTTTCCATCGCAAAACCAAATCGTGAAAACAGTGGTCGAACTTCGAGACAAAAAGAGCAACGCGTGGCCGGTGGCGAGAAGAGGCAACCTGGGCATTCATTCCCAGATCAGCCGCGAATTGAAGGAATGCTTCGGAATCGATCGCGTGATCCTGGCTCGCAGGAACCCACTCGATCCGCTGAAAAAAGATGCCCGCTTCCATGTCGCGGTGTTGATCGGCGTGAAGAATGTTGCCGCCGCGATCGAAAATCCACCCAGCAACCCGTGCCACCAATCCCGGCCGATCGGGACCGTGCAAAAGCGCGATCAAGGTGGGGGCAGTCGCGGAGCTCATCTCCCCATGAGAGATTTCCCTCGAGCGAGGCGCAACTCCGAAGGCCCGTATTTTGTGGGCTCCCCACTGCGACTGATTCACCGCTCAGAGGCGGGCCCCGGAGAAACCTGGCCTCGAGTTGGCCTTGAGTCAGCAGGCCCAAAGCGTAGCCTGCTGACCGTCTTGGAGTCGGCTCAATTATACAAAGGCAACGTTGCCGACGTATTTTTGAATGGGACGGACGCCAACGCGTTTATTCCGCAGAGCTTTGATCCCATTCAAGGCCGCGAACGCGCCTGTAATGGTGGTCATGATACACACGCTGTGCGCATAGGCGGCCGAGCGAATTTTATTTTCGTCTTTTCGCGGAATCATCCCACTCGGAGTATTGATGATCAGCTGAATCTGACCGTTTTTGATCATGTCGATCGCGGTCGGGCGGCCCTCATCGATCTTGGCGAGTTTGTTCACCTTGATTCCATTTTGGGCTAGGTGCAGCGCCGTGCCGCTGGTCGAGTAGACTTCGAAGCCGAGAGCGGAGAGTTCGCGGGCCAAGTCGACCGCTTGTTTTTTGTCCGCATCCTTCACCGAAAGGAAGACATTGCCCTTGATCGGAAGACCCGGCTTCGCGGCGGCCTGGGCTTTGGCAAAAGCGATTCCGAGATCTTCGTCCAACCCCATGACCTCTCCGGTAGAGCGCATTTCAGGCCCGAGGGTGATCGTGGCGCCGGGAAAGCGGGCGAAGGGGAAGACCGCTTCTTTGACACACCAGTGGCAGGGGGTCTGCTCACGGGTGAAGCCGAGTTCCTTCAGCTTTTTACCCGTCATGATCTTGGCCGCGAGTTTGGCGAGAGGAACGCCGATTGCTTTCGCGACAAAGGGCACGGTGCGCGACGCGCGGGGATTCACTTCGAGAACGTAGAGTTGGTTGTCTTTCACCGCGAACTGCACGTTCATCAGACCGATCACATTCAGCTCCTTGGCCAACGCGTAGGTCGCCTCGCGGACCGTATTCAACATGGCCTTACCGAGGGTGTGCGGGGGCATGACCATCGAGGCGTCACCGGAGTGCACTCCGGCAAATTCAATGTGCTCCAGCATCCCACCGATCACGCTTGTCTCACCATCGCTGATACAGTCGACGTCGAGTTCGATCGCGTCTTCGAGGAACTTGTCGATCAGGACCGGTTTGCCCGGCATGGCGTCGAAGGCCTGACGAATCACTGCTCTGAATTCTTCCTCGGAATAAACGATGAACATGCCTCGTCCGCCCAATACGAACGAGGGGCGAAGCAAAACGGGAAACCCGACTTCTTTGGCGAAGGTCAGCGCTTCTGTTTCATTCAACGCCGTGCGATTGGCCGGCTGTTTGAGTCCGATCTTGTGGAGAATGGCGGCAAAGAGTTTTCGATCTTCGGCCATCTCGATGGATTCGGGAGACGTGCCGATGATATTGACGCCGTTTGCCTTCAACGCGGTCGCGAGATTCAGCGGGGTTTGGCCACCAAACTGAACGATCGCCCCTTCGCAGTTTTCCTGCTGATAAATCTCGAGTACATCCTCCAAGGTGAGGGGCTCGAAATAAAGCCGATCGCTCGTGTCGTAATCGGTGGAAACGGTCTCGGGATTTGAATTCACCATCACGGTTTCAAAACCGATTTCCCGCAGTGCAAAACTCGCGTGAACGCAGCAGTAATCAAACTCGATCCCCTGACCGATGCGGTTTGGGCCACCGCCAAGGATCATGATCTTACGTTTTTTCGAAGGCAGGATCTCATTCTCGTCCCCGTAGCTAGAATAATAATACGGAGTAAACGCCTCAAATTCCGCAGCACAGGTATCCACCAAACGATACGTGGTCTGAATCGACCGCTTCTTACGCTCGGCTCGGACGGTCGCAAAATCCGTCTTCAAAAGATGGGCGAGCTGCACATCGGAAAAACCAAATTGCTTGGCCCGGCGGAAAAGCAGGGTGTCGAAGGAAGCGAGGGTGTGCTTCTTGATCTCTTGCTCCATCTCGAAAATCTCGCGTAGCTGATGGAGGAACCACGGATCGATTTTGGTCAGATCGAAGATTTGGCTGACCGTGTATCCGGCGAGGAACGCGTAACGAATGTAGAAGATCCGATCGGCATTTGGCGTACCGAGTTTCTGCTTGATGAATTTGTCTTCTGGAAGCTCGTCGCCTCCAAATTTACCGCCTCCGCCGAAACCGCGCGCGCCGATTTCCATCGAACGCAGCGCCTTCTGGATCGACTCTTTGAAGGTCCGACCAATCGCCATCGCCTCGCCGACCGATTTCATCGCGGAGGTGAGGGTCTGATCCGCGTCGGGAAATTTTTCGAAGGTGAAACGCGGAATCTTCGTCACCACATAGTCGATCGTCGGCTCGAAACTGGCCGGCGTGAGGCGCGTGATATCGTTGCGCAATTCATCCAAGGTGTATCCAACGGCCAACTTCGCCGCAATTTTCGCGATGGGGAAACCCGTCGCTTTCGACGCCAGCGCCGAACTGCGACTGACCCGCGGATTCATCTCGATCACCACCATCCGACCGGTGGCTGGATCGACCGAGAATTGAATATTGGAGCCACCCGTCTCGACGCCGATTTCACGAATGACCGCGAAAGACGCATCACGCATGATCTGATACTCCTTATCGGTCAGCGTCATCGCGGGCGCCACTGTGATGGAGTCGCCGGTGTGCACGCCCATCGGATCGAAATTTTCGATCGAGCAAATGACCACGCATTGGTCCTTGTGATCGCGCATCACCTCCATCTCGAACTCTTTCCATCCGAGCAGACATTCTTCGACCAGCACCTCGTGCACCGGCGAAAGGTCCAGGCCGTTCGCCACGATCCGCTCAAATTCTTCCTTGTTATAGGCGATGCCGCCCCCCGCTCCGCCGAGGGTGAAAGAAGGACGGATGATCAACGGGTACATGCCGAGCATCTCCGCTGCGGCACGACCTTCCTCCAAACTTTTCACCGTCCGCGAACGTGCAACGTCGAGGCCGATCTTAAGCATGGCCTGCTTAAACGCCTCGCGATCCTCTCCCTTGTGAATTGCTTCCGGTTTCGCCCCGATCATCTCGACGCCGTGGCGCTTCAGGATGCCGAGCCGATTCAGGTCCATCGAGAGGTTGAGCGCCGTCTGGCCGCCCAGCGTGGGCAAGAGCGCCGAAGGACGTTCGGCTTCGATGATCTTTTCTAAAATTTCGACCGTCAGCGGCTCGATATAAGTGACGTCGGCGAATTCCGGATCGGTCATGATCGTCGCCGGATTCGAGTTCACCAAAATCACTCGGTAGCCCTCCTCCTTCAGCGCCTTGCAAGCCTGGGTGCCGGAATAGTCGAATTCACAACCTTGGCCGATGACAATCGGCCCGGCGCCGATGATAAGAATGGATTTAAGATCGGTACGTTTGGGCATGGACGTGAGTGCCGGGAGGGTTGTGAGCCTCGTGAAGCGGGGCAAGCGGGAAACGGGTAAACCGCGAAGGCGATTTGTCGGCGCGTAAAATTACCCCGCTGCGTCGGCGTTCCAGCACGCCTCTCTATTCGCGCCCGTCGAAAAAATCTGACTTCAGCGAAGTCTTGGCCGGCTCACTTCAACTTGCTAACGTCGACGCCGAGAACCTTGGCCGCTTTGGCTTTGTCGTCGCCGCAGGCGCGAAGGACCAAATCGAAGTACTGCTTCTGTTGACCATTGAGATAATCGGCGAGCGACGGCCAATCTTTCACCTCGCGCAGGCGCATGGGCAGCTGTTGCGACGTGACCACGCGCGAATCCGCGGTCGCGGCGATCTTCGACACCACTTGGTGGAGCTCGGTCAAATTCCCCGGCCAGTAATAAGCCTTGAGCACTTCGAAGGCGTCCTCGGTGAACTCGACCAAACTGGCGTCGAACAGAGGATTGGTCGACAGCGCGGCAAAATGTTTGACCAAGAGCGGGATGTCCTCCGCGCGCTCGCGTAGTGGAGGAAGCACTACAGGGAGGGAGGCCACGCGATAAAAAAGTTCGTCGTGGAAAGTGCCCTCGTCCGTTAATTTCTCAAGATCCTCCGAGGTGGTGCAGATCAGCCGGAAGCCTTGCGAGGTGGCGCGCAGCACGCTGACCAGCTCCTTCTGCATCGGCATGGGGAGACACTGGAGGTGCTGAAGAAAGAGAGTTCCACCCTTAGCCTGTTTGACCCAAGAGCCCCCACTTCCGCTTTGCCCGAGCAGGCCCTCGCGAAAATTAGCCTCGGAACTGAGCGAGCAATCGATCCGAACCAAGGCTCCCTCGGGCGAAGGGGTGGCGCCGTGAAGAATCTCCGCCACCGTGCTTTTCCCGGTGCCAGCTTCGCCTTGCAGGAGTACGGGCGTGCGGACGGTGGAGAGTTTTTTGATCTGCTGGAGGAGCTTTTTGAACTTGGGGCTGACCCCCACCAAGCGGCCTTCGATATCGGCGGACTTGGCCACAGGAAAAGGCGCGGAGGTGGACTGCCGCTCGGTCGTAAATTGCTTGTATTCAAGCCCTCGCTTCAAAGTCGCGATCAGCTCGTCGACTCGAAAAGGCTTTTGCAGATAATCAAACGCCCCGTACTTCAACGCCTGGATCGCGCTTTCCGTCGAAGCGTAAGCGGTCATGATAATCACCACTGCGTTGGGATCGAAAAGCTTCAGCTGTTTCAGGAGCGTGATCCCATCCATCGGCTTCATATCGATGTCCGCTAGAACCAGGTCCGGCTTTTCCGCCTTGTAGCGAGCGAGTGCTTTTTCTCCATCCGTCGCGAACGACGTCGAAAACCCAGTCGGCTGTATCACTGCGTCCAGCATCTCGTGAATCGAGAGCAGGTCGTCGACGATGAGAACAGAAGGCATGCGACAGTTTTCCGCTATTTCTACGGAAAATGCAACGCGTAGCTTGCTGGTACTACGCTCTTATTGCAGGCCGCCCGCGACGGCACCCAGTTGGAAGATGGGGAGGAACATCGCCATGACGATACCGCCGACCACCACACCAAGAAATACAATCAAGAGAGGTTCAATCAAAGACGTGAGCGCTGCGGTGATGGCCTCGGCTTCCGTGTCGTAGAAGTCCGCCACTTTTCCCATCATCCCATCCACGTTACCGGTGGACTCACCCGCCTTAACCATGTGTCGCACCATCGGCGGAAAGAAAGGATTGGCTCCGATCACCTCTGAGACTTGGCCACCTGAGCTGACATGCTTCGCGATATCGTCGCACGCTTCCTCGATCTGCACTTTATCGCTGGCCGCCGCCACGATCTCCAGGGTTCGTAAAATCGGCACGCCCGAGCGAATGAGCGTGGCGTAGGTGCGGCAAAACCGCGAAAGCGCGATCTTGTGGATCAAGGGGCCAAAAATAGGCGCGCGAACCAAAAAGCGGTCTTTGTGGCCCCGCCCGACCGGCGTCGAACAGTACTTCTTCACGCCCCAATAAATCCCGTAGACCGCCAGGCCCACCGCCCAGAAATACGAGCGGAGGAAATTGCTCGTATCAATCAGCATCTGAGTTGGAGCGGGCAGCTTTGCGCCGAAGTCGGCGAACATCGCGGCGAAGACGGGGATGACAAAGATCAGCAGCACGTTGACCAACACCACCGCCAGCCCGATCACCGCAATGGGATAAACCATCGCAGACTTCACCTTTTTTGACAGCTTCACCGACGCTTCAAAATACGCCGCAACCTTGCTGAGAATTTCCGCCAACGCTCCAGACGCTTCACCCGCCTCCACCATCGAAGTGAAAAGGGTGTTGAACGAATTCGGATATTTTTTCACCGCGGAGGAAAACGAATTACCCGAGGAAATATCCATCCGCACGTCACGTATAATAATTCTGAATACAGGATCCTGGGTTTGTTCCTGCAGCGCCTCCAAACATTGGACCAGCGGCAATCCAGCGTTGAGCAGCGACGAGAGCTGCTGAGTGAACATCGCGAGCTCGGCCAGCGGCAACTTGTAGCGAACCGCTTTGCGCTCGAGGGACTTCTGCTTCGCGAGCGTCTGGGCCGTATTCACATTTGTCCGACCTTTGGCAGGGGACGAGCGAAGGGCTGGGGACTGTCTCGCGGGGGCAGAAGTAATAAACGCCATACGATCATGAAATGAAGGATGCCCAAAAACCCGCAACTCCATTTCCCTCTGAGAGCTGTCAAAAATTCGCGATTCTATTTCAGCAGCCTGCTACCCGTCTGCCACCGGGTCCTTTGTTCTCCAAAAACGGTTCAAGACTTCTCAATCCAAGAATCGGCCCCGCCGCCTCCAAGTTGGTAAAAGCCGGCTTGACCGCGTTTCCCGATCCGTGAAGCTCAATCGTTGTCGCGGCTGTAGTTTAGTGGTAAAACCTCTGCCTTCCAAGCAGGTGTCGACAGTTCGATTCTGTCCAGCCGCACCACTTTTTCCGAGGAAAAGGGGTGTTTCGACGAAATCAGATCACGGGAGCTCAGGTCGCATCCCAATCGTCCGGCGGGGGGAAGGCCTTGACTAGCACAGCATTAATCACGGTGAGCATAAGCCAGCCGGGCCAGGCCATCCGCAATGACTGCAGCAAAAGAGCTCCCGCGGCTTCAAGGTGTGGAAAAGCCGGGGCAACCTCCAGGCCGGTCGACGCCACTTTGGCCATCATGTATCCAAAAGCCGCACTCCACCAAAACCGGGGGAAGCGTCGGAGGAGAGGCTGTAACACCAAGACGAATACCACCGTCTCAGCGGCCAAAAGAAAGACGGCATGAGAAGGAGGGAAACCCAGCACCAGAAAATTCAAAAGCGGCGCCGACAGCCCCACCAACAATCCCACCCCGGTTCCATAAAGATAAGCCGCGACCAGAGCCGCCCAAAACGCGGGTAGCATCGAAGCTCCGAGTGGCTTCGCGCCGTCCCAGGGGATGAGGTGAATGCCGAGAGGGATGAACCACGCGAGTAACAACAGAAGCGCAGAATCGCGCCGACTTGGCTTCTGGATCGCTTTCTCCACCGCGGGTGGAACCGAAACCGAAGGGTGCATCATGGTTTGGTCAGGATGGGATGACTGTAGGAACTACTTCATGTTGTGCAACCTCCAATCCTTCCGCAGCCTTTGCACCCCACCGTTGCGTCCTGACCTTCACCCTGTCAGGTAAACGGATCCGTCTCAGCTCCACCACTCACCTCTTGCCATGCCACATCAACCCTCTGCTCAACGCTACGACAATCCGTCGCTCTACCGCCGTTGCGGTCGCAGCGGCCTAAAGCTGCCTCTCCTGTCCCTTGGGCTGTGGCACAACTTCGGGGACACCGAGGTTTACCAAAGCAGCCGCTCGTTGGTCCTTAAAGCCTTTGATCTCGGCATCACCCATTTTGACTTGGCCAACAACTACGGGCCACCTCCCGGTTCCGCGGAACGGACCTTCGGCCGTATTCTTCACACCGACCTGGCCGACTATCGCGACGAGCTGATCATTTCCACCAAGGCCGGCTACGACATGTGGCCCGGTCCCTATGGCGATTGGGGTTCTCGCAAATACCTACTCGCGAGTCTGGATCAGAGCCTGAAACGCCTGGGATTGGATTACGTCGATATTTTCTATCATCACCGGATGGATCCGAACACGCCGCTCGAGGAAACCATGGGCGCCCTCGCGCACGCGGTGCGGACCGGAAAGGCGCTCTATGTAGGGATTTCCAACTACAATCCGGAACAAACGGCGCGCGCCGCCGAAATTCTGCGCGGCCTCGGTACTCCGCTGCTCATTCATCAGCCGAAATACCATATGTTCGAGCGGACGATCGAACAGGGCCTCCTGGCCGTGCTGGCTCGCGAAGGCGTCGGATGTATTCCGTTTACCCCGCTCGCCCAGGGACTGCTCACCGGGCGTTATCTCGAAGGCATCCCCGCGGACGCGCGCGCCGCGCGCGATCCTCGGTTTCTCAAACCCGAACACATCACGGAAGAAAAGCTGGGAAAAATTCGTCAGCTCAATTCCTTCGCTCAAGCCCGTGGCCAAAGTCTGGCCCAAATGGCCCTCGCCTGGGTTTTGCGGGATCCCACCGTGACCAGCGCCCTCATCGGCGCGAGTCGCGCCAGTCAGTTGGAGGAAAACTTGCAGGCCACGCGAAATCTCACCTTCACCGCTACGGAGCTTGCTGCCATCGACCAGGTGCTCAAACCGTAATAGCAGCACGAGCCCGCCTTTGAACTTGATCCTCTTCCAACCTCACGAAACCGCGACCCCCCTCCCGCGCAGCGACCAGCGGGCGTTGCATGTATTGGATATTCTGAGACGCGGCAGCGGGGATACGTTTGACGTGGGTATCGTTGACGGCCCTCGCGGCAAAGCGACGTTGGTCGACGTCGGGCGCGACGCTCTGACTTTTTCGTTCACCTGGGGTCTGCCGCCTCCGCCGCTCGATCCCATCACGCTCATCGTGGGGCTGCCGCGGCCCCAGACCGCACGGAAAATTCTCCAGGATGCCACCGCGGTCGGCGTGGCCGCCTTGCACTTCGTGGTCACGGACCGGGCCGAACCTTCCTATGCCCAGAGCAGCCTCTGGAGTTCCGGCGAGTGGCGTCGGCATTTGATTGCCGGCGCCGAACAGGCTTTCTGCACCCGGCTTCCGTTGGTGACCTGGACCAGCACGTTGGCCGACGTCGTATCCCAGCTGCCTCACACCGCGGGTCGGGTCGCGCTCGACAACTACGAGGGCGTCATGCCGCTTCTCTCGTATACAGTTTCTGGTTACAACCCCGCTTCGCCCCCGGACATGGCTCTGGCGATCGGCGGGGAGCGCGGCTGGAGCGATGAAGAGCGCCACGCGTTACGCCAGCAGGGCTTCACCCTCGCACATCTCGGTGAACGTGTACTCCGGACCGAGACCGCGGTGATCGCCTCGCTCGCCATCCTCAAAGCCAAGCTCGGGCATATTTGATCTGCCGAACGAACGCTGACGCGCCACCGTCTACGGCCCGCTCAACGTCTCCTTCAACTCGTCGGCCCGCGTTTAAAAAAAGCCACCGTCGGCTGACGAGCCCCTTTCCCCAGGCGCTTCACACAGGTCCATTGCTCTGGCGTCAGCGTCATCTCTCCCGGCATTTCGAAAATGATCACGGGATCGAGCTTGGACTGCAGGAGCTGGCCGAGTCGGGCGAAAAGTCGGGGCGCCACGGTTTCGATCACCTCATAAGGCGGATCGATAAAAACCAAATCCGGCACGGGTCGTCCTTCGGGCAGTATCCAGTCGAGCACGTCAGCTTGAGCCACGCTCAAATCCGCGCTGGACCGGCGCAGACTCTTGCACACGGCCTCGATATTCTGGCGCACACAGCTCGCCGCCTTCGCGTTCTTTTCTATAAAATATCCGCCCTCCGCACCACGGCTGAACGCCTCCAGCCCATAAGCTCCACTGCCAGCAAAGAGATCGAGAAACCAACACCCAGGCACCCGCGAGGCCAGACTGGAAAAGACCGCCTGCCTCATTCCGTCCGTGGCGGGTCGCACGGCATCTCCTTTCGGCACCTGCAGTGGAATTCCTCGGGCCTCTCCTCCACTTATGCGCACGGCACCCCCGGGGAGAAAAGGAAGGAGAACGGATGGACCGGCATCGCAGCAGCCAGCAAAACCAAGGGATCTTTGGCAAGCTCCGCGCGGTCTTCCATCGACCTTGTCCTGCGCTAACGAATACATCCTGGGCCGCCCGGCCTTCATTCTTTCCTGCGGTCCAAGCCGGCGCACCGTCCATTTAGCATTTGCTACCGCTTTCTTCGCCTTCTTAGTTAGGCGCCTAACGATTTTCGCCGCACCCTTGGTTTCCGACTTTTCCAAGCGCTGCGACGCGCTTCGTCGTGCTCTTGCCGTCGACTGAAACTATGCGCTCGCTCTCTCTCCTTTCGCTGATCGGCCTGGTGGCGATCGCGTCTGTCCGGGCGGACGCGACGGAGCATAATTTCTGGCCGGTTTATGTCCGGCAAAACCCCTCATCCGTGGGCGGCGTAGAAGCAGGCTGGACCGGCGTCGGCCCTTTCCTTTTTTCCCAACCTACGCCGCTTCCCCGTTTTCCCGAGGACGCGGTGCGCGTTCGCGGCATTCGGCCCTTTTATCTCGAACAGCTCGCGGCCGACCATCGGCCGCTCGAGACGGACATCCTGTACCCACTTTTCACCTACCGCCGGGATCCCGACGGCTACCGGTGGAGTATCTTTTCCCTGATCAATCATCACTCGATGCAGAGTTCGGCCACGTCCGAAAAGGATCAGGGGTTTGATCTTTGGCCGTTCTACTTTTCGCGAAACACCGGCTCGGCCGACACCTCTTACCGCGCGGTTTTTCCACTTTATGGATCGGTGCCCTATCGCTTCGGCCAGGACCGTTGGACCTGGGTGCTGTTTCCTCTCTACGGAAAATTCGAAAAGCGGCAGGTCACCACCACGACGACTCCCTGGCCCTTCATCAAAATCCTTCGTGGGCAGGGCAACCACGGCTTCGCCTTCTGGCCCCTTTTTGGCTACCGTTCCAAAGCCGGCGCGTATCGAGAGCAGTTTTACCTCTGGCCGTTGATCTATAAAAACGAAGCCCAGCTCTGGGAAACGCAGCCGGACGTGAAGCGCGGTTTTCTCCCTTTCTACGCCAGCACGAAAAACGCCGAGTCCCGCTCCGAAACTTATCTCTGGCCATTCTTCGGCTACTCCGATCGCACTAGCCCCGATCGGTATCACGAAACCGACTACTTCTGGCCCCTCCTGGTCCAGGGTCGCGGGGACAACCGCTACGTCAATCGCTGGGGACCTTTCTACACCCACTCCGTGGTCAAAGGTTCGGACAAAACCTGGGTTCTCTGGCCTTTCTGGCGTCAAGAATGGTATGTCGAGGGTGCGCTGCGACACACTCACCGGCAGCTCTTGTATTTCCTTTTTCGCGACGCCGAGCAGCGCAGCGTCAATCACCCCTCCCTGGCCGCCGCTCACAAAACCCACTACTGGCCGTTGGTGAGCGTCTGGGACAACGGCGCGGGCAAGAAACAGCTCCAAGCCCTGAGTCCTTTCGAGGTGTTTTTCGCGGACAACGACGCTGTCCGTGCGTCCTACACCCCCTTTTTCGCACTTTATCGCTACAGCCGCAACGGCCCCAACCAGACCCAGCATTCGTTCCTCTGGAATTTTGTCACGTATCGAAAGGAAAACTACGACCGCGAATTTCACCTCGGACCGCTCTTCAGTTCCGAAAAAAACACCGAGGCCAAACGCTTCACCGTGGGCAACGGCGTCGTCGCTTGGCAGCGCTCGGCGGAGCGCGGTTGGCGGTTCTCTTTCTTCGACTTCAAACGCCGCGAGGCACAATCTCCCATCGGTGGTTCCGCTCCATGAAAAAATTCAATGCGATCTTAGATGGTCTCGGTAGTGCGATCCTCCTCGCATTTCGAGCTTTCGCGTCGCTGCCCACCGCGCCTCGTATCCTGAAACGGGTGGTCGAGCAGGCCTTCTTCGGCGGATACGCTTCTCTGCCGATCGTATCCATCCTCAGCTTTTTCATTGGAGCGGTCCTGGCTCTGCAAGCGGGCATTACTCTGCAGAATTTCGGGATGAAACAGATCATCGGAACCTTGGTGGCCGAATCGCTCGTGCGCGAACTCGGCCCGGTGATGGTCGCAATCCTCGTCGCCGGTCGAGTCGCTTCGGCCACCGCGGCCGAGCTCGCCTCCATGACGGTGTATCAAGAAGTGGATGCATTGGTCACGATGAACATTCCTCCGGAACGATTTCTCGTTCTTCCACGTCTTCTCGCCGTGCTCTTCTACATGCCGGTCCTCGCGATCGTTGCGATCGTGATTGGTTGGATTGGCGGCGCGGTGGTGTGTCACTACGTTCAGTTCATTGGCGTGGAACCGGCGCAATACTTTGCCGGGGTAAAACAATTCCTCACTCACCGAAAAATGTGGGACGGTTTGATCAAGGCCGAAATCTTCGGTTTTTGCGTCATCCTCATCGCCTGTAACACCGGTCTGCGGACGCGCGGTGGCCCGCGGGAAATCGGTTACGCAGTCACACGCGCGGTGGTTTTCTCTCTCGTGACCATCCTGGTCCTCGATTATTTTATCACCAAAGCCCAAGCCTGATGAAAAAAGACATCATCAAAGAGCGCACCGGCAGCGAAATGAAGCCGGTCGGGGTCGAAGTCGCAGGCCTCTCGAAAAGCTTCGGTAAACAATCCGTGCTGCGTGAGATCAGTCTCTCGATCAAGCCGGGCGAGATCTTCGTCATCATGGGTCCGAGCGGATCGGGCAAGAGCGTGCTGCTCCGCCAGATCGCGGGACTCGATTTGCCGACCTCGGGCACGGTGCGAATCGAGGGTTTCGACCCCGCTGATCCGGACACGCGAGATCGTTTTGCTCTCGCGCTCGTGTTCCAAGCGGGTGCGCTTTTCAACTCGCTCACGGTCTACGAGAACCTCGCCTTGTATCCACTCGAGCATCGCCTCTGCACCAAGCAGGAAATCCACACTCGCGTGGATCGAGCGCTGAAAATCTTGTCGCTGGAGAACGCGGTCAAAAAATTTCCATCCGAGCTCTCCGGCGGAATGAAAAAACGGGTCGCGATCGCGCGCGCGCTTGTGATGGAGCCGCAACTCCTGCTCTACGACGAACCGACCTCCGAGCTCGATCCAGTCATGGCCGCCACCATCACCGAGATCATCGCGACTTTAAAAAACGAATTTCGCGTGACCAGCGTCGTGGTCTCCCACGATCGCGATCTCGCTCTGACCATCGCCGATCGCGTGGCCATTGTCATGCGCGGAAAACTGCTCTTCGTCGGCACACCCGCCGAGCTGAGGCAGGAAAAAAATCCCGCTGTGACCGACTTTCTTAATCCACAAATCGACCTCAAAAATCCCCGCTATCTCCAATTGGAGGCCACATGAATCACGCTCAAATGACGGCCCGCGTCGGCCTGTTTTTTATCATCGGGATTGCCCTGATTTGGATCACGTTCGAAGCGCTCCACGATGGTCGGTTCGAGAAGAAACATGGCTACACCGTGATTGCGCCGTTCAAAACCTTGAAGGAACTGAAGCACGGCGACGAAGTGCGCTTGGCTGGAGTGACCATCGGCACGGTCGACAAAACCCGACTGGCTGACGGACGCGCCGAAGCCATTCTCGCCATCGAACCGGATTACCGGATCCCCCTCGATTCGACCGGCACGATCGCCATGGCCGGCCTGATCGGGACCAACTACGTCTCATTCGATATCGGCACTCCGTCCAAAGGCACGGTCGAGCCGGGTGGCACGGTTCGCACCAAAGACGCCGCCGACCTCAACCAAATCATGGCAGACCTTGGCAGCCTCGGGCAGGACCTAAAAGGCGCACTCGGTCAGATCACCACCGCGATGGGACCTGGGGCGGATGGCCAGGGGGGGCTCTTTCAAAAGCTCGATCGCTTGGTCACGGAAAACAGTAGCAAAATTTCCGCTACGATGACGAACGTGCAGGATATCACCGGAAAAATCCGCAACGGCGAGGGCACGATCGGGAAATTGGTCAACGATCCGAGCGCCTATAACGAGCTCACTTCCACCCTGGCAGAAATTCGGGCCGCGGCAGATCAGGCCAAGCTTTTCGTCAGCAATACGCAGAGCATCGTCGATCAGGTGAAGAGCGGCAAGGGCACACTCGGCACGTTGCTCTACGACGAGGAAGCCGGCACCAATATCAAATTCGTCACGAAAAACCTTCGTGAACTTTCCGAAAAACTGAACAACCCGAACAGCAGTTTCGGCCAACTGATCACGAGCGACGCCTTGGTCCGCGACGCCCAAGCCACGATGCGCAAAGTGGATCGCGCGGTCGACGGTTTGTCGGATTCCGGACCGATCAGCGCCGTAGGCGTAGTCGCAAAGTCGCTGTTTTAGCCCACCTTACCTTTAACGACCGGCGCTCTCGCTTTGCGTATTTAAAATCTGCTTACAGATCCTCATCCGCCACCGGTCGCAGTAAAGGCGCTCTCGGGTCGAGCTCCGCGCGCGCAAGCCAATCCACCACCAAGGGCTCATGAGCCGAGACCCGGTGCGGCCAGGGCGCCGCGAGGAGGTCAATCGGCCGAACTCGGCCTTCACGGTCCCTCGCCAGGTTTTTCTCGTGGGTGTCCGCCACAAACCAGGCGCGGCCACCCATAAAAAACAATCTCGGGTGGTCGCGATGCGCCCGCAGAAAACGCGCGGGAATTTCGATCAGTTGCGCGGGAAGCAGCGGCGTCACGTCTATCCCCTCGGAAATCCGTTCGCCCAAGGTCTGCTTGGCGATTACCACCCCTTCCGGAGAAACACCGATCACTTCGGTCGGCATTCCTTCCACGGCGTTGATCAAAAGGAGTTTTTCCAGGAGGTCGCGGTAAGTCCCAGCGCTCGCCTCCGCTTCGACCACCACGTCGATGCCCCGGGCAAAGGAAAAGCTTCCGCCAATCCGGCCACCCTCGTGGGGCATGTAAAATTTATAAACCGAACCGTCCTCGGCCATGAAGGCGGACGCTTCCACTCCGCTGCCGATAAGATGGAGCCGAGGACTCCCTTCGCCCACCAGATCTTCCGTGTCGGGCGGAAATCCGAAAACATCCAACGGTATGATCGGCGTCACTACACGAAACGCCGTCGCGGCCGACGCCAGCTCTGCCCAGAGCTCGTCCGCCGATTGGAGCAGGCTCAGTTCGTCTTCCGCCCAGAGGACGAGGTCATCGTCCGGATCCGTTCCGATGCCGACGCGCGCCGCTGCCGCGCTGAAGCGAGCGAGCGCCGCCAATCGTCGCTCGTGATCGTCCTGAAGAGCGGCGCACTGGGCCGCGTCGGGCAAGGTTCGGCCGCGGATGCAGGTCGGTCTGCTGGTGAAGGGATCTTGCATGGCTCGGCCATAGGCGAAAGGTCGACACGGACGGCCTGAAAATCAAGCGACGATTGCTACCAAATTATTCGCAACGAAGAGAGCAGAGGCGGTCAAAACCCATTCGAACCACTCCGAGCTTTGCCAAAACAAAAGGCGCACCGGAAAGTGCGCCTTTGAGCGAGCTTAGGTTCCGGGCTCGTCGGGCTTGGCCGGCGAGTCGTCCGACTTGGCCACGTCGTCTTCCTGGACCGGTGAGGCCAATTCGGAACCTGTATCCGTTTTGGGCTTACGAGTCCGAGAACGGGTGGCGCCGGTACGACGGGGGCGAGCAGGCTTGCTCGCGCGAGCGGCCTCGGATTCGCCTTCCTTCGGTTCGGAAGCAGGCGATTCTGCGCTTTCGCTCGATTCAGCCGAGGACGCCTCCGAGGCGGAAGATTCGCTCGGCGGCGAGGTCACCTCGGCCGGACGTGGGTCGACTTCGCGCGCGGGAACACCTTCCTGAACAAGGGGCTCGGGCCGGGTCATCGGCGGAACCGGTTCCCCTGCATTTGCACCGGCATTGGAGCTCGGCTCGGCAGGAGCGGGTGCTGGCGCGGGGTTGGCGGACGTCTCGGAAGAGCCGCCAAAAGCCGACTCCGAAGGTGCGGCAGGAGCTGACGTCGACCGAGCGGTGACTTCGCTGGAACCGGGAGCGTCTCCACCCGGAACGCGTTCGCCTCCGTTGGCTTCTTCGGTTTGCGGCTGATTCGAGCCTTCCGCGCGGTCAGCTTTCTGACCGCTTTCGCGCTTCTCGCGGCCGTTGATCCAGATGCCGCCCCGGTTGTCCTTGTTCATCCAATACACGCCTTGCCCCACTTCGACGTAGATCGGTTTGTCGTTGGACGAGGCGGGGGCATTGAGACCCAGAGCGGCCAGGGCCGCGGTGACGTCGGCTTCCGATTGTTTCAGCGCGCGGGCGAGATAACCAACACTCCCGGAATATCCCGGGCCGCGGCGGTTGCGGCGCATCAGCGGTTTGATTCGTTCCAACAGCTCGGCTCCGCTCGGCATCGGCCCCGCCGGTTCGGTGGAGGCACTCTCCGGCTCGTCGGAAGGCGACGGCGAATCCGGCTGATCGGCAATGGCGGGCCCCTGATCGCGAGCCGCTTCCCGGGCCTCGCGCGCTGCTTCTCGAGCGGCGTCTCGGGCGGCATTGCGAGCCGCCGCAGCCGCTTCGGCTGCCGCACGAGCCGCAGCCTGACGCTCGGCGCGCTCTTGCTGTTCAAGTTTGCGCTTTTCGATCTCGGCTTTTTCCGCGGCGCGTTCAGCAGCGATATCTGCCGTGGCGGGATCGTCGGGCGCGAGTTTTTTGGCCTGGGCAATGCGGAAGACCGGACGCGGCTTCTCGCGTGTATTGATAAAAAGCTGACCGCGATTGTTGCGATTGACCCAATAGAGATCGCCTTCGAACTCGAAAAAGTCGTCCTCCGCGTCTTCCGTTTCGGGAACCGTGAAGCCGCATTCTTTCAACGCGCCGATCAGATCAGCTTCTCGTTGATCCCAGCGTTTCGCCAAATAATCGAGCGCGACGGACATGCCCGGGCCCTTCTGATTACGACGCAGGTGCGGTTTGATCGCCTCGAAGAAATTCGGGAGATCGTCGCTTTCTTCCTCCCAGTTGTCCCAATCGTCCTCTTCTTCCTCCACGTCCGGGTCCAGATCGCGCTCCGTGTCGCGCATCGGCCGCAGCGTTTCCTCACGCAAGGGTGGAGTGGCGTCCGCTTTTTCTTCGATCCGCGCGACGAGCGACTCGGGCTCCGGTTTCGAGGAAATCGGCGCCGTCTTGGTCACGATCGGACCGTGATCGACCGGGGGTCGCGGTGGAGACGCAACCGCAAGTTCTGGCGGAGGACTCCAGTCGCGCATAGTGGAACGACGAGCCAGGCCATGAAAGGCCAGGGCGTTGTTTGCCAAGGTTTGAAAATGGATAATCTCCCACTCGTCTTTCCCGAGCGCGTTGAGGTGAGCCTCCAACAGCGCAGGGGAAGCAAAGCCGTGAGGACCGCTCGTGATAACTTTGTATTCCCAAAGGGCCATAATGGATGTGTTACGGGTAGCGCCTAAGGCATCCCAAATGCTACGCGCATTGCCCAGCCTAATTTCTCTCCCTACCGCCGCCTGATGCTTTAGAGGAAGCTGCGGAATCACCTGAATTCTCCCAAAAAGAGGCGAAAACACCGGCTTTCTCCCTCGAAAAGCTCGAATTGAGGATGAAACGCCGCTGGCAGGCGCAAGCAGAGATTCGTCGCGGTATCCTTTCAGCCCTTACCGGCCGTCAGCGTGGCGGTCCTGGGTCACGGCGCGGAGAAACCATTCGATCGCGAAGGAACCGAGCTGTCCGGCGGGTCCGCTCGGATTATAATCAAAACCATGCGTGGCCCAGGGTAGATCGAGAAAAACCACCGGACTTTTCACCTCCTTCAAGCGAGCATTCAAACGCTCGCTTTGCCGGTGCCAAACCAACGCATCGAGCTGACCGTGCGCCAGAAGCGTGGGCAGGGTCCCCGCCCGCACATGAAGGTAACTGGACGCGCTCTCAAAGGCCTTTCCCGCCGTTTCCGGGGGCCCACCGAGATACTGGCGCATGAGCAAAAACGAATTCAAAAGGTCGTTTTCCGCCGTGTATTTCCAGGCAAAATACAAATCAGCCGGGGCATACCAAGCCATCACTCCACGAATATAATCCGGCGGATCATCGTAGCCCACCGCCTCCGCAATTTGTCCACCCGCGGAACGGCCAAAGAGCACGAAGCGGTTCGGATCCACTCCGAGCTCGGCACTGTGGGCCCTGAGATAAGCCAGGGCGGCGTGCGTGTCGTCGCGTTGCGCCGGCCAGAGAAAACGCGGCGCCAGTCGATAATCGATCGCCGCCACCGCGAAGCCCCGCTGGGCAAGATAGCGGTTAAACGACTCAAACTGACGACGGTCACCGCTATCCCAACCTCCCCCATGGATGACCAAAACGCAGGGCGCCGGCGTGCGTCCCACCGCGTAGTAGAAATCCAATGACAGTTCACCGTATTCACTTTTTGGGGTGAAAACCCGCGTCTCGCAGCGCACGGGCCCAGAGTCCGCAGTCTTTTTAAATAAAGCGGCGACGGAGAAGGCCTGGCGGTCCAGTTTGACCGCGCCAAATTCCCGGGCGAGCTCCTCGGGTAAGCTGCGGGCCAGCTGGGCCGCTTGCAGGGTCGGTTTAACCAGCAAACCCAAAGCCGCGAGGCTGATAACCCAAGTGCCGTACCGCCAGAGCGCGTCTCCTTTTCCCGAATACAGGCTCGCAAGCGCGATCAAAACGAGGGGAACCGGCCAGAGCCAGTGGCCGAACTCGTCTACGAAAATGGCGACTTTCCAGGCGAACAAAGAGGGAGCCTTGAAGCAGGTCAGAGAAGCCGCTGCAGCTAAGGCTAGGGCGAGAAAAAAGGTCGTGACGCGAAATAGCATGGCCATTTTAGCAAACTGATACCCTGCCGTCTGGTCCGCTCACTCGATTCAATCGCCCCCGCAAATGGCGAAAACCCAAAGATTCGAAGATCAAAAAAGAGCGCGTTTCGCGCCGATGCTTTTGAGGATTGGGCTTTGGCATTTTGGGTTTTCCTGAATCGGCAAAACTTATCCGAGTTTCTTTCAGAGAAGGCAGCAATTCCGGTTGACCCTTACTACGGGCCAAGACGTGAAAACGATTCCTTTCTTGCGAGTTTTTCTGCACAGCGCCCTGTAGTGGGATCTCGAATCAATGATGCGCAGACTGGATCAATGGCTGGCCAACCTAGGTTACTGCTCCCGCCGCGAAGCGCGTGAATGGGTTGAGGCCGGCCGGATCACGGTGAACGGAAAAGTCGCGGACGATCCGGGAACTAAGGCCGAGGCCAGCGCCGTGCGCGTCGATGGGGAGGCGCTCGATCATCCCGAGGGAATCCTCCTCCTTCTTCATAAACCGCTCGGGCTGGTTTGCTCTCACGATTCCCATGAAGGTCCAAATGTGTACCGCCTTCTCCCGGAGCGTTGGTTAAAGCGAAACCCACAAGTCACCAGTATTGGCCGATTGGATAAAGAGACCAGCGGACTGCTGTTGTTGACCGATCACACCGCGCTGGTCCATCGGCTTACTTCCCCCAAACACAAGGTCCCTAAAGTCTATCGCGCGACCGTCGATCATCCCTTGACCGACGCCTTGATTCCGGTCTTCGCCCACGGGACGTTGATCTTGGCCGGCGAAAAAGACCCCTGCGGGCCGGCAGAGCTGCGTATTCTCGATGCCACTACGGCGGAGCTCGTCTTGACCGAGGGCCGTTACCACCAGGTTCGCCGCATGTTCGCCAGCCAAGGATACGAGGTCCTAACCTTGCACCGCTCTCATTTTGGAAAACTCGACCTCGGTGCGCTCAAGCCTGGAGAGTGGCGCGAGTTGCCTCTCAGCGAGCTAGGTTAGGCCGCGGCCCGGCCGAATCGTCCGTCGGAAGGGTCCTTGCACAACCGCGCCGGAGCCCCGAATCTCATTCCCTTCTATGTACGAGTTTCCTCTCACCGGAGCGCAAAAAACCTACCTCCGCGGTCTGGGCCAGCGGCTCGAGCCGTCGTTAAAAGTCGGCAAGGCCGGTCTCACGCCCGAATTTTTTAAAGAACTGCAGCGCTGCCTCAACGCCGCCGAACTGGTGAAACTCCGCTTTTTAGGCGCAGATCGAGATGAGCGCGCCACGCTTTGCGACCAAATCGCCGATGAAGGGCGCTGCGTTTGCGTGGGTGCCGTTGGACACACCGCGTTGTTCTACCGGCAACAGCCCGACGCCGCAAAACGCCAGATCTCGTTGCCTCAGCCCGCGGAGAGCAGTTAGGCCAGCCGCTCCAGCGCGAGGGCAGGAACGCGGATCCTGCATACCAGCCGACGATGAAATTCGTCTTAGTGCGCTACAGTTTAGGGAGTTGGGTGTCGTAGGAAACCGAGGGCAATCCTCAACGTCTCCTTCCAAGCATGAACTCCTCAGACCTGTCACCCCGCTTTCCTGGTTTCTCTCTCGGCCTCCATCGGGGCCTTTGGCTCGCGACCGTCGCGGTCGCGGCTGGATTTCTCGCCGGCTGCGAGTCGGCGCCTGTCAGGCCTCGTCGGACGGTCATCGTCGAGAGGCCAGCCCCACCACCGCCTCCGGTGGTCGTGGTTGAGCGGGAGCGCCCGCGCGAGCACCGTCCCGAAGTGGTGGTGATCCGCGAAACGCCTCCTCCTCCGCCTCGTTACGTGGTGGTGGAACGCGATGCCCCTCCCCCGCCCGCGCAGGTCATCGTGGTTCACGCTCCACCTCCGCCCCCTCGAGTTGAAGTTATTCCCGCTCGTCCTTCCAAACACCATGTCTGGTTGGCAGGGCACTGGCGGTATCAGCGAGGGCAATACGTCTGGGCTCCAGGCCACTGGGAAACGCCGCCGCATCCTCACGCCATTTACGTGACACCCCATTGGGAACACCGCACCGAGGGCCACGTCTTCATCGAAGGCTACTGGCGATTCTAGCCGCCAAGCGGTTCGACCACAGCTCATTCCAAAATCCCAAGCTCAACCGCCGCAGGCAATCTGCCTCGGCGCGGGAGTTTTGGGATTTTGTCGTTTTGTGATCAGACCACTCGATCCGTCATCGTCTCGCCTCGTTCGAATGCGGCGAGATTAGCCAGGAAATGCTGCACGATGGCTTCATCCTGATCTCGCCGGCCACCCGCGGTGTGCGGCGTGATGTAACAATTCGGCGCGGTCCAGAGTGGGTGTGAAGGCGGGAGCGGTTCGGGATCGGTCACGTCCAAATAAGCCGCACCGAGACGCCCACTGACCAGCGCCTCGATCAACGCATTCTGGTCCACCGTCGTGCCGCGTCCGACGTTGTAGAATCTCGCCCCGCGTTTACAGGAGCGCAGCCGGCGGGAGTTGACGTAGTTCAGGGTCGATTCGTTGTCCGGGAGTACGTTCACCACGTGGTCCGCCGTCGCAATCACCGCGCTCAGGTTTTCCTCGGGGATGATGTGAACGCCGGTCTCGCTGTAGACCCGCCGGCGCACCGCATAAAGTTTCATCCGAAACGGCGTGAGCAATTCCGCCAGTCGCCGGCCAATCGCGCCGTATCCAAGCATCAATACGGTTTCCCCGGTCAGCATGCGCGAGTCGTAGCGGCGCTCGGTGTAGTGCCACGATTGATCGGTCAGTTGATCGCGGTACGAAGGCAAGAGCTGTCGGCCAAAAGCCAGCATCATAGCCAAAGCATGCTGCGCGCAGGGATCAGCGAAAACACTCGAGGCGTTGGTGAAGGCCGCAGACCGAGCCCGAAGCGCGTCCTTTAATTCCGGCGTGTCGTAACGGGTGTAGCCCGCGGTCGTCACTTCAGCCCAACGGAGCCGAGGCGACTGCATCACTTGCCGCGCGTCCGGCTGCCCGAACGCGATGTCGGCCTGTTCCAGCGCCGCGTCCGGTTTGCCCGGCGTGAGCACCGAGGCCGCCGCTTCTCGCGACACGATCAGTCGATGGCGCTTCGTTCCCTCGGCCAGCAGCTGGGTGGCGGCATCGTTGAACTTTGCGTTACACCAAACGGTGAGAGGAGCGGTCATGGCGCGGAAGCTTTATTCGTTTTCGGTGAACTCGCAAAGGGCGTGGACCCGCAGGCCCAGCTCGCGCAATTTCTCCGATCCGCCGAGTTCGGGAAGGTCGATGATGGCCGCGACGCCAATCACCTCGCCCTGGAGGAGGCGGAAAAGCTTTGTCGCCGCCAACAGCGTGCCGCCGGTCGCGATCAGATCATCCACAATTAGGATACGGTCCCCGGGCTTGCAGGCATCTGCGTGGATCTCCACCGCGGCCGAGCCGTATTCAAGATGATAATCCTGCGAGATGGTTTTGTAGGGAAGTTTTCCCTTTTTTCGCACCAGGGCAAAGGGCTTTCTCAACTGATAAGCCAGGGCGCCCCCGATGATAAAACCCCGCGCGTCGACCGCCGCGATGATGTCGATGTGATGCTGGGCGCAGTCCTCCGCGAAGGCGTCGATCGCGGCCCGAAAAGCCTCCGGATCGTGGAAGAGCGTGGTGACGTCGCGAAAGTTGACCCCGACTTTGGGCCAGTTGCGCACAGTGCGAATTCTCGATTTGATCAGTTCAGCGGGAGACACGAGGGAGACCACACGCGAACAACGCAAAGGCGGCCAATCCTTTTTTTACCCAAGGAGTCACCTCGTTCTCGAACGATTTACGCCGTTTGCGCCCTTGCGTCGGCACCCCTGACCTGACATTTCCAATCATCACCTCTGCGGCGAGTTCCCTCTCCAGCCCATGGAAGCACTGATTGTTCTGCTCATCCTATTTCTCGCTGTCGTTCTCTTTATTTTCCCGGTCTGGGCTCTTCTTCGAATCCGCGCGCAGGCGGACGACATTGCTTGGCTGCGGCTCCAAATGGAGCGGTTGGAGGGAGAAATCCGTAGTCGGTTAACGGTGACACCGCCTGCTTCGGCTCCAAGCGCGGCTAGCGCCGCCGGCCCGAGCACCCCGGTCACCTCCCCTGTATCCGCGACGCCGGGACCGGCTGCGGCTCCCTCTTCTACGGCCGCTGCCCGTATCCAGCCAGAACCGACACCCTTCGCTCCTCCTTCCGCGGCCCCCGCAGCGCCTTTGCTTGCCGCCACCCTGCCGCCGAGCCGAGACGAAGCGGTGGTTCCCCCGCCGCCTGCGGCACCACCCCCGCTGCCCGCTTTTTCCTCCCCTCCACGTAGTCCTGATCTTGTTACAAAAGCTCCCCCACCGCCGCTTTCTCCGCCGGTTCGCCCTTCTCGACCAGCGATCAACTGGGAGCAGTTCATGGGGGTTAAGCTGTTCCTCTGGCTTGGCGGTCTGGCCTTGTTCCTCGGTGCGGTTTTCTTCGTCAAACTTTCCATCGAACAGGGCTGGCTTCCACCCGAGGTCCGGGTCGCGCTCGGGTTTTTGCTCGGCGTGGGCCTCGTAGTGGGCGGTGTGATACTTTCCCGGAAACGCTACGCGACTCAGGGCCAGACCTTGTGCGCGACCGGAATCGTTACGCTCTACGCCATCACCTTTGCCTGCCGGTCGATCTACCACTTCAGCTTCTTCGCTCCAAACGCCACGTTGGCCTTGATGGTGCTGATCACGTCCACCGCGTTTCTGCTGGCGGTGCGACTCGAGGCGAAAGTGGTCGCGCTCCTCGGCATGCTAGGAGGCTTTCTCACTCCCATTCTGCTTTCGACTGGCCAGGACAATCCACTCGGGCTTTTCACTTATATCGCGCTGCTCGATCTCGGGCTGATCGCGGTCGCACTCCACCGCCGCTGGCATTTTCTGGTTCCCCTCGCCGCCCTCGGGACCGCAGTGATGCAGATCGGTTGGGCGGCAAAATTCCTCAATAACGACAAAACCCTCGTGGCGATCGTGGTCTGCCTCGTCTTCGATGGGCTGTTTCTCGCCGGTGTCGCCGTCGCGCGGGCGCGTCGACAACTTTCACCTCTGCTCAGCCTCCCCGTCGCCGCCCTGGTTTTTCTCTCTTTCGCCTTTGCCTGGTATTTGGGCACCGAAACCCACGCGGGCGTCCAGCCCGAACGCTGGCTGACCTTCATTTTCCTGACCGATCTTTGTTTGCTCGGACTGGTGGTGGTCGACGTCTCCAATTTAAAACTACACCTCGTCGGCGGGGTCGCAGTCTTCTTGCTCCTGGGCGCCTGGACCTTCGACCGGGTCAACGCTTCCCTTCTCCCCTGGGCGCTCGCTGGGTACTTGGTCTTCGCCTTGCTCCACTCCGCTTTTCCGCTCGTTCTGCGAAGGGTCCGGCCCTACGCCCCGCCAGATCGCTGGTTCCAGCTTTTCACCCCACTCGCCCTGCTTCTGGTCTTGGGGCCGGTCCTGACCTCACCGTACGCCTCGTCCGCGATCTGGCCGGTGATTCTTCTCCTGGACTTTCTCGCGATCGGGTTGGCCTGGGTCACAGCGTCGCTGGCCTCGCTCGTTTTGGTGCTGGTCTTGACGTTGTTTGCCGCCGGTCAATCCGTTTTTCGGATACCCACTGAGGACACGGGCGGATTCCTTCTGCTCATCATCGGAGGCTTCGCCGCTTTGTTTTTCATCACCGGTTTGGCCCTGGCGAAACGACTGCGCCGCAGTCCTGCAGCGGAGGCCGCGGACACTTGGTTGGTTAATCAGCCCACCCTGCTGCCGTCCCTTTCCGCCCTCCTCCCGTTTGTTTTGCTGGTCATGGCCACGGGACGCCTGGAGATGCCCTCGCCCAGTCCTGTATTCGGGTTGGCCCTACTGCTGGTGGCGATGAGCCTGGGTCTGAGTCGGATCCTTTCCCTCGGCGCACTGCCAGGCTGCGCGTTGGCCGGTGTCCTGGCGCTCTGCTACACCTGGCAAACCGTCCATTTTTCCTCCAGCACCGCAGTTCTTCCTTTGCTCTGGTACCTCGGTTTCTACGGCGTATTCACCGCCTTTCCTTTCTTCTTTCGTCGCGCCTTCTCCGAGCTGAGAGGACCCTGGCTGGCCTCGGCTGCGACGGGCCCGCTCTTTTTTCCTTTGGTATTCGGCCTGGTGAGACAGAGCTGGCCGGCGCTGCGCGAGATGATGGGACTGCTTCCCTCGACTTTCACCCTGCCGGCGCTTGCCTGCGTGCTCATCCTCGTGCGGACCGATCCGGTTGCTCATCCGCGACGGTTGGGACGCCTGGCGCTTTTTGGCGGCGTCGCGCTCTTCTTCATCACCTTGATCTTCCCCATCCAGTTTGATCGGCAATGGATCACGATCTCCTGGGCCCTGGAAGGCGCGGCCGTCCTCTGGCTCTACCATCGCGTGCCGCATCGTGGCTTGCAGATCGCAGGGGTGCTTTTGCTTGGCACAGCCTTCGCCCGACTCGCCCTGAACCCCGAGGTATTGAATTACCAAGTACGGGGGACGACCGCAATTTTCAATTGGTACCTCTACACCTACGGGGCGGTCGTGGTTTCTCTCCTCGCCGGCGCGAGGTTGCTGGCGCCACCGCGCCATCGCGTGCTCACGCTGAATGCTCCCGCCTGGCTGCAGGCTTTTGCCGGTGTGCTGCTCTTCCTCCTCCTGAACATTGAGATCGCCGACTATTTCGGCTCGGTGGAGAGCCGGCTCCGGTTTGATTTTTCCGGCAACTTCGCTCGCGACCTTTCCTACACCATCGGCTGGTCACTCTACGCCTTCGGCTTGCTCGTCGTAGGGATTTGGAAACGAAACCGCGGCCCTCGTTATGCGGCGGCCGGGCTTCTCGTCCTCGCGCTGTTAAAGCTTTTCTTCCACGACCTCGCCCACCTCAAGGACCTCTATCGGGTCGGTGCTTTGTTCGGCGTCGCGGTGATCGCGATCCTCGTTTCCTTTCTTTATCAGCGTTTTCTCCCTCCTGATGAAAAAAAGCCCGATGCGGTTCCTTAACGTTTTCCTCCTTATCCTTGGCGCGACCTCCGCCACCAACGTATTCGCCTTTTCCGATGCGGAGTGGAAATACCAGCAGGCTTTCGCGGTGGAGCACAGCGGGGTGCTCAGAATCGCCATCCCGCTCGAAACCTTGGATCACGCCCAGCCTGATTTGCGGGACCTGCGGATCACCTCGGGTGAAGGAACAGAAGTGCCCTTCGCTTTGGTGCGGCCCTCGCATGCGCCCGCGCGATGGAGACCGGCGGCACATTTCGCGGTCGAGCTACAGGACGGTGCCACCGTTCTCAGCATTGATGCCGACGAGACCAAAGCCTGGGAAGCGATTGATCTGACCATTCCCTCGCCGTCGTTTCTCAAGGCCGCGCGGGTTGAAGCCTCGATCGACGGCAAAACCTGGGAGCAGTGGGCCGACGGTCTGCCTCTTTTCCGACGAGACAACGCGGAGCAGACAACCCTGGCGCTGCGGCGACAACCGGCCCGTCATTTCCGAGTGACCTTGAACGATCGCCGCCAGGCGCAGATCATCGTCACCGGCGCACGGATACGGGAACCCGCCTCGGAGGAAGTGTCTCTTGAGCCGATCGAGGTCAAAATCGTTCGGACCGATGAATATGCTAGCGAAACCGACCTCACCCTCGGTCTGCCTGCCGCCAATCTCGACCTCGACTCCCTCGAAGTCGTCACCGCCGACGGGCTATTCACCCGCGGAGTGCGCGCCGGTCTGCGTCAGTTTCGGGAAGGGGAAATCGAAGAACGTACTCTCGCCACGGATACGCTCTTCCGCGTGAGATTGGACGACACCCCACCGGCGGAAAAAGTCCAAGCCGCGCTAGCCGGGGCCACCGTGCCGTCGCGCGAGTTGGTTCTGCACCTCGAAAACGGCGACAGCCCTCCGCTCCATGTCGAGCAGATCAAAGGCGTGCGCCGGGTGATTTTTATCACGTTCGAGGCCCGCGCCCCCGGGCGGTACTTGCTCTGGTCCGGCAACACCGAGGCCTCGGCTCCTCGCTACGATCTTTCCGCGATGGCCGACTCGCTCCGACGGGTTCCTCCCTCCAGCGCGACCTTCGAAGCGGCGGCAATCAATCCCCACTACCACCACGCCGATCCGTTGGCCGGTCTGGCCCTGATGGGCTCAGCAGTGAAATTGGCGGACTGGAGCACCCGCCGCGCGGTTCACCTTGCGGGCGCTGGGGTGCAATTGCTCGAGCTGGACCTCGCCGCATTGAGTACGGCGCAACGCTCCCTGTCCGATGTGCGGCTGGTCAACGGCGACAAACAAGTACCCTACATCCTGGAGCGCACATCGCTCGCTCGCGCGATCGATTTAGGCCTGACCGTCGACGCCGACCCTAAGCTGCCGACCTCGAGTCGATGGCGGGTGCGCCTGCCCTACCCCGCGGCACCCATCACTCAACTCGCGCTCACCACCTCGACGGCCTTGTTCCACCGCGAGATCCATGTCTTCGAGCAGCGACAAACCGAGAACGGCGAGAGCTACCCGGTGGAACTCGGGCACGCCATCTGGCAACGCACGCCACAACAGTCGGCCACCGCCCTCGTCGTGCCGCTCTCCGTGCCCCAAACATCCCAATTTTGGATACAAACCGACAACGGCGACAATCCGCCCATCGCGCTCGATCGCGTGCGCGCGTACCATCCGGTCAACCGCCTTCTCTTTCGCACCGAGTCAGCCGATGCGCTCACGTTTCTGAGCGGAAATCCGCAGGCCTCATCGCCTCGCTACGACTTGAGCTTGGTCGCGCAGACTCTCCTCGCGAGTGAAAAGCAGACCGCGACCCTTGCGCCCGCGTCGCCCGCCGACGTCGCGCCTCCCACCGAAGAAACACTTCCGGTGAAAACCGCGCTCTTTTGGGGAGCCCTGGGGCTGGTGGTGATCGTGCTCCTCGTTGTAGTGGCGAAGCTGTTACCAAAACCGCCCGGACCAAAGTAAACGCAGGCCGCCAAGCGCCGAATGATCGCCGCGAGCGCCCGCTATCTATTTGGAGTCAGTCCTTAGAGCTTTTGGTTTTCCCGACTCAATCATCGGCCTTCACGCTTTCGCCCGCAGCAGCTCGGCGCGTGCGTTTAAATCGGTCAGCAGTTCGGTGTGCTCCTTCGCTTCCCGGTCATCGACGTGGACCAAGCCGCGCGCGAAGGGCGGTTCCTCCTCTTCGTGGTCGACCCAGCGGGACCACTCATAACCCACGACCGACCGCTGGGTGCAGATGCGCTCCAGGCAAGCGCGTCCCTTGGCCAACATCCGCTCCACCGACGTCAGCCGCCGCGATTCCCGCTTCATCGGCGTACGGGCAAAGGCGACGTCCGCCCAGGTTAACTCCGTCAATAACACGGGCATGCCGTTGACCGAGAAGCTGGCCTGGGCGGTGCGGTCCCAATTTTCGCGTTCGGGCCGAATCGAGGTGAGATCGACGCTAGGGTGTATACATTCGGCCAATACCGAGGCTCCGGGGTACTCGGCAAAGCGGCAGCCGAGGATGAGGTGATTCGGATCGTAATTGCGGATCACCGCCGAGCAGGTGGTGAAATAGCGGCGGGCGAACTCCCGGGCAAAGCGGCGCTGATCTCGCACGTAGCCGGGCGAGGTCAGTGGTTTTTCCGCCAGCGTGAGCTGCCGCACCACTTCGCGGTGGGGAATTTCGAGTCCCCAATCCGTGGCGAGGTGGCCGAGATCGCTGTTGCGCGGGGCGAGCACAAATTCCCAAGCGGCATGATAGGCGCGAAAGCTGGGTTCCAAGCTCAAACAGATCTGCAGGAGCGACGGACCTTGCGGTTTTGTATCCGCTGGAATCACACCGGCCATCTGTTCGGTGGACGGTTGAGCCCAGCCCAATTCGTGGTCGGTAAAATAGCCGATCAGTTCGGTGCTGGCCTTGCGCGGAGTGCAAATCTGCTTGGCCCAGGCGTCGGCCGCGTCGCGCCAGGCCGGATCGAAGACGTCGGGCAGGAGCGCCGCGCCGGAGTGAAACGAGGGACCAATTTTGCGGAACTCGATCAGTTCGGTGTAATAAATTCCTTGGTCGTAAAAATCGGGAGCGGTCCAGGCGCCCAACGTATTGAGATTCCACTTACGCATCCGTTGCACCACGCTGCGCACGAAACGCTGCGGGTCCTCTGCGCCGTAGAGCGACTCGACCGCCGCCGCGTATTTGCCCGGCCGAGACGAACGACCGTCTGCCCACCCGGTGCGACTGACTGCAGCGACGGCTTTGCAGAGGAAGGGCCGGCCGGCCGGATCGATCAGCCACCACTGACCCGAGCGGGTTTGCCCGGCCCGGACAAAGCCCTGGGTGCCACGGAGAGTGGCCAGTTTAAATTCTTCGAGGCTGGGATAAACCGCGTCGCGCTTTGCCGCCATGCGAGGTGACGGTGAGAAATGTATCCGGAAAAGGAAAGCTCAGAGCCCGGGAACCTAGGAGAAACGCCAAATCTCAAACGCCTAAAGGGATCCGGAGGACGCGCGCTGGTTTGGCCTCTCCATCGCTGGAGTTTCGATTTTTTCCGAAGTTCAGCGTTTGCGATCGGGACGCTCGAGGGAGAAGGAGTCTCGCGTGCGCGTGTAGTTCTCGCCCCCGAGGCGTCCGATGAGATCGAGTTTAGCCGCATCGGGAAAGCCGTCCGGGCCGAGCACGGCGTCATCGACCTGCATGCTCAGTATCAGCCCGATCACGACATGAGCGGCGAGCGGTCCCTCTCCGACCGGTATGACTTGATGAACCTTGCATTCGAAATTCACCGGCGAGCCCGCCACCCGAGGCGGACGCACTTTCTCGGAGGGCGCGGGATCGATCGAGAAAGCGGAAAACTCGCTCTCGCCGTAGGGCAAGAGAGCGGCACAGGCATTCATTTTTTCGGCGAGCGAAAAGGGAACCACGTTCACCACAAATTCCGGCACCTGTTCCAAGTTACGCACCGTGTCTTTTTTCGATCCATCGCGCAGGTTCACCGGAATGAACAGCAGCGAGGGAGGAGACGCGGTCACCCCTTGGAAAAAACTAAACGGCGCGAGATTGGTCCGTCCCTCGGCGGAAATGGTGGAGACCCAGGCGATCGGCCGGGGCAGAATGGTGGAGGTGAGCCACTGATACGCATCTCGCGGCTTGAGAGAAGGGAGGTCCAGGCGCATGGGTAGAAGTGTAGCACAAAACGTCCCTTCTTGAATTCCATCTCTTGACCTTCTCGCAGCATATCCTGCTGCACTGTCTCCGTTCTGGCTAGTTTGTTGCTGGTAGCGATCCCCTCCTTCTATGTCGAAAAACGCTCCTTCCACGGCCCCGTTGAGCAAGAACAAGCACCTCCTGAAGTGGGTCGAGAAAATGGCGGACCTAACCCAGCCGGCCGCGATTCACTGGGTGAATGGCTCGAAAAAAGAATACGACGAACTCTGTGAACGTTTGGTCGAAAGCGGTACCTTCATTCGCCTAAACCAGAAACTTTGGCCGGGCTGTTATTACGCGCGATCCGACGCGAGCGACGTCGCCCGGGTGGAAGACCGTACCTTCATCTGTTCGCTTTCGAAGGACACCGCCGGGCCGACGAACAACTGGATGGACCCGTTTCAGATGAAGCGGAAGCTGCGCGCCCTGTTCAACGGCTGCATGGCCGGACGCACGATGTACGTGCTGCCCTTCAGCATGGGGCCGATCGGCTCTCCGATGTCGCAGATCGGCGTTCAGCTCACCGATTCGCCTTACGTGGTGGTCAATATGCGGATCATGGCCCGGATCGGCCTGCCCGTTTTCAAAGAGATCGATCGAAACGAAAAACGGGTGGTCCCCTGCATGCACTCGGTGGGAGCGCCGCTCGCCCCGGGGGAAAAGGACGTGCCGTGGCCCTGCAATGCGGAAAAATACATCACCCATTTTCCAGAAACGCGCGAGATTTGGTCCTATGGATCTGGATACGGCGGCAACGCGCTGCTGGGAAAAAAATGTTTCGCTTTGCGCATCGCGACCAACATGGCGCGCGACGAAGGCTGGATGGCCGAGCACATGCTGATCCTCGGGGTCGAGGATCCGAAGGGTGAGAAAACCTATGTCGCGGCCGCGTTTCCCAGCGCCTGCGGTAAAACCAATTTCGCCATGCTCATCCCGCCCAAACCGATCGCGGAAAAAGGATGGAAAGTGTGGACGGTGGGCGACGATATCGCGTGGATCAAACCGAACGCCGATGGCCAGCTCTACGCCATCAACCCGGAAGCCGGGTTTTTCGGCGTGGCGCCGGGCACTTCGAAAAAAACCAATCCCAACGCCATGGCCGCGTTGGCCAAGAACACGATTTTCACCAATGTCGCGCTCACGCCCGAAGGCGGCGTGTGGTGGGAAGGCATGACCGACACGCCGCCGGAAACGTGTTTCGATTGGCAGGGCAAGCCGTGGACTCCCGCGCTCGCGAAAGAAACCGGAGCCAAAGCGGCGCACCCGAACGCACGTTTCACCGCGCCGGCCTCGCAGTGCCCCACCATCGATCCCGCTTGGGAAGATCCCAATGGCGTGCGGATCAGCGCCTTGATTTTCGGCGGCCGTCGCGCGACCACCATGCCTCTGGTCTATCAAGCCTTCAACTGGTCGGGCGGAGTCTACATGGGCGCGACCATGGGATCGGAAATGACTGCGGCGGCCGCGGGCACCGTGGGCAAAGTGCGTCGCGATCCGATGGCCATGCTGCCCTTTTGTGGGTATCACATGGGGGACTACTTTCGGCATTGGTTCAAAATGCAGAAGACCCTCTCCTCCACCCCTCGCGTGTTTCACGTGAACTGGTTTCGCAAAGACGCGGAGGGAAAATTCATTTGGCCCGGGTACAGCGACAACATGCGGATCCTAAAGTGGATCGTGGACCGTGCCCGTGGACGCGCGCTCTCGAAAGAATCGCCGATTGGCTGGCTGCCGCACTACGAGGATATCGACTGGAGTGGACTCGATTTTCCGCGGGAACGCTGGGATGAAATCATGACGGTGGACCGAGCCGCCTGGAGAAAAGAAGTGATGGAACACGAGGAGCTTTTCCTCGTGCTCCACGATCACCTCCCGAAAGAAATGATCTACGAACGCGAACTTCTGATCTGCCGGCTTTGATGGTTCGTCCGCGTCCGCCGCCTCAACCGGTCATTGTCGGGAAATCGTGGATACAAGCGGACGAGGAGGAGACGGGCGCTGGAAACTGGCTTTCACAACCGGAGGCGAATACGGCATTTAACCGTGGCCGACGCGATAGACAGAGATGCAGTTCTCAGATTTTTTACGTTTTCCTCAAAGCCTCTGCGGAGGGAGCGACTTAAGGCCTTCTGATGCGTGCCGATGCCTCACTCATGACCACCGATCTAGCTCCGAATCGAGAATTACTTCTTCAGATTGCCCAACAACTCCCCGCGGCCCCGCAGATTCTCCGTCAACTCAATGAGCTGCTGACCGACGTAAATTCTGGTCTCGATGCGATCGCACAACTGTTAAGGCGGGACACCGCGCTGGCCGGAAGAATTATTCGCATCAGCAACAGCGCCGCTTTCGGCATGGGCGGCCGAGTGGGGTCGATTGAAGAAGCGGTCAACCGGGTGGGCTACGCAGAAATTTATCGGCTCACCGGACTGGCGACGGCCGCGCAAATGGCCGAACAAAATCTTTCGTTCTACGGAATTCCTGGGACGCAGCTGCGCGACAACAGCCTCTACGCCGCGCTTGCCGCCGAGGCTTTGGCCACGCGGACCGGCGCCGATTCCCGCATGGCTTACACTGCTGGACTGCTTCGCTCGACGGGCAAACTCGTGCTCGACCGTTTTGCCAATCGCCCGCCGAAAACGGCCGCCCCGTTTGTTCAGTCTGGGACCGGAGGCTTCTTAAACTGGGAGCAGTCCAATTTTGGCTGCACCAATCCCAAAGTGGCCGAAATGGTTCTCTCCGCCTGGCGCTTTCCGATCGAAATCATCCAGCCCATCGGTCACCAATATGCGGATACGCCGAAAAAAGGCGATCGCACCGCCGCGGCGGCCCTTCTTCATGTTGCGTGCGGCATGGCGCACAGTGCGGGACACGGTCTGCTGGTCGAGCAGGACTGCTGGAGTGTAACCGCAGAAACACTACAGCTGGCTGGTCTGACTCCGCCTGTGGTTTCAGAAGCAGCCGAGGAAGTAAAATTCGCCTTCGAAGCGATCAAGGGTGCCTTTTGAGACGCAGGAATTGGAGAAAAATAGCCCTGTCGCTCTTGCAGCTCCCTAGCAGCCCCCTACTATGGGGCCCGTGATGACTGTCCGTCTACCCCCTATTTTCACGCTCTTCTGCTGCCTGCTCACTACGACCGTAGCTCGGGCGGAGACTCCCCCGCTGTTGGCGACCGCCATGCAGAAGCTGGTCAATGAAGACGATCAATGGGCCTACACTCAGGTGATCCGACGCACGGATCGCGAAGGTGGTGACACGGTGGCTCGATTCGATCCGACTAAGCCGCAGGGCGAAAAGTGGGAGTTGATAAAACTTAAAGGCAAGGCGCCGACCAACGCGGAAGCGGATCGCTGGTGCCGACGTCGCGGTGGGGAAGTCAGTCAAACCGATGGACGCGCTTTGACGGATTTGCTCGATCTCGAGCATGCGAGTATCGCCTCGGAAACCCCGACTTCGGTGCGTTTTAAAGTGCCGCTGAAGAAAAACGTCATTGCTCGGGTTCCCACCGAAAACTTCATCGCTTTTGCGGAAATTGATCGGGGCGATGAATCGATTCAGCGTTTTTCGATTTTCCTCCGCCAATCCGTTCGGTTGATCGGCGGCGCGGCCGAGATTCAATCGGCGCAAGGCGTTGTGACCTTCCAGGCGGTGGATGAAACGGCCTGCATGCGTCCCGCGAAGATCGTGGCGAGCGGAACCGGCCAGGCGTTATTCAAAAAAGTGAACCGCAGTGCGGAAATCATTTACACCAACCAGCGTCGAGTGAAGTCCTGAACGGGTGTTTGGCTGGGCTAAGCGCTGCAGTATTAAGCGGATCGCCATCACCGAGCCCTCTCGGAAGCACGTCTCTTCCTCTTTTTTTCCAGTGCGCAGGCTGGCATCGGGCTTGCAACCGAGCTCAGGGAATGAGTTGCGAGGACAACCGACTTGATTAGCCTAGCGCCTGTACATGTCTGCGGTTTCCAACGAGATCTTAATCCTTTTTCTCCTGCTGGTCGCAAATGGGATTTTCGCGATGGCCGAAATTGCGGTCGTTTCCGTTCGCAAAGCTCGTTTGAAAATCCTGGCGGAGGACGGCAGCCATCGCGCCAAAGTCACGCTTGATGTGGCCCAGAATCCGACGCGTTTTCTCTCCACGCTCCAGGTAGGAATCACGCTGGTCGGAATTTTCGCCGGCACGTTTGGTGGCGCCACCCTTACTGAACAGTTGGTGCCGATCGTGCAAAAGTGGGGCCCTCTTGCGCCTTACGCGCGAAGCATCTCGATTGGCGTGGTGGTCCTCTGCATCACCCTCGCCTCGGTGGTGCTGGGGGAACTGGTCCCGAAGCAGCTCGGGCTGGCCTATACGGAAAAAATCGCGCTGATCCTCACCCCTGCGATCAGTCGCATTTCTCGCATCTTCTCTCCCGTGGTATCGGTCCTGACCTTTGCCACCGAAGCCGTGCTCAAGCTGTTGGGGTTTCGAACCACTCCGGCGGAGAGCTCCGTGACAGAAGAAGAGGTGAACAGCCTGATCGAAGAAGGCCTTCACGCCGGCGTGTTCAACAAAACCGAAAAGGAAATGGTCGCGGGCGTGCTCGAGCTCGACCAGTTGCCCGTGACGGCCTTGATGACGCCGCGCCCGAAAATCGTTTTTCTCAACCTAGATGACCCGGACGAGGTTAACTGGCGGAAGATCGTGGCGAGCGGGCATTCCTATTTTCCCGTTTATCAAGGCAATCGCGACCAGATCCTTGGGATGGTCGCGGTCAAAGCGCTCTGGGCTCACTCCGCCATCGGGCTGACCACCAGCCTCAAAAATCTCCTCGTCTCTCCGCTCGTGGTGCCCGAAACAATGAGCGCGATCCATCTGCTGGAGGCCTTCAAGAAGGCCAGCAAACACATCGCACTGGTCACCGATGAATTCGGTGCCATTCAGGGCATCGTCACCTTGATTGACGTGCTGGAAGCCATCGTTGGGGACCTGCCAAACATGGGACCGCGCGCCGCTCCCGCGGCCAAACAGCGCGAGGATGGCTCCTGGCTGATCGACGCCACTCTTGCTACTAATGAGTTAAAATCGATGCTGGGTCTCGATGTTTTACCCGACGAAGACCGGGCCGACTTTCAAACGGTTGGCGGCTTTGTGGTGACTCGACTGGGCCGTATCCCGTCGGCAGGTGACTATTTCGAGTATGGAGGATGGCGCTTTGAGGTGGTCGACATGGACCGCCATCGGGTTGACAAAGTTTTGGTATCCAAAACCTTGGCTTCTGAAGCAATCCAGAAGGTCGCAAGTTGATCTTCCGCTTAGGCTGCTCCGAGGAGGCCTTCCAGGCTGGGCTGCACCGCGAGACTAGGCATTCCAACTAGCCAAACCCCAGGGCTAACCGCAGTCTTTTTGCACTGAACTATTCTCGAAGCCTGCTGTACTGCTGGCCAGTCGCCGCTGTACAGAGCAGTTTTTCCGAAGATGGCATAGGAATCTGTGCACGCGATGACGGCGCGTGTACGATCCTTTTTTAGCACCTCTCCTTCTTGGGGTCACCACCCTCACCGCCTCCGTCCTGCTCGTGCTCAGCGCGGCGGCGCTAGGAGGCGCAATTTTCGTCGCAATGCGCCAGCAGCGGCGCAGCCAGCGTCTCAACGACGAATACCATCGTCTCCACGCCGACTTCACTCGCATCAATGAACGCGCCGCCAGCTATCGCGGGGAAAAAACCCAAATTTTGCGGATTGCGACTCAGGACCTGACCACCCCTTTCGCCGAGCTGGTGACCGAGGTGGAGCAACTCAATGCCGCTGCGGGTCAGCTTCCTGCCGAGTGCCAAGCCCGCGTCCAACAAATCGGAGAGCTGTCTTCGCGGATGCGTCGCGCGGTGGGTGCGCTCAAGGAAATTCAGCTCCTCGACGAGCGCAGCCAGTCGCTCGCGCTCGGCCCAGTGAATGTTGGCGCCGTCCTGACCGAGGCCGTCGCGCACACCCGGAACGCCGCAGAGGCGAAGGAGGTACGCCTCTCGCTTCCCGCTCCGAGCAACACTTCGATTGCGATCGCCGATGCCAATGTTCTCCGGAAATCGTTGGAAAACCTAATTAGCGACGCCATCGAAGTCACCCCTGCGGGCGGGGCAGTTTCGCTCTCGCTCTACCAGACCCCTGACCGCGTCCTGCTCACCGTTTCCGACGAAGGACCCGGGTCAGCGGTGACTGACCAAGCCCAACTGCTCAGCCAAAGCGGCCATAGCCGCCCCCCCTTTGAAACCGCGGAAGGCCGCGCACGCCTCAATCTGGCCATGGTCCACAATTTGATCAAGGCAATGGACGGCTGGCTCTGGTCTCAAAGCGAACCGGGCCGCGGCACAACCCATGTAGTGGAGCTGGCACTACCCAGCGCGCCCACCACCGCGCGACAGAGTGCCACGGGGAGCGATCATCGCATCGGTTGACCGGTCGCTTCGGCCGCGGGCATAACAGTCCGTGCACGGCAAGAAACAGATTCCACCGCCCCTCTCTAGGCTGGGCGACTCATCTAGGGCTTTGACACGCCGGCTAGGACTCAACGACGTTCATCTGCGCAACGCATGCCTGACTCCCGCTCACCCCTTCCCCACTCCCTTTCGGATTCTGCCGAGGAGATCGCTCTGCGAGAGGCTTGGTTTCGGGCCCAAACCGTCCTGGAATTTTTAGACTTCAAAAAGACGATCAAGATTCTGGCCCAGGAAAACGAGCAACTGCGGGCTCAAATGGTAGAACGCGATACGCAAATCCACCTGCTCAACCTCGCGCGTCTCGAAGACTCAAATCGGCTGAACGCGTCTTTCAAAGACTTGGAGGATTTTACTTTTTTACTCCAAGCGGCGGAGGATCAGCAGTCCGTTCTCAGACAAAAGTGGGACAGTTTCCGCTCCTCGTTCAGCGGAAAGCTTCTTCAACCGCTCGCCGCGGCGGAACAAGCGGTCAGGGATTGGGGATCTAAGCCCCGCCGCCCTGCAACTCAACCGGTGCCGGCAGCTCATTTTACCTACTATCTTTATACTCCGCCTTATCGTATTTATCGAGAATCCAGTTTTCTACTGCGCGGCTGGGTGTTTCTCGAACGCGGAGAAAAGAAGATAGAAACGGTTCGGGTGAGAATTGATGATCGGGAATTTCCCGGAAAATACGGGCTCGAGGCACCCGATGCAGTCGCGCAGAACGCCGCTGTATCAAATCTCCGTCCGGGCTTTGAAGTCCGGTTTGATACTCCTCCCGGAAGGCATCAATTCGCGCTCGAGGCACACGTCGCCGAAGAAGGCTGGCGATCCATCCTCACTCATCCGATCTGGGTCATGCCTATAGCGGGAAACATTCCCTCTAAATAATGGAACGTGTCGGTTTGGTTTTTACGGTTGAGCAATCTCGATCTGGCGCCCGCGGTCACCTGACGTGGAACGGTCCGCAGCCCACGGGAAAACCTCCATTCGCTCCCCAAACCCTAGACTGGAAGGAAACCGAAACGGTTGAGCTGCCCGCCGGCTGTATTGATTTTATTATTCTCACTGTCCTAGCCGGGGAGGACGCACTCTTATTCCTCAGCGAACTCACGCGTGTCTTGCGACCTCGAGGAACCCTTTCAATTGCCCTGAAAGAAATGCCGGAGAATAATAGTCTACTTGTGGCCTGGATGGAGAGCCGGCAATTTAACGTCGTTGCACATGGCACTTTGTTCACCGCTATAAAATCGCCTCAACTGCTTTCCACGCGGGCAGCCGGTTTTAAAAAACAAGATCATCGCGAACCGGGCTACAATCTATTGGAGGGAGAAGGATTAGAAATTGGAGCGTTCAACGAACCCGCCCAGGTTCCTCACGCGCGGAAGATCACCTATTTCGATGCGATTGATACTCCTGCAGCCGCAGCATTATTTCCGGAAATCGACGCGACGTCGTTCGTCAAAGTCGACGTCGTCGGCGATGTGGACCACGATGGACTCAGTCATTTTTCCCCACAAAGCTTCGATTTCGTTATCTGCAATCACGTCATCGAACACGTCGCCAACCCTATTCGTCTGATCGCCAGCGTATCTAATTTAATCAAGATTGGAGGTCACCTGGTTATCGCCGCCCCAGATAAACGCTTCACGTTTGATCACGAGCGGAGCCTAACGCCTTTTGCGCATTTATGGGAAGACTTCAAAGCGGGGGTCACCACAATTTCGGACGAACATTATATAGATTTCCTCAGGCATGTGATGCCCCACCTGCTCCTGGAGAGCGAAGCCAATCAAAAGATTTATATAGAGCACTGCCGGTCCCGGCGAGAGCACGCCCACGTCTGGGATTCCAATACCTTCCGGCTGTTCCTCCAAGAAACATTCCGGCGACTCAATTTGGCCCTGGAGCCGGTTTTTGAATCCGTTGGCGAGAGCAATCGAATTGAATATTTTGGGGTCTGGAAAAAAACCTTATCCAGACAACCGATAAAGGATCAATGAGGGTAATGTCCTTGCGACACCTGGCTGGTCTCCACTGGCCAGGACAAAGCCGTCGATGATATTTTTTTAGCAACGCAGCGTGTCGCCAAGTATCCATAACTCCAGTCGATGCGACATTCATGCAGATGAGGAATGTAGGCCGCAGGCGTCATCACGCAGCGGCTTCCCATTCCTCGGTCTATGATCTCAAAACCAGTGGACGCGTTGAAGAGTGTATCCCACGAGTAATCGGAGAAACGAAAGTAGTCCCACGGCGCTTCATGAACCGGCCAAGATTGCACTGTGTTGATCATGGCAACGCCGCCTACCTTCATCACTTTATTTATTTCAAGAGCGACTTTCCAAGGCATGGCCAGGTGCTCGAAAACGACCACTGAAAACACGAAATCAAAACTGTCCAAAGGGACGTATTTGGAAAGTTCATGCGCATCCCCCACCACGTCGACATTCTCACCAGCCAAGTAGTCGAAACCCACATACCGGGAACCTTTGGGGAACAGTCCTTTTCGATTTATGCCTGATCGCGCACGTGAACCGATTTCCAATATAGTCGGGTTAGCGTGCGCGTTGATTTTGTCCCAGAAACCTTTCTCACTTTTATAGAAGGCGTCGTTCTTGTGTTCGTTCTCTGTCGGCCGACTCACCTCGAGCCGCTGATCGCCTGCTTCGAAGATGAGCTGCATTCGATCGATCTCACTGCACGAGGGTTCTGACGGAAGGACATAAGCGGCGTGAAAACCCGCGGTTTGCGCCACCTCGCCGAAAACGGAAATCAAATCCGGCCGAAGCATGGGCTTTGGAACCAGGGGAACAATGTCACCCGCTGGGAGCCGGAGTGAAATGGCCACCGCCATCCCGCCCGTATGAAAAACCCAGCCTTTCACAAAAAGGACGCCCCGAAGAAAAAAATAGTCGTCCACCGCCCAACGAATTTCGCCCGGAACCGGCGCCGGGGCAGGGGCACCGGCAACGGGCGTTTTCTGGAAAAGGGAAAAGAAATTCATCGGCTTCATCCATGTGCAGCCGGAGCGAGATCAGGCGCAACCCGTTTAATTCGCCGGTTTAAAGGCGACCGATTTCCTGGCCGCTGTATCCGTGGTCAGCCTGAAAAGAAGCGAAGCATTCGATCCGCGTCGCTCCTTTGACGGGCAAGAACGGCGACTCGAGCCACTAGCATGTTTTTACGACCGCCTGTTTCCTCGCTCTAAAGCCGGGAAGCCTCTCCAACTCACTTCAGGAACGAACAGATATACTCGCAAATCCCAGCGACCTCGATGGTGAAGCCGCTGTTGCCGGGGACATCGAAGTATTCATTCGGGCCATACACTTTGGTCCCCGCTTGCCCGTCCAACGTCACGGTGCATTTGCCGGCCACGATCTCCATCCGCTCCGGAGCACCGGTGCCGAAGTGAAACGATCCCGGATAAATCAGTCCGAGGGTTTTCTTGCTGCCGTCGGCAAAGAGCACGGAGTGGCTGACGACTTTGCCGTCGAAATAAATGTTGGCTTTGGTGACGACCGTCACGCCGGGGAACTGAGTGGGAAGGTTGGCCATAAAGGCATCGGTCATTGCAGTCCCGTCCGCCCCGGGCAAGCCGAAGATCGCGATCAGCGCCGATCCCACCCGAGGAGAATCCGATACCCGGGTGCCACTTCCTGATTGTGCGGAGCAGGGCGGTCTCCTTGCATCCGCCCGCTTTATGAAAATGTTCCTGCTTACGGCCTCTGTCTTGCTCAGCACGATCACGGCTCTCCCGTGCTCCGCTCAAATCATTGCTGAATTTCACCCCGGATTCTCCGGTGTGTCCGCACTTCCCGGGGGCACACGTTTGGACGGCCAAACGTTCACTGCCACGTCGAGCGGCTCTCTCGGATCGATCAGCGTGCTGGCGCAATTCCTAGGGAAACCGCCAAGCGCCACCCCCTTCAATGTCACCTTCCAATTTCGCACCGTCTCGGGCGGTCTGCCCACGTCAACGATTTTAGGTTCGGTGGTGGTTGACGCGAGTGGCCTAAGCGGAACCGCACTCGGTCAGCTATCGGCCGACTTCTCGAGCCAACACATCGCCGTGGTCGCGGGCGACGCCTACGCCTTCCTTTTGTCTAGCTCTTCGACGTTTGCCCTCGGGGGCAATCGCGATGGCTACGCCGGTGGCCAGCAGGTCATCTCGTTCGATTCAGGAAAGACCTTTGGCCCTTTTCCTCCCCCTCAAGACCTTGACTTCACCGCCTCCCTCGCGGCCTCGCCGGTTCCTGAGCCCGGCAGCTACAACCTAATCGGTGCGGCAGGGCTGATCATTCTAGGTGGTTTGCGCAAGGCGCGCGAGCGTCTCTCGCGTTCGCCGCGAAGCTAACAACGCATGAGCCCTGCGGCCCTTCCGGCCGTATTCACAAATAACTACAAAAAGAGCCGATCTCGCGATCGGCTCTTTTATTCTATAAAGTCGAATCCTAGCTCAGCTCAGAGCTCGTAAGCGGCGAGTTGTTTATCAACCCGCACTTTGTCCAGTTTCACGAACGCGGGCAGACCGTTGTCGTAGGGCACGGTGGTCTCACCTTGGATCAGGGGCTGAGCGTAGCGCATGAATTGGAAGTTCATGCTCACGCCGTCCTCGTTGATCCACTCGCGCGGCAGTTTCTTCACGCCATTCGCGATGTCGCTCAGCGGAGCCAAGCCGGTCTCGCAGGTGTAGTGGTCGCCGTCGCCGCGAACCAAAGTCACCATCATGTCGGTCTCGCCATTGATCGCCGCTTTGACCGCGGCCTGACCGGCGAGGAAAGCTTCATCGGCGTCCGTCTTGGAGCCGCCATGGGCCGCGGCGCGTTGGGCGATACCGAGGCGGGCGACACGGGCTTTGATGGAAGGGAGGTGCTGCTCGACCAAGCTCTTGAGGTAATCGCCCGCTCCACCGAGCTGGGCATGGCCGAAGGCATCCGTCGTCTCCGCCGCGGAAACGTAGTTGCCATCCGCATCGATCAAGCCTTCGCCGACGATGATCAAGCAGTACTTCTCGCGTTTCAGAACGCGCTTCACGTCCTCGACGAACTTGTCCGGGCTAAAGGCCACTTCCGGCAAATAAATCAGGTGGGGCGGATCGTGCGGGTGGTCCCGGCGTTTGGCGAGGGAGGCACCGGCGGCAATCCAACCGGCATTGCGGCCCATCACTTCGAGGATGGAAACGAGATCATTCTGCCCCATCGCTTCGTTGTCGCAGGCGAGTTCGCGAACCGTGGTGCCGACGTACTTGATCACACTGCCGTAGCCAGGACAGTGGTCGGTGCCGGGCAGATCGTTGTCGATCGTCTTCGGGATACCGATCACGCGCAGCTCGTAGTCCTGCTCTTGCGCGAGCTTCGAAATCTTGTCCGCTGTATCCTGTGAGTCATTACCGCCCGCGTAGAAAAAATACCGGATGTTGTGCGCCTTGAACACCTCGAGCACGCGCTCGAAATCCTGCTGCTTCTTCAGCTTGTAACGGCAGGTGCCGAGCGCCGCGCCTGGCGTATAGCGCAGGCCGCGAATCGTCTGCTGAGACTCGGAAGCGAGATCGATCAAGTCTTCTTGAAGAATCCCGAGCACACCGTTCAGCGAGCCGTAGATTTCTTCAATACAGCCGTGATTGAGAGCCTCCGCGACGACGCCCGCCACGCTGGCGTTGATGACGGCGGTCGGGCCACCGGATTGGCCCACCAAAACATTTCCTACGAGTTCAGCCATGACAGATGTGTGTAAAGGGTTGGAATCAACGTGAAGATCCAAAGAAGCGATGGCGCACACCGGGTGGCAAACTCAAATTTCCCCGGAATTACCTGCAGAGACGGTACTCCCACGCCTAAATCGTGAAACTTAGGGTCGCGTTCTGCGTCATTGTCCACCGGACCACCGCAGCTTGTTCTCTTCGCCTTCGGTTTTTATGCGCACGTTTTCTTTCACCTTGTTTTTCATCCTCACCGCTCTCGCGCTCACCGCCATCGGGGCCGAGCCCGGAGGTAAAACCGCGAAAGCGCCGTCAGATAAGAAAGCATCGAAGTGGGTGTTTTCCCTCTTGCCGCGATCGTTCCAGACCAATCCCCGGGTCGACTTGGCCGTGATCACCGAGATGACGGAAGACGGGAAAAAAATTCCGCCACCGACGGAGGAAAAGCCGATTTATTATTTTGCCCAGTCTGCGGGATTCCACGGCGAGGGGCACGGAGCCCAGGATTATCCCCCCATGGAGGTCGGGAAACTCGAGGCGCAGCTGCAGGAGTCGATCAAAGGAAATCACTACTTACCCGCCAGTCCGGGCCATCCGCCCACCATTGTGCTTTTCTACGTTTGGGGTGTGCACAACCGGCTTGATCCGGAAATCAAAGATATCGGAAACCTCAACCTGCTTTCTCGCGCTCAACTCGTCGGTGGCACGAAGTTCGCCCATGAGCTTTACCAAGCGCTCGAGGAATGGGACGCCTCCGGAAGCCCCACCCGCGACATCATGGATCCGATGCACCGCTTCATCGAACGCGATGACCTCACGCGGCAGCTGATGGAGCAAATTTTCTACGACTGCTACTACGTCGTGGTCTCGGCCTACGAAGGAGCGGCCCTCGCCCAAGGTCAGAGGAAACTGCTTTGGCGGACCAAAATCTCCACCTCTTCCCAGGGCATCGGGCTCAAGGAAACGATGCCCGCCCTTTTCGCCGGCGGCGCTGATTTCTATGGCAAGGAAATGCCGACGGCCGCTGTCCTGGATAAACAACTACACCGGGGCGGGCACGTTGAGATCGGTGAAGCCCAGGTCAAAGAATACATCGAGCCGCCACCCGAGAAAAAAGACGCGGCCAACAAGCAGCCGTAGTCGCTTGTTAGATACGGAGCGTCGCGCTCCCGAGTTTCCGTCCCGAAGCAAAGCGCTTCGGTTCCTTCCGTCCGGGAGCCCGCCGTGAGTCCCAGCGGCCCAGTTACAAGAGCTTGCCTGGCACGTACTCAGCCGCGCCCCTGACGTCACCGGCCAAGCGCTGGACCTCTTCGACAAATGTATCCACTTGTTGGGCCGCAGCGCCCACGAAACGCCCGGTCTCTGAGAGAATCGTTTCGAGTTGTTTCCGAGAAAGTTTGAGTCGGGAATCGTTCGACAGGCGGCCGATCAGATCGGCTTCGCCGTCACCGGAGCGCAGCACTTTCGCTGCCGCCAAGGCGTGCTCTTTGATCGCTTCGTGCGCGGTCTCGCGACCCGCTCCCGCTTTCACTGCTTCCATCAAGATCGTGGTCGTGGCCAGGAAGGGAAGGTTCCGGGTGTTCTCCGCCGCAATCGCGGCGGTGAATACGTCCATTTGGCGCAGCACGGTGGCAAAAGTCTCCAGCAACCCGTCGATCGCGAAAAAAGCATCCGGCAGCGCCACGCGGCGCACCACGGAGCAAGACACGTCGCCCTCGTTCCACTGATGACCCGCCAGCGCGCCGGTCATGGTGACATAGCCGCTGAGGATGGTGGAGAAGCCGCAAATCCGTTCGCAGTTTCTCGCGTTCACTTTGTGCGGCATAGCTGACGAGCCGACTTGCCCCTCTTGAAATCCTTCGGTCAGCAACCCCTGCCCCGCCATCAGGCGCAGCGTGGTCGCAAAGCTCGCCCCCGCCGCACCGATTTGGTGGAGCGCGGTGATGACCTCGAAGTCGAGACTCCGTGGATACACCTGACCCACCGCGCCGAGGGTGGCGTGAAAGCCCAAGTTCTTCAGCACATCTCCTTCAAGCCGCGCGATCTTCTCCGTATCGCCCTCGAGCAGGGTCAACTGGTCGAGCTGCGTGCCCACCGCGCCTTTTAACCCGCGCACTGGATAGCGCATGATCATTTCTTCGAGGCGCTGAAAAGCGACGAGCAACTCCTGGCCGAACATCGCGATGCGTTTGCCCAAGGTGGTGGGCTGGGCCGGCACGTTGTGCGTGCGCCCCGTCAGCATGACGTCGCGGTGCGCGGTCGCACGCTTGGCCAGAGCGAGCAGGATTGCGGCGGTCTTCATCCGCACCACGCCGAGCGAGCGAAAAATCTGCAGCTGCTCGACGTTTTCGGTCAGATCTCGGCTCGTAAGGCCTAAGTGGATACTTTGGTGCCCAGCCAAAGCGGAGAATTCCTCGATCCGCGCCTTCACGTCGTGCAAGGTCTTCCGTTCCCGCGCTGCGATCGACGCCAGGTCGATCTCGTCCTTCACTCGTTCGTAGTCGCGCACCGCCTTGGGAGGAATAGCAACGCCTAAGTCGCTTTGCGCCTTCATCACCGCGATCCAGAAATCCCGCTCGATCGCGATACGACCGCGAGGAGACCAAATCGCCTTCAACTCGGGCGAAGCATAACGCTCGGCCAGCACATTGGGAATCGCAGTGGATGCAGGGTTGTCGGTGGCGGACTCAGACATAGCAGGGCAGGAAGGATGAAAGGGCTAAAGTGCGAAGGGAGGAAGGTGTGGCGAAAGCTATGGGTAAACGTTCTCGTGTCCTCATCGCAACCGTTCTCTCCATCGCGGTGCGGCACAGACGAGCACAACGAAAAGCGATGTGAATGAAAACGAAAGGGCGTGGCCCCTCCTACGCGCCCGCCCCCAAGCAGCGCACGGTCGCCTCGCGCAACACTTCTTCCTGCTCGTTCGGGCGCTGGATAATCTCTTCGAAAGCGCGAATGAATTCCTGCTGGTTGTCGATCAGACGGCGCAGCGAAGGTAATTTAGCCGAGCTCGCGAGTTTGCCGAGATACCAGGGGTTTTGACTGAAAAGGTTAAACGAACTTTTCTCCGTCGCTCCGACGAAATGCGGGCTGTAGGTCGCCATCGCGCGATCGAAACCGCCTTTGTCCAAGCCGCGTGGCCCGAGCTTAACCTCCCCGGCGTCGAGCAGCGCGCGTATTTGCAAAAGGATACGGTTGCGGTTCTGCAGGGCAGAAATGATCGGCCGCGCATCCCCTCCGCTGAAAAAATGCCGGTGGAGCGCCGCCAAGGTCCACTTCAAATCTCCACTGAAAAACGCTTCGGCTGCTTCGAAAAAATCGCCTTCCGCGACGTTGGGCGTGAGCTCGGCCACCACGGATTCGTCGATCGCTTCGCCCTCCGCCACGTAGGTCGAAAGTTTATGAACCTCTTCGATCAGGAGTCGCGTGTTGGCTCCCACTTTCGCGAGGAGGAGTTGCAACGCCCCTTCGCCAAAAGTCACGCCCAACGCGCGCGCTTCGGCCAGCACCACCGCGCCCAGCGCATCCGTGCCGCCTTCGCTCTCTCCTCCCACGAGGACAAAGTCGGCGGTTTTTTCGCACCACTTGGGAAAGGCGCGGCGACGGTCCACCGGGGCGGCCGTGACAATGACACTGGTCTCGTCCGGGTTGATCGCACCGAGGATCGCCTGCAAATCCTCGACCAGTTTCAACGTGCTCTCCGCTCGCCCGGTCACCGTGTCCCCCAGAAAATTGATATCCTTGAGCCAGATCACCCGTTTGCCGCCGAACATCGAAACCGTCTGAACGCTCTCGCGGAAACGGTTCACCGCCGCTTCGACCTCGCCCACATTTCCCGCGAAGCCGCTCAACACTTCGCGCGAAAACTCGTCCGTCACGTCCCGCGCCAGCACTTCGAAACGCTGTTTTCCCAAGCGGGTGACGAGGAAATCATCCGGTCCACAAATAAAGACGAAGGGTTTCGATGCGGCCATTGAGCCGCACGATGCGCGGGCCGCGTCGTTGAACAAGAATTAATCCTTGCAAAAACTCCAAAGGCCAAAGGTCCAAACTCCGAAAACCAGCACGCTTCACGCCGACTCTTTTGGCGTTGAGATTTGTAGTTTGGCGTTTTCCCCGCCCACTCCTTTCTCGCCTCCGTCGAGGGACGTGCGATACCGTCTCCCCGTCTGCTCTCCTCTGCCGTGAAATTATTTTTCGCCACCGTCGTTTTCGTCAGCCTCGCCCTGAGTTCGCGGGCGGCGGAACACGCGCTGTCGATCGATAAAAGCCACTCCCGCATCGAGGTCTCGGTCGACGCGACCTTCCGTGAATTCACCGCGAAGTTGAGCGACTACGAAACCGACATCCTTGCGGACACTGCCACGGGCAAAATCACGCGGGCCACGTTGCGCTTCAAATTCGCCGACCTAAAAACCGGGGAGGACAAACGCGACGAAGCCATGCTGACCTGGGAAAACAACGACCAGTTTCCCGAGGCCGTTTTCACGCTCACTGCTTTTGATGGGTCCAATCCCGGAAAGCCGACCGCTCGCGGCCAATTGATTTTTCACGGCGTGGCTCGGTCGATCGCCCTTTCGCTCACCGTGGTGACGAAGGACCAACTCGTCTATTCGATCGACGGAGAAGCTAATTTGGACGTGCAAGACTTCGGCCTGCCGATCCTCCATCGCTACGGTTTCATCCGAGTCGATCCCACCGTCACAGTTTCGTTTCACCTCCAGGGTTCTGCCTCGGGCAAATAGGCCCTCAGGCAGTTGCACCCCCTATTTCTGGGAGGCTGCGCCGCCCCACCTCGGCTTGCGGTTGCACCGCGCTTCGCCTGCATTGGCGCGAACGTTCCACCCCGACTTCATGACCTACCGCCGCTCCTTCTTTGTCTTTTCTCGCCTCGGTTTGACCTTGGCCTGCGCGCTCGCGTCGTTCGTTTTCTCCGGCGCAGCGGAAACGCCCTCGATCTTCGTCCACCCGACCTCTGCGTCCGCGTCCACTGCTAGCCTTTATCACGAGGGCTGGATCGACCTGAATAAAAACGGTCAAAAGGATCCCTACGAAGACCCGAGCGTCGCGATCGAAGCCCGGATCGACGACTTGCTCGCGCGAATGACACTCGAGGAAAAAACCGCGCAGATGGTCACGCTCTACGGTTTTCCGCGCGTATTGAAAGACGAACTACCGACCGAGGCATGGAAGAAGGCTTTCTGGATCGACGGCATCGGCAACATCGACGAACACGCCAACGGCAACACCGGCTGGACCAACAATCTCGCCGATCCGGTGCACGATCTGCCCTACTCGCTTCACGCCCGCGCGCTCAACGAGGTGCAGCGTTTCTTCATCGAACAAACGCGGCTGGGGATTCCGGCCGATTTCACGAACGAAGGGATACGTGGCCTGCTCCACGCCAAGGCCACCAGTTTTCCCGCCGAACTCGCGGTCGCGAGCACCTGGAACCGCGATCTGGTTTATCAAATCGGCCAGGTCACCGGCCGCGAGGCGCGCGCCCTGGGCTACACCAACGTGTATTCACCGGTCTTGGACCTGGCGCGCGATCCTCGCTGGGGGCGCGTGATCGAATGCTACTCGGAGGACCCTTTTCTCACCGCCGAACTCGGTCTGGCCCAATCGCGGGGCATTCAATCCGAACACGTCGTCTCGACCCTCAAACATTTCGCCGTCTACAGCATTCCGAAAGGCGGCCGCGACGGTGAGGCTCGGACCGACCCCCAGGCCACCTGGCGCGAGGTCCAGACCCTTTATCTGTATCCATTTCGTCGTGTCATCACCGAGGGCGGCGCGCTCGGCGTGATGGCTTCTTACAACGACTACGATGGCATTCCGATCGAGGGCAATCGCCAGTTTTTAACCGACATCTTGCGTCACGAGTGGGGCTTTCGTGGATACGTCGTCTCCGACAGTGGCGCGGTGGAATTCATTCATCTCAAGCACCGGGTCGCACCCACTCCGGCAGACGCCATTCGGCAGTCGGTCGAAGCCGGTCTGAACGTCCGCACGAACTTCACCCTGCCCGCGCTCTATGCCGAGCCCCTGCGCCAGCTCGTGCGCGACGGTCGGCTTTCGCTCGGCACGATCGATTCCCGGGTCCGCGACGTCCTCCGGGTGAAGTTCTGGCTTGGGCTGTTCGATCAACCGTATCAGCTTAAGCCCTACGAGGCCGACCGCGTGGTCCGCGCGGCCGATCACCTCGCGGCCGCGGAGCGCGCGGCCCACGAATCGATCATCTTGCTCAAAAACGAGGCCCAGCTGCTCCCGTTGAAAAAAGACCTTCACCGCGTGCTGGTCGCCGGTCCGCTGGCCAACAACCCGCATGGCTGGTGGTCGCGCTATGGCCCGCAGAAGTTGGATTTCGTCACCGTGCTGGACGGTATTCGGCAGAAGCTAGGGCCTGGCGTCGAGGTGCGGTACGCCGAGGGTTGCACGGTGACCGATGCGGCCTTCCCCGAGAGCGATGTCTACAAGGAGCCTCCCTCCGAGTCGGTGCGCGCGGGAATCGAGGCCGCCGTGGCCGCCGCCAAAGACGTCGACGTGATCGTCGCCGCGCTGGGCGAGACCGACGAGATCTGCCGCGAATCCGCCAGTCGGATCAGCTTGAATCTGCCTGGTTACCAAGAGGAGTTGCTCGAGGCGCTTCAGGCCACGGGCAAACCGCTCGTCCTGGTTCTGAGCAATGGACGTCCTCTTTCCGTGAATTGGGCAGTTCGTCACGTCGCTGCGATTGTCGAGCTCTGGTTTCCCGGTGAGGCCGGCGGCCGCGCCTTGGCCGATGTCTTATTTGGCGACTACAACCCCTCCGGCCGTCTTCCCATCACCTTTCCGCGAAGCGTGGGCCAGATTCCGTTGAACTTCCCCGCGCACCCGGGCTCGCAGGCGCGCGACTCCGGGCAGGTCACGGGCAACCTTTTCCCCTTCGGTTTCGGCCTTAGCTACACCACCTTCAGCTACGCCAAGCTGCACATTTCCCCCGAGCACCAGGGCCCTCAGGGTCAAATCGACGTCAGCTGCGAGGTGACCAACTCTGGCGCGCGGGCGGGCGATGAAGTGGTGCAACTGTATTTACGAGACGACTACAGCAGCGTCGTCACGTTTGAGAAGGTGCTGCGCGGCTTCCGACGGATCCACCTCAACCCCGGACAAACGGAAAAAGTGAGTTTTACGCTCACTCCTGAACACCTTCAGCTCTACGATCGAAGCGGTCAATGGACGGTGGAGCCCGGCCGTTTCACGGTGTGGATTGGCGCCTCTTCCGAGGACCTGCGCCTCGAAGGCAGCTTTCAGATCGGCGATGGAAGTAGTCCTGCGGAAAATACGGCGGTGCCGACGGAGCGGGTGGACCCTAGGTAAGGGCTAAGGCAAGGGATGGCCCACCGGAACACACAGAACAGACGGAAGAACCAATCCGAGGATCGTCCCTCTCGTTAATTCACCTCGACCGTCGTGAGCGGAACGTAGGGCTCTTCGTTCAAAACCGGCTGACGGCGGCGGCTAAGCAGAAGCCACCACTCGCGTCCGCAGACCGCGACCACCAGAAGGACCAGCACGACAAAAGCCGCGGTCACGGCGGCATTGACTTGTGTATTGAATAAAACACGACGCCACTCGTTGAGCTGCGCTGCGGTGCCACCACCGGCGAGACTCCGTTTCAAACCCGCAGCCTGGCTCAAAAAGCCGATGCGGGGATCGGCGCTGAAGACCTTCATCCATCCCGCCGTGACGGTCACGGCCAGCAACCAGGCGAGCGGCGCCAGCGTGACCCAGAGGTAGCGGAGCCGGCCCATCTTGATCAGCACGGTCGTGCCGAGCGAAAGCGCCAGGACGGCCAGGAGTTGATTGGCCACGCCGAAGATGGGCCAGAGGCTGTTGATCCCGCCCAGCGGATCGATCACGCCTTGATAGAGAAACCAGCCCCAAGCAGCCACGAAAACCGCGGTCGCGACGGCGTTGCCGACCGCCGAGTTGGTTCGTCCCAGCGGTTTCCAGAGCAAACCAAAAAGGTCCTGTACCAGGAATCTCCCTACACGGGTTCCCGCGTCGATCGTGGTCAGAATGAAAAGTGCCTCGAACATGATCGCGAAGTGATACCAGAGCTTGAGCGCCGCCTTGCTGCCCAGAACGCCGGCAAACATTTGCGCCATGCCGAGGGCAAACGTCGGTGCGCCTCCGGGGCGGCTGATCATGGTTTTCTCACCCACGCTGTCGGCCAGCTCGGCCATTTGGGTTTCGGTTACGGGATAACCGAGCGCCGTGACTCTTGCCACGATGGCCGACGGGGGCGCGCCGCGCATGCTCATGTTCACCGCGAAATATTCTCCCGGGTCCATCGCACAGGCTGCGATCAGCGCCATCACTCCGACCAGCATCTCGGTGACCATCGCGCCGTAACCGATGATCCGGATATCGCTCTCGCGGGTGATCAGTTTCGGGGTGGTCCCGGAAGAGATGAGCGAGTGGAAACCCGAAACCGCAGCGCAAGCGATGGTGATGAAACAAAAAGGAAAAACCGGTCCGGCCACCACCGGTCCGCTGCCGTCGACGAACTTCGTCAGCGCCGGCATTTTCAGCGTCGGCGCCAGAATCACGATGGCGACGCCGAGCAAAGCGACCGCGCCGATCTTCATGAAGGTGCTGAGATAATCGCGCGGCGCCAACAAGAGCCAAACCGGCAGCACCGAAGCGAGCACGCCGTATCCAATGATCCACCACGCCAAGGTCGTGCCCTGGAGCTGCAAGAGGCGCTCTAGCGCCGTGCCGGGCAGGTATTGGCCGCCCACCACGGCGGCAAACAAGCCGACCACGCCGAAAACCGTGACCCAGCCCACGCGGCCCTTGGTCCAGAAGCGAAGCGCACAGCCCATGATCAACGCGATCGGCATGGTGGCCGCGATGGTGAAGAGACCCCAGGGGCTCTCGGCCAACGCCCGCACCACCACCAATCCCAGGACCGCGATGAGGATGATCATGATCGCGATGATGCTGATCAGCGCGATCACTCCGGCGGTCGGCCCAACTTCCTCGCGGATCATCTGCCCAAGCGATTTCCCCCGGCGCCGAGTGGAGCAAAATAAAATCACCGAGTCGTGCACCGCACCACCGAGCGTCGCGCCGATCAACATCCAGAGCAGACCGGGCAAGTATCCAAATTGGGCGGCGAGCACGGGTCCAACCAGCGGTCCCGGTCCCGCGATCGCCGCGAAATGATGGCCAAAGACCACCCAGCGGTTGGTTTTCACGTAGTCCCGGCCATCCTCGTGAACCTGCGCCGGCGTGGCCCGCAGTTCGTCCAGAGTCAGGACCTTCGCCATCAGCCACGCGCTGTGAAACCGGTAAGCCAGGGCAAAGACGCAGACCGAAGCGACCACCATCCACAACGCATTGACCGGCTCGCCCCGCGACCACGCGAGGGAAGCCAGAGAAACCACCGCGAGCAAGCCGACGACGGACCAGCCGACCATGCGCAAACCGGAGAGGGGCCGAATCGATTCCCGAGTCATAGAAAGAAAAAACGAAGGAGAGCGGCTTCACAGCTAGCGCACCGGCGGGACGGAGCCACCAAAAAACGGCGGCAAGAGGGCGAGTCATCTAAGGTGAGTGTCCCACCGTCGCGCGAGCGGGGCACGCGAGCTGGATTCCGAACCGGGCCGGCCTCGTGCTGCTACCCGCCGCCGCTCGCCGCCACGGGTGGAAACCGATGGGTGAAGAAGCTCGCGATCGTGGCGTGCAGTTCCTGCGAGCGGACGGGTTTGCCCAGATAGGCATCCATCCCGGCCTCGATAAAACGTTCCTGGTCTCCTTTGATCGCGTGGGCGGTCAGAGCAATGATCACGACGTGCCGGTGAGTCTGCGTCTCGACCAAACGGATACGGCGGGTCGCCTCGATTCCGTCCATGTCCGGCATTTGCACGTCCATCAGAATGAGGTCGAACTCGCTTTGCTGGTACTTCGACAGAGCCTCCACCCCGTTGACCGCGGTGGTGACGCGGTGACCCGCCTTCTCCAGCATCGCGCGGCTGATCTTTTGGTTCACGGGATTGTCTTCCGCGAGCAGCACCTCCAAGCGGAGTTGGTTCAGGCCCGACAGGGTTGCCTTGGCGGGAAGCGCGGAGCGGTGGTTCATCCCGAATGCCGCGCTCAAGCGCTCGCGGAGCCGTTGGCGCAAGATCGGTTTGCGGAGATAAAAATCGAGCCCGAGTTCACGGCAGCGCGTCGCATCCTGCTGCCGGTCGCCCGACAGCATCATCACGATATGCGGACGTCCGCGAGAGGACGACTTGAGGATCTCCCCCGCAGTGGCAAACCCGTCGAGTGATTCCATCGATGCGTCGATCAGGGCCAGATCAAAAGCGTCGGGATGAGCTGGGTTTCGGATCAAAGCGAGCGCTTCCGTTCCGTTCCTCGCCTCGGTCGGACGGAGACCCCATTCGCGGGCCGTCTCGGCTAAAATGGTGCGACTCTGGGTGCAGTCGTCGACGATCAGAATGGTGCGGCCTCTCAGCTCGGGGATGTCTTTCTCCGGCGTGGCCTGCACCTCGTTGGTGCAGCCAAAACGAGCGGTGAAATGAAAACGGCTGCCCTTGCCCAACTCGCTTTCGACCCAGATGCGGCCACCCATCATCGTGACCAAAGTCCGGCTGATGGTCAGGCCGAGGCCGGTGCCACCGTAGCGGCGCGAGGTCGAGCTGTCGACCTGCACGAAGGAGTCGAAAATCGCGTTCAGTCGGTCCGCGGGGATGCCGATGCCTGTATCCGAAACGGAAACATGTAAGCCGATTTCGGATACGCCAACGGCGATGCTCGGATCCCGTTCCACCGTGATCACGATTTCCCCGGCATGGGTGAACTTGAGGGCATTGCCGATCAGGTTGATCAGGATCTGACGGAGCCGGCCGACGTCGCCCACCAGAGCGTCGGGCAGGGTCGGATCGATTCGGCAGAGCAACTCCAGCTTCTTCTCCGCCGCGCGCACGCCCAACGCCTCGATCGATTTTTCGAGGCAATCCGACAAACTGAAATCGATCGGATCCAAGGTGAGTTTGCCCGATTCGATTTTCGAAAAGTCCAGGATGTCGTTGATCACCCCGAGCAGCGCCTCGCCGGAAGATTGCACGCCGCGGAGGTAACCGGCCTGCTCTTCGTTGGTCGAGAGGGTGAGAGCCAGTTCGGTCATGCCGAGCACGCCGTTCATCGGCGTGCGAACCTCGTGGCTCATGTTGGCCAGAAATTCGCTCTTCGCTCGACTGGCCGCTTCGGCCGCTTCCTTCGCGTGCTTGAGATCGCGGGTCCGGGTCTCCACCAGGTCAACCAAGTCCTGCTCCCGTTTTTCCACCCAGCGCATCCGCCAGCGATACGCCGCGACAAGCACCCCGGCGGCACCGACGACCGCGAGAACCCAAAAGGTGTAGGTCTGATAAAAATGGGGATAAAGCTGCAGGGCCACCGATGCGCCGGCCAAATTCCAGACCCCGTCATTGTTACAGGCGATGACCCGAAAGGTGTAGTGGCCCGGTCGCAAATTGACGTAGTGCGCCGTGCGCGCCGTTCCCGCGTCCACCCAGTCGGGATCGCTGCCCAGCAATTGATATTTGAACCGGACGTGCGCCGCATCGGCCAAGCTCAATGCGGTGTAGTGGATTTCCAAATCGCCATGACTCGGAGGCAGCGCGGCCAAGACCGAGAGATCGCGTTCCTGCCCGTCCATCTTGATTTTCTCGATCACCACCGGAGGAATCTCGGCGTTGAGGCGCAATTCCTTCGGGTTCACCACCGCCACACCGTAGTTGGTGCTGAACCACAGCTCGCCGTTGCGGGTCAACAACGACGTGGGCTGACCGCCAGTCGAGGGACCGCCGGCTTTCATTCCGTCCGTTTTGCCATAGACGACAAAGTCGACCGCAGATTTCTTTTTGGCCGCAACCGCCTCGAATTGATCGAGCGAGGCGCGCAGGACACCTTGCCGGCAATTCAGCCAAAGTTCGCCGTTGAACTCCAAGATTCCACAGACGTTGGCGGTGGGGTCGCCCTCGATCGAAAAAGCGTCCACCACTCCGTTGTGGACGCGCTGGAGGCCGCCCTGCTTTCGGCCGAACCACATCGAGCCGCGGTCGTCTTCAAAAAAGGTGTAGGTGAACCGGCCGAGGGTCGGATAAACGTCCCACTTCCCCTGGTGGAGGCGGCCAATGGTGGTGCCGCTTACCCAGATGTCATTTTGCCGATCGACGTAAACCGCGTCCAAGCGATCGCCCAGTCCGCCTGTATCCACTTTTGTGAATACACGTCCGTCGTAGCAATAGAGGCCGAGTCGCTCGCACCCAACCCAGACTTTATTGTCCGCATCGATCGCGATCCCGCGCACGCGATCCCGCGGCAGACCCTCGCTCGGCCCAAAATGCCGGAGCGAACCTTGATGTAAAAGCGAAAGGCCAGCGGACTGATAGCCGATCCAGAGATCACCTTTGTCCTCACAAAGCGAATACACCGCATTGTCCAGCAGGCCGTCTTTTTTCGTCAGGGTCGAAGTGACCTTGCCGTCCTGAAACGAGGATAGGCCACCGCCCCAGGTGCCGATCCAGCGCGTGCCGTTCTTGGTCTCCAAGACCGCGAGCACCACATCCTGGCCAAGGCCGTCCTGACGATTGATGGTGAGAAATTTTCCATCGCGGAATCGGGCCAGCCCGGAGTGCGTTCCCACCCATAGATTGCGCTCCCGGTCCTCGAAAAAGGACAACACCACCCCGACGCTTTCGCCGCCGTTGACCGTCACCTCCGTGAATTGTCCATCGTGGAACCGCTGCAAACCACTCGGGCTGCCGACCCAGACCGTGCCGTCGCGATCGCGGTAAACCGAGCGGATGATCTCCGTCGCCAGGCCATCAGCAGTGGAGTAAACCCGCACGTCACCGTCCTTGGTGTGGACCAATCCCTGGCTCGTCGCCGCCCAGATCCCGCCCGCACCGTCGGGCACAAAGGAACGCACGCCGCTGGTCGGGAAACCCGAAGGCAACGGAACCATGGCCGACGCATCGACGTTCAACCGAAAAGCCTTGCTGTCACCGCCGACCCACCAGCCCGCGTTATCGCGAAAAATGTCTCTCATCCCGGTGAGCTTGGTGCCGTCAGGAATCGGCATGGCTTGAAACTTGCCCTCGTTATAACGGAGCAAGCGGCCTGAGAGCAGAATCATCACTCGCTCCCCGTCGCTCGCGAGCGCCCGCACGGTGGCTTGGTTGATCCACTCTCCGGAAGGCCGGGTGAAAACACCGTCTTTGTACCAGACCACGCCCCCTCCGTCCGTGCCGATCCAGAGGCGTCCATCCGGCGTCTGGCAAAACGCGGTGATCGCATCGTTCTCCAGCACCGGCGTGTTCGCGTGGGTAAAAACGGTGAAGTTAACCCCGTCGAACCGAGCCAGACCATCCGCTGTTCCGACCCAAATATAACCATCACCGGTTTGGGTGATCGCGCTGATCGAGTTTTGTGGCAGGCCGGTCGAGACGTCCCACTCCGCGAAGAGATAATGCCGCGGCGAACGCGAACCGTCGAGGGCGTGCAGAGGAATGCCCCCGAGGCAGAACGAAATTATCGCGAGCCACCGGAGCAAGGAGGACCTAACCAGGCAGCAAGCCGATAACACCCATCTGAAATCGTCACAATCGCCCGCCATCTTGAGGGTCATTCATCAGTCACGGAGGCACGAGAAAACCTCGATATCTGGGGCCGCGGGGAAACTTTACAAGCGAGAAGCCTGAAAAGTGCGAAGGCGTGAAGGTAAGAAAGTGTGAAAGTGCGAGTGCGCGCTCCCCGACTCGCGGAGGTAGAGGGGACCTAAAATCCAAGACGTGTTCCGCAAGCATACTGGTGTCCATCCCACCACTCACCGCTGGCCCCTCGCACCCTCCTCCACCTTCGCACCTTCAGGTCTACGCCCGTCTTACTTTTCAACGCCTCCAGTGCGCGGCCATCAGGGCGCGGCTGATCGCGATCTCCACTTTGTTGCGGGCGTGATTGATGTTTTGACGCAGGCCCTTGCGCACCGCCTCGACGTCCTTCCGATCCAGTGCATCCAAAATCTGGATATGCTCACCGGCCGTCTCCTGCACGCGATGCGGGGTGGTGATGACCGCCAAGCGCACGAAACGAAGGCGCTCGTTGATCCCGCGGAGGCTTTCGATGATGTACGAGTTCCCGAGCGTGGAGGCCAGGCTGAGGTGAAACCGCTCATCCGCCTGCACCAATACATCGCCATCCGTCGCGGCGGCGGCGGACACGTGCATCCACGGTTCCCAATAAGCGCGTTCCTCGGCCGACCAATCCGGCGGGAGCGTCTTATGCACCAGCGCCTCCCCGACGAACAACTCGAGCGCGAGGCGCATATCGTAAAGCTGATGGGTCTTCTCCACGTCCGGCTGTTTCACGTAGCACCCTTGATTCGGCACCTTGTCGACTAGCCCTTGCTCGGCCAAGGCCCGCAGCGCCTCACGCACCGGGATGCGGCTCGCGGAAAATTCATCGCAGATCGCCTGTTCTCCGAGGTGGTGGCCCGGCGGATAATGCCAATCCAAAATCCGTCGGCGTAACTGGGCCAAAATCTGGCCACCCAAATGGGCCTCGAGGACCGAGGTTTCAGCCTCGGCAACAGGAGTCGAGGGGCGGGTTTTCCGAGGCATCGAGAAGGATCTCAACCGTCTCATTCAGAGGAGCAATGCTGAATCCATCGATGGATGAATATTTCGCATACGATGTTGTATACATAATGGCATACGGGCTGCTGACCGGTGCGCTCGGTCACGCCACCTTTGTACTTCACCACCACCATGCATTCCTTTCACCAGAGTCTGACCTCTTCGCCCTGCCGCCTGCGTTGGCTCGGAGCATTGGTCTTAACTTTCGCGGGCGCGTCGTTCGCCTTGGCCGCTGAGACAGACGAGGACGTTGTCAAAATGGAAAAATTCGTCGCCGAAGCCGGCGCGGATGACATCTACGGCATCCTTCCCACGCGCGAAAGCGCCAGCGTTTTCGGCACCACTCGCAGCCTAGCCGACACTCCGCGCTCCGTCACCTTGGTCGAGAGCACGTTGATCGATCTCAACGGTATCCGGTCGGTCAACGACTTCGTCGCCATCACCGCGGGCTCCTTCACCGGAAACTATTTCGGCGTCCCCGGCGCGCTCGACGTCCGTGGTGAACGCGCGGACAACTTTTTCCGCGGCTTCCGTCGAATCGAGAACCGCGGAAACTTTCCCACCCCGATCGCTTCGACCGACTACGTCGAGATCATCAAGGGTCCACCCCCGCCGATCTACGGCGGTGGCAAGGTCGGCGGTATTCTCAATTTCATTCCCAAAACCGCGAAGAGCAAAACCGCCAAGTTCATCGACAAGCCGGTCGGGATCGTCTCCGCCACCGTCGGCACCTACGGAAAAAAGCTCGGCAGCATCGAGTACGGCACGCCTTTCCAACTTTTCGGAAAACGCTCGGGCGCCTACGCCTTCGTTCAACGCGAGGACTCTGGCAGCTACTACAACAATATCTACAATAAGGATACATTGGTCCAACTCGCGGTCGACACCGAGCTGACGGACAGCGTCCTGCTCGAGTACGGCTTCATGGCCCAGCGCGCTCACCTCAATCAGAGTCTGGGCTGGAATCGCGTGACCCAGAAGATGATCGACACCGACGGCGACTACCTCGCGGGCAGGCCGAAGCTCAACCTGGACACCAATCACGACGGGCAGCTCAGCCCCTCCGAGCTCAACGCGTATTCGCTCGAGCAATTCGCCTTCGCCAACCCGTTCCCCTATGGCGCGCTCTCCGCCAATCAACAGGCCGCCTTCGCCCTCGATCCCACTACCGTCCACACCGTTCATCTCAGCCATCACACCATCCAGGCCGAGACGATCGACTTTTCGGATACGGACGCGCTGACCGGCTTCTTCGATATCACGAAGGATTTCAGCCCGGACCTCTCGCTGAAAAATCAGTCGTTCTACGACTCGATGAACCACACCAAGTATTCAAGCTATGGATTCACGGCTGACTACGTGGCCATGGCCTTCGAAAACAAGACCACCCTCAATTTCAAGGCCAAGCCTTCCTCCGAGTGGAAACTGGAGGACGTTTTCGGCCTTTCGGTTCGCTATTCCAGCGGCGACGAGCGGGAGTCCCGCGGCCGCGGTTACCAGGTCCTCGACCGGCGCGACCTCTCCGTCGGCGCCACCCCCAACGACCGTTTCGAAGGCGCTTTCGACGGAACCGGCAATGTACCCTATAATTGGAGACAGATCGGCGCCTTCACCGATGCCGGCGTCTTCGCGCTGCTCGACAACACCTATCGCGAGAAACTCTCCATGGTCTTGAGCGCCCGCTACGACCGGTACAACGCCCACACCTACGGCACGGACAACAACGGCGTCTACTCGTACGCGAGCGGGAAGAAGAGCGCCTTCACCTACAACGGCAGTATCAGCTACAAGGTGACACCCGGTCTCTCGCCTTATCTCACGTATTCGAAATCCAGTTACCTGGAACTCGGCCAGGGTGGGATGATCGACGTGATCAACTTGGGCGGCGGCACCTGGATCCAGGACTCGAAGTTGACCGAGGCCGGCCTCAAGGCCTCGCTCCTCCAGGCTCGGCTCGTCGCCACCCTGGCCTACTACCACCAGGAGAAGTCGTCCTTCAACAACCAGTCGCTCACCTTCGACCGCTACAAGTCCAAGGGCACGGAATTGGAAGTGCGTTACGCGCCGAGCAAGAGGCTCAGCTTCACCGGCGCGGCGACCTGGCAGAAGACCGAGTTGATCAACTCGCCATTTTTCCTCGGCATTCCTCCGAGTTACCTCGGCCTCGATCCCACCCTAACTTATGGCGGTCGCTTCACCGGCGTAGGCGCCTTAATCGGCGTCAGTTCACCGGTGACTTCGCCAACTCCGGAAAAAGTTTTCTCGATCAACGCCACCTACACCGCGCCTCAGGGCTGGGGCGCGTCGATTGGCGGGACCTACGTCTCCTCGTTTTACTCGGGTTATCTCCAGGCAATCAAACTGCCGTCGTACTTCGTGACCCGTGCCGCGCTCTTCTACAACTGGAAGCAGTGGTCGTTTCGGATCAACGGAAACAATCTGCTGAACGAAAAATATTACACCCCGCAGTTCCTCTTCTGGGAAACCTTCATCAGCCCCAGCCAAGGTCCCACCGCAGAAGCCACGCTCACGTTTAAATTCTGAGCAGGCCAGAGGCCGGCCAGCCGCGTGTCCACTCGCTCGGCTGGCCCGGCGCCTGCTTTTAACCCGCTGCGCGCACATGCCCGTCATCAATGATTCCACTGTCGTGGCCGAGGTCACCGCTTGTTGCGAAGCCTACGAGCAGGCCTTGGTCGCCAACGATGTTCCCACCCTCACGCGCTTCTTTTGGGACTCACCCCACGCCGTCCGTTTCGGCGTCGGCGAGCAGCTCTACGGTGCCGAGGCCATCGTCGCGTTCCGCCAGCAACGCGTGATCAATTTCACCGACCGAAAAACACTCCGTCTCACCGTCCTCACGCTGGGCCAGGACACCGCGGTCTCGATGCTTGAATTTTCCGTCGTGGTCGCAGGTCAAAAACGCCAGGGCCGTCAAACCCAGGTCTGGACCCGGTTCGAAGACGCCAACTGGAAAATTGTCTCCGCCCACGTCTCCCACGCCGTCGTTCCTCCCGCCGAGGCCTGGCTGGCCTTCGTCGATCGCGCCGCCGCCGCGGTGGATCTCCGGCTCGATCCTGCCTTTCGTTCGGGCGTGGCCGAGAACGTCAACCGCACCGCTGAAATCGTCGGACCTCTCCTCGCCTTCGCGCTTCCCGAAACCGCCGAGGCCGCTCCGGTGTTCACCCCATGACCTTTGATTCCCACGCCACCGCTCTCGAAATCGCGCACGCTGTACGCACACGGCAACTACGTGCCCGACTGATCGCCGAGAGCGCCCTGGAACGTATCCAACGAACACACACACAACTCAATGCCTTCACCGAAGTCACCGCCCAGCGCGCGCTGGCCGAAGCCGACGCGGTGGATCAAGCCGTCGCGGTGGGACGCGACCCTGGACCGCTCGCCGGCGTGCCCTACGCGGTGAAGAATCTTTTCGATCTCGCCGGCGTGGTCACCTTGGCCGGCTCAAAAATCAATCGCGACCACCCGCCCGCCTGCCAAGACGCAACCTGTGTCGCGCGTCTGCGCGCGGCGGGTGCGGTCTGCGTGGGCGCGGTCAACATGGGCGAATACGCTTACGATTTCACGACTGAAAACGGCCACGTTGGCGCGACTCACAACCCGCACGATCTGACTCGCTCCGCCGGCGGTTCGTCGGGCGGGTCCAGCGCGGCCGTCGCGGCCGGACTGGTTCCTTTAGCCCTGGGCACGGACACGAACGGGTCCATCCGCGTGCCTTCTTCCTTTTGCGGGCTCTGGGGTTTGAAGCCGACTTACTCGCGTCTCTCGCGGGCCGGCGGTTTTCTCTTCGTCGAAAGTTTGGATACGATCGGTCCGATCGGCCGATCTGTCGCCGATCTGGCCGCGGCCTACGACGTGATGCAAGGCGAGGACGAGTGCGATCCTGTCTGCACCTGGCGCGCCCCCGATCTCGCTTCGGGCACCTTGGACGAGGGGATCGACGGCTTGCGCATCGGCGTGCTCGACGGCTACTTCTCGCGCGGCGGTCTGCCTCAAGCGCATGCCGCGGTCGAAACCGTCGCCAGCGCCTTGGGCGTGAAGCGCCGCATCGAGCTTCCCAAACCGGAGTTGGCCCGCGCCGCCGCGTTTATTATCACCGCCACGGAAGGCGGCGCGCTTCACCTCGGTCGACTGCGCAACCGCGCCGTGGATTTTGATTCGCAAACCCGCGATCGTTTTCTGGCCGGCGCGCTCACCCCTGCCGCCTGGTACCTTCAGGCCCAAAAATTCCGCGGCTGGTGGCGGGCGCAGATGGCCGAGGTTTTCCGCGATGTCGATGTGCTGATCGCTCCCGCCACTCCGCTTCCCGCGCCTCTCCTCGGGCAAGAGACGATGAGCTTCAATGGAAAAGAAATTCCGCTCCGCCCAAACATCGGGATCTTCACTCAGCCGATCACGCTGATCGGTCTGCCTGTCGTGGCCGCGCCCCTACAAGGCGCCGAGGGCGGACTGCCCATCGCCGTCCAGCTCATCGCCGCTCCGTGGCGCGAAGCCGCGCTTCTACGCGTCGCGCGCCTCCTCGAGAAATCCGGTGCGTGTCGCGCTCCTGTCGCCCAACTCGCCGCCTAAATTCACCACCCGTCTTCCTGCCTCATCCTCGTTCGCGTATTCGGATTTCGGATAATCAGAGAACGAGTCACCCATCCCCCTCATGGACCCTCTCAATCGTCGCCGCTTCCTCCACTCTCTCGCTCTGGTCGGCGTCAGTGTCGCCGCCGGCGGTCTCGCGGCCTGCGGGAAAAAAGATGCCTCCGCCAGTTCCGCTTCTGCTGCGCCTTCCCCGACCGATGCCTTGACCTTCGGCTTCATTTTCAACGGGCCCACCAGCGATCTCGGCTACAACCAAGCGCACTGGCTCGGCTCGCAAGCATTGAAACCCTTTCCTTGGGCCAAGGTGGTTGAGGAGGCGAGCGTCCCCGAAACTGCGGCTGCGCAGGAATCGATGCGCAACATGATCCACCTCGACGGCGCCAAAGTGATTTTCCCGACTTCGTTCGGTCATTACGATCCGCATACACTGAAAGTCGCAGCGGAAAATCCCGCGGTGGAATTTTTCCACTGCGGCGGACTGTGGGAAGAAGGCAAACACCCGACCAACGTCGGCACCTTCATCGGCTTCATCGACGAAGTGGAGTACCTCTCCGGCATGGTCGCCGGCGCCGCCACGAAGAACGGCAAACTCGGTTTCATCGCGGCCAAACCCATTCCCCAAGTCCTGCGCAACATCAACAGCTTCACTCTCGGCGTTCGACGTATCCGTCCGGATGCGACCGTCCAGGTCATCTTCACCGGCGACTGGGTCATGCCAGTGCGGGAAGCCGAGGCCGCCAATAGCCTGGCAAATCAGGGCATCGACGTCCTCACCGCCCACCTCGGCGCGCCTCGAACCGTGGTCCAAACCGCGGAGGAACGCGGGATCCATTCCTGCGGTTATCAACACGACCAATCGTCCATCGCACCGAAGGGTTTCCTCACCGGCGCGGAGTGGAACTGGGGCACGGTTTACACCCAATACGCCCAGTGGATCCACGAGGGAAAGTCGGTCGCGAAGGGCACCATCCCGCGCCGCGTGACCGGCACGTTCAAAGACAATTTCTGCAAACTCTCTCCCTTCGGACCAAGTGTCACAGCGGAGACCAAGGCCAAGGTCGCCGAGGTGGAAAAAGCCCTGATCGACGGTTCCTTTCAGGTCTATCGCGGGGAGATCCGCAACAACCAAGGCAAGGTGGTGATTCCGAGCGGCACCACCATCGCCATCACCGACGTCGAACTCGACCGCATGGACTGGCTGGTCGAAGGCACCATCGGCAATACCGCGTAAGCCCATCCATGCGTATGGATAAAACGGGTACAAGGGAGGCCAGGGATCGAGTTGTAGCCGGGGGCGCCGACCCCGGTGCCTTGAAGTTCCAATCCCCGGGGTCAGCGCCCCCGGCTACAACAAACCGGATCCCTGCGAAGTGGCCGCCCTACCTTCGATCACCGACCGCCGGTGAAAGACCGAGAAAACGCTGTTTCCCGAAGGGTGCGTCGATCCGCTTCGTATCCATTCCTTAATGACAACATCCCCCGCCGCTGCCCCCACGCCCGCCTCCTCTCCTTGGGGTTCGCGACTCAACGCCGTGCTCGCCGGCGCGGCGCCGTCGATCATCGCGTTGCTCGCGGCAGTTCTGCTCTTCGGTTTGTTCTGCTTTTCCCAGGGCGCTTCGCCTCTCGCGGTTTTTGCCTCGATCAACAAGGCGGCTTTCGGGAGCTGGTACTCCTGGCAAAACACTTTGGTTCGGGCCGCCCCGATTTTGCTCGCCGCGCTCTGCACCGCTCTGCCCGCCCGCACCGGTCTCTTCGTCATCGGCAACGAAGGCGCGCTGGTCCTCGGCGGCTTGGGCGCGGTGCTTGCAGGCTTGGCCACCCAGACACTCTCTCCTGTCCTCGCGCTCTTGCTGATGGCTCTCGCCGGCGGCACCGCGGGCGGGCTCTGGATTATGGCGGCGGGCGCGCTCCACCACTACCGCGGGGTCAATCCCACCATCCTCACCTTGCTCATGAACTACGTGGCGATCGCGTTGCTCGATCATGTAGTGGAAGGTCCCCTACGCGATCCGGCCAGTCTGAACAAACCGTCCAGTCGCGCCCTGGTCGACTCGCACCTGTTGGCCAACTTTTCCGGCACCAACATCCATCCGGGCATCCTCATCGGAATCGTCTGCTGCCTGCTCGCCTGGTGGCTCTTCACCCGCACCCCTTTTGGTTTCGCCAGCAGCGTGGTCGGGGGAAATCCTCGCGCCGCTGCCCTATCCGGACTGCCTGTCGCGCGGATTGTGCTGACCGCCACCTTTCTCGGCGGAGCCGCCGCCGGGCTGGCCGGCATGATCGAAGTCGCCGCGGTCCACGGCCGGGCCAACGACTCACTTCACGTCGGCTACGGATACGCCGGTTTTCTCGTCAGCTTCGTCGCTCGGCATCATCCGCTGGGATTGATTCCCGTCTCCCTTTTGCTCGGCGGCCTGCTGGCCAGCGGCGGCATCCTGCAGCGGACCCATCACTTGTCGGACGCCACCATCCTGGTTTTTCAAGGGATCGTTTTTCTCTGCATCCTCTTCAGTGAATCATTGCGCGGCCGGCTTCCGGGGCTGCGTGGGGTTGTAACCAAATCATGACTACGGATTCAACCGCCCTCGCTCCGATTTGGGGCGTGATGCTCGGGATCGCGGGCGGTGTGATCCGTGGCAGCGTGCCCTTCCTTTACGTCAGTCTGGGCGAGTGCCTGACCCAGAAGTCGGGCAAAATCAATTTGGGCTTGGAAGGGGTGCTGCTCCTCGGCGCGATGGTGGCCTGCGCCACCGCCGTGGCCACCGGCTCGGCCTGGATCGGCGTGATCGGTGGAGGTCTGGCCGGACTCAGCCTCGCTGCGATCCATGCCTGGTTGACCAGCCTGCCGCGGGTGAGCGACGTCGCCACGGGCATCGCGCTCGCCACGTTTGGCGGAGGCGTCGCTTTTTATTTTGGCAAACCTTACATCGCGGCCCGCCCGCCGGTGCTTCCGTCTTTGCCTCTTGGTGCCTGGAGCGATTTGCCGCTCGTGCAATCGGCTTTGCGAACCAGCCCGCTTTTCTTTATCGGCATCGCGCTCGCCTTTGCGCTCCGCTGGTTCTTCCGCTCGACGCGCTGGGGGCTGCATGTCCGCGCCGCCGGAGATCAGCCTCAGTCGGCCCGCGCGCTCGGCATTTCCCTCGGCGGCGTGCGCACCGCGGCCATTCTCGCCGGCGGATTTTTGGGCGGAGTGGGCGGCGCTCACCTCAGCCTCTATTTTCCGGGAAACTGGAACGAAGGTGTATCCAGTGGACAAGGATGGATGGCCGTGGCGCTGGTCATCTTCGCCCGTTGGCAACCCCTCGGCTGCCTCTGGGCCGCCATCCTCTTCGGCGGCACCATGGCAATCGGTCCGTCGCTCCAGGCCGCAGGTTACGGCGGCTACTACCACCTCTTCAACGCCCTGCCCTACGCCTTGACCATCGCACTGATGATCGCCACTTGCTCGAAAAACCAGCGACTCGCCGGCCAACCTGGGGGCCTGGGCAAGGGAGAGTAACTGTATGATCTTCCTGGTTACACGGAGAGCAGCGCGTGTGGGCCCAGAGCGCACAGAGGGAGCACTTCGCGAATGACCCCAACCTCGACTCTTACTCCTCCCGCGGTCGAAGCGCTCGCGATCACCAAATGCTTCGGGAGTTTCACCGCGGTCGATCAAGTGTCGCTGCGGGTCGCTCCGGGAACGTTCCACGCCTTGCTCGGCGAAAACGGCGCGGGCAAGTCGACCCTGGTGAAGTGCCTGATGGGATACCAAGCTCCCGACGCCGGCGAGGTGATGGTGGGAACGCGAGAGCGCGCGATCAACAGCCCGGCCGACGCTCAGGCCTGCGGACTGGGGATGGTGTATCAACATTTCACCCTTGTTCCGGCCATGACCGTGGCGGAAAACTTGGTCATGTCCCGCGCCGATCTTCCCTGGCGAATCAATTGGCGGGCAGAACACGCCAGGATCGAAGCCTTTCTCCAAACCGCGCCATTTCGGATCGATCCTCACCGTCTCGCTTCCTCTTTGGCCGCGGGAGAAAAACAAAAGGTCGAGATCCTCAAGCAGCTCTACCTGAAGGCAAAATTTCTCATCCTCGACGAACCGACCTCCGTCCTCACCCCGCTCGAGGCAGACGAGGTCCTTGGCCTTCTGCGCGCGGAAGTCACTTCCGGACGGCTCAGCGTCTTGATGATCACCCACAAGTTTCGCGAGGTCTTCGCCTACTGCGACGAGGTCACGGTCCTGCGGCGTGGTCGCCTCGCCGGCACGGGACGAGTCAAGGCGCTAAGCGAAAGCGATCTTGCCCGCATGATGCTGGGCGAGGAACGGAAACAAACCCCGGTAGTTCGCACTTCGATACGATCGGAGAGCATGATGGAGGTGCGCGACCTCTGGGCGAAAAACGATCTGGGGCTCGACGCTGTCCGGGGGCTGAATTTGAGTGTGCGGACGGGAGAAATCGTCGGGATTGCGGGCGTGTCCGGCAATGCCCAGCGGGAATTCGTCGAGACCCTCGCGGGCCAACGTGAAGCGGAGAAGGGCGAGATCACCGTCGCCGGTATTCGTTATGAACCTACACGGAGAGCCCTCCGTGAATTGGGTGTGCACTTGATTCCCGAAGAGCCGCTCAAAAACGCCTGCGTGCCCACCCTCTCCGTGGCCGAGAATCTGGCCCTCCGCACCTTCGACCGTCCGCCTCAGGCCCGTGGGCCGTGGCTCCTCCGCCACGGCCAAATCGCAGCGGCCGCGCGAGAGTTGATGGCGCGCTTCAATGTCAAGGCCGCCAGCCCCCAAGTGCCGATCGCAACTTTGTCCGGCGGCAACGTGCAACGCGCGGTGCTTGCGCGTGAACTCGGAGGACCCGCACCGCGCGTGTTGATTCTTTCCAATCCTTGCTTCGGCCTGGATTTGGCCGCGGTTGATTTCATCCATCGGCTGATCATCGAGGTCCGCAATGGCGGCGGCGCGGTCCTCCTCCTGAGCGAAGACCTCGACGAAATCCTAAAACTTTCTGACCGCCTTTTCGTGATGCAGAATGGGCGTTTGGTCTACGAGACGCCAACCGCCACGGCCAACCTCGCGGACATTGGGCGGCACATGGCGGGGCATTAGCGCCTTCGGCGCGGAGTTGGCAGTTGGTAGTTGGTAATACCCGAGCCGATACAATCTGTCTCGGAAGTAGCGGGTTTGCGGGAGGGCCCGGCTTGTCCGGGCTGCTACGTCCCATCAGCCCGGACGAGCCGGGCCCTCCACCAGACACGTTTGGGCGATGGGTTTTTGCGACTTTCGCGCTTCTTTGCGGCCACCATTTGTGAAATGACTCTCGCTCGGTGATTCGCTTCCTGGCTTGCGTCCTCCCGTGGTTGGTTACGTTACGCGCAACTCCGTCCACCCCCTGCATGAAAAACAAGCCGAAGCATTTTTTAGCCGAACCGGGAAAGAAAGTGAAACTCGAGAAATGGCCCACCGCCACTGATCCTTTCTACCGCTCAAAGGACGACTACGAGAAACAGCTCCAAGAACAGACCGAGGCCTTGAGCAAACTCCAGGGCCTGCTCTACGCTCACAGTCGCTACTCGCTGCTCCTGATCTTTCAAGCGATGGACGCGGCGGGCAAGGACAGTGCGATCAAACACGTTATGTCCGGGGTGAACCCCCAGGGCTGCCAGGTCTTCAGCTTCAAGCAGCCCAGCACCCAGGAGCTCGCGCACGACTTCCTTTGGCGGACCAACCAATGTTTGCCCGAGCGCGGCAAAATCGGAATCTTCAATCGGTCCTACTACGAGGAGGTATTGATTGTCCGGGTACACCCGGAAATTCTCGCCGCCGAGCCCTTGCCGGAAGAGCTGGCCGAGGACAAACACCTCTGGGAGGGCCGTTATGAGTCCATCGCCAACTTCGAAAAACACCTTTATCGCAACGGCACGCGCGTGATCAAATTCTTCCTTCACCTCTCCAAAAACGAACAGCGAAAACGTTTCCTCTCTCGCCTCGAGGAGCCGGAGAAAAATTGGAAGTTCAGCCGCGCCGACCTCGAAGAGCGCAAGCGGTGGGCCGACTACATGGAAGCCTACGAAGACTGTATCGCAAAAACCAGTACGAACGAAGCGCCCTGGTACATCGTGCCGGCCGACGACAAAAAGAACGCCCGCCTCATCATCTCCCAAGTGATTGTGGAAGCGATCGGTGAACTCAAGATGGCCTATCCCAAACTGAGCGCGAAGCAGAAAGCCGAGTTCACCGAAATCCGGAAACAATTGGAGGAATAGCCCGCAAAGGTCGACGTGGGCCAACGCGTCCCTGCGGCGGGATCGGTCGCACGAGCGCCCAGGGACGTCGCACCACCTCGAGTCGGGAGCAGAACCATTCTGCTTTTCAAAGCCTGACGGTGTTATTCAGCAACGTAATCTCTTCCAGTTCGTGATCCGGATCGACCTCCACCCTAGCACCTTCGAACCGGAACCCTTCCGGTAGCTTTATTTCCACTACGGTCGTCTTTGGCCTCAAATCCAATGGCGCCCCCATCACAGGGATCTTGGCCGAGCCGACCACTTGGCCCGCGGCGTTTTTGACCACGAGCGAGGTCTCCGGGGTGGCGACCGCGCCGAGGCTGTGAACCGTGACTTGGAGCACACCGGCTTTGACCACGATATCCTCGCGGCCAATCCCGAGATCGGGGCGCTGATGATAGGGCGTACCCGAGGTCTTTCGTTTGAAAGTCAAAACCGTGGTGGCCCTGGGAGGAAAGGTCAGGGCGACCGAACGCGACCGCTCAAATGGAATCGACCGGGTGGATACATCGCGATCCGCCTGATCCTTGCCTTGAGTGTCGATCCCCTGCGTGACCTCCCAGAGCCCGGGTTCCACCTGCCAGCCGGTCATCTCCGCCGTGACCGGGGCAAGGTCGAGATTGTAGGCGATGACTTTAAATTCCGTCGGGGTCGAGGAGGGCAGCAAGAGCGCCAGGCTCTGCTCGGTTGCCGGCGAGGCGAAACGCCAGCTCACGGTGTGACCGGGAAAAACCGCATTCCGAATCAGCGCGATGCCGCCGAGCCGGGCCCGCTGTAGTTCCGCGGTGGGTACGCCGACCCGATCGATCCAGAGGCTGCCCTCGGTGTTGATGTACTCGAACAAGGCGATCTGCTCGAGCTGGCTGGCGTAGAGTTTTTCTAGATAGGTTTTGTCGCCGGTCAGCTGCCAGGCAAAGTGCTGGCCCGACGTGTCGCGGTTTTCCCGCAAATAACTTCGCTTCGGACGCACGTCCCCGCGCGCGCGCTTTTCCGGAAAGCCTACGTCCCCGGCCATCAGCTCCGCCACCGACCACTGGTCTCGCAGGTGGAGTTGATCCAACACATTCGCGTTTACCGCCAGGGCCGAGGCTTCGTTGGTTTGAAGGATGGGATCCAGGTACTTCTTGTCTCCAGTCCACAGATACGAAGTCCAAAACAGGTGCCAGGGAAAATAGTAGCGGCCCGAGGTCGTCGCTTCGTCGGAGGCGAAATGAATCGCCCTCGGAAAAACGTAGTGATCGTTCGCGCTTTTTGTGGTGTGGGCCAGCAGGCCCTCGGCCAGCTCGATCACCGTCTTCTCGACTGTCGGATTTCCGTTGTAGTCGGCGAGAAGCATCCCGGGCTGCAGCACCAGGTAAGAGTAGCCTTTGGAATATCCCCAAACGCTGTCCTCCGCCAAACGCGAGCCGCTGTAATAGGAAGAGCGAATGTGACGATGCCCAGCCGCATTCACTCCGGTGATACTGATCACGCCCCGCGCCGTCTCCATCGCGCGTTCGAGTTGCAGCGGGTTGCCGAAGTCCGCGATCAGGTTTTGGCCGAGGGTGTTGATCCCTTCTTCATAGCTGTGCAACTCGTCCGCTTGGATGGTGGGGAGCCCGCGGGTAAACATCCCGTTGTTGTAGGCCGCTTGGAGCAGACCTTTCAGCGACTCTTTCAGGCGATCGGGCTCCGCTCCCATTAAGATCAACCCGGGCCAGAGGTTGAGCAGATCGGTGTCGTCGGAGATACCGCCGCCCAACTCGCCCGTGTCGATCTGTCGGTGCTCGACATACCAGAGCGCAAAACGCTTCGCCCCCTCCAAGACCTTGACCTGCCGAAAGGCCCAGAGGGGAACGCCCTCGGGCGGCACGGGCTGCTCGAACACGGGCTTCATCGGGTGCTCGATCCCTGAGGCGGCGGCGTAGTTGATTCCTGGATCATGCTTGGGATTGACCCGCAACAGGTCCTTCAGATCGCGTTCGTAGCGGTTCCAGAGATTGAATCGGGCATCGTGCGGCCGTTCCTCCACCAGCATGGCGTAGCAGTCGCGCGCCTGAGTGAAACGATCGAGTTCGTGCTCCGCGCGGGCCGCCTCGTGCGGCTTGAAAATCAAACGCAGCTTGGCGCCGGCCAGCGAGTCACGGGAAAAATCCGGCCCAGAACCCGCCAGCGTGAGATAGAGGTTCATATCCGGCGGAAGAATACGATCGCGCAAATCCAACCAGAGGCTGACTGGTTCGCCCGGCTTCACCGTGAAGGTGAAATCCAGCATATTCCGCAGCGGCCAGAGCGGGTCCTTCACCTGGACATTCAGAGCAAAGCGATCACCGTGGGTCGGCTTGACCCGCAGAGGCGGAAGCTCGAGTGCGATGCCGTCGAGACCTCCATCGATCGCAGCCAAGTTGTATCCAGGAGCCGGTGACTTCGCAGGAACGAGAATATGTACGAGCGGCAGGGATCCGCTCGACTCTGTCCGCGGACCGGTGGCAGGAGCCCCGGACGGTGTCGGCCCTTCCGGTCGGGCCACGAGGATTTGCCGCTCGTCAGGGGCATAGCGCCCCTGGATCCAGGCGATGGAGGCGGAGGGCGGGCCGCCTGCACCCGCGGTGTCCTCGGCCGCATCAATCTTGTTTTTCTCGCCGAGACTGACCGAAGCGTCACCGTCCAAGGTGTAAGTCAGGGTCGGCTTTCCTTCCGGCGCGGTTCCCTCGTGGACGTAATACGCGGCGAACTCCTGAATCGGTTCCTCCTGCTCGACGTTATCGAAACGCACCTTGCCTCCGATCTGGGGGTCGCGGAAGGAGTGAACCGTGACCTCCTGGCCTTTGGGTCGTTCGAAGAGCGTAGTGGCCGTTTCACTACGATCAGCCGTCTTTTCTCCGACCAAACTCACTCGACCCCAGGCTGAGCCGGCCATCTCCAGATGATTCCAGGGCTCATTGGGAAGCCAGAAGGTGATGGATTTTCCCGAGGTCGAGTAACAATCCCAGTCGGGCAGCTGAAAATAATCGTTTCGTCCCGGAAGGCGGGAACGGTTGTAGACGCCAGGCCAGGTCGTCTCGCGAATCCCGTCATTCGCCTTCCACCACCAGCGCTTCAGATCGTAGGCGTCGTGAATCTCGACTTTGCGAACGACGGTGTGCGGAGCGGGAAGCGCAGGCGGTGGATCGTCCATTCGATTCCAGCCATAGCGTCGTTGCCATTCGTCGCGCCAACGCGGATCGGACAGACTTCGCGACGGAGGTGCCGGTTTCGTTGCCACGTCCAAAGCGTCTGGGGTCTCTGCCTTGGCCAAGGTTGCGACCGCTTCATCCGCTAGCACGTGGTCATAAATTCGGAGTTCGTCGATGTCGCCGCCGCGAACGTAGTTATAATCGCTCTGCACCTGATGAGGGCTGATGATGCGGGAGTGCGGACCGAACTGATCGAGGGCCGTGTCATAGACCGCGACCCCTCGCTTCTCGGCCGCGAGTCGGCCGTTCACATAAAAACGCAGTCCAGTCGTTTCATCCCAGGAAACCGCGAGATGGATCCACGTTTTCGGGTCGGGAAAAGCCGGCAGGGTGTAAGAAACTCGGGTGCGCGCCAGCCCGACGTCAGTCACGAACGCGTCGAAGCCATGGCCGTTGTAGTCGATTCTCAACCACACCATGTCCCAGCTGGAGTGGTCCGCGTAAGCCACGCGAAAAATCGGAAATGGCGTCGGCCCGACTGGGTCCCGCGCGCGCCAGAAAAAAGCGAGCGTGCCGCGTTGGGCGTAAATGTTTCCCGGCGCCCAGTAGGAAAGGACCTGGGTCGCGGCGCAGCGCAGCCCCGCTCCCTTCGCGCCGTCGGGAATCGCAATCACGTCTGAAACCACATTGGGTTTCGGGGTGCCGCCCGCGGAGTAATCGGCCAGAGTTTCGTGGTCGCCCGAAAGGTAGAAAAGGAGGCCGGGTTCTTCCGCGCGGAGGGAAACGAGCGGCGCACTAGGTCCCGACAAACCGAGCACGACAAAAGCCACACCCGGCAACCAGCGAGAAAGAGCAAAACAAAGACGAAGCATGGAGGAAATCACGAGCCGCAACACGGCGGCCCAAAAGTGGCCACAACGGTGGAGAGCACCGGACGCGAACATACGACGTCAACCCGCGCCCTTCGGTCAAGCCACCTTCGGCTTTTCGCCGGCCACGAGAGCGTCGGTTTAAGGTGGAGCGCGCCGTCCCGGGCACGCCTGCACAACGGGTCCGCTTTCTTCGTCGGAGCGGGATGGATACAAGGGGCCCGCGTGCTCCGCTGGTCGAAAGAAACCAAAAAGCCGAGGTCGGCGACCTCGGCTACAGCTTATCTCCCAGCTTCACCGAACGTGAGCCAGGATCGTGGGTTTAGGCTCGTTTGCCCCGAAGCAACGAAACCAGAAATAACACGAGGAAAAGAACGAACAGGACCTTGGCGATCAGGGCTGCGGTTCCGGCGATCACGCCGAAGCCGAGAACGCCTGCCAGCAAAGCGACAATGAGGAAGATAACAGCGTAGTTTAACATGGGATGAATTAGACCGACTTTGAACCGCGGAGCACGCCGACCAAGCCGACCACCGAGGCAACAGCGCCTCCCACGACGAGCCAAATGGCCTTATCGGTCGGAGCACCAGTGAAGAGGCGTGAGAAACTCGAGCCGATCGAATCAGAAGCTCGAGCCCCGAGAACGAGCAGGATAATTCCGCCAATGAGGAGTGCGAGGGAGAGAGGTTTATTCATAGGGTGAACGATGGATGGGACTTATCGGGCCGCTGCGGTATCTGGACAGAAACTACAGCGAACAGGTGAAGTCTGAAGCGACTGTACGCAAAAGCGACTACAAGTGCCTTCGCTCGGTATAGGGAGTTCGAGGTGAGCCGGGATAGGGAAAGGACGCCGGCGAGGGTATTGCCCTTCCCCTTAGCCCTTGACTGTCCATCGCAGAACGGACTCGAAACTCCCGCTCTTTCCTCAACGGTCGGCCCGTGCCCTTTCCTTCTGTTCGCCTGGTTGGACTTTCCCTGTGTCTCTTCGTCAGCGGCGGATTTGCCGCCGATGTCCCTGCCGCCGCCAAGCTCCTTCCCAACCTGACCGAGACGATTGAACAACCGCTGCGCTACCGCCCGGACGGCGCAGATTTCGTGATCGAAAACGGCCAGGAGTTTTTCAATCGCTCTCTTTACGGCGGCAACACCGCTTTCCGGGTCGATGGCGGAGACAAACCTGAATTTCTTCTCTATCTCCCCGGTCGCGGCGGGAACTTGAGGATAGGGTTGTATTCACCTGCAGGGGCAAAATGGATACACCAGGCCGACGAGATCGTGACCCGCTACCGCCCGGGCGAACTGATCTACGACATCCGCGATCCCTTGTTGGGTGCGGAGGGACGGGTGCGGCTCACCGTCGTCGCCTATCACCAAACGGAAGGCTTGGTGGTGCAAGTCGAGGCCAAGGCCATCTCACCGGGACTAGAGTGGATCTGGGCCTACGGCGGAATCAACGGTCAACGGGGCCGCCGCGATGGCGACATCGGCACGGAGACGTTGCCGATCAGCCAGTACTTTCAGCTGCGCCCCGAATTCTGCCGGGATAATATATTCACCCTTCAAGACGAGAGCTTCACCGTCGTCGCCAAAGCGGCTACCCTGGCCGGCCGCGGACCGAAGGGTAGCCACCTCTTGGTCGCGGACGCCCGCGACTGGAACACGCCCGCCACGCTCTTTGCCCCTCGCCCCGACGGCAAAATCGAGCAGCCAATCGTGGTCGGACGCGCTCCGCTTGTATCCGACACTCCCTTACTGCTCTCGCTTCAACGCATCGCCACGAACGCTCCCGCGGCGGAAGATCTCGAGACCTACAAAGAAGTCTCAAAGGAGCGGCCGGGAGCAGCCCGCGCGATTCCGACCCTTCCTCTGGCTGAGCGCTACTCCGAGGCAGACCTGCCCCAGCGATTCGCCGAGGCTCGCCAGCACTTCGCCGAGCTGCGGAATCGGGTCGGCGTCGATACCCCCGATCCCTTTTTCAACGCCGCGGTGGGCGCGCTCAATGTCGCGGCCGACGCCGTCTGGGACGAGCCCCAGCATGCCATCATGCACGGCGCGATCGCCTGGCGCACCAAACTGCTCGGCTGGCGCGGGCCCTACTGCCTCGATGCCCTGGGATGGCACGATCGCGCCCGGCAGAATATCGATTATTGGGCGAGTCGCCAAAACACGGATACAATCCCGGACCACATTCCCCCGGCCGACGAGGGATCGAATCTGGCGCGAAACGAAAACGGGCTTCATTCCAATGGAGACATCTCGAATTCGCACTACGACATGAACCTCGTCTTCATCGACGGGGTTTTTCGCCATCTTCGATGGACTGGAGACCTGGAGCTGGCCAAGAAACTTTGGCCGGTGATCGAACGCCATCTGGCCTGGGAAAGGCGGCTCTTCCGCCGCGAATTCGGCCCGGATAAACTGCCGCTCTATGAAGCCTACGCGGTGATTTGGGCGAGCGACGATCTGCAGTACAGCGGAGGTGGAGCGATGCACGCTTCGGCCTATAATTTTTTCCACAATCGCGAAGCCGCTCGTCTCGCGCGCCTGCTCGGCGCGGACCCGACCCCTTACGAGCGTGAAGCCGAGTTGCTCGGGCGCGGGATGCGCGCCCACCTCTGGCTCGCCGATCGCGGATGGTTCGCTGAATACAAAGACTATTTGGGCCTGCAACGCGTGCACCCCAGCGCCGCCCTCTGGACTTTTTATCACACGGTGGACTCAGAGGTGCCGACGCCGGAGGAAGCGTGGCGCATGACCCAGCAGGTGGAGACGGAGATCCCTCATCTCCCGGTGCGAGGCCCAGGCGTGCCGCCGGATCTCTACACTTTAGCCACGAGCGACTGGATGCCCTACCAATGGTCGATCAACAACGTTGTCATGGCCGAGGCAATACACGCCGCCCTGGGCTTTTGGCAGGCCGGCCGCCCCGAGGAGGCCTGGCGGATAACGGAAGGTTCCTTACTCGCGGCAATGTTCATGGGCATATCGCCGGGCAACGTCGGATCAACGTCCTACCTCGATGTTTATCGACGCGAGTCGCAGCGGGACTTCGCGGACGGATCGGGCGTGCTCTCGCGCGCCGTGGTCGAGGGGCTCTTTGGGGTGCGTCCCGACGTGCTCGCGGGCGAACTCACCTTGGCGCCCGGTTTCCCCTCCACCTGGGACCACGCCGCCCTGCGGCATCCCGACCTGACGTTCGAGTATCGACGCAATGGTGACACCGACCGCTACGTCGTGAAACAGGCCTTTACCCGCCCGCTCGCGCTCCGCTTGCGCGTACGCGCGCCGCGCGACCACGTGGCTTCGGTCAAGATCGACGGCCAGAAGGCGGAGTGGAAAGGGGTGACCGATTCAGTCGGGGGCCCGCGTATTGAAATCGTGGCGACGCCCGGGATCGCTCAGACGATCGAAATCAAATGGGCCGGCGGCGAGGTCGTGCTTCCCGGAAAAGAACTCAAAACCCTCAGTCTAGGGGAGCGCGTCCAGGGCCAAATGCGTTGGCACGCGCTGCCGCGGGCGAGGCGCATGACCGCCCCGACCCCCGCCTCAATCGACTACGCCAACACCATCCGCTTCGATCCCGTCGATCTCACCGCCGTGTTCAATGATCGAGTGACGCAGATCTTCAAAAACGAATACCGCTCGCCCCGCTCGCCTTTCGTCTCGCTCGCGCTGCCGAAACAGGGGCTAGGAGGCTGGGCCGGCGGAGTAAACGCCACGGCCGACATCGACGACACCGGCTTGCGAGCCAGAGCCGCGCGCCAACACGGTCAGATCGTTCTGCCTAACAGTGTGCCGCTGGTGACTCCAGGTCAGCCCGAAGCGCGGAATGTGCTCTTCGTGTCGCAGTGGGACAACTACAGCCACGAGGCAACCGTGCCGCTCTCCGGTCGGGCCAAGGGGATTGTGATGCTGATGGCTGGTTCCACTGGACCGATGCAGAGCCGGTTTGAAAACGGAGAAGTCATCGTGACTTATGACGATGACTCGTTCGAGAAACTTGCGCTGGAAAATCCGACCAACTGGTGGCCGATCGAGCAGGATTATTTCATCGACGATTATCAGTTCAACCGCCCTGGCCCCCTCCCGGTGCGAGTAGACTTGAAGACCGGCGAGGTGAGGGTCCTCGATCCGGTGAAGTTCAAAGGCCAAGGAAGAGCGGTGCCCGGAGGGGCCGCGACCGTGGTTGAATTTTCACTACAGAGCGGCAAACCCTTAAAATCCCTCACCGTCCGCGCGCTGGCCAACGACGTGGTGATCGGGTTGATGTCGGCCACGCTGGTCCGGTAATCCCCGGCCGACGCGGGAAGTGGTTTTTCAGATACAGAAAAAACATGAAGCCGCTCCTTGTGGGAGCGGCTTCATGACCTAACACCAAGCAAACCGTAAGAACTACAAACTAGCATTTCCTTACCAGGGAGAATGCTGACGAGGAGATAGACGGGCTATTTTGAATTTTGCTCAAAAATAAAATTTAATCTCACTTCTCCCTCCGCTCTAGCAACTTACGTACTTCAATTTTTAACTGATACGCCGCATTTAATGGCGAATATCAAAAAAGTTTTGGTGCAATCCGCACGTCGACCCATCCGCTAGTGGAAATTTTCTAGGGTGTTTTACTCTCTTTTATCGGGAGAGAAAACGCGACATAGGCATCCCCGGATTTTGTACCCATTTTTCCGCCACCGCATGCGATCACCACATACTGCCGGCCGTTGACGGAGTAGGTCGCGGGAGTGGCATAACCGCCGGCCGGGAGTTTCGTTTGCCAGAGTTGTTTTCCCGTTTTGGCGTCGAAGGCGCGGAACTGCTCGTCATTGGTCGCGCCGATGAAGAGCACCCCGCTGGCCGTCACCACCGGTCCTCCGTAATTTTCCGTACCGGTGGGCAAGACCCCTTGGCCGGAAGGATCGGGCGTTTCGCCCAACGGTCGGCGCCAGAGGTATTGGCCGGTATTGAGATCGAGCGCGTTCAGCGTTCCCCAGGGCGGACGGAGGGCAGGAAAACCGTCCGGGTCCAAGAGTCGGTTGTACCCTGTAGTGACATACGGACTACGGCGGTTGGCCCGGCCGGTCGGCTCGTCCTTGGTTGCCTTGGTCTCCGTCGGGGTGAAATTCCCCGCGATGAGATAATTCGCGAGCGCATCTTTTTGATCAGGCCGCAGAAAGCCGAAGGAGGGCATCGCCCCGCGACCGCTGATGAGCAACGCCGTGATGTCGGCCGGCTTCAGCTTTTGTCCGATTTTGGCCAACGAGGGAATATTTTGCGCCGCGTTCCCTTCTGCATTCACCCCGTGGCAGGACATGCAGAGCTGTCCGTAGAGCGCGGCCGGGCGGTCGCCGTTTTCGTAGGGATTCACCGGGATCATGGTGAGGAGCCAGGCCATTTCGTTCGCGTTGAGATAAAGCACGCCCTGCGGATCCACCGCCGCCCCACCCCACTCGGCGCCGCCGTCGAAGCCGGGAAGAATCACCGTTCCACGCTCGCTCGGAGGGTCGAAGGGTTGATGAGGTCGCGCGGCGCGGAGTCGCGCCAAAACCGCGTCATGTGCCGCCGGAGTCCGATTCGTCACTTCTTCTTCGGTGAAACGCTGGCGCGCAAATGGCTCCGGCTTGAGTGGGACGGGTTGCGTGGGCGAGGCCTTTTCGCCGGTCAATTCCGAGGCGGGAACCGGTTCTTCCCGCCAGGGGAAAAGTGACGCTCCGGTGTCGCGATCGAAGGCCCAAACGTGTCCCGACTTCGTGATCTGCACCACCGCTGCCACTTTTTTCCCGTCGCGTATCACCTCGCACAGGACAGGCGCGGCGGGAGGATCGCGGTCCCAAAGATCATGATGCACAAACTGGAAATGCCACTTGAGCGCTCCGGTGGCCGCATCCAGGGCCAGGAGGCAATCGGCGTAAAGATTGTTTCCCAGGCGATCGCCGCCCCAGAAATCGAAGGTGGCCGATCCCGTAGGGACAAAGGCAATACCGCGGGCGTGGTCGATCACCAAACCGGCCCAGCAGTTCGCTCCCCCGGTGTGCTCCCAGGAATCGAGCGACCAGGTGTCGTAGCCTTTTTCCCCAGGCTGCGGAATGGTATGGAAAATCCAACGACGTTTTCCCGTCCTCACATCGTAGGCGCGCACCGGTCCGGGCGCCGCCGGCCCCGGACCTTCGCCCAGCCGCATCGGCACAATGATCAGATCGCGAAAGACCGCTCCCGGTGTATTCGCGGCCAAATACATGCCGCGCGATTCACGATCCAGGCCCTCGAGCAAATCCACTCCGCCCCGATCGCCGAACGACTCGATGCGTTTTCCCGTCTCCGGGTCGATCGCATAAAGGTAATGGCCAGCCGAATACAAGATGCGCCGCTCCTTGCCCTCCTGCCACCAGGCCACTCCGCGACCCAGGCCGCGGCCACCCTCGAGATTGGCGCCTTCGATCGGATCAAAATGCCAGAGCTCGCGTCCAGTGGCCGCGTCGACCGCGAAGAGTTTCAATTGGGGCGAGGAACCGTAGAGCACGCCGTCGATCACCAGCGGATTGCATTGGATCTGTGAGCGATTGTTCTCCGCTGCGTCTTCGGTGTGAAACGTCCACGTCGGCTCCAAAGTCGCGACGTTTTCCGGGGTGATTTGATCGAGGGTGGAATAGTGAGTGCCACCGGTGTCGCCAAAGTAGACCGCCCAATTCGCTCCCGCGGTGGAGCGCGCCGCCGCTTCATCCGGTGCGCTCGCGGCGGGCGGCATGGCCACCACAGGCTCCACTGCCCGCGCGCCCGAGGCGGCGACAAGGGCGAAAAGACCGATCCAGGCGCGGCGGAGAGCGGAGAAGGGAGAGTTCAAGGAGGTCATTCAGAGGCAGGCGGTGACTGTCAGCACAAAACGAATACGGGCATCGTTCACTTGTTCTCGCGCGGAGTCGCAGTGCCCTTCGCGATTTCCACGTCGCGCTCGACCGCCGGAAGCAGGCGCTGCCACGACATGGGAGCCAGGGTTTGGATTTGAACGTCGCTCTTGTTGAAACGGGTGCCGGCCTCGGCCAGCGCTTTCCAAAACCCGACCGCCGCGGTGAGCTCGGCGACGGCTTTTTCCTGTTGGGCTGCGTCGTGAGTCGCGCGATACGTGGCCAAGGCCACCCCTCCGCGCAGTTTTGCGGCGAAATAGCGACTGTAGGCATTCCAAGCATCGAGGTCAGCCAGCTCGGCGTCGAGTTGCGGTGTAATGGAACCACGGTTACGCACGGCCGAGACTCGCAGCGCCGCCTGGTCTGCGTCGTGATCGAGCTCGGCGGCGAGCTGAAGCGGAGAAATCTGTCCCTCCGCGACTTGGCCGCCGGCGCGCACGAAATCCCGGATATTGACGTAACGCGGATCGAGCACGGCGTGATTGATGAATTCGTCGAGATCGAAAAATTTCAACGTCGGGCCCCGATCGACCCAGGAGGAAAAGGCCTCGGTGTAGAGCGCACCATCCCAGGTCCCAACGTGAAAGGACGCGAAGCGCAGTGGGGCTCGGCTCGCCAGCGTCCAAGCGGCCAATAGGTCGTCCCCGTGCGCGCGACCGAAGCGTTGGCCAAGCCACGCGGCAAAAACGCTGTCGGGTGTAGTGGATTCGTGGAGCAGGCGACCCCAGAGCGCGTAGAGCAGCCACTGCCGCTCGAAAGCGTAACGGCCTTCCCGCCAGGGACCGTCCAGGGAAATCGCGTCTTTGGCTGGGATAAAATTTTCCGACCCGATGATCGCGCCGCCCACGTAGG
>Ga0070717_10000080_pt1 | contig 79214 bp, 74 predicted proteins | sample LARL113metaG_FD_71366 | JGI IMG/M metagenome (GOLD analysis project Ga0070717, IMG submission 71366) | Corn, switchgrass and miscanthus rhizosphere microbial communities from Kellogg Biological Station, Michigan, USA - LAR L11-3 metaG | ecosystem: Host-associated > Plants > Roots > Rhizosphere ...
TGACCCCAACTTCACCGACTTTGATTTTCCAGATGTGACCCCAACTTCACCGACTTTGATTTTCCAGATGTGACCCCAACTTCACCGACTTTGATTTTCCAGATGTGACCCCAACTTCACACGACCATCGTGTCGAATTCCTGGGAGACGTCGAGCTCGTCGAAGCGGCTGCCGAGGAATCGCAGGCCCAGCCACACCTCGCCGGCGATCACGGCGATGGCCGGCATCGTCATCACGGCCATGAAGATCATGTTGCCCTCGAAGAACTTCATCGCCAGGACGGCCGACGGAACGAAGACCATCGCCGCCGGGATCAGGACGACGCCGAGGACGAAGAGGTTGCCGATGACGAGGAGGAGGCGCTGCCCGGTCAGGACGAAGCCGCGCGGGTCCTCCTTCGTCCGCGCCGCCCACGCCGGGAAGATGACCGGCACGGCGTTGCGGATGAGGAGCTGCAGCGCCACGACCGGCACGGCCAGGAGAAGTGCGCAGATCGCGAACTGCGCGCCGGCGACGCCGCTCATCTTTCCCGCGACGGCGAGAACCGCCCAGGCGCAGCCGATGGCGAGGAGCTCGAGCGCGGCGATGATGACGAGCGGCGCGGCGATCTCCGCGGCCACGATGCCGTCGCCGCTGAGCGGATAGCTCTTCAGCACCTCGAGGCGGGGGAGGTCGAGGCGGAGGTCGTTGGCGAAGATGTTCGGGCCGATGAACGGCAGCATGACGGTGAACATCATCAGCGTGAACGCGACCCCTTCGCGCGCGTCGGGCGTCGCCACGGCGACGCCGATCAGCACCGCGAAGATCAGCGGGATGATGATCAGCATCGGCGACGACATCCGCATCACGGCCACGCTGTTTTTCCAGACGATGGCGATCTCGGCGCGCCCCGTCGGCGCGAGGCGGAACGGCGCGCGGGCCCGCTTGAAGAGGATGTGGCGGCCGCCGCGGCGCGCCTGCATCTGCTGCCGCCGTTCGTGCCGGCGCTGCGCGCGCACGAGGGAGCCTTCTTCGAACGAGACGTTGAGGCGGTCGGCGGCGAAGAACAGCACGGCGCCGAGCGGCAGGAGCACCGCGCAGGAGATCAGCAGCATCGTCATCGACGCCGGAAAGACGGCGCCGGCGAACGCGCGCGGGAAGAAGAGGAGGATGCGCACGGCGGGATGCTGGAACGCGGCCCCGACGAGCTTGGCGATGGTGGCGGGCGTGACGTTGTGGCCGTCGATCGGCAGGCCGCGCACGAGTTGAAAACCGAGGACGCCGAGGACGATGGTGAGGGCGGCGACGATGGCGAAGCGGACGAGGAAGTTGATCCCCATCAGCCGCAGGCGCGCGCGGCCGAGGGCGACGAGCATCATGTACACGGAGAGGACGCTGAAGACGATCCAGAGGCCGACGAACTTGCCGCGCGTCGCGCCGAGGAACGAGAAGATCGCCGCGCTCATCATGACCTGCGGCTGGGCGCGGATGATCTTGTAGAGCAGCAGATCGCGCCGCCGCAGCGGCGCGGGGAAGAGGAACTGGATCTCCGCCTCGCTGAACTCGAGGCCGCCGGAGTCCGCCGGCAGGGCCCAGGCGAAGAGGAGGATGGCCAGGAAAACGATGGAGACGACGTCGGCGCGCAGCTCGCCGGCCATCGGCATGGCCCAGATTCTCGCCGCGCCGCGGTTGCGGAAGAAGATCCAGCCAAAGTAGACCAGGCCGAAGAGCGCGCCGACGGCGTAGCGCGGGTCGCGCAGGCGCCGCACGCGCGAGACAATGCGATTCTTGAACGTGCGGAGAGCGACCTCGATGAAGGCGCGCGTCACGATGCCGCCGACTCGGTGATCTTCAGGAACGCGTCCTCGAGCGAGACCTCGCCGCTGCCGTGCGCGATCTGCCATTTGAGATCGTCGATCGTGCCGTAGGCGGCGCGCTTGCCGTGGTGGATGATGAGGACCGTGTCGCAGAGCTCCTCGACGAGGTGGAGGAGGTGCGAGCTGAGGATGACGGAGGCGCCGTCCTGCGCGCGCCTGGCGATCGACTGCTTCATGCGCCGGATGCCGAGGGGATCGAGCCCGGTAAGCGGCTCGTCGAAGATGAGGACGTCGGGGAGGTGGATGAAGCCGCAGGCGATCATCAGCTTCTGCTTCATGCCGCGCGAGAGCTCGGCGGGGAGGGCGCGGCGCTTGTCGGCGAGCTCGAGCTCCGCGAGGAGCGGCTCCATGCGCTCGCGGAAGTCGGCGACGCCGTAGATGCGGGCGACGAACTGGAGGTGCTCCTCGACGGTGAGGTAGTCGAAGAGGCGCGGCTCGTCGGGCATGAAGGCGAGGTGGCGCTTGGCCTCGACGGGCTGCTCGCGCAAGTCCGCGCCGCAAATCGTGATCGTCCCCTGGGTCGGCGGATGGATCCCGGCGAGAGCGCGCAGCGTCGTGGTCTTGCCGGCGCCGTTCGGACCGACCAGGCCGAGGACTTCGCCCTGCTTGACGGAGAACGAGAGCCTGTCGACGGCGACAAGGGCATCGTACGACTTGGTGAGATTTGTGACTTCGATCACGTGGTTGATGATACGGGGGTTCTTCGTTGTTAGTTCTTGGTTCTTAGTTCTTGGTTCTTAGGTGTTGAGTGTTAGGTGTTATGAAGACGCGCGCGACCTGACACGTAACGCCTAACAACTAAGAACCAAGAACTAACAACCGACCCTGGCGCGCGTCGTGAAACGGCTCACCCCGCAATGCGCGCGGTGCCGTGGAAACCGGTCGCTCTGATCACGACGACGATCTCGATTCTCCTCCTGCTGCTCCTGCTGCCGGCGTGCTGCTGCCTCCGCAAGGGGATGCCGGCGCTGAAGTTGCCGGAGCCGCCGCCGTCGCGCATTCCGGAGATCGGGGCGAGCGACATCCCGACGCCGACGGAGGCGCAGGCGCATGCGCCGACCGAGGCGATGATGCGCAACGTCGACTTCCACATCGACGCCACCACGGTCCTGCACATCCACTCGCTGCGCGGCCAGTTCGTCGCTAAGCAGCCGGGCGCGCCGGTGAACTTCGACAACAAGACGCAGTTCGTGGTGAAGATCGACCGCGCCAAGATCGGCATGGACTCGGCCGGACTCGATCAGCTGATGAACCGCTACGTCTTCGGCTATCCCGGCGCGCCGCTGCGCGACCTGCACGTGGTGCCGGAAGGGAAGCAGCTCGTGCAGTCGGGGATCATGCACAAGGGCGTCGACATCCCCTTCACGATGTACGGCGACGTGTCGGCGACGAAGGACGGCCGCATCCGCATCCATCCGACGAAGCTTCAGATCTGCAGCATCAACGGCCTCGGCCTGCTCAAAGCCCTCGGCCTGAGCATGGAGAAGATGCTCGACCTCAGCAAGGCCAAGGGCGTCGTCGCGGAGCAGAACGACCTGCTGCTCGAGCCGACGAAGATCCTCCCGCCGCCGCAGATCGACGCGCACCTCGTCGAGGTGCACGTGGAGGGGGGCGAGTTGATGCAGGTGTTCGACGCGGGGATGCACCTGCCCGAGCTCACGCTGCCGTATCCGAATGAGAAGAACGTGATGTATTACCGCCACGGGACGCTGCGGATGGGCAAGCTGCTGATGGTCGACGCCGACATGGAGGTGACGGACACCGATCCGCGCGATCCGTTCGACTTCTTCATCGACCGCTACAACGATCAGCTCGCCGCGGGATGGGAACACAACACGCCGGTGTACGGGCTGATGGTGTTCATGCGGGACTATCAGGATCTGGGGCTGCCCGCGCAGCCGGGAGAGAGGTTGAGACCGTAGGGGCGCACACCGTGCGCCCCCTGGGATTTGGCCTACGTCTTAGGCCGCGACCGTGACGTTCTGCGCCTGCAGGCCCTTCGGACCCTGCACGAGATCGAACTCGACGCTGGCGCCTTCCGGAAGGCTGCGGAACCCCTTCGCCTGGATCGCGCTGAAGTGGACGAACACGTCCTCTCCGCCCGCCATGGTGATGAAGCCGAAACCCTTCGCGTCATTGAACCACTTGACAGTACCGGTGCTACGCATGCGAAACCTTCTCCTTCTTTTGTTGGCTGCTGGACTACCGCGTGTTGCCGACCCAACGGGTGTTACTCACATATAATTTCCGTGACTTGTAACGGTATCGCGCGTCCTATTTGCCAAACCCGACAGGAGGATCGATGCGACGCCTGCTCCCGGCTTTTCTTCTCCTCATCGCTCTGCCCGCCGCCGCCGCGGTCAAGTGGAACGACGCCATCCGCGACGTCTATGTGAACGGCGCCCTCACCCGCGACGGGCAGACGCTCACGCACGAGCATCAGCTCGCGTATCTGCCGCCGAGCGGCGACGCCTGGATCTTCGACCGCGACACGCACGAGGTCGTCTCCGCCGACCGCGCGCTCTTCACGTTCAACGACGACCGCACCTCGGCCACGACGCCCGACGCGCCGGCGACGCAACCGGTCGGCGCGTTCGCGATGCCGGACGAGTCGAGCTACCTCTTCCGCAACCTCCTCATCTATCCGCATCAGAGCTTCGCCGGGCCGATGACCGAGGCGGCGCTGTGGACGACGGCGCCGATCTGGAAGTCGATCCACGACCACTACGCGCCCGATGCGGCCGTCGTGGCGCGGCTGCGCACGGCGCAGCCGGCGCGCGTCACGATCGTCTTCGCGACGTGGTGCGGCGACAGCAAGCGCGCCGTGCCGCGGCTGCTCAAGGCGCTGCACGAGGCGAGCAATCCGCTGCTCCAGGTCGAGCTCGTCGGCATCGGCCCCGACTTCCTCACGCCGCTGCAGACTGTCCGCGAGCGGCGGCTGACGAACGTGCCGACGATGATCGTCGAGCGCGGCGGCAAGGAGATCGGCCGCGTCGTGGAGACGCCGGCGACCGCGACCGTCGAGCAGGACATCGCCCTGATCCTCGACGGCCAGCCGCTGCCGCCGCACCGCGGCCGCTACGAGCGGAAGGCGCTCCTCGCCAGCGGGCACTACGAGCATCGCGGCGCGCGCGGCGAGAAGGCGACGGAGACGTGGGAGCTGTACGAGACGAAGGACGACGGCCTGCTCGTGCACAGCCTGATCGTGCCGGCGAAGGAGCCGGCGCGGACGATCGACACGTTCGCGGCGCTCGACGCGCACCGGATGCCGGACTTCATCGAGGTGACGCGGCGCGACGGCGACCACGTCGTGCGCACGCGCGCCTCGGCGGAGCACGGGAAGTGGACGGTGCGCGCGCGCGGCGACGAGCGCGGCCTCACCGAGCAGACGCTGCTCGCGCCGCGGGCGCTGGTGCTGCCGGCCACGCTGACGTTCGGCTGGCCGCTCTTCGCCGGCGAGCGCGACGTCGACGCGTTCGTGCTCGACGACCGCGGCCCGATCGGCGCGATCGAGAAGGTGCGGGTCGTCACCGCCGGCGCCGGCATCATCCCGCTGCGCAAGGCGCACCGGCCGGAGTTCCGCGTCGCGGGCGACTCGTTGCGCTACGTGGTCAGCACCGACTCGGCGCTGCACGTGCCGGTCACGGTGAAGCTCGAGGACGGGAGCGAACGGCGGCTGCTCGACATGAAGGGGACGCTGCCGCGCGCGGTGCCGGTGGCGACGACGATAACCGGAGCGCCGGCTGGCCGCGAGGCGTTTCGCCTCGCGCGGCGGCGGGACGCCGCCGGGCCAGCAGGCGAGACGCCTGCGCTCCGCGACGCCGCTGCGGTGCCGGTGACGGGCTAAACGGCGTTCGCGAGCGGCGCTTCGTCGTCGACGACGCCGCGCCGTTTCGCGCGCTTCCGCCGGCGTACCGCGATTGACGTACAGCCGCCGACGAACGCCACGAGGCCGACCGTCCCCCACTCCCACCCGCCCAGCGCCGCGCGGTGCGACGAGAGCGTCACGCCGAGATTGCGGGCGGTGTCGTTGAGCAGCGCGACGTGCTCGGCGACGCGCGCCACCGGCACCGAGTCGGCCGTCGAGCGCAGCGTGTCGCGCACCACGACCGTCGCGCCGTCGACGTTCACGCGGCGCTCGTAGCGGAGCGCCGGCGTCGTCACGCTGGCGTTCTCCACGGGGACGCGCAGCGCCGCGGGGAGGTGCATCGTCATCGTCTCCTCGACGTCGAGCGGATAGTCGATCGACAGCGGCATCGTGCGGACGATCTGCTCCGGCCGCTGCAGGTGCTTCTCGATCTCGCGCGGCACGTACGTCCAGGCGCCGTTGCGCCAGAGGCCGCGGATCGCATAGCGCTCGCGGATCGTCACCACGTCGTGGAGGCGGTCGTCGTCGATGCGCGGCGCGGCGGCGGCGGCGATGTTCGGCGCGTCAGCGGCGTAGCGGTTGATCTCCTCCTTCGCCAGCTCGCTCGCCGACTTCGTGGCCAGCTTCGCCCGCATCTCGTCGGCGCTGCCGCCGCTATAGCGCTCCACGACGTCGAGCACGACGGGCGAGGTGAAGTCGCGCGCCGTGTAGTCGCGGGCGATTCGCACCGTGCCGGCGCCGCGCGTCTCGATGCGGGCGAGCTTCGTCGTATCCGCGCGCACCACCAGCGCGCGCTCGTCGTTGGGCGTGTCGATCGTCGCCAGCGTCCCGCCCTGGTCGGCGATCGTCGCGTCGATCCAGTACGTCTGGCCGCGGTCGATGACCTGCGTGATGACGTGGTCGAAGAGGAACGGCGAGGGGATGAACGCGTCGAGCCGCCGCCGCAGCTTCGTGTTGACGAGCGCCGGATACGCCTCGGCGCCGAGCTCGCGCAGGAGCAGCGAGAGGAGGAACGCCTTGTCCTTGCAGTCGCCGTAGCGCTGCGCGAGCGTCTCGGCCGGCTGGTGCGGCTCGTGGGAGTTGCGCCCCATCTCGATGCCGAGGTAGCGGATGTCGTCCTGGACGAAGCGAATCGCCGCGGCGAGCTGCGCGTCGCGCGTGGCGTTGTCGCGGCGGATCTTTTGCGCGAGCTCGCGCACGGCCGCGCGCGAGGCGTCGTCGGGCTGGAAGAGCGCGTCGGCCCACAGCGCCACGTCGTGCCACGCCGCGTACTCGGTGACCTGCAGCGTCTCCCACGGGTCGTACCACTCCGGCGTCTCGTCCTCGACATCCTGCGCGATCACGTCATGGCGCTCCCACGTGAGGATCTGCCGGTCGCCGCGCAGCTCGCGGCTCGGCTTCGTGCCGAGCGAGGCGCGCCACTGCAGCGCGCGCGACGCCGGCGCGATCACGCGGTGGCGCATGACGCGGACCGGGAACTGCGACGAGAAGTCGAACTCGTCGGCGTACTTCGTGCCGAGGAGCGGGTCGGAGCCTTCGAGCGAATAGGAATAGTCGATCACGTCGCCGGGGCGGACGTCGTTGAGGAACAGCAGCGCCGTGAGCGAGCCGTCGTAGATGTCCTGATCGGCGTCGCGCTCCTTCTCGATGACGCGGACGTTGGCGAGGTCGAGCTGGTTGACGCGCTTCGCGCCGCGCACGAGTGCGACTTCGTGCAGCACGAGCCGCTGGTACGACGGATCGAAGTCGATGCTGATCTCCGAGGCGTTCTGCACCGCCGTCGGCGAGAGAACCTTGCGCACGCGGCGGAAGTACTCGGCCACGCCGCCGTCGCCGACGTTCACCTGGTGATCGGTGAGGAGCCCGTAAATCCCCCAGCGCACTTCGTCGCGCGGCACGCGTCCCTCGGTCGTGGCGACGCGTTCCGCCCAGCTCGGAGACGGGCGGACGGCCACGCCGTCGCCGGCGGCGAAGGCGGCGGAAGAGACGAAGAGCAATAAATAGAGGATGCGTCGCATGCGTGGATCACTTGATTACATCCACGAGCAGATCGGACATTCCTTCGGATCGTGCCCGCGAGCTGGACAGTACTCCCGCCCGAAATAGATGAGCTGCAGGTGGCGGCGGCCCCATTCCTCCTTCGGGAAGAGCTTTTTCAGGTCCGCCTCGGTTTGCTCGACGTTCTTCCCGTTCGACAGCCGCCACCGCGCCGCCAGGCGGTGAATGTGCGTGTCGACGGGGAACGCCGGCTCGCCGAACGCCTGCGTCATCACCACGCTCGCCGTCTTGTGGCCGACGCCGGGGAGGCGCTCGAGCGCGTCCATGTCGCGCGGCACGCGGCCGCCGTGCTCGTCGACCAGCGTCTGCGCCAACTTCTTGAGATTGCGGGCTTTGCCCGGTGCGAGGCCGCAGCTCCGGATGAGCTTCAGGATCTCGCTCTCCGGCAGCGCCGCGAGCTGGGCGGGCGTGCGGGCGCGGGCGAAGAGCGCCGGAGTGACCTTGTTGACCTGCGCGTCGGTCGTCTGCGCGGAGAGCACGACCGCGACAAGCAGAGTGAACGGGTCCGCGTGATGCAAGGGAATCGGCGGCTGCGGGTAGAGCTCGTCGAGGATCTCGCCGATTCGCTTCGCTTTATCGCCGCGCTTCATTTGGGCTTAAGATAACCGCGACCCGCGACAACTGAGGAGTTCTGCGATGCGATCCTCGATTTTCTTTTTCGCCGGCGTACTGGCTGCCGGCGCGCTCTCGTACGCCGACGATATGATCATTCCGAGGCCGGATTGCACGTACAGCCGCGCGGCCGAGGCGGCAAAGAGCGCTCCGGCCGTGTGGCATCGCATCTCCGCGAACGCGGAAATCGCCGCGCCGACGAGCGCCGACTCGGGCCGCCATCGCGCCGCGAATCCGCCGGCCAATCCGCCGCAGACCTTCACCGCCGTCAACTTCGTCGACACCGAGGTCTTCGGCAAGATGGTGCGCGACGGCGTGCGCTGGACCTCGCCCGCGGGCGACACCGAGTTCCTCCGCCGCGTCACGCTCGACCTCACCGGCGAGATCCCGAGCCCCGACGACGTCAAGGCCTTCCTCGCCGACACGAGCGTCGACAAGCGGACGAAGGCGATCGACCGCCTGCTCGCCAGCGACGCCTTCAACGACCGCTGGACGATGTGGTTCGGCGACCTCGTGCAGAACGTGCAGACGGCGTCGAACGCGTCGATCTTCTTCCCCGGCCGCGACGCCTACTACAAATTCATTCGCACTTCGATCCAGGCGAAGAAGCCGTACGACCAGATGGTGCGCGAGCTCGTCGCCGGCAGCGGCAAGAGCTTCACCAACGGCGAGGTCAACTACTTCGCCCGCGACGTGCAGAACAACGGGCCGATCCAGGACACGTACGACAACGAGTCGGCATCGACCGGCTCGCGCTTCCTCGGCATGCCGCTGCAGTGCCTCTCCTGCCACAACGGCCTCGGCCACCTCGAGCAGGTCAACAGCGCGATGGCCAAGCGGACGCGCTACGACTTCTGGCGCAACGCGGCGTTCTTCGCGCAGGTGTCGATCAGCCGCGCGCGCGACACCGTCACCGGCCAGACCGAGACGACGCTCGTCGACAACAGCACCGGCAGCTACAAGCTCAACACGACGTCGGGCAACAAGACGGCGCGCACGCCGATCAACGGCTCCGACGTCGTCGATCCCGCCTTCTTCCTCGGCGGCGACGCGCCGCGCTCGGGCGAGCCGCGCCGCGTCGCCTACGGCCGCATCCTCACCGCGAACCCGCAGTTCGCCCGCGCCGCGGTGAACTATCTCTGGAAGGAGATCTTCGGCCTCGGCATCGTCGAGCCGGCCGACTCGTTCGATCTCAACCGCCTCGACCCGGCCACGCTCGCCTCGGGCGCGACGCTGCAGCCGACGCACCCGCAGCTCCTCACCGAGCTCACCGACGCGTTCGTGTCGAGCCACTACGACCTCCGCTCCATCCTGCGCACGATGGTGACGTCGAACGCCTACCAGCTCTCCTCGCGCTACACCGTGGGGGCGTGGAACGAGGCGTGGACGCCGTACTACGCGCGGCACTACGCGCGGCGGCTGATGGCCGAGGAGATCGTCGACGCGCTTGCGAAGTCGACCGGCGTCGGCTTCACCATCAGCCTGACCGGCGTCACCGGCAGCATCCCGACCGTGACCAAAGCCATGCTGCTCCCCGACACCACCGAGGGCGGCGGGTTCCGCACGATGCTCAACAACTTCGGCCGCGGCAACCGCGACGACGATCCGCGCTCGAGCGACAGCTCGATCGTGCAGGCGCTCACGCTGATGAACGACAACAACGTGGTCACGCGCGTGCGGGCCTCGACCGCGGCGTCGAACGTCGCCAGGACGCTCGCCGCGACGAAGGACCCGGGCACGATCGCCGACGCGCTCTACCTCGCCACGCTTTCCCGCTACCCCGACGCGAACGAGCGCAACGCCGCCATCGCGTATCTCAAGAGCGGCGACGTGACGAAGAAATCCGAAGACCTGCAGTTCGCGCTGCTCAACAAGCTCGAGTTCCTGTTCAACTGAGGACCGCACCGATGGCACGCTGCAACTGCGACGGCAACTCCTTCCCACTCTTCGGCGGCGGCTTCACGCGCCGGCGCTTCCTTCAGGTCGCGGGCACCGGCCTCGTGGCCTCGTACTTCGCCGACGTCGCCAGCGCGAAGCTGCTGGAGTCGGCCACGGCGGTGAGTCCGACGCTGCACAACACCGCGAAGAACTGCATCCTCATCTTTCTCTCCGGCGCGCCGAGCCACGTCGACACCTGGGATCTGAAGGAAGGGACGTGGACGCCGGCCGACTTCACGCCGGCCGACTTCGGCCCGATCCGCTGGCCGCAAGGCCTCATGCCGAACACGGCCAAGCACCTCGGCAAGCTGGCCATCATCCGCTCCGGCCTGTCGTGGGCGGCGGTGCACAACCTGGCGCAGGAGTGGGCGCAGATCGCGCGCAACCCCGGCGGCGCCACCGGCTCGATCGCGCCGCACATCGGCGCCGTGGTGTCGCTCGAGTCGCAGCTCTCGCGGCAGCCGTCCGACATCCTGCCGGGCTTCGTCTCGATCAACCAGGTGATGGCCGGCTCGGGCTACCTGGCGGCGCAGTACGCGCCGTTCGGCGTGACGCCGGCGCAGAGCGGCCTCGCCGCGCTGACCCATCCCGACGGCGCGGCGCGCCTCAGCGACCGCTGGGGCCTGCTGCAGAGCATCGACCCCGACCGCAAGAGCGGCGGCCTCGGACGCAACGCCGACGACATGGGGACGTTCTACACGCAGGCCAAGACGCTCATCGACACGCCGGGCATCAACCAGCTCTTCTCGTACGCGACCGACGAGTACGCGCGCTACGGCTCGACGTCGTTCGGCGCGTCGCTGATCGTGGCGCGCAACCTCGTGAACGCGCGCCGCGGCACGCGCTTCGTGCAGGTGACGCTCGGCGGGTGGGACCACCATTCGAACATCTACGCGAAGACGGGGCAGTCGCTCTACACGCAGATGAAGACGTTCGACCCGGCGTTCGCCGCGCTGCTGAACGACCTCGCGGCGACGGCCGGCTCGCAGAGCGGCAAGACGCTGCTCGACGAGACGCTCGTCGTGGTCCTCGGCGAGTTCGGGCGCACCGTCGGCGTGCTCAACGCGCAGCAGGGACGCGACCACTTCCTGCGCATGTCCATCGTCTTCGCCGGCGGCGGCGTGCGCGGCGGGAACGTCATCGGCAAGACTGACGACAAGGGCGCGAACGCCGTCGAATTCGGCATCGCCGCGAACCGCGACGTGCGCCCCGAGGACGTCGCCTCGACGATCTACTCCGCCATCGGCATCGACTACACGACCGTGCGCCACGACGACCCGCTCAACCGCGGCTTCGAATACGTGCCGTTCGCGAAGGACGGGCAGTACGGGCCGGTGAACGAGCTATTTTGAAAAAGCTCATTCCGTTCGCGCTGCTTCTCTTCGCCGCGAGCGCGGCGCTCGCGCAGAGTCCGTCGACCGGCGCCGATCCGCCCGGCATGGCGGCGTTCGACCGCCTCGCGCAATCGCTCATGCAGAAGTACAACCTCCCCGGCGGCGCGATCGCGGTGATGAAGGACGGAAAGCTCGTCTTCGCGCGCGGCTACGGCTACGCGAACCGCGACACGCGCGAGCCCGTGCAGCCCGACTCCGCGTTCCGCGTGGCCAGCCTCTCGAAGCCGATCACCTCGGCCGCGATCCTCAAGCTCGTCGAGGAGGGAAAGCTCAGCCTCGACGACAAAGTCTTCAACATCCTCTCCGATGTCCAGCCGCTCCCGAATACGAACCCCGACCCGCGCCTCGGCGCGATCACCGTGCGCGAGCTCCTCTGGCACGCCGGCGGCTGGAACAGCGCCACGAGCTTCGATCCGATGTTCATGTCGCTGCAGATCGCCGCGGCCACGCAGACGAAGCCGCCGGCCGGTCCGCCGCAGATCGCGCGCTACATGCGCGGCCAGCCGCTGCAGTTCGCGCCGGGGACGCAGTACGCGTATTCGAACTTCGGCTACTCGCTGCTCGGGCGTGTCATCGAGCACGTCACGCACGCGAAGTACGGGCCGTGGGTGCGCAACAACGTTCTCCGCCCCGCCGGCGCCTGCATGGCCATCGGTCACACGCGCCAGTCGCAGCCGCTGCCGCGCGAGGTGAAGTACTACGACTTCCCCGGCGCGCCGCTGGTGCCGTCGGTCTTCGGCGGCGGCGCGAAGGTGCCGGACCCGGACGGCGGCTTCGACCTCGAAGCGATGGACTCGCACGGCGCGTGGGTCTCGTCGACCGTCGAGTACCTCCGCTTCGTCGCCGCGCTCGACGGCGGTCGCATTCTTTCCAAAAAGTCGATTGACACGATGCTGGCGCGGCCGACGGTCCCGTCATGGCGCGGCCAGGACTCGTGGTACGGCATGGGCTGGATGGTCCGCCCCGCCGCGCCGAGCGCGAACTGGTGGCACAACGGCAGCCTCCCCGGAACGACGACGCTGGTCGTCCGCGCGAGCAACGGCTACGCCTGGGCCGCCTTCTTCAACTCGCGCCCGCAGTCCGGCGACCTCGGCGGAGACCTCGACAGCGGCATGTGGGATGCTCTCTCGAAGTCGACCCCGCCGAACGTCGATCTCTTCCCCCGGTTCTCGTGCAGATAAGATTTGGGGTCACATCTGGAAAATCAACTTAACGGCCCCGCCGTTAAGTTGATTTTCCAGATGTGACCCCAACTTCCCATGAACGACGAACGCCCCCGCCGCCCGCTCAAGGAGCGCACCGGAAAGCACGTCTGCATCGAGTGCCTGAAGGACGTGCCGGCCGAGGACTACTTCCGCAACGACCACGTCTGCAACGAGTGCGGGGAGAAAAAGGAACGAACGCCCGATGACGCGGACCGCGGTCATCCATGACTGGCTGACCGGCATGCGCGGCGGGGAGCAGGTGCTCGAGGCCATTCTCGAGCTCTATCCGCGGGCGGAGCTCTTCACGCTCTTTCGCTTTCCCGGCACGACGTCGCCGGCCATCGAGGAGCGCACGATCCACACCTCGTCGCTGCAGCGCCTGGCGTCGAACGCCTCCGACTACCGCACGCTCCTGCCGCTCTTCCCGCGGGCGATCCGCGAGTTCGATCTCTCCGACTTCGACCTCGTGATCTCCTCGAGCCACTGCGTGGCCAAGGGCGTCGACGCGAAAGGGAAGCCGCACATCTGCTATTGCCACACGCCGATGCGCTACATCTGGGATCGCTTCGACGACTACTTCCCGCGCTCGAAGCCGCTGCGGCGCCTGGCCGTCTCCGTCGTCGCGCGGCGCCTGCGCAAGTGGGACGTGAAGACCGCCGCCGGCGTGACGCGCTTCGTGGCGAACTCGAACTTCGTCCGCGACCGCATCCGCCAGTACTACGACCGCGACGCCGACGTGATCCACCCCTTCGTCAACGACGACTTCCTGGCCGCGCCGCTCGCAACGGACCGCGGCGACTACCACGTCGTCGTCTCCGCGCTCGTGCCGTACAAGCGCGTCGACCTGGCCATCGCCGCGGCCGAGGAGAGCGGGCGCGAGCTCGTGGTCATCGGCGGCGGGCCGATGCTCGAGGAGCTCCGCGCCCGCGCCGCCCCCAACGTCCGCCTCCTCGGCCACGTATCGAGAGCGACGGTGATCGAGCAGGTCTCCCGCGCGCGCAGCCTGATCCTTCCCGGCATCGAAGACTTCGGGATCACGCCGCTCGAGGCGATGGCGGCCGGCACGCCGGTCGTGGCCCTCGGACGCGGCGGCGTTCTCGACTCCGTCGTGCCGGGCGGGACCGGAATTTTCTTCGACGCGCCGGAGGTACACTCGCTGCGCCGGGCATTGGACGAAGTCGAGGCGCGTTCGTGGGACCGCGCGGCCATCCGCGCGCACGCGGCGCGCTTCACGCGGGCCGCATTTCAGGAGCAGTTCCGGCAGGTCGTCGATTGATCGAGAAAAAACACCGGGCCCTGGCGTCGATCTACCTCATCAACGATGCGGTGGCGTCGAACCTCGCCATGCTCGCGGCCTGGTTCCTCCGCTTCCGCTTCGAGGTCATCCCGCTGACGAAGGGACCGCAGGACCTCTCCACGTACGCGCAGCTGCTGCCGATCGTGACCGTCGTCTTCCCGCTCGCCTTCGCCGTGCAGGGGCTCTACCGCATCCGCCCGGCGCGCTCGCGCAGCGAAGAGTGGCTGGCCGTGGCCCTCGGCTCGCTGGTGGCGACGGTGGTCCTCTCCGGCGTGCTGCTGTGGGTCCGCCCCGGCAACCCCGACGTCCTCTACTCGCGCGCCACGCTGGCGATGTTCCTCGTCTGCGCGATCGTCTTCGTCATCGTCGGACGCATCTTCGTCCGCGCCTTCGTCGAGCTGCGCCACCGCGGCGGCCGCGACCTCGACCGCGTGCTCATCGCCGGCAACGGCGAGCTGGCCCGCGCGGTGGTCGAGCGGATCGAGGGGCACGGCGAGCTTGGGTTCACGATTGTCGGATACCTGGAGGAGGGCGCAGAGCGCAGGGCGCAGGGCGCAGATGATGTCCTCGCGACGGCACCACCTGCGCCCCGCCCCCTGCGCCCTGCCCCCTTGGCGGATCTCGACTGCCTAGGCACGATCGAGAACGCGGAGCAGGTCATCGATGCCTACGCCGTCGACCACGTCTTCGTGGCGTTGCCGCACGCGTCATCGACGGCGATGATGGCGCTGCTCGACCGCCTCGTGCGGAGCTGCGTGTCGATCCACGTCGTCCCCGACCTCCTCCAGTTCATGGTCCTCCGCTCGCGCGTCGAGGACATCGACGGCCTGCCGACGATCAACCTCTCCGAGACGCCGCTCGAAGGCTGGAGCCGCTTCGCCAAGCGCGGCTTCGACCTCGTCGTCGCCGGCGCCGCGGCCCTCGTCTTCTCGCCGCTGATGCTGCTCATCGCGCTGGCCATCTGGCTCGAGGACCGCGGCCCGATCTTCTACCGCCAGGTACGCATGGGCCTCGACGGGAAGCCGTTCGACATCCTCAAATTCCGCTCCATGCGCGTCGGCGCGGAGAGCGAGACCGGCGCGAAGTGGGCCGAGCGCGACGACCCGCGCCGCACGCGCGTAGGGCGCCTGATCCGGGCCTGGTCGTTCGACGAGCTGCCGCAGCTCTGGAACGTGCTGCGCGGCGACATGAGCGTGGTCGGCCCCCGCCCCGAGCGCCCGCAGTTCGTCGAGCAGTTCCGCGCCGAGCTGCCGCACTACATGCTCCGCCACAAAGTCCGCGCCGGGATGACCGGCTGGGCGCAGGTGCACGGCTGGCGCGGCAACACGTCCGTGCGCGTGCGCATCGAGCACGACCTCTACTACATCGAGAACTGGTCGCTCATGCTCGACCTCAAGATCTGCTTCATGACGCTGCTGCACGGGCTGCGGCACGAGAACGCCTACTGACGATGAGCGAGCTGCAGTCGTTCGTGCTGACGTCGCCGGCCGAGGCGATGGTGCGCGAGGCGATCGAGACGGCGTGCCGCGCCGAGCCGCACGCGCGCGCCGCGCTCTTCGAGCAGTTGCTGCGCGACATCGAGGCCTTCATGCGCCGGCATCCGGAGGAGCTGGCGTTCCGCGTCATCGCGTACAGCGGCACCGACGGCTCGCGCATCTTCCGCAGCCGCGACGGCCGCTCCATCGTGATCGACGCCGCCGGCACGATGTGGCGCGCGCGCAGCTACGAGGACTTCGACACGACCTACACTAGCCCGGAGTCCGGCTGCCGGATCGAGACGCTGACGCCGCGGTACGGGCAGATGCGGCCGATCACGGCGTCGACGCCTTCTCACGATCGATGAAGTAGACGCCGTCGTAGATGCGCTGCCACACCGCCGTCTGCGGCTGATGGAAGTAGAAGCTCGCCGACATCGGCGTTCGCGGGAAGCGCTTCAGCTCGACGAATTCCGCCGCCTTGCCGTCGGCGTGAAGCACGGTCTCGAGCTCGCCGGGAACGATCTTCGGCGGTGTCTCGTCCGCCGGCTTGAACGTGCCGCCGAACGACGTGAACGCGATCGTGTACAGCTCCGCGCCGAGCTTCTGCTCGAGGAACCAGCCCATCGGCTTTCCTGCCGCCGGAGCGTTCTCGGCGAGGCTGTCGTTCATGACGTGATAGTTGTGGGCCCACACGATGACCTTGCGGTCGCGCAGCGGGCCGTTCAGCAGCCAGAGGAGGTTCTCGGCCATGGCCGCGTCGCGCGTGTAGCCCTGCGACATCGGCGGCTTGTCGCCGGGGCCGAGGGCGCGGTCCATGTTGCGGAAGCTGACGAGCGACTGGCGCATCCAGTCGATCTCGCGCGGCGCGAAGTGGGCCAGGAGCTCGCCGCGGTGCGCGTCGATCGTGGCGATCAGCCGCGCCGGCAGCGCGCGGTCGTAGTCGCGCAGGCCCGGCTTCGCGTAGTAGTCGGCCGGCACGAGGCCCTTCGACATCGCCGTGAAGTCGCCGCGCTCCTTCGCCGAGATCAGTTTCGGATCGAGGGCGTCGAAGAAGTCGAAGACCATCTTCGGATACGCCTCGGCGCGCGCCTGCGGCCGGGCCACGCGGCAGTCGAAGCCGGCGAGGTCCATCTGCGATTTCTGAATGTAGGCGAGCGTCTCCGCGACCTCGGACACCTGCCACGTCGCGTACAGCCCGCGCTCCGCCGCCTCGCGCGGGGGCGCGCCGGCGCGGAGCATCGTCGCCATGAGGCGTACGTCGACGAAGCCCGACTCCCACGCCACGACGTCGAAGCCCATCGACTCGTGCAGGAAGCGGATGATGCGCGCCTTCGCCTCGAACGTCGCGCCGTCGCCGTGCGATGCCTCGCCGAGCTGCACCACGCGGGCGTTGCCGATCGCGGCGGCGAGCGGCGCGAGGTCCTGGCCGCGCGCCGCTACCGCGAGAAAAATGAGGGGTAGAGCTCTGGCGAACCTCACATCAGATCGTCGCCAGCCGCTGCAATCCGTCGGCCACGATGAATGTCGAGCCGCGCACTTCGAGCAGGTTCTGGCGGCGGAAGTCGCTCAGCGTCCGTGTCACCGTCTCGCGCGTCGCCCCGATCATCTGCGCGATCTCCTCGTGCTTGAGCAGCACCGTCATGCGGATCCCGGTCGCCACGCGCGTCCCCGTCCGCTCCGACCAGTCGACGAGCAGGCGCGCCAGCTTGTCGCCGGTGTTCTGCGCCAGACCGAGGGCGCGGATGTCGTTGTGCGCCGAGGCGCAGTTGTCGCTCAGCTGGAGGGCCAGATTCATCGACGACTGCGGGAACTTCTGCAGGAAGCGGAGGAAGTCGTCCTTGCGGATGAAGTCGACCTGCGAGGGCATCAGCGTCTCGGCCGACATCTCGTACGGCTTGCCGAGCATGGCCGCGCTCACGCCGAGGACCTGGCCGGGCTCGACGACGTTGACGATCAGCGTGCGGCCGGCCGCGGAGAGCATGGTCTGCTTCACCCGGCCGCTGCAGAGGATGTAGACGCCGCGCGCCTCTTCGCCTTCCACGAAGAGCAGCGCGCCCTTCGGCTGGACGATCGTGTTCGTGATCGCGGTGAGCTCCGCGACCGCGTCGTCGCTGAGGTTGCAGAACGGCCGCTCGCTGCGGAGCGGGCATTTCGAGCAATCGTGGTAGACGTCGAGGTTGTACGGTGTGGCCATGGTGCGCATCCTTTCGTTCAACGGTGATCAATTTCGCACCTGCTTGTGATTTCCACCACACTCCCGCGTGCAGCCGCGCACGCGCCGACGTGCGGCCCCGCGCCTACCCCGTGGGGTGGTGAAACGCTGCTTATAATCGCGCCCCGCATGGCCAAACACTCCGATGCTCTATTCCAGCGCGCCCAGGAAGTCATCCCGGGCGGCGTGAACTCTCCCGTCCGCGCGTTCCGCGGCGTCGGCGGCACCCCGCCGTTCATCGAGATGGCGCAGGGGTCGCGCATCTTCGACGCCGACAACCTCCAATACATCGACTGCGTTGGCTCCTGGGGCCCGATGATCCTCGGCCACTGCCACCGCTACGTCGTCGAGGCGGTGAAGAAGGCGGCCACGCGCGGCTTCTCGTTCGGCGCGCCGACGCTCGGCGAGATCGAGCTCGCGGAGATGGTCGTGCAGGCCTTCCCGTCGATGCAGATGCTCCGCCTCGTCAGCTCCGGCACCGAGGCGACGATGAGCGCGCTGCGCCTGGCGCGCGCGGCGACGGGGCGGAAGAAGGTGATGAAGTTCGACGGCGGCTACCACGGCCACGTCGACTCGCTGCTGGTCAAGGCCGGCTCGGGCGCGGCGACGTTCAACCATCCCGACTCCGCGGGCGTGCCGGAGGAGGTCACGAAGCTGACGCTCAGCGTCGCCTACAACGACCTCGAGGCGGTGCGCGCGGCGATGGACGACGAGGTCGCGGCGATCATCGTCGAGCCGGTGGCCGGGAACATGGGCTGCGTCCCGCCCGCTGACGGATTTCTGCAAGGGCTGCGGCAGATCTGCGACGAGCACGGCGCGCTGCTGATCTTCGACGAGGTGATGACCGGCTTCCGCGTGTCGTACGGCGGCGCGCAGCAGCTCTACGGGATCCGGCCCGACATCACGACGCTCGGAAAGATCATCGGCGGCGGGATGCCGATCGGCGCGTACGGCGCCTCGCGCGAGCTGATGCAATTGGTGTCGCCGCTCGGCCCGATGTACCAGGCGGGGACGCTGTCGGGAAACCCGGTGGCGGTCGCCGCCGGCCGCGCGACGCTGGGCGTGCTGAAGAATTCGTCGATCTACGCCGACCTCGAGGAGCGCAGCGGAGAGTTCGAGAAGGGCGTGAACGCGGCCGCGGAGAAGCACAACGTGGCCGTGACGATGAACCGCGTCGGCTCGATGTGGACGATTTTCTTCAACGACGGCCCGGTGACGGACTTCGAGTCCGCGAACCGCTCGAACCGCGAGAAGTTCGCCCGCTTTTTCCACCTGATGCTCGGCGAAGGCGTCTACCTCCCGCCCTCGCAGCTCGAGGCGGCGTTCTTCTCCGCCGCGCACGCGAAGAAGGACATCCTGCAGATGATCGAGCGGGTGGACCGGGTCCTCAAGAAGATTGCGTGGGAGTTCGAGAAGTAGGGTTGGTTGCGCCCGCTGATGGCCACGGAAACTTAGAAAATTAGAATGCGAATGCAGAATTTAGAAAACGGGAGCCGGTCGCCCGAAGCAATGCGCGAACATACGCACTCTCGTCTTCTTAATTCTGCATTCGCATTCTAATTTTCTAAGTTTCCGTGGCCGACGAGCTCACTCCATTAATGTTTGACGCAGCTTGACCAAGATCTCGCGCTCCGCCAGCTCGTGCAACGCGCGGGACCGCTCCCACGCCGCATCGGCGCGCGTCAGCAGCGCTTCACGCCGCGTTTCATCCGAAAGCCCCGCCAAGTTGATGCAGACATTCTGATACGCCCCTGCCGCCGCGGCGCGCGCGGCCTGCGCGCCGACGCCGGCGTCCGACAGCGACGCCTGAAGGCCGATGCGGGCGACGTCGCGGCAAAGCTCGATGACTTCCGCGCAGCCTTCGAGCACCGACAGCGGCACCTCGGCCGCGCCAGCGGTGGCGTCGGCGATGGCTGCGTCGCGGTGCGGATCGTCCTTCGCGATGCGGAACGACTCGAGCAGCCGGTCGAAAGCCTCCGTGTCGGCGTCGACGGCGGCGAGGAACTTGTCCTTGAGCTCCTGCCCGCGCACGGCGATGCGGTCGAGCTCCGCCTGCTTCGGCTCGAAGCCCTTCTTCGTGTGCGACAGCACCGCGACCATCGCCGCGAGCGCGGCCCCCATCGACGCCGCGAGCGCGGAGACGGAGCCGCCGCCCGGCGCGGGCGCGTCGCTGGAGAGCTCGTCGAGGAAGTCGCGCACGCTCATCGAGGCGAGGCGCGGCGGCGAGGCGAGGCGGTACTCGATGACGCGCTCTTTCGGATCGAACGGCTTGACCTCGCTCAAGCCGAGGGTGCGGATGGCGGCGTGCACGAGCGCGGCCTCGGGGACGCCGGTGGGGCGGCCCATCTTCGCGAGGTAATGCCGCCCCGCGTCGAGCAGCACCGAGCGCGGCACGAGCCCGACGATTTCCGAGCCGGTGACGCGCAGGCCGCGCTCGCGCGCCCGCTCGTCGCAGGTGTCGAAGGCGAGGTGGAGCGGCGTGACGTCGAGGTCCGTCAGATTGATCGAGATCTGCGCGCAGCCGAACTCCGGAATCACCCAGCCGACGGCTTTGACCGACTTCAGAATTCCCGGCTCCCACAGCGGCTCGCCCTTCGTGTCGAGGATGGGGTTGCCGTCGTCGTCGCGCTTCATCCGCCCGCGCTCGCGGACGTCGAAGGCGACGCGCGTGGCCAGGCGCTTGTCGAGCGTGTTGAGGTTGACGTTGTACGCGACGAGGAACTTCCGCGCGCCGATGACGACCGCGCCGCTGCGCGGCACGAACCGCGCGGGCCCGAAGTCGGGCTGCCAGCGCGGGTCGAGGAGCTTCTTCGCGCAGCCTTCGTACTCGCCCTCACGGATGTCGGCGAGGTTGCGCCGGTGCGGCGCCGTGCAGGCATGCTCATAGAGGAAAACGGGGATGCCGAGCTCGTTGCCGACGCGCTCGCCGAGCTGGCGCGCGAGCTCGACGCAATCGTCCATCGCGACGTTGGCGACGGGGATGAACGGCACGACGTCGACGGCGCCGATGCGCGGATGCGCCCCGCGATGCGCGGACATGTCGATGAGCTCGACCCCCTTCTGCACGAGCCGGAACGCCGCTTCGAGGACGGCCTCGGGCTCGCCTACGAAGGTGATGACGGTGCGGTTCGTATCCGCGCCGGGATCGACGTTCAGCAGGGTGACGCCGGAGACGGAGGCCGCGGCGTTGGCGACGGCGTGGTAGACCTCGGGGCGGCGGCCCTCGGAGATGTTCGGGACGCATTCGACGATTCGCATCGGCGGCGAATGCTATATCACGCCAGTTGAAGAACTCCGACGAGCGCCGCGACACGTTTTGCTACGACGCTGACGAAGTCGATCGGCAGCGCCGCCAGAAACCGGACCTCTCGGTGACGCCAGTCAAGCGATTTGATTTGGTCAGCGAGCACAACACCGGCGACAGTCAAGCCGTCAGGCAGCGGAACTTCGAAGGCATATCCCCTTTTCACTTTTCGTCAACGGGCAAACAACTGCAAGGCCGGTGAGTCGGTTGTAACGCTGCGGCGTCAGAACGAGGACAGGACGACGGCCGCTCTGTTCATGGCCTACGGTCGGTGACAGATCGACCAGCATTACGTCACCGCGATCAGGTACGTATGTGGCCGCTACCATTCGTTCCCGACCGGCGGACCCCAGTCGACGTACTCATGCAGGTTATCGGGTGTGATCCGGTCGAGCAGTTCGTCGAGCGTCGGCTCATTCTCCGGCACCGTCCTCACCTCGACCTCGGCGTTTTCGCGCAGGTGCTCACGCGAGGCGACGTCCTCGGGAATGATGACGATCAGTTCGCCTCCTCGACGGATGATCCGTGTCTTCATACCTGAAAGCCTACCGCAACAACCGCCCCCCATCCACCGCCACCGTCTGCCCGGTGATGTAGTCGCTCGACAGCAGGAACACCACCGCATCCGCCACGTCCTCGGGGCGGCCGATGCGCTTGAGCAGCGTGGGGTCGGTCGCCTGTTTCGTCTGCGCTTCGTCGAAGTCGTCGGGGGGCAGCACGGGGCCGGGGGCGACGGCGTTGACGAGCACCGCCGGCGCGAGCGCCTTCGCCAGGCCGCGCGTCAGCGCGACGAGGGCGGCCTTGCTCATCGAGTAGGGAAGGTACGACGGCCAGGGGATCGTCGCGGCGATGTCGGCGATGTTCACGATGCGGCCGTAGCCGCGCTCCTTCATCGCCGTGCCGAGCGCCTGCGAGAGGAACAGCGGCGCGCGGGCGTTCAGCGCGAACGTCGCGTCGAAGTTCTCGAACGTGATCGAGCCGAACGGCTCCTGGATGAAATTCGCGGCAGCGTTGACGAGCAGGTCGATGGGCGGGAGGGCGGCGAGCAGCGAGTCGAGGCCGGAGCGCGTCGCGAGGTCGAACGACAGCGGCGCCGAGCGCGACGTCACGAGCACGCGCGCGCCGGCCGCTTCGAGCGCCGCCGTGATCGCGGCGCCGAGGCGCTTGGCGCCGCCGGTCACCAGCGCGGTGCGGCCGGCGAGCGGCGTCATGTCGCCTCCTCCGTCCGCTCGCGCACCGAGATCCAGCTTCCGAGCCAGCCGGCCACCATCCCGCCGGCGATCAGGCCGGCGATCTTTTGCCACGGCAGAAAGCCGGCGAAGAGAAAGCCCCACAGCAGCGAGCTCGCCGGCGACAGGAGGCGGCGGGCGAGCTCGTAGGAGCCGAAGAGCAGGCCGACGGCGACGAGCGCGCCGACGGTTCCCTGCAAGAGACCTTCGATCAGGAATGGCCCGCGGATGATCCGCTCCGTCGCGCCGACGAGGCGCATGATCTCGATCTCCTCGCGGTACAGCATCATCGTCAGGCGGATCACGTTTGCGATCGTGAACGCCGCGGCGATCGCCAGGATCCCGCCGGCGACGAAGCCGGCGATGTTCACCACGTCGACGAGCCGCCGCAGGCGCCGCACCCAATCCCAATCGAGCTGCACCTGGTCGATGCCGGCGACGGCGCGCAAGTCCGCGACTTCGCGCGCGAACGCCGGCGACTGCGCCGTGCGCGGCGATACGTTGCACTCGAACGACGCCGGGAACGGGTTCTCATCCAGCTCGCCCACGACCTCGCTCAGATTCGTGAAGTACGACTTGAAGCGCGCCAGCGCCTCCTCCTTCGTCACGAAGCGGCGCGCGCCGAAGTCGCGGTGCGCGGCGAGGAACGCGTCGACGTCGTGCACCTGCGCCGGCGTCGCGTCGGCGTCGAGGTACACCGTCACGCGCGACGACCCCTGCCAGCGCGTCACCGCGCGGGAGAGATTTTCGGAGAGCAGCAGGAACGCGCCGAGGATCAGCAGGGAGATGGCGATCATGGCCACGGCCACGAAGCTCGTCCGCTTCGACACCCAGATCCGCCGCAGCGCCTCGCGGAAAAAATAGCCGAGGGTGCTGCGGGGGATCTCGGCGTCGCGCCGCATCAGCCGATCCCGAACAGGCCGCCGGCGCGCGTGGCGCGCTCGGGCGCGGCAGGCTTCTCGTCGGTGATGCGGCCGCGGTCGAGGGCGATCACGCGGCGGCCGCTGCGCTGGATCAGCTCGCGGTCGTGCGTGGCGATCAGCACCGTCGAGCCGCGCAGATTCGCGTCCGAGAAAATCTCCAGGATCTCCGCGGAGAGGTCGGGATCGAGGTTGCCGGTCGGCTCGTCGGCGATCAGCACCAGCGGATCGTTGATCAGCGCGCGCGCCACGGCCACGCGCTGCTGCTCGCCGCCGGAGAGCTGCGGCGGATAGGCATTCAGCTTGTGGTGCAGGCTCACCGCGCGCAGCGCGCCGTACGCTTTTTTCTTATGCTCCTTTGGCGCCACGCCGAGGACGGTGAGGATGAACGAGAGATTCTCGAAGACCGTCATCCGCTCGATCAGCTTGAAGTCCTGGAAGACCATGCCGATCTCGCGGCGGAAAAACGGCAGCTGCGCGCGGCGCATGGCGTTGAGGTTGCGGCCGTTGACGACGATCTGTCCGTCGCTCGGCTTCATCTGCCGGAGGATCAGTTTCAGCAGCGTCGATTTCCCCGCGCCGCTCGGGCCGGTGAGGAAGACGAACTCCCCCTTGTCGATGTGGAAGGTGACGTCGTGAAGCGCCGTCGAATAGCGGTCGAAGCGCTTCGTGACGTGGTAAAAGTGAATCATCGTGTGGGGCATAGTTTATCCCGCGCGGAGACGCGGGATCATCCGAGCATTTGCGCGAACCGCGCCTTGTGCCCGAGTTTCGCAGATCCGCTGCTGATCCCGCGTCTTCGCGCGGGATAAACTTCGGGCGGTGCGTTACCTCGTCGTGGGGCTTGGCGGTTTTCTCGGAGCGATCGCCCGTTATTCGGTCGGCGTCTGGATCGACACCTTCTGGCGGCGCGACTTCCCGCTGGCGACCTTCCTCGTCAACGTCACCGGCTGCTTCATCCTCGGATTTTTCCTGACCCTGGCGGCCGAGCGGATCAGCATCACGCCGATGATGCGATTGCTCGTCGCCACCGGCTTCGTCGGCGCGTACACGACCTTCTCGACGTTCGAGTACGAGACGCAGCGCCTGACCACGACCGGCGCCTTCGGCTGGGCGCTCGTCAACGTGTTGACCTCCGTCGTGGCCGGCTACGCCGCCGTGCAGCTCGGCGTGGCGTTCGGGAGGCGCTGATGCGCGGGCCCGCCAAGCGCCTCACCGTCTTCGTCAACGAGTCGGCGCGCTGGCACGGCCGCGCCGCGTACATGGCCTTGCTCGACCTCTTCCAGCACCGCGGCATCGCCGGGGCCACGGTCACGCGCGGCATCGCCGGCTACACCGGGCGCGGCAAGGTCTCGAGCATCGACCACGTCGAGTTCGCGAGCGCGCTGCCGGTGCGCATCGAAGTCACCGACGCGGCCGACAAGATCGAGCGCGTGCTCGCCGACGTCTACGACATCGTCGACGTCGGCCTCGTCGAAGTGCAGGACACGAACGTGGTCAAATACGCGGCCACGGAGGAGCGCGGCGGCGAGCCCGCCGCGGTGCAGAGATTGATCGGCAAGGCCAAGTCGCTGCAGATCCACATCGGCGAGGCCGACACTTGGGAAGGCGTGCCGCTGCACGAGGCCATCGTCATGCGCGCGCGCCAGCTCGACATCGCCGGCGCCACGGTCTACCGCGGCATCCTCGGATACGGCGCGCACAAGCGCATCCACAAGCACAAGACGCTGGCGCTCTCGCACGACGACCCGATCATGATCTCCGTCGTCGACGAGGAGGAGAAGATCAACAAGCTCCTCGCGTCATTGGAGACGATGATCCGCGGCGGCTGCATGATCGCCGTGTCGGACGTGACGGTCGTCAAGTACGAAGAGCACCCGTCATCCTGAGTCGGCGCAGCGCGACGAAGGATCTCAAAATGCGACGATCCAGCAATTCGGAGATCCTTCGCCGCCTGCGCGGCTCAGGATGATGGATCGCATCAGGGCGAGTAGTCGAACAGCAGCCCCGCGCCGCCCGGCACGACCACCGGCCGCACGTGCGCGGCGCGGTTGTGGAAGACGACGCTCTTGGCCACGGCGCGGCCGATGAGCGCGCCGGCGACGACGTCGGAGGTCCAGTGCACGTTGTCGTTCACGCGCGAGAACGCCACTGCGCCGGCGAGGGCGTAGGCGACGTACGGCACGACGCCGTCGTAGTGCTCGGCGATGGCGGTCGCGGTGGCGAACGCATTCGTCGCGTGTCCCGAGGGGAAGCTGCTGTACTCGCCGAGGTGGCCCTGCTCGGGGCGATAGGAAAACGATCCTTCGCGGAGGAACGGGCGGGCGCGCCCGCCCGCGCGCTTGATCGCCGGCGTGACCACGACGCCGGCCCAGATCTCCGATTCGAACGCGTCGCGGCCGGCGCCGAGGAGGTTCTCGTTGTGCAGCGCCAGGCCGGAGCCGATCATCAGAACGGAGAGATCGACGGCGCGCTGGCCGCCCCACGGCGTGGCAAAGCGCGAGACGGCGTCGACGCGGTGCGCCTGCACGAAGCGCGCGGCCGGCTTGTCGACCACCATCATCGCCGCCACCGTCCCCGCCCCCTCGGCGAAGCGCGCCCACTCCGCCTTCGACCAATGCAGCGGCGCGAGCGTCATCGACTTCACGTCGTTGCCGAATTGCTGGATCTCGCCGGCGTGCATCGGAAGCGCGATGAGGAGGAGCAGAACGATGCGGCGCAACGGAGGCTCAGCTTTCGCCGAGCTTTGCAAGCACACCGAGTACCAACGCCGTGAACTGTCTCTGCACGCGCGCCGTCGTGTCCATGACTTCCTGATGTGTCAGCTTCTGCTTGAGGATGCCGGCGGCCATGTTGGTGATGCAGGAAATGCCGAGGACGGGGATGTTCATGTGCGACATGGCGATGACCTCGGGGACGGTCGACATGCCGACCGCGTCCGCGCCGAGCGTGCGGATGGCGCGGATCTCCGCGGGCGTCTCGTACGTCGGGCCGGAGAGGGCGAGGTAGACGCCTTCCTGCAGCAACAACCCCTGCGACTTGGCCACGTCCTTGGCCATGGCGCGCAGCGACTCGGGATAAGCCTCGCTCATGTCGGGGAAGCGGACGCCGAGCTCCTCGACGTTCGGCCCGCGCAATGGATTGATTCCCATGAAATTGATGTGGTCGGAGATGAGCATCAGGTCGCCGGCCTTGTACGCGGTGTTGACGCCGCCGGCGGCGTTGGTGACGACGAGCGCCTTGATGCCGAGCCGGCCGACGACGCGCGCGAGGAACATGACCTCGGCCATCTCATGGCCTTCGTAGAAGTGCACGCGCCCCTGCATGACGACGACCGGCACCGCGCCGGCGCGGCCGAAGACCATGCGCCCGGAGTGGCCGAGGACGGTCGACGCTTTCGCGCCGGGGATGTCGCCGTAGGGGATGGCGGTCTCGACGTCGATGGATTCGACGACGTCGCCGAGCCCGGAGCCGAGGATCACGCCGACGCGCGGCTGCAGCGACGTTCGCGAGCGGACGAACGCCACGGCTTCGTCAATCTTCTGGATCATGGCGGCGGAGTATAGGTGAATTTTGTTGACTGGCAGAGGTCGCTCCGCTATCTAGTTTCGGACGGTTCCAATTCATCGGAAAGATTAGGGGGCTGCATGGAGCGTTTCTCCGCGCTGATCGGCTTCGTTGTCATCCTCGGCATCGCATTTCTGCTGTCGAACAACAAGCGGGCCATCCGCTGGCGCACGGTGGGGTGGGGACTGGCGCTGCAGATCGTCATCGCCATCACCGTGTTGAAAGGGGAGTTGATCGCGCAGACCTTCGCGCCGATCGCGCTGCCGCTGGAGCGCTACGGCGCGGCGATCGTCTTCATCGTCCTCGCCATCGTCGTCTACCAGATCGCGATCCGCATGCCGCTCTCGGCGCGGAAGCCGCTCTGGTACGCGTTCGGCGTCGTGTCGCTGTACCTATTCCTGACGTTCAACCTGCTCGCGTATCTCTTCGAGCGGCTGAAGGACATCGTCAACAACCTGATGAGCTACACCGCGGAGGGGTCGAAGTTCGTCTTCGGTCCGCTGGGGGATCCGGCCAATCCGGTGCTCATCTTCGCCACGCGCGTTCTGCCGACGATCATTTTCATCGCCTCGGTGTTCGCGGTCCTCTACTACGTCGGCGTCATGCAGATCGTCGTCCGCTTCTTCGCGAAGATGATGACCCGCTTCATGGGCGTGTCGGGCGCGGAGTCGACGTCGGTGGCCGCATCGATTTTCATGGGACAGACCGAGGCGCCGCTGACGATCCGGCCGTTCCTGCCGGACATGACGATGTCGGAGCTGATGACGATCATGACCGCGGGCATGGCTCACGTGTCGGGCGCGATCATGGCGGCGTACGTGATGATCGCGAAGGTCGACGTCATCCACCTGCTGACCGCGGTGATCATGACGGCGCCGGGCGCGATCATGATGGCCAAGATCATCGTCCCCGAGGTCGATCAGCCGAAGACCGGCGGCGACGTGGAAGTGGTCGTGCCGAAGCAGGACGTCAACGTCATCGACGCCGCCGGCCGCGGCGCCATCGAAGGGCTGCACCTCTCGCTCAACGTCGCCGGGATGCTCATCGCCTTCATCGCCCTCGTCGCGCTGGTGAACGGGATGTTCGGCTACGTGCACAATTTTTGGGCGTGGTTCCCGGCCAGCCTCGACATCGTCCTCGGCTGGGTCTTCCGTCCGATCGCATGGGCGATGGGCGTGGCGTGGAAGGACACGCTGACGGTCGGCAACCTGCTCGGCACGCGCATGGTGCTGAACGAGTTCGTGGCGTTCGCGAAGCTCGGCGACATCGTCAAGGCGGACCCGCACGCGCTCGATCCGCGCAGCTTCGTGATCACGACGTACGCGCTGTGCGGCTTCGCGAATTTCTCGTCGATCGCAATCCAGATCGGCGGCATCGGCTCGCTCGCGCCGACGCGCCGCGGCGACCTGGCCCGCCTCGGCATGCGCGCGATGGTCGCCGGGACGCTGGCGAACTTCCTCACCGCGACGATCGCCGGGATGCTGCTGTGAACTGATCGAGACGCCGTCCGCGCGCCGACGATTCGATCAGCTTCTCGAGGCGGCGCGCGCGCGTCTCCGCTTTCTTCGCCGTCGTCACCCAATGCACGGCCACGCGGCGGTACGACGGCGGCTGCGCGTTGAAAAACGCCCACGCCGCCTTCCGCTTGCGGAACGCCGCCTCCGCCTCGGCCGGCAATTCGGCGGGCGCCTTTTCGTACGAGTAGATCGCCGAGCGCTCCGGCGACCGCTGCTCGAAGGCGCGCAGGCCGCCCGGCTGCATCAGGCCGAGCTCGATCAGCTCGCCGGCGCGGCGGATGTTGATGGCGCTCCAGATGCTCCGCGGCTTTCGCGGCGTGAAGCGGATCGTGTAGCTCTCGTCGTCGATGCGCCTGCGCACGCCGTCGATCCAGCCGAAGCAGAGCGCCTGATCGACCGACGCGGGCCACGTCATCGACGGCTTTCCGGAGCCGACTTTGTAGAAGCCGACTAGGAGCTCGCTCGCGCTGTCGTGATGACGTTCCAGCCAGCGCCGGAACTCCGCCGCGGTCGCGAAAAACGCCGGCTTCACAGCGCGAGACGCCCCGGCGGCACCTCCACCGGCTCCTCGCCGCGGCGGAAGATGCGCGCTTGCTTCTCGCCGAGGAGCGCGATCGCGCCGTCCTCGACGCGGAGCATCGTCCCCTCGCGCAGGCCGAGGACGAGGGCGTCGTTCTCTTCGTGGAACTCGCGGATGCGCTCCTCGCGCGTCTCGCCTTTGTGCGTCGAGCCGGGATCGGGATCGAGGTAGTGGCAGTTGAGCTGGAAATCGATGAAGCCGAGGGAATCGAATGACCGCGGCTGCACGATGGGCATGTCGTTCGTCGTGCGGATCGTCGGGCAAGAGATCATGCTGCCGGCGCTCGAGCCGACGTAGGGGAGGCCGGCGCGGACGCGCTCGCGGATCGGCTCGAGGAGGTTGCCGTCCTGCAGCTTCTTCAGCAGGCGGAACGTGTTCCCGCCGCCGACGAAGAGCGCATCGGCGCGGTCGAGCTCATCGAGCGTGACGACGTCGAGCTCCATCTTCGCCAGGCGGTCGCGGACCTTGGCGACGTACGCGCCGTGGTCGAACGCCGCGAACGGGACGAAGGCGACGACGCGCGCCGCTCCGAGGAAGTCGCGAAGGAACGGCTCGACGTGGTCGAGGAAGCCGTAGCCGTGGACGTTCGAGCTGGAGTTGAGGAGGAGGCGCATGGCGCGCGATGTTAGCCCGCGCCGTCGGGGAAAAGCCACGCCTCCATGAAGCCGCCGTCGTCGTTCAGCGAGGCGACGGTGTCGTCGTCGATGGCGAGGTGGAGCTGCTCGGCGACGTACTGCTCGACGGTCAGCGCCTGGCGGTCGTTCGAGCGCGAGGCCTCGAGGTCGATCTGCCGGTCGAGCGCGCGCAGAAGGTAGCGCGGCAAACGCCATGTGACGGAAGCGGTGCGGAGGAGTGCGGGAAGCTCGGCGAGCGTTTCGTGCGGTACGGAATCTTCGACGAGCGGCAGCGGCCAGGCGCGGAGAAACCAGAGCATGACGTGGTCCCACGGCACCAGGCCGGCGGAGAGGTCGACGCCGTCGATCTCGGCGCGCCGCCGCACCCACGCCGCCGAGTAGCCGACGAGGTCCGCCGCCTCGGCGATCGAGCAAGGGCGCCGTTCCCGAAAGAAGCGCTGCAGGGCATCGTGGGAAGGAAGCGTCGGCGGCTGCCGCATCGGACCTGATGAATAATGTAGCACAAGACGCGCATGCGGTATACTGCACATCGACACTTCCCGAAATCGATAGAGGAGGCGGAATGAAGGCGCAGCATCCCGAGCTCGGGACCGCGCTCAAGGCGCTGAAGGAAGCGCGCGGCGTGTCGCAGGCGCGGTTGGCGCGCATTGCGGGCGTGAGCCGCCGGCACGTTTCGGTCGCGCTCGCGGGCGGGAACATCACCATCTCGATCCTGAAGCGGCTGATGCGGGCGCTGCGAGCGGAGAGCATCGTGATCGGCGACCTGGCCGCGGTCTCGGGCGAGCTGGGCGGCGTCGACGCCGCGGTGCTCGTGGCCGTGGCGGACCAGCTGGACCACGGGATGGAGACGATCTCCGCGGCAACGACGTCGCTGCGGATGTACTCGAAGCCGGCCGCCCCGCCGACGACGGTGAACGCGAAGGCGGCGGCGCTGGTGTGCGACTTCGCCGCGCGCGTCCACCGGATCAGCGACCCCGCCGAGCTGGCCGCGTTCGAGCGCGCACTCGACGAGGCGCTCCGCCCCGACCCGTCCACCCGCCCCGGCAACTCTTCCGCGGCGCGCCGAAGAACCACGCGATGACGATGCCGATCGACGCGACCGCCGACGCGCTCCGCCAGTGGCTCGACGGCGATGACGCGGCCGAGGAGACGGTGCGGCAGCTCGCCGACTCCACAGCGTGGCCGCCGGAACCCCTCGGCAGCGCCATGACGAGGCGCCTGATCGGCCTGGCGCACGACGCGCTGAGCCGCGATCCAAACCGCGCGGTCTGGATCTCCCGCCTGGCCATCCGCGCGTCGAAGCGCGGCGAGACGCTGATCGACGAAGGCGACGCCTGGCGCGAATACGCGGCCGCACTATTGGAGGTGGGCGACTACGACGACGCGCACACGGCGGTGCGGCGGGCGCGGATGGTGTATCGCCTGGCGCAAGGGACGGAGCACAACGAGGCGGTGCTGGGGGCGGTGGAGGGCAGGATCCTGCACGAGCTCGGGAACTCGCTGGGAGGGTTGCAGCGCATCGACGAGAGCGCGCGCACGCTGCTGCGGCTGAACGACAAGAAGACGTACGTGCGCTTCCGGTCGGTCTACGCGGCGATTCTCTTCAATCTCGGGCGCTATCGCGAAGCGGCAGACACTTACGAGGCAATGGCCAGCGACTACGATTCCGAAACTCTCGCACACGCGGTGCTGATGATCGGACGCTGCGCGGTGAAGCTCGGCGAGATCGAGCGTGCGCGGCAGTGCTTCGAAACGGCGCTGGAGATGTTTGAGGATCTTGGACTGCGGCCGGAGATTCCGCGAGTCCGAAAAGGCATCGCCGAGGTGCTCCTCGCCAACGGCCGCGTGCACGAAGCGATCTCCGAACTCTACAAAGCGCGCGCGGAATTCTTGGCGATGAAGTTGCCGGTCCTAGGCGCACTCGTGGCGCTCGACATCGTCGAGTTGTTGGTGACCGTCGGCCGGAAATCGGAAATCGAACTACTCTGCAATGTCTGCCCGGATCGCCTGCCGCAGCATGCGTCGCAGGCCTTCGCGGCGCTGCGCGAGCGCGCCGGCGACGCGTGCGTCACCGAAGCGGACGTGCAGCGCGTACGCGGGCTTCTAGAACGGTTGCCGCTGGAGGCGTGAGCTGCGGGGTGGAATGCGATCCACCCCGCAGCTGCGCTACGGCTTTGGAACGCTGATGTCCCACGAGTCGTCGAGCACGCTCGCGAGCAGGTGCCTGACGATCTTGACGATGCGCTGCACCGGATTTCCGCGCAACGGCGAGTCGTCGTTGCGTGGGGAAGCGAGAGCGGGCATCGAAAGAGAGACGAGGAGCAGGGCAACCGCAGAGATCTTCTTCATAAACCCTCCATATGTGGCCCGTAGGCCGTTCAATTTGGAGGGCCGGCCCTCAACGCTAGGAGTGATCTGGAACGGTGCGCCCCTACCCGTAATTCCTTACAAACAAGTGCTTTCAGCGCGCAGGAGGGGTGGGCTGCAATTGCGCGACTCGTTCACGAGCTCATGTCGCCAGGATTTTGACCGGATAGCGGGAGATTTGCCTGTCGGTGGTCGCCAGCACCATGTCGTGGTGGAGCGCCTGGCAAATCAGCATGCGATCGAAAGGATCGCGGTGATCGTCGGGGCAGCGACAGCAGGTGTCCGACGGCCGCCTCTTCCAAGCCAAGTCTGGTGATCTCGTGGTGCTCTCGCCGTTCGCGGAGGTATTCATCTGCCGGCGCAGGCAGCGGCAATTTGCCGAGTCGATGTTTGACCAGCGCCTCCCAAACAGAGACGATGCTGAGAAAGACGTCATTGGATTCTTCCTGGATGGCGTTTGCCGTCGCCCGACCGAGACGCGCGTCGTCAGTGATGTACCAGAGGAAAATATTCGTATCGAGGAGCAGCTTCATTTGCCCTCGAACAGGTCGAGGATGTCATCCGGCAGCGGATCGTCGAAGTCGTCGGGAACCACGAACTCGCCCTTTGCGAGGCCGATCGGTCTCCGGCCCTTGCCGCCGCGCAGCGGGCGCGTCTCCGCCACCGGCTGATCTTCACGCGTGATGACGACGGTCTCGCCGCGCAAGACACGGTCGAGATACTCGCGAGGATCGCTCTCGATATCTTCCACGCGCACGTTCATCTCGCGGAATGCTAACAAAGGTGGAGCGGAAGGCGAGCCCACGCGCCGGATTTCAGAGCTTCACGCGCACCCCGGCGCCGCGCGCCACCGCGCGGTCGTAGACGATCGATGCGGCGGCGACGTCCTGCAGCGCCATGCCGGTGGAGTCGAACACGATCACCTCGTCGTCGCGCTCGCGGCCGGGCTTGCGGCCGGCCACGATCTCCCCGAGCTCCGCGTAGACGCCGGCGCGCGTCATCGCGCCGGCCGCGATGGCGTGGTGCAGGTCGCCGATCGCCGCGCACTGCTCCGTCACGTCCGTCACCACCTTGCTCGCGGCGAGGAGCGAGGGCGCGATCTCCGACTTTTCCTCGCTGTCCGCGCCGACCGCGGCGACGAACGTCCCCGGCGCGACCTCGCGCAGGAACGCCGCGCGCGAGGGCGTGCACGTCACGACGACGTCGGCCGGCACGACCTCGTCCACGACCTCGGCGCCGATCTCGCGGGCGAACGCGCGGGCGCGCGACGCATCGGCGTCGAGCGCGAAGAACCGCTCGATCGGCCGCACGCGCGCCAGCGCCTTCGCCTGAATCCGTCCTTGCAGGCCGCAGCCGCAGATCAGCGCCGTCCGGGCGTCGCGGCGGGCCAGCGCCTTCGCCGCCACCGCCGTCGCCGCGCCGGTGCGGAGGATCGTGATCTCGATCGAGTCCATGATCGCCAGCGGCGTCCCGTCCGTTGCGTCCGCGAGCATGACCACGCCTTTGATCCGCGGCGTGGCCTCGAAGAAATTCGCGTTGATCTTCGCGGCGAAGCGGCCGCCGGCGATGGCCGCCTTGATGTGAAACGCGCCGCCGGCCGCGGGCACGCCGGCGATGGCGGGCGGCGGCAGCTCGCCGCGGCCCAGCATCGCGAACGCCCGCTCCACCGCGGCGATGCAGTCGTCGAGGTCGAGCAGCGAGGCCACGTCCGCGCGGTTGAGAAACAGCACCTCACTCATTGCCGATCACCCATTTCTCGTACACCTCGCCCGGCAGCTCGCGGACGAAGCGCGACGGCTCCATCAGCACGTCCATGCCGCCGCGGTCGCGGGCCATCACCGGGAAGACGAGATACAGCTCCTGCTTCGCGCGCGTCACCGCCACGTAGAACAGCCGCCGCTCCTCTTCCTCGCCGGGAATCACCAGCTCGCGCGTGCCGTCGTCGGCGACGACCGGCGCGCTCTCGACCGCGCCCTCGAGCAGCGGCAGCGCCTCGTGCACCTGCGACGGCTGTACGCGCACGATCCCGCCCGGCACGCGCAGCGCGCGCTGCGAGGGGAAGCGGCCGTCGGCGAGCCAGATGACGAAGACGGCGCGCCACTCCAGACCCTTGGCCTGGTGCACCGACGACAGCACGATCTTCTCGTCGTCGGGGCCGACCACGGCCACGTCCTCGCCGGCCAGCGGATTCGCCAGCGCCACCTCCTCGAGAAACGCGTTCACGTCGTCGTAGCGCAGCGCGTACTGCGAGAGCTGCTCGAGGTCGTCGAGGCGCGCCTGCGCGTTCGCGAACTTCGCCCGCGCGTAGTCGGCGTAGCCGCGCTCGACCACGAGGCGGATCGATTCCGAGGGGTTGTGCGTCATGGACTCGGCGGCGAGGAGGCGCATGACGTGGCGCAACGACTCGAGGCTTTGCGAGACGGAGCGGGGGACAGGCATGAGTGCCTGTCCTCCACGGAGAAAGGCGTCGAGAGGGTCGTGCGACGATCCTATTTTCGCCCACACCTCCGCCGCCGTCTTCTCGCCGATCTTCGGGTACAGCTTGAGCACGCGCTTCCACGACAGCTCGTCGCGCGGGTTCGTCATGATCTTCAGGTACGCGATCACGTCCTTGATGTGCGCCTGCTCGAAGAAGCGGACGCCGGAGCGGATCTCGTACGGGATCAGCCGCCGCGACAGCTCCATCTGCAGCTCCAGCGACTGGTAGTGCGAGCGATAGAGCACGGCGATGTCGGAGAGGTGCTCGCCCTCGTCGCGCAACTCGAGGATGCGCTGGGCGACGAACGCGGCCTGCTCGAACACGTCGTCGACGCCGACGACCGCCGGCTCCGGCCCGTCGCCGCGCACGGCCTGCAGCTCCTTGCGGAACTGGAATCGGTTGTTCTCAATCGATCGGTTCGCGAGCGTGAGGATCTGCCGCGTCGAGCGGTAGTTCGTCTCGAGCTTGTAGATCGACGCGTCGGGGAAGCGCAGCGGGAAGGTGAGGATGTTCTCGAACGACGCGCCGCGGAACGAGTAGATCGACTGCGCGTCGTCGCCGACGACCATGACGTTGCGGCGCGCCGAGGCCATGGCGTCGACGACGTCGGCCTGGAGCTTGTTCGTGTCCTGGTACTCGTCGACGAGGATGAAGCGGAAGCGGCGCTTGAGCGGCTCCGAGATCTCCGGCCGCTCGTCGAGGAGCAGCTTCCAGTTGACCAGGAGGTCGTCGAAGTCCATCGCGTTCGCCTCGCGCTTGCGCTCCTTGTAGCGGCGGAAGACGTTGACGATCTCCTCCTGGTAGAGCGCGAAATGCGGGTAATTCGCCTCGAGATGGAGCTCCAGCGGCGTGCGCGTATTGATCAGATACGAGTAGATGTCGAGGAGGACGTCGCCCTTCGGGAAGCGCTTTTCGAGCGTCTTGATGCCGAGCGAGGAGACCGCCGACTCCATCATCTCCTTGGCATCTTCGTCGTCGAGAATGGAGAAGTTCGAGCGATAGCCGATCGGCTCGGCGTAGCGCCGCAGGAGGCGGTTGCCGATCGAATGAAACGTGCCGCCCCAGATGCGCCGCGTGTCGATGGTGACGAGCTGTTCGACGCGGCTGAGCATCTCCCGCGCGGCCTTGTTGGTGAAGGTGACGAGGAGGATCTCGTTGGGGTCGACGCCGTCCTCGATGAGGCGGGAGACGCGGTAGGTGAGCGCGCGCGTCTTGCCGCTGCCGGCGCCGGCGATGACGAGCATCGGCCCCTCGCCGGCCATGACGACGTCGAGCTGCTCGCGGTTGAGCTCGTCCTCGTAGCGGACGCGGTAGACCTTCTGCGCCTTCGCCGGCGCCTTGATGGTGTACTTGCGGACTTTCTCGGCCACGCGCCGGAAGCGTAGCAAAATGCGCCGGTGCGCCCGCTCGACTTCTTCCGCCGCACGCCGACGCCGTGGCGCGGCCGCACGCCGATCGCGGAGTTTCTGCGGACGTGGGACCGCAAGGCGCACCTGCCGGACGAAGATCCCGGCGAGAAGATCCGCTGGGCGGCGGGGGCGCAGGACGGCGTTTTCTCGCACCATGGCGGCGTCGAGCCGGACGTCGAGCGCGCCAAGCGGATCGCGCGCGAGGTGATGCGCGCGGCCTCGCGCGACGACGACGCGGCGCGCGCGAGGTTGTACGCGCTCGTGATCGACAAGCTGGTGCAGAACCTCCTCGATCTGGTCGGCGAGGAGCTCGTCGCACAGAACGCCGATGCACGCGCGGTCGCGGCGCTGGGACGGCGGCTGGCCGAGAACGCGGCTCACCGCGAGCCGGCGAAGCTCGGGCTCTACCTCCTCGGCCTCGGTGGTACGCAAGACGACCTCCCGCTGCTCCGCCTCTTCGCGCGCCACGACGAGTTCACGAAGTTCGCCGCGGTCTCCGCCGCGAGCCTCGTGCCCGACCCGATCGACGAGTGGCTGGAGATGGCGAAGCACGTCGACGGCTGGGGGAAGATCGCGCTCGTCGAGCGCATCGTCGTCGAGGACGGCGGCGAGCGCGCGTACGTCCGCGACTGGCTGCTGCGCCACGGCTGCCGCAACTCGGTGATGGACGAGTACCTCGCGTATGGCTGCGCGATGGAGGGCCGGCTGCACGAGGCGCTGGCGGCGGAGAGCATCGACGAGGAGCTGCTGCGCGGCGCGTCGCAGATCGTGATGGCGCTGCTGCGCGAGGATGGCCCGGCCGCCGGTATCGGCGACTACGAGCACGCCGAGGACGATGTCATGGCGCTGCTGCGCCACCTCGCCGCGCATCCGTCGTTCGCCAGCCAGGCGACGGCGGGCGACATCCTGGCGTGGATCGAGCGCGCGGAGGAGCGCGCGCCGGCGTTCCGCGACGCGGTGCGCGAGCGCTGCCGCGCGATCCTGGCGACGCTCACCCACGCCGAGCTGCGCCAGCGCCTCCTCGGCGGCGATCGCGTCGAGAACTGGTGGGCGTGGAAGGTCGCGCCGCTTGCCGGGGTCGACCTGTGGGACGACGCGTTCACGCTGCTCGAGCGCGAGCCGCTCGAGTCGTCGCATTACTACCGCCTGCTGACGACGGACGATCCGCTGCGCGCGCGCCGCGTCATGGCGTTCGCCGAGGATCATCTGCCGCTCGACGCGATCGCCGCCGGCCCGGCCGAGGAGCTCGGCCTCGGACCGGCGTTCGCCGCGCACGCGTGCCTCGATCAGGTGCTGTTCCGGATGAAGAAGGGCGACCTCTTCAGCCCGCGTCTCGTGCTCGCCGCGCTGCGCAGCCCGGTGGTGCGCAATCGCGCCGTCGCCGCGGCGGCCATCGAGGCGCGCCTTTCGCGCGGCGTCCCGCCGGAAGTGCTCGACGCGGTTCGCGCCGCGGAAGCGGTCGAGCCGCATGAGAAGACGCGCGAGTTGCTGCGGAAATGTCTGCGCCCCCCGTCATCCTGAGCCGTGCAGACGGCGAAGGATCGCCGGATGCGACACCGTCGCATTTTGAGATGCTTCGGCGTCTTCGCGCCTCAGCATGACGATGGGCGTAAGAGCCACACCCGCCGCGCCGCGCTCGTGCAGGCAGCCGAGGAGCGGGGCGACGAAGAGCTCGTCGTCGGGATGCGCGCCGATCCGGAGGACGCGCTTCGCGTCTAGATCCACTTCTTGATCTTCGGCCACAGCTCGCTCAGCGGCACCTTCGGATCGCGCACCACCCACACGTCGAAGTGCTCGTACGGCATCGAATACGGATGCTGCACGTGCGCGGCCAGCTCGACGCGGCCGAAGATCTGCTCGAGCGTCTCGCGGTCGTCGTTCAGCACGATCCCGACCGAGCCGTCGTAGCCGCGCGGGCCCCAGAGGAAGTAGTTCTGATGTCCGCTGATCGCCTTCGGCAGGCCGTAGCGCGGGCCGAACCAGTCGATCGCGCCGGCCTCGCCGTAGTTCTGCCCGAAGATGAAGCAGCGCGCGCGGTCGGCGGGCGGGAGCTTGTCGTAGACCTGCGCGATCGTGGCCACCATCTCCGGCCAGCCGAACATGTCGGCGTACTGCTGCGGCAGCGGGCCGAAGCGATGGTTCTCCGTGCGCGGCGGCTCGAAGTGCAGCGCCTTCTGATAGGCGATGTACGTCTCGACCGGGAGGATTGGCAGCGTCAGCGGCGCGAGCGCGGCGCCGGTCAGCGCGACGATCGCCGCCGTCGCCACGCGCCACGCGCGGGCGCGCGACGCGGTCCACGCCTCGATCGCCACGCTGCCGGCGGCGAGCAGCATCGGGTACGCCGGCGCGAGGTAGTAGATCTTCCCCTTCATCACCACGAACTCGGCGAAGCAGATCGCCCACGCCAGCGCGAGCACGCGGTACTGCTCGCGGCGGAAGAGCCACACCAGGCCGGCGATCCAGACGACGGCGTTGAGCGGATGGATCATCAGCAGCTGCCCCGCCGCGAAGCTGGCGAGGCTGACCGGCGCGTTCTTGTTGCTGTGGGCGATGTTCTGCAGCAGCTCGATCGTGGCGAAGTGGTGGCGCACTTCCCACAGCGCGTTTGGCGCGAAGACGATCGCGGCGACGATGCCGCCGAGCCAGAGCCAAGGCCGCGCGAAGTGGCGCCGCTCCTTCGTCAGGAGCATGGCCAGGACGAGCGACGAGCCGAAGAAGAGCGTGGTGTGCTTGTTCTCCAATCCGAGGCCGGCGAGGAGGCCGAAGAGGAGCCACAATTTTTCGGAGCCGCCCTGGAAGATGATGATGGCGACGTAGACCATGGCCATCCAGAAGAGCGGCTCGAACACGTTCATCGACAGGAAGTGTCCGACGGCGAGGTAGAACGGCGCGATGAGCAGCGTCAGGCAGGCGAGGAACTGGGCGAAGAGGCCGCCGCCGAAACGCCGGGCCATGGCGCCGGTGAGGGCCACGAGGGCGGCGGCGGCGAGCACGGGCAGGATGCGCACGGCCAGCAGCGAGGTGCCGAGGTGGCGGGCGATCCAGGCGTAGACGGCCACGAGCGGCGGCTGGTCGACGTAGCCCCAGTCGAGGTGCTCTCCGCAGGCGAGGAAGTAGAGCTCGTCGCGGAAGAACCCATATTGATTGATGCAGACGAGGTGGACGGCGGCGGTCAGCGCAGCCATCGCGCCGAGGAGAATGTTGGAGTTTCGTCGCATGCCGGCGGAAGTACGCGCGACACCGCGCCGGGTTTTGCATATCGTTTTGCGAGGAGACCCTGAAATGAGACGTACTTTCACACTTGCGGCCCTCCTGTTGGCGCTCGGATGTGCATCGAACAGCGCCCAGAAAACCGCGCCCGCGACGTTCGAGAAGAGCACCGGCTACAGCGTGGCGGCCGGCAAGGAAGCGGTCGGCGTCGTTCCCGCGGCCACGATCCACGACGCGCAGCGCAACCGCGACCTCACGCTGTCGATCGAGTATCCGATCAAGGGCGGGCCGTACCCGGTGATCATTTTCTCGCACGGCTACGGCGCCTCGGAGCAGAGCTACGAGCAGCTCGTGTCGTACTGGACGAGCAACGGCTACGCGGTCATCCGCCCGCGCCACGCCGACGCCGGCAAGGGCCCTGACGCGATGCGGGCGATCTTCGGCGAGCGGACGAACACGGAGCGCGAGCGGCAGCAGCGCGGCCGGCGGCCGACGAAGGAAGAGATGGAGAAGGCGGCCAAGGAGCGCGACGAGGCCGAGCAGCGCCGCGAGGCGCAGATTTGGGAGAAGGAGCGCGAGCCGCAGTGGCGCGACCGCGTGCGCGACGTGTCGCTGATCATCGACAACCTCGACGACCTCGAGCAGCGCTTCTTCGAGCTCAAGGGAAAGTTCGACCACGGCAAGATCGGCGTGGCCGGCCACGACCTCGGCGCGCTCACGGCGATGCTCGCCGCCGGCGCGAAGACGTTCGGCAATCCGCCGCTGTCGATCGGCGATCCGCGCGTGAAGGCGATCGTGGCCATGTCGCCGCAGGGCGTGACGGCGAGCCTTGGCCTCAATCCGCAGTCGTTCGCCGACATCAAAGTGCCGGCCCTCTTCATGACCGGCAGCGAAGACCGCGGCGCCGCGCCGACCGAGGATTGGCAGTGGCGGAAGACGGCGTACGCGAACGCGGCGCCGGGCGACAAGTACTTCGTGCTGCTGCGCGGGGCGAATCATGCGACGTTCGCCGGCACGTACGCGCCGGTCGACATCCCGCAGACGTCGTCGATCCCGGTCCGCAATCCCGCCAATCCCTATCCGCCCGGCGATCCGCGCAATCCCTATCCCGAATACCAGCCGGCGCAGCGCAGCGGCCCGGTGAATCCGCAGATGGGCCGCGCGTCGTTCAACGAGGTGCGCATCATCTCGCTCGGGTTCTGGGACGCGTATCTGAAGGGCGAGGCCAAGGGGCGCGAGATGCTCGACAAGACGGCGGGGACGATGGGCGGCGTCACGATCGAGAAAAGATAGTCTCGAACCACGGGCCGATCACGACGCCGCCGAACGCCGCCTCGAGCCGCGTCGCGGCGGCGCCGGCGCGCTCCTCCTCGGCGCGCGCGGCGGCGGTGAGGCGGTGGCGCGTCGGCGGGATGTGGCGGCTGCTGATGTGCCGCACGGCGCCGAAGCCGTGCCGCGCGGCGAGGCGGTCGAGCGACGCGGCGCTGAAGCCGTAGAGGTGCGGCCATCCGAGGACGTTCGCGTGGCCGAGGGCGACGACGAGCGCGCCGTGATCGTCGAGCGGGCGGGGGCGGTAGAGGCCGAGCAGTGCCTCGCAGAGCTCGTAGAAGAGCGCGTTCGGCGTGCGGATGACGAGGATGCCGCGCGGCCGCAGCACGCGCCGCACCTCGTCGAGCAGCGCGCGCGGCTCCTCGATCTGCTCGAAGGTGTTCCAGATGAAGACGCCGTCGAACGAGGCGTCGTCGAAGCGCGCGTCGGCGAGCGTCGCGGTGCGCGCTGGATAGCCCTTGGCGCGCTGGAAGTGCGACGTGTCCTCGCCGACGTCGAGGCCGACGACGTCCCACCCCCACTCGCGGGCGACGTGGAGGAAGCCGCCGGCGTAGCTGCCGATCTCCACGACGCGCGCGCCCTCGGCGAGCAGCGGCCGCAGCGACGCCTCGCGGGCGCGGAACTCGTCGATGTACGTGCGCAGCAGCTGCTCCATGACGTGCGGCGCGTACGGGTCGCCGGCGAAGCGCGCGCCGTCGCCGCGCTCGCGCACGAGGATGCCGCAGGCGCGGCAGACGCGGACGTCCGCGGCCTCGTTCTGGGCGACGTCGACGCGGTCTTTCTGCTGCGCCGGCTCGACGTAGCCGTCGATGCGCGAGGCGAAGAACTTCCGCCGCAGCGCGATCTCCTCGGCCACCGCCGCGGCCGGGACGAGGACGTCCCGCGGCACGACGCCGCAGGATGGACAGGAGCGCATATGGCGAGTGTAGCGCCGGCGTCTCGCCGGCCGGCAAGGGAGGCGTCCCGCCTCCCGCGGCGGCGGGACGCCGCCGGTCCAGCCGGCGGGGACGCCGGCACTACCGCCGCCGCAGCGGGGACGAGGACTTCCCGCGGCGCGATGCCGGAGGTGTAGCGCCGGCGTCTCGCCGGCTGGCAAGGGAGGCGTCTCGCCTCCCGCGGCGGCGGGACGCCGCCGGTCCAGCCGGCGGGGACGCCGGCACTACCGCCGTCGCGGCGGGGACAAGGACTTCCCGCGGCGCGATGCCGGAGTGTAGCGCCGGCGTCTCGCCGGCTGGCAGGGAGGCGTCCCGCCTCCCGCGGCGGCGGGACGCCGCCGGGCCAGCCGGCGGGGACGCCGGCACTACAATGCCCCTCATGAAAATCGACAACGCCAGAGCCCTCGTCACCGGCGGCTCCTCGGGCATCGGACTCGAAACGGCGCGCCTGCTCGTGCAGCGCGGTGCGCGCGTGGCCATCTGCGGGCGCGACGGCGCGAAGCTCGACGCGGCGGCGAAGGAGATCGGCGCCGTCGCCATCGCCGCCGACGTCAGCGTCGAAGCCGAGGCCGTCGACCTCGTCGCGCGGGTCGTCCGCGAATTCGACGACTACAACGTCCTCGTCAACAACGCCGGCTTCGGCTCCTTCGGCGCGCTCCTCGACCTCGACCTCGGCGAGATGCAGCGCCTCTTCGCCACGAACGTCTTTGGCGCCATGGTCGTGGCGCGCGAGTCGGCGCGGCACTTCGTGAACAAGGATTACGGCAACATCGTCAACGTCGCCTCGAGCGCGGCGCTGCGCGGCTTCGCCAACGGCACCGCCTACGTCGCCAGCAAGTTCGCGCTCCACGGGATGACCGAGTGCTGGCGCGCCGAGCTGCGCAAGTCGAACGTCCGCGTCATGCAGATCAACCCCAGCGAGGTGCAGACGGCGTTCTTCCGCAGCCGCGAGTTCAATCCGCGCAAGCTCGTCGCCGACGACATCGCCCAAGCCATCGTGTCGATGCTGGAGCTCGACGACCGCGGCTTCGTGACGGAGATGTCGGTCTGGGCCACGAATCCGTGATCGTCCTCGAGACCGAGCGCCTGCTCTTTCGCGAGCACGAGCCGGGCGACCTCGACGCGTTTTGCGCGATGGAGGCGGACGCCGAGGTGCGGCGCTGGGTCGGCGGCCGGCCGCGCACGCGCGAGGAGGCGGAGCGGAAGTTCCACTCGGTCTACCTGAAGCCGGCGCGCGGACGCCGCGGCATGTGGGCGACCGTGCTCAAGGCGGAGAACCGCTACATCGGCTATTGCGGCGTCTACGGCGACGGCGTCCTCGGCTACTACCTGGCGCGGCCGTACTGGGGGCGCGGGCTCGCCACCGAGGCGGCGCGCGCGCTCGTCGACTTCGGATTGCGCGAGCTCGGGCTGGCGCGCATCACCGCCGCCGTCGAAGTCGGCAACGACGCGTCGCGGCACATCCTGGAGAAGCTCGGCTTCGTGCACGTCCGCCGCGAGGCCGGCGAGCGCCGTTCATTCGATCACTTCGTGAACTCGATCGGCTGACCGCACGCGCTGCCGCCGGCGTTGTAGTCGTAGACCATGCGGCCGCCGTCGTCGGCGCCCTTCATCATCACGCCGACCATGGCCAGCAATCCGATCACGAAGACGACGCGGAGCCGCCGCGGAAACGGACGCGCCACGATCGCCCAGACGCTCAGCGCGACCGCCAGGCAGCCGGTGGCGATCATCAGCGTCTCGTGCCGCTCGAGCAGCGCGGTGCGCACGGAGCGGTCGACCATCACCCCTTTTTGAGCGTAAAGCCCGGTGCCGATGGCCGCGGCGCCGGCGGCGGTGCCGGCCAGCAGGAACGCCCAGGCGATGCCTGCCAGCCGGTCGGAGCGCCAGATCCACGCGGCGAGATACGCGAGTGCCGCGCCGAGCAGAAACGCGAGCGGATAGTGCACGAAGAGCGGATGCGGGTTTTGCAGGTGCTCGACGCCGGGCAGCAACCGCTCGATCACGCTACTTCACCGAATCGACGGTGAGGAAGTTGTTGCCGCCGGCCTCGTACGTCTTGCCGGTGACGGTGACGACCTTGCCCATGTGCTCGACGACGGTTTTCGGCAGGCCCTGCGCGTCCTTCGCCGGCAGGAGGATGTACATCTTCTTCCCCTCGACGAGGCCGACGGGGATGCCCTTGGCGGCGCAGCCCATGCCGCACTTGGCGTGGCTCTCGCCCATCGCGCCCATCGACGCGTAGCAGAAGGTGTCGACGACTTCGCCCTTCACGGAAACGGTTTTGTCGGCGGCGAAAACGACGGTGGCGGCGGCGATGCAGACCAGGAGCAGACCGAGGATGGCGATTCGCTTCATTGGTTGAGCTCTCCTTTTGAGGCTGCATTTACAGCCGCGCGCTTGGATAAGTCAAGATGTGGAAAGATAGTGCCGTATGTCCGAAGATCCATCAACGTCCCTTCGCACGCCGTGGACGACGAGCGCACCCGCCGAGACGGCGTCGCTGCAGCGCCAGCTCTCCGAGCAGCGACTCGCCTCCGAGCAGCTCCGCCTCCTCGGCAGCGCGATCCACGTGACCGGGCAGGGAATCGCCATCCTCACGCCCGCGGTGGAGGCGGAAGGGCCGCGCGTCGCCTTCGTCAACGACGGCTTCTGCGCGATGTTCGGCCGCACGCGCGCGGAGATCATCGGCGAGACGCCCGACGCCTTCGGCATCGTGGAGGCGCACCGCGCGATTCACGACGCGCTGCTGCGGAACGTGTTCGAGCAGAAGCCGTTCGACGCGGAGATGACGGCGCGGCGGAAGGACGGGACGGAGTTCGACCTCGCCCTGCAGCTCGTGCCGGTGTCGGACGCGGGACAGCTGACGCACTGGGTGGCGTTCCTCCGCGACGTGACGGAGAGCAAGAACGAGCTGCTGATGCTGCGCCATCAGGCCATGCACGATGGGCTGACGGACCTGCCGAACCGCACGCTGCTCTTCGAGCGCTTGGAGCGCGCGCTCGAGGAGGCCCGCGGCGAGTCGGTGATGGTGGCGCTGCTGCTGATGGACCTCGACCGCTTCAAGGAAGTGAACGACACGTTCGGCCATCACTTCGGCGACGTGCTGCTCAAGCAGGTGGCGTTCCGCATCCGCAACCAGCTCTCGGCCGAGGACACGGTGGCGCGGCTCGGCGGCGACGAGTTCGCGATCGTGCTGCCGCGCGCGGCCGACGCGAACGCCGTCGCGGCGACGGCGCGGCGCATCCTGAACGCGCTCGAGCAGGCCTTCGTCGTCGAGGGACAGGTGCTCGAGGTCGGCGCGTCGATCGGCATCGCCCTCCACCCGAAGCACGGCAGCGACGCCCGCGCGCTGATGCGCTGCGCGGACGTGGCCATGTACTCGGCCAAGCAGGGGAACAGCGGCTACAGCTTTCACAGCCTCGAGCGCGAGACGCGCTCGCCCGATCAGCTGGCGCTCGTCGTGGAGATGCGCTCGGCGGTGGAGCAGCGGCAGTTCGAGCTGTACTACCAGCCGAAGCTGCACCTCCGCAGCGGCCTGATGACGCGCGCGGAGGTGCTGGTGCGCTGGCGGCATCCGCGCCGCGGGCTGCTCGTGCCGGCGCAGTTCATCCCGCTGGCCGAGCGCACCGGGATCATCCGCTCGCTGACGGACTGGATCCTCGACGCGGCGCTGAAGCAGTGCCGCGACTGGCAGGACGCCGGCGCGCCGCTGCACATCGCGGTGAACGTGTCGGCGAAGAGCCTGCAGGACCAGGCGCTGCCGGCGAAGGTGCAGGCGGCGCTCGACCGCTGGCGCATCGATCCGCGGTTCCTGAAGATCGAGATCACGGAGAGCAGCATCATGGCCGACCCCGCGCACGCGCTGGCGATCCTGTCGATGCTGCAGTCGATGGGGGTGCGCCTGTCGATCGACGACTTCGGCACCGGCTACTCGTCGCTGACGCACCTGCGCCAGCTGCCGATCGACGAGATCAAGATCGACAAGTCGTTCGTGTCGGGGATGACGGAGTCGGACGCGGACGCCTCGATCGTCCGCACGGTGATCGACCTGGCCCGCAACCTCGGCAAGCAGGTCTGCGCCGAGGGCGTGGAGACGGAGGCGCAGTGGCAGCGCCTGATGGAGATGGACTGCGACCTCGCGCAGGGGTATTGGATCAGCCGGCCATTGCCGGCCGCGGAGCTGATGCAGTGGCTGACGGATTCGATGTGGGGGATGAAGCGGTAGTGCTGATTGAGGACGGTCACGGAAACTCAGAACGCAGAATGCGAATGCAGAATTGAGAAGACAGGCGGGCTTTCTTCATTCTGCATTCGCATTCTGCGTTCTGAATTTCTGTGGCCGAATGCAACCGCCGCGCGTCACAGCGCGGTTCGTGCTTACGCCTTTGCGCCATCACGCTGCGCTGAAAAGAGACGCTCATACTCTTCCGAAGAGATCATGACGACCTCTTCGCGTCCGCGGACGGTGATGATTTGCGGCCCTTCGCTTTTCGCTTTTTGAGCGACGTCGCCGAGGTGCGCCTTCGCGTCTCGAACGCTCCAAGTGCGGGTTACCTGCATGAACTCAGTATGATCTCTTTCCATGAAGCCCGACTACGGCATCGACGCTCCCGGCGTCATCCGCAACCTCCTCATCGTTTGCGTCGCCGGGCTCGCGCTGTGGGCGGCGATCGCGGTGCATCTCTGGTCGGGCATCCTCGTCCTCGGTCCCCTGCGCTTGGCGCTGCGGAACATGGCGCTGTTCCCGGCCATCGGCTGCGGCGCGATGGCCGTCTGGATGCTGTGGGACAGCAAGGTCGGCAAGGTTCGCGAGCGCGAGCGGCTGCTCGACCACGTCGTCTGGCGCGGCGACGAGCGCGTGCTCGACGTCGGCTGCGGGCGGGGGCTCATGCTGGTCGGCGCGGCCAAGCGGCTCACCACGGGGCGGGCGGTGGGGGTGGACATCTGGCAGGCCGAGGACCTCTCGGGAAATCGCGCCGAGGCGACCATCGAGAACGCGGAGCGGGAGGGGGTGCGGGAGCGCGTCGACGTGAAGACCGCGGACATGCGCGAGCTGCCGTTCGACGACGCCTCTTTCGACGTCGTCGTCTCGTGCGCGGCCATCCACAACCTCTACGACGCGAAGGATCGGGAGCGCGCCGTCGGCGAGATCGCGCGGGTGCTGAAGGCGGGTGGGCGGGCGGTCATCGACGACATCCGCCACGGCGGCGAGTACGCGCGCGTTTTCGCCGAGCATGGCTGCGAGGTGGTGCGCAAGGGGGCGAATCCGTTCCTGACGGCGTTCACGTTCGGCTCGCTGCGGCCGGTGACGTTGATCGCTACGCGGTCAGCGCCAGCACCTGCCCCGTGATCGACGCGGCCTCGTCCCCGAGCAGGAACGCGATCGTCGCGCCGACGCGGTCGAGCGGCACGAGGAGGTCGGGCGCCATCGTCTTCAGCATCGCCGGCGTGGCCAGCGCCGAGGGGGCGATCGCGTTCGCGGTGATCCGCCGCGGGCGCAGCTCGTTGGCGAGCACTCCGATGTAGGCGTTCAGCGCCGACTTCGACGCGACGTACGCGGCCATGCCGGCCGGCAGGGTCAGCGTCGCCTGGGAGCTCACGGCGACGATGCGGCCGCCGTCGGCGAGGCGCGGCGTCAGCGCGGAGATCGTGCGCACCGCGGCGAGCAGGTTCGCGTCGAGCATGCGCGTCCAGTCGTCGGGCGACGAGCCCATCGTGAAGGCGCCGGCGAGGTTGACGACGCCGTAGAGCTCGTCCGTGATCGACGCGGGGTCGGCCGTCCGCTGCAGGACGATGCAGCGGTAGTCGCGCTCGAGTTGCGGCACGAGCGCGGAGCCGAGCTCGCCCGTGCCGCCGGTGATGACTAACGTTCGCACCGCGCCATTATGGACGCAGTCCCGGCCGGTACGGCAGCGACAGCCCCGTCAATTGAAAGGCGTTCGGCATCTCCGCGATGCTGTGCGGCAGCGTCGACGGCAGCGGCGCCAGACGCGGCAGGTAGGCCACGCGGATCTGCGCGGCGTGGGTGTTGATCTGCGCGGCGCCGATCTCGACGTCGACGCGCGGCGTCGCCTTCGGCGTGATGATGACGAACGGATCAGGTCGTGTGGGCTCATCGGCGGCCAATGCGGCGCTGCCGATCAGAAGTGTGAGCAGTGCAATTCCAAGGCTTCTCATAATGCAAGGGAGGTGCGAGATCCGTGCGTTCGTCGCGGTCGAGCACGTTGGCGTCGTCGCAGACCACGAGCTCGTCGAGGTTGACGGGAAAATCCTTAGCTTGAAGAGAAGTTTCGCGGCGACGACGAAAAAATCGTCGACCTTGAAAAAATCGTTCGTACGTTGAAGAGAATCGTTTGCAAGTTGAAGAATTTTTCGCCGGCGACGACGAAGATCTCTTCACGTTGAGGACAAGCATCTCGAAGTTGAGAAAAACGATCTCGATTTGGCAAACGAAGGACCTCAACTTGAAGAAAAAAATCTCGAGTTGAGAAAAATCTCGGCTGCCCTGGCCATACTGACCTCACGCGAGGCGAATGTCACCGCGAAGGAGACGACGAGGACGTCATCGGTCCCCTGCACGAAGCTCACGCGCCGATCGGCTCCGGCTGGTCCACTTCCTGCACTTTGCGCGTGGCATGTCCAGCTCTCCGCGCATGCAGTACCAACAGGGCGACCACGTCTGCACTCTCTACTCCACCCGCGACGAGCAGCTCCATGCCGCCATCGACTACCTGCGTGGCGGCCTGGCGCGCGGCGAACGCTGTCTCTACGTCTGCTGCGAGCACACGCCCGACGAGTTCCGCGACGGCCTTCGCGACGCGGGCATCGATGTCGAGGCGGAAGAGGCCAGAGGCGCTCTTCTCCTGCTGACCAAGCATGACGGCCATCTGAAAGGCGGCTGCTTCGATCCCGACGCGATGATCCACATGCTCCACGGCGCGGTGAAGGATGCGCTCGACGCGGGTTTCGCCGGGCTGTGCGCCGCGGGCGACATGTCGTGGCTGCTCGATGAGGCGGACGGTTCCGAGCGCATCGCGGAGTACGAAGCGCGCCTCAATGCCTTCTACCCTTCGTCCCGCGCCCTCGGCTTGTGTCTGTACAACCGGAACAAGCTTCCGACGGCGACGCTCGATCATTGCCTGGCCACGCATCCGCACGTTCGGCTCGAAGGCAACATCCTCCTGGACAATCCCTTCTACGAAGCGCCCGAGCAGGCCGCGTCACGGCGGAGCGACGGCAGTGCGCTCCACGGCAAATTGGAGTGGCTCAAGTCCGCACTGGCAGCGCTCGTGGGCGGACGCTCCGCCGAGCCCGCCCCGGCCCGCGTGAGGATGTAGTTCGTCTTGCTCACATCGGCGTTAAGTTGATTTTCCAGATGTGACCCCGTCCTCTCTCGCCGTGGAGGACAGGCACTCTTGCCTGTCCTCCATCCTGAGCCGCGGCTCAGTGCTTCCGCACAGCGTCGACGATCAACCGCTGTGCCGCATTTCAGGATTGACGCCGAATCGCACTCGCAATAGAGTGATTTCCCTCCTGACGCCAAAAAGCATTCACGCCGCTTTCTCGCGGAACGCAGCTCTGTAGCGTACGCGGCGCGCCGAGGGAGATCGGATGATCGGGTTCTGCGTTGTTCTGAAGCTACTTTGTGCGACGGCTTCGGGAGTGTTGCCGCTGCGGGCTGCGAGACTCACCGTCCGCGTGACGGATACGGCAGGCCAACCGGTCCGCAACGCGTATCTGGCGATCGTCCGCAATGACGTCCCCTGGCACGAGCCGGCGGTTGAGCGGCTGACGGACGAGAGAACCGCATTCGAGGTGCCGGCAGGGACCTACCGCATCGTCGCCGGCGCGCCCGGTTTTGCGACGTACTTCGGCGATGCCATGCAGCTGGAGGAGTCCCGCGAGGCGACGGTGCACCTCGTGCGGCTCGGCACTGTGGCGGGTCGTATAACAGGGAACGACGGCACCGCGATCGCCGGCGCGCGCATCGGCATGTTCTACGCGTTTCTGGCAGATCATCCACACCGCCTCAGCGCCCTCGGAGAGCGCCATCTTCGCCAGAATTCCTTTGTCGTCGCGGACCGCGACGGCGTGTTCGAGCTGCCGATCGGCATCGGACGGAGCACATTCGTCGTCGTCGAGGCGGATCGCAAGGCGCCGCGGATCATCGACGGCATCTCGGCAGGTTCCGCGCTGCTCGAGGCGGTCGCATTGCAGGACGGCGGCGCGCTCACGCTTCGCATCGCGGGTCCTCCGCGCGCGGGCTGGTTCCGCCTCGCGCCCTCCGCGGGTGAAGTCCTTGCAGCCTTGCCTCCCGAGCGGGCGTTGACGCTCTGGACGCGGCCGACTGGGGCCGTCGTGGAGTGGCGATCGCTCCCGGCGATGACCTTCGACGTTCTCTTCGAGCCCGACGACGGAACGGGCGAGATCGCCGCGCTGAAGACCATCACGATCGCACGGGGAGAGGAGCGTGTCGCGGAGGTCGCCCTTCCCGCCGCCGCGGGCGCCGAGGCCGTCTCGCCCCGGACGATTTCCTTCCTCGTGACCGGAACCGCCCTCGGGCGCGAGCGGCTGAGCGTGAAACGGTGGACGTCGTCGGGAGCGGCGCCCGTTCCGGCGCGTCTTCGCGAGGTGAGCGGCGGCCAGCTCGTCGAAGTGAGCGCGCCATGCGTGGCGGGTGACCGCTTCACGTTCGAATCGCCGCGCCTCATCGGCGTCTCGTCGCCTGGCAGTGGTTGCGCCGATTCATCGCCCGTCGCACTGCACGAACGGGCCGCGTTGCATTGGAAGATGCTGGCCCCCTCGCCCGAGCGGCTCCCGCGCGTCGGGAAAGCGACGATCGCCGATTGCGACACCCGGCATTTCATCGTGGAGTTTCCTTTCCTCATCCGGGAGGACGGCGTTGCGAGGCTGCCCGCGCCGGCGCAATGCGTCAGCGTCCGTGCGGTCGCAGGACGGTTCGCGCCGATGGAGTGGCCACGGCTCGACCTCACGAACCACGCGGAGCGGGATCTCGGCACGATCGCCCTCGCGGCCGCCTCAACGCTCTACGTCCGGGTTTTTGCGCCGGACGGCCGTCCTGCCAGCGGTGTCGCGGTGAGCGCCGCGCGCGTCGAGGACCTTGTCCCGCTGCGCAACGTGCTCGATGTCGCCGCCGTGCCGCCGCTTGCGCGCGGGGTTACAGACGCAAAGGGCTGGCTCGCGCTGAACGGCCTTCCCGATGGCCGTGTCGCGCTCGTCCTCCGCCGCGCCGGCGTCGACTACCCGCAACTCTCCGATGTCTTGCGCGTGAGCGGCGACAGCCGGCGCACGGTCGACGTGACCCTCGAGGAGCCGGGACGGGTCGCGGTCAGCGTCGAGCGCCCGCGCGACCTTCAGACCGTCACCGCGACATCCATCGAGCTTCTGCCGCTGCCCGATAACCGCTGGCCGCACGCGCTGGCCTTCCGCGCGCATCCCGGCGCCGACGGTGCGGCGGCGTTCACATCGGTGCCGCCGGGCCGATGGCGCGTGACGGCGCTCGGCACGATCGGGGAATCGACGCTCACGACGCTCGGCTCCGCGGAGGTCGCGGTTACGCCGGGAGCGTTCATCAGCCAGACGATTTCGGTTCAGGCGATCATCGTGCGCGGCCGCGTCACGCGGAACGGCACGCCGGTCCAAGGCGTCGTCACGCTGAAACCTGTCGATGCCGCCGCGCGAGCACCCCTGACGACGAAGCTCGATGCGGAAGGAACCTTCATGCTCGCCGCGCCGACCACCGGCGACTATCGCGCGATCGTCGCCGAGCCTGGCAAACAGACCACCACCGCACGTTCCCTCGTCTACATCGCGCGCGATGCCGTGGATCTCGATATCGTGCTGCCGTCCGGCCGCATCGAAGGGCGGGTCCTGGGACGAGAGGGGCAGGGAGTGGGAGGTGTCCACGTCGGCGCCGTAGCCCGCGCGACCGATGCCGCCACGTACGATGTCGCGGAGGCGAACGCCGTCTCGCGCGGCGACGGCTCGTTCACGATTGACGGCGTGCGCGACGGCGAGTGGTCGCTCACCGCCTCCACCGATCGGCTCGCGAGCGAGCCCGTCGTCGTGCCGCTCGCCGAGGGGGAGACTCGCGCGGGCGCAACGCTTCACCTGCGGCCAAAGACGAGTCTCTCGGGCACGCTCCTCGCGTCCGACGGCACGCCTCTCGCCGGCGCGATGGTGTCCGCGAACCTCCCGCCGCCGTTTTCCGACATCGCCACGGGTCTCGTCGTGCGGACGGAGGCGAACGGCGAGTTCGTCTTGTCGCCGCCGCCGGGCGTGCCGGAGATCGCGAACGTTGTCGTCCGCACCGGCGACCGCGTCGCCATGGCCGCGCGGATGCGCCTCAGCGACGGGATGACGATCACCGTCCCATCCTCCCTCGGGACGCTCCGCCTCACGAACGCGGCGGGCAAGTGGAGCCGCGATGCCCTCGCATTTCACGCCCTCGTCGCGCCGGACGGCGCGTACCTCAATCCGCTTGCGGGGGGAACCATCGCGCCGGATGGCGGGCGCGAGATTCTCGCCACGGCACGAATCCCGGCGCAGCAGTATCGCTACGTCGTCGCGCGTACGCCCCGCGAGCGCGAGCTCCTGGAATCGGGCGGCGGGGCGCTGCTTCCCGCGCTCCGAACCCTCACAGTCCAAGCCAACGGCGTCACCGAAGCCGACCTCGGCGACCTGGTACTTCACTGATAGGAGGAAGCGATGAAGCGTCTCACCATAGTCTTCGGTTTCCTGGTTCTGGTATGCGTCGGGTCCGCACGGGCGGACATCTTCGCGTGCATGGACTGCACTGTCCGCAGCGTGAAGGACCCGAACGGCGGACATATCGAGGCGTCGTGCTGCAACTCCGTCAACGGTCACTGTTACGACGGCGATATTCTGAAAGACGTCGACGTCGGTTCCGGCTGCCGCGTGTCAGATCCCGATGAATTTGGCAATACAAGCTGCGCTTCCGATAAGACCTTCGATCCGGGCTGCGGCGGTGGCAAGAGCGGTTCGGCAGAGTTGTTCCAAGGCGAGCAAGGCTGTGTTACCGATCAATACGGCTGGTGCGATATCTCGTGCATGAGCTGTACGTCGGCATGATCGTCTTCATACTGGCGACCGCCTGAAGCCGCGCATTCGCCGAACCCGTCAAGGTAATCTCCCGAAGGTGCACGGCCTCGCGCTCGTCAGCTTCATCGTTGCCTCGCTCATCGAGCAGCTTTTTTCGGCGCCGGTCGTCTTCCACTGGCGGGCGGAGGATGCGGTCATCGAGGCTGTCTCGATTGCACCGGACGGCCGCACAGTCGCGTTCTGGTGCGAAGGCTTGCACGGGGCCGAGGCCAAATGCTTCGCGCAGAGGGCAGACGAGGCGGCCGCGCCGATCTTCCGTGGCGGCGCACTCGATGCGGCGGACCGCCTTCTGCAACGCCCGTCCACGGGCGTGCGGCACTTTTCGATGAAGGGTGGCCGCGTCGGGTGGAAGAACGGCGTGCCGCTGTTTCTCGTCGCGTGCCACACGGGGGCGATCACGGGCGTGTGCGAGCAGGTGCTCGGCGCGGAGCCGCGCGTCGTGGGCTCCGCGACGTCTCCACTCGACAGCCGGCCGACGATCGTCGGGGAAACGGTGATCTGGAACGACGTGGAAATGTCGCAAACGGTCTTTCGCGCTCCCGATCTACGAATTGACGTCTGCTGTGCGGGGGAATTTGCCGCGTACGCGGCGGCGCCGGCCGCCGCCGGTGACGTCCTGCTGGTGTATACCGGCGCGGGAAGGCCAGCCGATCTCCGGGCGGCGCTCCTCGGTGCTGATCTTCATGTGAAGCAGGACGCGGTGCTCGTTCGCGGCATCCCTGCCCCCACGAGCATCGAGGCGGCTGCGACGGCGGATCGCACCGTCGTCATCTGGTCGGGCGGCGGCGTGTTTGCCGCGATCAAGGGCAGAGTCGTGAAGCTGAGCGATACCGGCGAACGGCCGGTCATCGCAACGGACGGAACGCGCGTCCTCGCCGCCTGGCTCGAGCGCGACCGCGTGATGACTGTGGAACTGAGCCGCGGCGATCTCCCACGGAGTCTGCTTGCGCTCGACGCGTCCGTCGACGCGCCATTCCTCGCCCTCGACTGGTCGCCGTCCGCGGGCTTCGTTGCGCACTGGCGCAGCCGGTCAACGCGTCCCGACGAGATCGTCGTCGCCGCCCGGCCGGTTCCATAGCGATCGCGATAGCCTCAGTGCTTGCGGCCGCGGTCGAGCACGAATAGATCGCACAGCAGGCGCGTGTAGCTGTAGACCGTCGTCCGGCCGTCCGGCGTCACGAAGATCGGGCCGACGTTGGTCAGGCCGGCGGGGTCGGGGGGCATCGCCTCGCGCCAGACCATCCGCTCGCCCGTGGTCAGGTCCACCTTCGACAGCAGCGCCGGGATCTTTGCGAACGTCGCCGTGAAGATCGATTTGCCGTCGCTGCTGAAGCGCACCGGCACGTCGCCGGACTGCAGCGCCGGCACCGGCTGCGGCGCGCCGCCGGCGACCGGATAGAAGTAGAAGCGGCGGTCCGGCGCGCGGCCGAGGATGCGCGTTCCGTCGGGCGTCGCCTGCGTCCCGACCACGTTCTGCGGCGTCACCGCGCGCGGCGCGCCGCCGGCCACGTCCTGCACCCAGATCCGCGACGCTTCGCCGGGCGCGTTCCCCTGAAACAGAATCCGCCGGCCGTCGGGGAACCAGCGCGCGCTGCGGTGATTGATCTTGTCGTGCGTCAGCGCGCGCGGCTCGCCGGGGCCGGTCGGCAGCATCACGATTTGCGCCGGCTTGCGGTTGCGCGGGATCGACAGCACCCACTTGCCGTCGGGCGAGAGCGACTCCGTCGTGCCGTCGCCGAGGCGGACGGCGGGGGAGCCGTCGGTCGAGCGGATGTAGACGCCGTAGATCGAGCCGCCGGCCTCGCCCGACTCCGAGAACGCGATCGTCCTGCCGTCGGCGGAGAGATCGCGGACGATCGAGAAGTCGAACCAGGAGAGGTCGCGCGGCTGCGCGTCCGCGTCGGTCATGGCCATGATCCCGGCGCGCTGGTTCTGGCGCGTGATCAGCGCGCGGCCGTCGGGGGCGATGTCCGCGAGCGCGAGCGCGCCGGCGCTGGCGGCGACGAGGCGCGAGTCGCCGTCGAGCGTCACCGCGCGGATCGAGCGCGCCGACGTCCCGTCCTCGCCGGCGAACCAGATCTCGCGGCCGTCCGGCACCCAGGCCAGGCCGGAGATCGACTGCCACTCGTGGCCGACCGTCGTGCGCGCGCCGCTGCGGAGATCGACGAGCATCACCGAGCCGCGGTCGTCGTTGAGGAACGGATGATCGACGAAGGCGAGGGCGTTGCCGCGCGGCGAGAAGCGCGGCGAGCTGATCCAGCCCACGCTTTCATAAAGGACTTTGCCGATCGGGAACTCCAGGCGCGAGCGCCCGCCGCCGCTGCGGATCACCGCCAGGCTGCGGCCGTCCGGCGCCCAGTCGGCGGCCTCCACGTCCTCGAGGAGCTCGCGCGGCGCGCCGCCGTCGATCGGCACCTGCGCGAGCACGCCGGTCTCGCGGAGATAGCCGATGGGATGACGGCGCAGGGAGATGGCCAGCTGGCCGTTGCGCGAGACGGAGAGGATGTCGGCGGTGCCGAGGCCGAGGGCGCGCGACTCCGGCGAATCGCCGCGCACGCTGAAGATCTCCACCGGCATGCCGTTCCAGCGCGCGCCGTAGAACACGGTCTGCCCGTCGGGCGCGAAGCGCGCGTTCTCGATCGTGCCGGTGCGGTAGGTGAGGCGGTGGAACGCCGGCGGCGGCTGCGTGCCGTAATGGCGGCCGACCAGGAACGCGCCGAGCGCGGCGAGCGTCAGCGCGCTGATGACGGCGATGGGGCGCCACAGCCGGCGCCACTCGACGCCGTGCAGCCGCGGCGAGGAGATGATCTGGCTGGTGAGGCCGGAGAGCGCGCCGAGGTCGAAGGCGAGGTCGCGCGCGGACTGGAAGCGCTCGTCGGGATTCTTTTCCAGGCAATGCCGGGCGATGCGGTCGAGCACGGAGGGCACGCGCAGGCCGAGCTCGAAGAAGTCGGGCGGGTCGTCCTTGAGGATCGCGTTCAGCGTCTCGATCGGCGACTCGCCGCGGAAGGCCTGCCGCCCCGACAGCATCTCGTAGAGGATCGCGCCGAAGGAGAAGATGTCGGAGCGGTGGTCGCCGGGGTTGCCGCGGACCTGCTCGGGGGCCATGTAGCCGACGGTGCCGAGGAGGCGGCCGGGCTCGGTCGGCGTCGTCGGCAGCGTCGGCGCGTGCTCGTCGGCCGAGCCGGCGCCGCCGGGGACGCGCGGCGCCATCAGCTTGACGAGGCCGAAGTCGAGGATCTTGACGTGGCCGTCGCGGGTGAGGAAGACGTTCTCCGGCTTGAGGTCGCGGTGGACGATGCCGCGCTCGTGCGCCGCGGCGAGGCCGCGGGCGAGCTGGCTGGCGTAGTCGGTGGCCTTGCGCGCGGGGATGGCGCCGTTCTCGCGCAGCCGCGCGCGCAGCGACTCGCCCTCCAAAAGCTCCGAGACGATGTAGCGCTGCTCCCCCTCGGTGCCGATGTCGTAGATGGCCAGGATGTTCGGATGGTTGAGCATGCCGGCGGCGCGCGCCTCCTGCTCGAAGCGGCGCAGCGAGTCGGGATCGTGGGTGAGGCTGCGCGAGAGGACCTTGACGGCCACGTCGCGGCCAAGCCGCGTGTCGTGCGCGCGGTAGACCTCGCCCATGCCGCCGGCCCCGATCGCAGCGACGATGCGATAGGGACCGAGCATGGTTCCGGCGGGAAGCATTGCGGCGAAAGTATAGGGCGCAGGGCGCAGGGGGCGGGGCGCAGGTGGTTTTCTCGCGACGGCACCATCTGCGCCCCGCGCCCTGCCCCCTGCCACCTTATGATTGCGCAGCAAGGAGGCGCCATGTCACTCCCCAACGTCGATTACCTCGCCGTCCTCGTGGCCGGCATCGTCATCTTTCTCCTCGGCGGAGTGTGGTACTCGAAGCTGCTCTTCGCGCGGCCGTGGATGGCGCTCATGGACAAGTCGGAGGAGGAGCTGAGGGCAAAGGCCGGGCCGATGCCGGTCAACCTCCTCATCGCGTTTCTCTGCGGCCTCGTCGCCGCGTACGTCCTCGCGGCGCTGCTCAACCATCACCAGCCGCCGACGATCGCGCGCGGCGCGAAGCTCGGCGCGGTTTGCTGGCTCGGCTTCACGGCCACGTCGAGCCTGGCCACGGCGACGTTCTCATCGATCCCGAAGCGGCTCTGGCTGATCAACGCCGGCTACAACCTCGTCGGCTACGTGCTGGCCGGGATCATCCTGTCGTACTGGCACTGGTAGGCAGCGTCACCGTGAACGTCGCGCCCTGGCCGGGGCCCGCGCTCTCCGCGCGCACGCTGCCGCCGTGCAGCTGCACGAGGTGGTGGACGATGGAGAGGCCGAGGCCGAGGCCGGTGTGGAGGCGGGAGTCGCCGATGCTGGCCTGGCGGAAGCGCTCGAAGACGTGCGGGAGGAAGTCGGCGGCGATCCCTTCGCCGGTGTCGTGCACGACGACGTCGACGGCGTCGCCGTGCCGGCGCACGCGGACGTCGACCTCGCCGCCGGGCGGCGTGAACTTGATCGCGTTGGCCACGAGGTTCGTGACGATCTGCCGCAGCCGCGCCGGATCGGCGTCGATCGTGACCGGGCCGTCGCCGTCGACGCGCAGCGTGAGTCCCTTCGTCTCCGCGGTGATGCGCAGCGCCTCGGCGGCGCTGACGACGCAGTCGGAGAGGTTCGTCGGCCGCTTGTCGACCTGCAGCTTGCCGGTGATGATGCGCGAGACGTCGAGGAGGTCGTCGATCAGCCGCGCCTGCGTCAGCGCGCCGGCGCGCAGCGACTCGATGGCCATCGTGATCGACGGGTCCTCGCCGCTGTAGGTGAGCCGCAGCAGGTCGGCCCAGCCGATCACCGTCGTCATCGGCGTGCGCAGCTCGTGCGAGAGGATGGCCAGGAACTCGTCCTTGGCCTGGCTCACGTGCTCGGCCTCGCGGCGCGCGCGGCGCTCGCTGTCGAAGAGGCGGGCGCGCTCGAGGGCCTGCGCCGACTGCCGCGCCACGGAGAGGATGAAGTTGCAGAGGGGATCGGAGAAGGACTGCGGCGTATGGAAGGCGAGGGCAACGACGCCGATGACGCCGCCCGCGCCTTCGAGCGGCAGGGTCGCCCACGCCTCGGCCACGCGCGTTCGCGCGGCGCGCAGCAGCGGCGACTGGGCCATGATCTCCTCGTGCGTGCGCAGCCAGATCGGCTGGTTCTCGCGCGCCACGCGCGCCACGACGAATTCGCCGGCGAGGGGGATGTCGCGGAGGCGTTCCTCGACCTCGGGCGGCAAGCCGGTGGAGCGGACGATGTGCAGGCACGCGCGGCTCTCCTCGAGGAGAAAGACGGCGATGATGCTGGCGCCGACGAGGCCGCCCATCTCGGCGACGAGGGCGTCGAGGACGTCGTCGGCGGTGACGGCCTTGGCCAGCGCGCTGGTGAGCGCCTGCAGGTGCTCGAGGCGCTCGCGCTGCGTGCGCTCGGCGTTGAAGAGGCGGCTGCGCTCGATGGCCGCGGCGGCGCGGCGGGCCAGCTCCTCGGCGACGACGACGTCCATGGCCTCGTACGCGCGCTCGCTCGTGCGGGCGAAGACGATCGCGCCGACGCCGCGCATCGGAACGGTGATGACCGAGCGCATGCCGACGTCCATCATGGCCCGGCGCTGCTCGCCGTCCGCGACGTAGCTCCACAACTCGTCGGTGAGTCGCGGCGTGAGCAGCGCCTGGCCGCGCTCTATGACCTCGTACAGCGGCGCGACCGAGATCGGGAAGCGCTCCCACATGCTCCGCACGCGCCGCTCGAACTCGGGATCGGCGGCGGCGACTTCGTGCCGCGTCAGCGTCCCGGCGTCGTCGAGGAGGTAGACGAAGGCGAGGTCGGCGAAGCGCGGGATGGCCATGTGGACGACGCTGGCCAGCGTGGCGTCGAGCTCGAGCGAGCCGGCCACGGTGCCGGCGCCGTCCGCGAGGAGCTCGAGGGCGCTCTGCTCTTTCCGCTCGCTGGTGACGTCGGCGAAGGCGAGGACGGCGCCGATCTGCGCGCCGTTGTCGTCGTGCAGCGGCGTAGCCCGGAGGCGGATCACGCCTTTCGTGCCGTCGCCGCGGACGATGCGCACTTCCTCGCGCTCGATGTGCTCGCCGGCCACGGCGCGCTGCAGGGCGGCCGGCATCGGCGCGCCGCGCAGGATTTTTTCGACGTCGTCGTTGGCGAGGACGATGCGTCCCGACGGCGCCTCGGCGACGACGACGGCCGCCGGCAGTTGCCGCAACGCGGCGAGGAGGAGGGGCTCGTCCAGCATCCGCCTCCGTTACTCGCTGGCCTTGCCGACCGCGACCTCGTCGTCGCACTCCGCGACGCGCAGGGCATTGAGAACGTCGTGGACGCCGCGGCAGCGCAGCGCCACATCCTCGGCGCGCCGCTTCTCGGCGCGGCTCGGCACGCAGCCGGTCAAGGTCACGACTTCGTCCTCGACCTTGACCTCGATCTCGCGCGCGTCGACGGCCGCGTCGTCGGTCAGCGCCTCGCAGACCTCCTCGCGGATGCGCTCGTCGGAGCGCCGGTAGCCGCGCGGCCCGAGCCCGCGCCGGTCGGGCTCGCGCGCGAAATCATCGTGGCGCCCGGCACCGCTCCACCCGCCGTCGCGCGCGTAGTCGTCGCCGAGCCCGCCGCGATGCGCGTCGCGCGCATACGGGCCGGAAAATCGTTCGGACATGATTCTCTCTACCTCCGCGGATGAGGGAGTGCAATGGCCGTGCTGATGGAGTAGCCGGTATCCTTGGCGCATGCACGTTCGACGCTTTGCGTTTCTTGCGATTGTTCTGTCCATGGCCACGGCCGCGCTCGCCGACGAGGCGCGCACCGCGGCGGAGCTGGAGCGCGTCCGCAACGCGCCGCTGGAGCTGCGGCGCTTCGTGGAGGCGCTGCCGAAAGGCGGCGACCTGCACAACCACCTCTCCGGCGCGACGTACGCGGAGTCGTTCATCGCCTGGGGCGCCGCCGACGGGCTGTGCATCAACACGACGACGTTCGGCCTCGTGCCGCCGCCGTGCGACGCTCCGGCGCTCGTCCCCGCGGCGAAGGCGTTGACCGACTCGACGCTCTACGGGCACGCGCTCGACAAGATGTCGATGCGCCAGTTCATCCCCGGCCCGGAGTCGGGCCACGACCACTTCTTCCGTACGTTCGGCGCGTTCGGCGCGGCGTCGGGGCCGCACATCGCCGACATGCTGAAAGAGGTGGTGGCGCGCTTCGCCGGCGAGAACGTCGACTACGTCGAGACGACGCTCGGCCTCGACCGCGGCGCGGCGTCGCAGCTCGGCCGGCAGTTGCCGCCGGGGCTGTCGTTCGCGGAGATGCGCGACACGCTGCTGCGCGGCGGCGGCATCGCCACGATCGTGGCGAACGCGAAGAAGACACTCGACGACGCGGAGGCGAAGCTCGGCGCGCTGAAGTGCGCCACGCCGGAGCAGGAGCACTGCAGCGTCGTCCGCTACATCGCGGAGGTGCACCGCACGAATCCGCGCGAGCCGGTGTTCGCGGAGATGGTGGCGGCGTTCGAGATCGCCGCCGCGGACGCGCGCGTGGTCGGCGTGAACCCGGTCGCGCCCGAGGACGCGTACATCTCGATGCACGACTTCGAAGAGCAGATGCGGATGTTCGCGTTCCTCCGCCCGCTCTATCCAGGCGTGGCGCTGACGACGCACGCGGGCGAGCTGGTCGCCGGCCTCGTGCCGCCCGAGGGGCTGCGGTTCCACATCCACGACTCGATCGCGGTGGCGGGAGCGCAGCGGATCGGACATGGCGTCGACATCATGCGCGAGACGGCCGCGGACGAGACGCTGCGCGCGATGGCCGCGAAGCCGGTCGCGGTCGAGGTCTGCCTCACGAGCAACGACGTGATCCTCGGCGTGCGCGGCAAGGATCACCCGATGCGCATCTACATCGCCCGCGGCGTCCCCGTGGTCCTCGCCAGCGACGACCCCGGCGTCTCGCGCCGCGATCTGACGACGGAGTTCCAGCGCGCGGTGGAAGAGCAGGGAGCGACGTACCGCGAGCTCAAGCAGTTCGCCCGCAACAGCGTGCAGTGGTCGTTCCTCCAGGGCCCGAGCCTCTGGAGCGACCGCGCGTACTCGGCGTTCGCCGCGCCCTGCGCGAACGACGCGCCGGGTCCGGCGCCGTCGCCGGCGTGCCGCGCGCTGCTGCAGCAAAGCCCGAAGGCGGCAATGCAGTGGCGGCTGGAGCGGCGGCTGCGGGAGTTCGAGTCGGGGTTTTAGAGAGCGAGCCATTGGAGCGCCGCCGTCCCGGCGGCCGGCGAGGCGGCGTCCTCGCCGCCTCTCGCGCTCCGAGCCTAGCGCGCCAATTCGTAGAGGTACTCGACGAACGACATCACCGCGCCGTCGAAGCCCTGCACGTTCGGGTTCGACGACTCGATGACGTAGTACTCGTCGGGCGCATGCGCGCCGCTGCCGTGGCCGAGGCCGAAGTGGCCGGCGGCGAGGTGCAGCGGCGCGTCGGTGAAGACGTAGCCGGGATACGAGCCGGCGTTGCGCGGCCAGAGCACGGGGTCGATGCCTGCGCGCTTCAGCACCGCGAGCTGCGACTGGATCAGCGGCGCGCTCGCGGCGGTGCTGGTCGGATCGTAGCCGCCGGTGACGTTGACTTCGATGTCGCCGAAGCCGCGCTTGGCGAGATGCGCTTTCAAAGCCGCGGCAGCGTCGGCGGCTTTCATGTCGGGCACGAGGCGGAGGTCGAGCTTCGCCGCGGCGCGATGCGGCAGGATGGTCTTGCCGCCCGGCCCGGTGTAGCCGCCGACGAGGCCTTCGATGTTGACGGTCGGCTGCGACTCGAGCCGCTCGTTGGCCGGCTCCCATGCCAGGTCGTCGATCCAATGCTGCACGCCGAGGGATTTCTTCGACTGCGCTTCGCTGCGCCGCTTCGAAGCCTCGGCGATCATCGCCTTCTCGTTCGCGGTGAGCGGCCGCGGCTGCGGGTAATTATCGATGGTGATGGTGTTGCCGTCGGCGGAGACGAGGGTGTCGAGGGCCTTGACGAGGTGCCACGCCGGGCTGTCGACCATGGCCTTGAGCGAGGAGTGGATGTCCTTGGCCGGCCCGCGTCCCCACCGTTCGCCGCTGGAGACGAGCTCGAGCTCGACGACGCCCTTTGCGCCGAGGCTGACGGTGACGATGCCGTCGAGGTCCTGTGAGGCCGCGGGCATGAAGACGCCGCCGGTCTTCCGCAGCGCCGCCTCGACTTCGGGGCGGTGCACGAGCTGCCCGATGTGCGGCGAGCCGATCTCTTCTTCGCCTTCCGCGACGAGCACGAGGTTGACCGGCATCTTCTTCCCCGCGCCGCGGATGGCGTGCAGCGCCGCGAGGAACGCGGCCTCGGGGCCTTTCTGATTGACCGCGCCGCGCCCAACGATGACCTTGCCGACGCCGGCCTTGTCGACGAGGCGCGCCTCGAGCGGCGGCGAGGTCCACTCCGCCGGATCGAACTGCTTGACGTCGTACATGAAGTAGAGGCCGACGGTCTTCGGCGCACCCGCGTCGAGCGTGGCAAAGACGCCCGGCTTGCCATCAGTGTTGAGGACGTCGGCGTGCTGGAACCCCGCCTCGCGCGCGAGCCTGGCCATGGTCTCGGCCCCCGCCGGATAGTTGCGGCTCTCCGCCGCAATCGACGGCAGCGCAATCCACTCCTGCAGCCGCTTGACGGCTTCGTCATGCCGCCTGACAACCTCTCGCCGGATGTCGGCAAGGTCGTCGGCCGGGCGGGCGGGGGCGGCGAGGGCGAGAAGGACGAGGGCGGCGGCAGGCGGCCGAAGATTCATGGCGGGATTGTAGTGGAGGTGCTTTCTGCGGGAAAAGAGGTGGACGCTCTTGTGTTGAGACGACTACGTAAGGTTGACGCGACAATGATTCTGGGCGCCGTCGACCTTCACCTACGCGATGAGCCGGAACTCGTTTCGAGAAGCCGCATTAAGCGACTACGGGAGCCAGCGACTGGCTGGCACAGTTTGGAGAGTCATCTTGAAGAAAGTGCCGCTGTCCGAAGTCAAAGACGACCTATCCCGTTACGTTCAGCTTGCGGCGCGTGAGGAAATCGTGGTGACGCGCCATGGGCGGCCCGCCGCAGTTCTGATCGGCTTTGAAGATGACGACGATTGGTTCGATTATCAGCTCGAACATGATCCTCGCTTCATCGCTCGTATGGAGGCAGCTCGGCGCAGTATTGCCGAAGGGCGCGGAATTCGAATTGAGGACGTACGCGCGCGACTTGGAGATGCCGCCAAGCCTCGGCGCCGCACGTCCGCTTCGAGGAGAAGGGCAGTTGCGGAGACGCCATCGACCACGAAGAAGCGTTCTCGTTGAACAAAACGATTTACAGCGCAACTATCCGGCGGGGCACCGCCCCGCGATCGAACAACGACATCGGGCGCGTGCGGAGTGGGTCGCTCTGCCATCGATTGCGGCGTAGAAGCCTGTCGACTTCGTCCTGCCGTAGTGGAGGTGCTTTGGTAGAATTTTTACACCATGGCCATGAACATCAAGAACGACAAAGTCGAACGCCTGGCGGAGGAGCTGTCGAACATGACCGGCGAGACGAAGACCGCGGCGATCCTTCGCGCACTGGAAGAGCGCAAGGAACGTCTGGCTCTCGGAACTTCCGGCAAACGGCGGCTGGCGCAGGTTTTCGATTTTCTCGAGAAAGAGGTCTGGCCGAGGGTTCCGAAAAAACTTCTGGGCCGCCCAGTCACGAAGAAAGAGCGCGAGCGAATTCTCGGATACGGGAAGGACGGCGTTTGATCATCGACAGTTCGGCGCTCGTCGCCATCTTTCTGCGGGAAAAAGAGGCGGACGTCCTCGTGTCGGCGATTGTTACGGCGGACGTCGCCGGCATCGGCTCGCCGACGGCGGTCGAAACCGGTTTGGTCTTGACGGCGCGTCTGCAGCGAAACGCGACGGGAATGCTCCTTCGGTTTTTTCGGGAGACGGGGATCGAGATCGTGCCGTTCACCGAACTCCATTGGCAGCGAGCAATCGATGCTTACGCGCGCTTCGGCAAGGGGCGTCATCCCGCCGCCTTGAACTTCGGCGACTGCATGACCTACGCGACGGCCGCTCTTGCGCGCCAGCCGCTCCTCTGCGTCGGCGACGATTTTCGCAGGACCGACCTCGCCCTTGTCTGAGCCCTCGCGCACGCGAGCGTGCTCGCAATTCCGGTCCGGAGCAGGCATATTGGACGTGCATGACCGAGCTGCATATCTCCGTTCCCGAGAGTCTTTTCGCCGCGTTGCGAAAGGCCCCTCACGAAACGGCTCGGGAGATCCGCATTGCCGCATCGATTCACTGGTACCAGCAAGGGGTGATCTTCATGGAGCGCGCGGCGGAGTTTGCGGAGATGAGCCGGCCCGAATTCCTGAGCGAGCTCGCCCGGCGCCGCGTCGACGTCTTCGTTGTCGAGGATGAGGATCTCGCCAGAGAATTGCGAGATGCGTGACGCGCTGGCCGTGAAGCCCTACCCCGCCCCCGCCACCGCCGCTGCCACGCGATCGTCGATCTCTCCGGCGTTCTCGATCTCCACCGGATAGCGCACGCGGATCTCCATCCCGCTCGCGGCCAGGCGCAGGCGGGTGTGCGGGCGGGGGATGGGCGTCGTGATGCCGAGGAGGCGGTCCATGTCGCGGTGCTGTTGTTCGATCGCGGGGCGGTACTCCTCGAACACGCTCTCCACGGCGGCGAGCAGTCTCGTTTGCTTCTCGCGGAAGTCGGTGTCGGGGGGGACCGTCAGCGACACCTCGTGCCAGAGGAAGCGCGTGCCGGGGAGCTGCTTGAAGATCCCGGCGCTGTGGTCGAACACGACGGAATTCGGGAACTCGACGATGCGGCCCGTCGGCAGCTGGTCGCTCCCGCGCGTCTCCAGCTCCATCAAATAGATCCAGACCAGGCCGATGTCGAGCACGTCCCCGTTCACCGAGGCGATGCGCACGCGGTCGCTGACGCGAATCCCGTACTTGCCGATGATCACGAAGTAGCCGGCCACCGAGAGGATCACGTCCTGCAGCGCGATGGCGATGCCGGCGGTGAGGAGGCCGAAGAACGTCGTCAGCGAGCTGAAGTCCGACGCGAACGTCGCCGTCAGGATCGCCGCCACGACGACCAGCAGCACGATGCGGCGGATGAGGAGGAAGTGATGCCGCCGCTTCACGTCGGCGACGTAGCGGAACGTCATGCGCCGCCAGATCACGGACAGCAGCAGCACGACGAAGAGAATCACGCCGAGGACGATGGCGCGGATGACCAGCCGCCGCAGCTCGTCGCGGTACTGCTCGATCACGGAGGAGCGCCAGCGCCCGACGTTCTGCGCGTAGGCGTCGAGGAGGATGCGGCGCTTCGCCAGCGGCGTCACCGCCGCGGACACGCCGCGGAAGCGCGCGCTCAGCGCGTCGAGCTCCGTCTTCCGCCGCAGCAGCTCGGCGGGGTCCATCGAGTCGGGCGCGTTCATCAGCGCGTCCGTGCTCTGGCGCGCCTCGGTCATCAGCGCCGTCAGCGGCGCCTGGAACGCGCGCGCGTCGCGCTGCATCGCGTCGGCGGTGCGGATGGCCGTCTCGAGGGCGTGGTCTTTTTGATCGAGGGCGATGAGATCGGCGATCAGGCCGACGATGCTCGACGGCGCCGCGTGCCGCGCCGTCGCCGCGACCGGCGTGGCCGTGGAGGCGTTGACGGTCTGCTCGAGCGCGTTGATCTGCGAGAGGAGGTCGCCGCTGCCGTTGCCGGCGTTGGCGAAGCCGACGATGCCGCTGACCGCATCGTTTCTCGCCTGCGCCATGGCCACGCGGCTCTCTGCCTCGGCCACGGCCGCGTCGAGACGCTCGCGGTCAGCGGCGGGCGCGATGGCGCGCTGCTGCTGCAAGTCGGCGAGCCGCGCCTGTTCGTGATGGAGCTGATCGGCCGCCGAGGCCGCGCGCTTCGTGAGGCGCTGGAAGCGATCCGTCGGCGAAGGCGCGGGCGCCGCGGCGTTCGACGCCTCCATCTGCGCCACCGCCTTCGCCGAGTCGAACGTCAGCGCGACGACTTGCCGCGCCAGATTGCGGTCGTCGTTCACGTAAAGCACGTCCGTCGGCTGATCGGCGAGCGCCGCCTGCGCGTCGATGCTGTTGCGCCACGAGATCGTGCGGTTGAGGAACGCCAGCACGCGCGCGGCGTCGGGAAGGGCGGGCGGCGGCGCCGGCGGCGCGGCCGGCGACGCCAGCGCGATGAGCAGGAAAAGAGAGGCGGCGCGAAACACGCGAAGTGTGCGAACAAAACCCACGCCAGCTCAGGCATCTGAGTCGTCTGTCAAGCAGCAGAACTGGAGCGTTACAATCCTTCCAGAATGAAGTTCGATGCCTTCATCAGCTATCGACGGATCGATGGCAGCACCATCGCGGAGCGCCTCCGCAACACGCTCCGCAACTATCGCCTCCCGAAGGCGCTGCGCACAGATGACCGCCGGTTGTCCATTTATCTCGACACAATCTTCGAGCGCGCGGACGACGATTTCTTCGAACGGACGATCAAACCGGCGCTCGCGGAGTCGCGCTATTTGATCGTGGTCGTCACGCCGCACGTGCTGGATGAGGTTGAGGGCGGCAACAACTGGGTTCTGCGGGAAATCCAGTACTTCCGCAGCCTGCCGCAGGGCGGCAACGTCCTCTTCACCACCGCATGGGACGAGTGGGTCACGGCGGTGCCTCCAGAGTTCCGCTCGTCGCCGAACGCGGAAGTGATTGACCTTCGCGGTTTTCGAGGCCGCTTTCGAGGCAGTCAGCGACCTGCCCATAACGAGATTCTCAAGCTGGTCGCCACGTTGTACGACGTTCCGCCCGAGAGAATGCCCGACCTCCGGCGAGAAGACGAACGACAGCGTTTGTCTCGCGTTCGCCGAGTGATTGCGATCTTGATCGCAATCATTGTGGCCCTGGGAATGGCGCTCGGCTATGCCTGGATGCAGCGGAACGCGGCGCGACAGGAGCTTGCCACAGATCACTTGATGAACGCCCGCATGAATGCCGACAACGGCGACGCCGCGGCGTCGTTGCTCTGGATCGTCGCAGCGGCGCGCCTTCACGAAGGCAACCGCGACGACGCGCGCATCGAGCGAATCCGCTTTGCCGCCGCTTTGCGTGGCTCCGCGCAACTCCAGCGCGTTCTGCCCGGCTATGTCGCTGGCGTCGTATTTGACCATTCCGGAAGTCGATGGATCGCGTACGGCGATTCGACCGACTTGTATGACAGCGCTACCGCACGGCGACTGTTTCACCTTGATGCCGGTCCGGTGACGCTCGGCGTTTTCGACGATACCGGCGCGAAGGTGGCCACGGTGGCGGGATCGGTGGTGCGCGTTTGGGATGCAGCGACCGGACGTCCACTGACGCCGCCGCTCGACCACCACGTGGACGTGCAGGCGATCGCCTTCCGTCCCGGCGGAAAAGATCTGGCGGTCGAAACGTCCGACGACGGTGTGCACATCTGGAATACCTCTAAGGCTTCCAACGGCGCGCAAGAGCGCCTTCATCTTAGAGACGCCACACGTGTCGACTACGATGCCGACGGCCGGCGGATGCTGACCTACGACGGCGGACAGGTCGCGCATATACGCGACGCGCAAACGGGTACGGACATCCTTTCGGTCAAAGACCCCAGCGGCGTGATTACAGCGTCCTTCAGCGACGATGGCCGCTTTATCGCCACCGGCTCTGACGACAAGAGAGGCCGTGTCTGGGACTCGACTACCGGCGCCGCGGTCGGGAATCCGACTGAGCCCGTGGACGCGTCGGCGTCCGTACGGTTCAGTCCCGACGGAACCAAACTCGTCGTCTACGGCGATGACATTGTTCGTCTAATCGACGCTCACACGGGAGCCACACTTAGTGCACCTCTGCCGAATGTTCACGCGATCGCGTTTGCGATGTTTACCGACGACAGCCGCTTTCTGGTGACGCTTGGCGACGGTATGCTGCGCGCGTGGGATGCCGGAACCGGCCGCCCGGTCGCATGGATCGTCCGCTTATACGCGCACGACTTCGATCTGCGCGGCAATCGCATCATCACTGCCGGCGCTCATGACAGCCGTCTCTGGAAATTCGATTTCGCCGGCGGGGTCTTTGCCACGTCGAATACCGACGACTGGATCCTGGCGCGATTCAGCGACGCGGCTCCTCGGCTCGTGACTGCGAGCTACGACGGACCGGTCCGGGTATGGGAGATTGCCAACGGCGTTCTGCAGCAGATTTGGACGCTTCCCAAGAGCGGGAATCTTCGATCCGTGGCCATCAATCGGGAAGGGAACAAAGTGATCACCGGCCTGCGCGATGGCACCGTCAGCCTCTGGGCGGTCGGGCATGCGGCTCCCGTGTTCACTGTAAAACACGCAGACCTGGTCGACGACATCAGGTTCAGTCCGGACGGAAGGCAGTTCGCCACGGCCAGCTGGGACAATACCGCCCGGGTCTGGGCCGTTGCGGACGGGCGCGCCATCACCGATCCTTTGACGCACAACAAACGAGTGTTCTCCGTCTGCTTCAGCAATGATGGCAGGGAGGTCATCACCGCCAGCGAGGACGGCTCGGCGCGGATCTGGAATGCGAGATCCGGCCGGCGCCGCCTGACCCTTCCTCATTCAGATGCGAAGTATGCCGAGTTTAGCGCCGATGGTAAACGTGTGGTGACCGCGGCATTGAATGGGCGCAACGGATCGAACATCAGCCCGGGCTCCGCCGTGGTCTGGGACGCAGCCACGGGGCGCCATCTCTTCGATTTGCGGCATGCGGACAACGTGCTGCATGCCACCTTCAGTCCAGACGGCAAACGAATCGCCACCGTTAGCCTCGACCGGACCGGGCGGATCTGGGATGCGGATACCGGCGCACCAGTGGCACCGCCGCTGCAGCATGCAGATCGCCTTTGGTTCGTCCGTTTCGCGCCGGACGGACGTCTCGCCGTCACGACATGCTATGACGGTACGGCACGAGTATGGGACACCAAGACCGGCTTGCCCGTCACGCCCGTCCTGTGGCACCGCGGAGGCGTCTGGAGTGTCGATTTCAGCGCCGACAACCGATGGCTCGTCACGACCAGCCGCCAGGGCGACATGCATCTATGGGATTTGTCGCCCGATGAGCGGCCGCTGGATGTATTAGACGCCGTAGCCAGGGTCACGTCGCAGCAGCGGCTCGTTGCTGGAGGAGCAACCTTTCCTCTCAACGACGAACAACTTGCGCGCGATTGGGCCCTCATCAGCACAGCCCCTGCGGCAGGACGCTGAAATAGTCGCCACGCCAGCACAGGCCGGTAACGCGATCGCGCGAGCCGCGTCTCATCGGACATGACAAGGAAACTGATGCTGTTCGCGCTCCTCCTCGCCGCCGTTCCCGCCTTCGCGGAGAGCGTCACCGTCCACCTCGACCTCAGCGACTCCGTGCGCGAGGCCATCGCCCGCGGCGACGTGAAGAACGTCCTCGTCGCGATCGGCAACCGTTCGGTGAAGACGACCGCGACGACCGTCGTCATCGACAACGTCGCCCCCGGCCCGACGAAGCTGCGCACGCTGCTGATCACCCCCGCGGAAATCTACGCCCTCGATCCGTCCGGCACGCCGGTCGACGTCGTGCCCGGCGGCGAGCTCACGGTTCCGGTCCACGCGCTCTTCGTCACCGGCACCATCGCGCTGCACGGCAAGCCGCTGCGCGGGCAGATGGAGGTCTGGCCGTCCGCGGTCTCGCGCGACGCGTGGGGCATTGCCGTGCCGTTCGACGAGCAGGGGCGCTTCGCCTTTCCGCTGCCGCGCGCCGGCCAATACGATCTGCAGGTCTGGTGGAACGGGCAGGACATGACGGCGAAGGTCCCGCACGTCGACTTCCAGACGACCGAGGCGCACATCGATCTGCCCGAGGGAGAGATCGCGGGCCGCGTCGTCGACGCCAGCGGCAAGGGCGTCGCCGGCGTCCACGTGCGGGCCACGCTCGACGCGAAATTGCCGCGCGCGATCGGCGGCATCGCCACGACGGACGCCGACGGCGGCTTCACGGTCGAGGGGCTCATCGGCGGGACTTGGAAGCTGTCCGCGGCGGGCCAGCCGGCGGAGGCGATCGTTCTCGACAATGGCGGGCGCAAAGATGGCGTTCTCCTTCGGGTTGGACATTGATATCTTCCATGCATGATCGACAAAGTCGTCGCGTCCGCCGAGGAAGCGGTCAAGGACATCCCTGACGGCGCCACGCTCGTCGTCGGCGGCTTCGGGCTTTGCGGGATTCCGGAGAACCTCATCAATGCGCTGGTGACGCGAGGCGTCAAGGGCCTGACCTGCGTCTCCAACAACGCCGGCGTCGACGACTGGGGCCTCGGCCTGCTCCTGCAGACGAAGCAGATCCGGAAGATGGTCTCGTCGTACGTCGGCGAGAACGGCGAGTTCGAGCGGCAGTTCCTGGCCGGCGAGCTCGAAGTGGAGTTCTGTCCGCAGGGCACGCTCGCCGAGCGCATGCGCGCGGGCGGCGCCGGCATTCCGGCGTTCTTCACGCCGACCGGCTTCGGGACAGTCATCGCCGAGGGGAAAGAGACGCGCGACTTCGACGGCAGGATGTACGTCATGGAGCGCGGCATCGTCGGCGACTTCTCGCTCGTGGCGGCGCAGAAGGCGGACCGCTACGGCAACCTCGTCTACCGCAAGAGCGCGCGGAACTTCAATCCGATGGCGGCGACGGCGGGGAAGATCTGCGTGGCCGAGGTCGAGGAGCTCGTCGACGTCGGCGAGCTCGATCCCGACTGCGTCCACACGCCCGGCATCTTCGTCCACCGCATCGTGGTGGCCAAGCGCGCCAAGCGCATCGAGCAGCGAACGGTGAGGAAATAGCGATGCCACTGAACCGCGAACAGATCGTGCGGCGCGCGGCGAAGGAGCTGCGCGACGGCTACTACGTGAACCTCGGCATCGGCATGCCGACGCTCGTGGCGAACTGCATCCCCGAGGGCATGGAAGTCATCCTGCAATCGGAGAACGGCATCCTCGGCCTCGGACCGTTCCCGCCGGACCAGGACGTCGATCCCGATCTCATCAACGCCGGCAAGCAGACCGTGACGGTGATCCCCGGCGCGGCGTTCTTCTCCAGCGCCGACTCGTTCGGCATGATCCGCGGCGGCAAGATCGATCTCTCCATCCTCGGGGCGATGCAGGTCTCGGCCAAGGGCGACATCGCCAACTGGATGGTGCCGGGGGCGATGGTGAAGGGGATGGGCGGGGCGATGGATCTCGTGGCCTCGGCCAAGCGCCTGATCGTGACGATGGAGCACGTCACGAAGAAGGGCGAAAAGAAGATCCTCGACAAGTGCAACCTGCCGCTCACCGGCGTCGGCTGCGTCGACCGGATCATCACCGACTACTGCGTGCTCGACGTGACGGAGCGCGGGCTGAAGCTCGTCGAGCTCGCGCCCGGCACGACCGTGGCGCAGGTGCAGTCGATGACCGAGCCGGCGCTGATCGTCGAGGGCGACGTGCCGACGATCGCGACGTGATCCGCCGCGCGCTCGGCGTCGTCGCGGCGATCGCCGTCGCCGCCGCGGCGTTCCAGCCGTTCTACCTCCGCGTCTTCCTCGTCAACCGCGCGCGCATGGCGGCGATGCTGGTCGATCTGCCGTACCGGAGAACGCCGGGACTGCGGCCGTTCCTCGAGCACGTGCGCGCGAGCACGCGGGCGGGCGACGCGGTGCTCGTGACCGCGCCGGTGCAGTGGAGCAGCGCGTACGAGTACATCGACGCGCGGGCGATCTACGTGCTGGCCGGGCGCGAGGTGCTGCTGCCGCGCGACGTGGGACGCGCGCGATTCGTCGCCGTCTATCGCGGCGCGGCCGGACCGCCGGGCTTCGCGCCGCTGTGGACCGACGCGAACGGGACGCTGCTGCGGAGAGCGACGTGATCGCCGAGGTCGCCGCGCTGCTGCTGGCCGCGGCGGCCGGCGTCGTGCTGGCGCGGCGGCTCGACCGCGCGGCCGCGGGGACGCTGCTGATCGGCGAGGGGATTCTTTTCGGCATCGGATTCGCGGCGGTGGTGCTGCTGGCGCTTTCGATCGCGGGCGTGCCGTGGACGAGGACCGCGGTGCTCGTGGCGATGATCGGGACGGCGGCGGTCCTGGCGCGGCGCTTCGCGCCACCGTCGCTCCGCGCGTTCTCGCCGATCGACGTCGTCACGCTGGTCCTCCTGGCCGGCTACACGCGCTTCGCCACGATGGCGCCGCTTTGGGAGTTCGACTACATCGGCGACTTCGGCCTGAAAGGGCGGGCGTTCTTCGAGGCGCGAGCGATCGACTGGCATTTTCTGCAGACCGTGTTCGTCGGCGGCGTGCATCCCGACTACCCGCCGCTGCTGCCGCTGGCGTTCGACTTCCTGGCGATCTCGCGCGGCGCGTGGGACGACGCGGCGCAGGGGCTGCTGAACGTCGCCTTCGCGCTGGGACTGCTGCTCGTCGTGCGGCATCTGGCGGCCGAGGAGACGGGATCGACGCACGCGGGCGCCTTCGTCGCGGCGGCGCTGCTGCCGCTGGCGGCGAGTCCGTGGATCGGGCTGGCGGAGGCGCCGCTGGTGGCGTTCGGCACGGCGGCGCTGCTGCTCCTGCGGCGCGGGAGCGTGGCCGCGGGCGCGGTGATGCTCGGCCTGGCGGCGCTGACGAAGAACGAGGGGCTGGCGCTGATCGTCGCGGCGGCGCTCGGCCTCGCCGCGGCGAAGCGCGCGCGCGACATCGCGCGGCTCTGGCCCGCCGCGGCCATCGCGTTGCCGTGGCTCGTGCTGCGCGCGGTCCATCACCTGCACACCGATCTGGCCGAGGGGAGCGTCGGCGCGCGCATCGCCGGGCACCTGCGCGATCCGAAGCTGCTGTTCGACGCGCTCGCGGCGTCGCGCCCCGGCCGGCCGTTCTTCTGGATGGCCATGGCCGTCGCCGCCGCCATCGTCATCCGCCCGCTGCTCGCGCGCGAGCGCTTCGTCCTCGCCGCCGTTGCCGCGCAATTGGCCATCTACATCGCCGCGTATCTGGCCTCGCCGTACGACGTTCCGTGGCACGTGCGCTGGTCGTGGGAGCGGCTGATCTCGCACGTCGCGCCGGCGCTGACGTACGTCGTGCTGGTGAAGCTCTTGCCGGACAGACGCGCGGCGGCGTAGCGTGTCGGCGGTGAGCCGCCGCGCGCTCGGGATTCTTCTGGCCATCGCCATCGCCGCCGCGGCGTTCCAGCCGTTCTACCTCCGCATCTACGTCATCGACCGCGTGCGCTTCGCCGCGTCGCTGACGGAGCTGCCGTACTGGAAGCTGCCGGGGATGCGGCAGTTCATCCTGCAGGTGCGCGCGCGGACGCGCGACGGCGACGCGGTGGCGATTGCGTCGCCGCTGCATCGCGCGCCGCTGTGGCAGGGCGGCTACGACTACCTCTTCGCGCGGGCGCGGTACCTCCTGGGCGGGCGGCTGGTCGTGCCGCTCGTCGGCGAGGGCGACAAGCCGCAGCCGGAGAACGTCAGGATGGCCACGCACGTGGCCTGCTTCCGCTGCGAGCTGACGGTGCCGGGCTTCGTGGAGATCTGGCGCAGCCGCGACGGCGTGCTCCTGCGGAGAGCGCGGTGACGCCGGAGCTGCTGGCGCTGCTCGCGGTGGTCGTGACGGGGGCGGCGCTCGCGCTGGCTCTCGACCGGCGCGCCGCGGGATCGCTCGTCGGCGGCGAAGCGCTGCTGTTCGGCTTCGGGGCGGGGGCGGCGGTGCTGATGATGTTGTCGCTGCTGCACGTGCCGTGGTCGCGGAGCGCGTGCGGGATCGGCATGGCATCGATCGCCGTCCTCGCGGCGCTCGGCTTGCGCGCGCGGCACGCTCCAGAACGCAAGGAGCTGCGCGCGGAGAGCCGGTGGCCCGCTGCGGTGCTGCTGGCGATCGTCGTCGTCCTCGTCGGCGGCTACTTCATCTTGGCGACGATCGCGCCGGTCTGGGAGTTCGACTTCATCGCCGACTGGGGCTTCAAGGCGCGCGCGTTCTTCGTGGCGCGCGGCGTCGACTGGGCGTTCCTCGAGCAGCCGCTGCACAAGGACATCCACACCGACTATCCGCTCCTCCTGCCGCTCGCGTTCGACCTGCTGTCGGTCGCGCGCGGAGCGTGGAACGACCAGGCCCTCGGCCTCGTCAGCGTCGCGTTCGGCGTGGCGCTGCTCCTCGTCATTTATCGCGTCATGCTCGAGGAATCGGGCTCGCGCTGCACCGCGGCGTTCGTCGCCGCGGCGATGGTGCCGCTGGCGTGCAGCCCCTGGATCGGCCTCGGCGAGGGGCCGCTCGTCGCCTACGGGACGGCGGCGCTGCTGCTCATCCGGCGGGGGAGCATGGCGCCGGGCGCGGTGATGCTCGGCCTCGCGGCGTCGTCGAAGAACGAAGGGCTCACGCTCATCGTCGCGGCCGCGGCGGGCCTGGTCGTGGCGAAGCGCTGGCGCGACGTCGCGCGGCTCTGGCCCGCGGCGGCGATTCCGCTGCCGTGGCTCGTGCTGCGCCACGTCCATCATCTGCAGACCGACCTGACCGAGGGGAGCGTCGTCGCGCGGATCGTCGAGCACGTCAGCAATCCGCGGCCGCTCCTCGAAGCCTTCGCCACGTACAACGTCGGGCGGCCGTGGTTCTGGATCGCCCTGGCCGCCGGCGTTCTCTTCACGCTGCGGCCGCTGCTGGCGAGCGAGCGCTTCGTCCTCGTCGCCGTGGCCGTGCAGTTCGTCTTCTACATCGGCGCGTATCTGGCCACGCCGCACGACGTGTTGTGGCACGTGCGCTGGTCGTGGGAGCGCATCCTCACGCATCTTTCGCCGGCGCTGACTTACGTCGTGCTGGCGCGCCTGCTCATCAGCAACGCGGCGGAGTAGAACGCGAAGGCGATGACCAGCAGCGCGCGGATGCCGAGCCACAGCGACGCCGACTCGACGATGCCTCCCGCCAGCGCGCCGAGCAGATTCGATCCGATCGCCTCCGCCGCGAAGCCGGCCGCGGCAAAGCGCTTGATGAAGGCGATGCCGGCGAAGAAGACCGGCAGGCAGAGGACGAGCGTGGCCACGGCCGCGCGGAGCCAGAAGGAGCGGAAGAAGAGCGCCGTCGTCGGCAGCGCCCAGCAGAGCGCGATGGCGGCGAGCACGCCGGCGTAACCGGCGCCCGCGGGCAGCGCGGGGAACGTCGCCGCCGCGCCGTTCGCCGCCACGATCAGCAGCAGCAGCACGGCGATGACGATCGAGTTCACCATCCACGTCGTGCCGAAGAGCAGGGCCATGCGGCTGATGATCTGCGCCTCGAGCAGGAGGAACGCGGCGCCGAGGAAGAAGAGCTCCCAGCGAATGGCGCGGAGATGCAGGCCGATGCGCCGCGCCGCCGCGAAGCAGACCACGAGGAGAAGCGCGGAGATGACGGCCACGCTCGTCGGGATGCCGGGCTCGCGTTGATAGAGATACGGCCAGTCGTCCGTGGAGAGCGGCACGTGCTCCATCGCGATCGGCGCCCGCGCGCGCACGTAGGCGGCGAGCAGCGGATCGGCCAGCGCGGCGCGGATCCGCGCCGGCGCGCCGGCGACGAAGATGTTGCCGCCGGCGACGTACTGGTCGGCGATGGCCTTGAGCTGCACGGGCGGGCCGCCGTAGACCGCGGCCATCATGTCGTGCAGGCGCCCGGCGATCCACGGCCGCTGGGCCTGGAAACGGAGAATGCAGACGCCGTCGGGCGTCAGCAGGCGTTTCCCGGCCTCCAGCGCCTCGACGGTGTAGACGTAGTTGTCGATGCGGATGTTCGAGAAGTGCGACGACGTGGTGTGCGAGTCGAGCGCGGCGAAGACGATGGCGTCGTAGCGCCGCGCCGTGTTCTGCATGAAGCTGCGCGCGTCGTCCGTCACCACCGTCACGCGCGGCGACGCGTACGGATGCTCGGGATGGAAGCGCCGGCCGAGGTCGAGGACGAGCGGATCGATGTCGACCGCCGTCACGTGCGCGGCGCCCGCGCGCAGCGCCGCCGCGGCGTCGTTCCCCATCCCCGCGCCGAGGATCAGCACGTCGCGCGGATGCGGCGCGAAGCGGTAGGAGAGGTTGAACGCGTCGAGCTCGGCCGGCACGCGGCGAAAGAACTGCGGATGCGCGCGCACGAACTCCGGCGAGAGGTTGACGATCTGTTGGTAGTAGATGCTGTTCGTGCGCAGCGAGTAGCCGACCGTCTCGCCGTTCACCACCTGCGGCTCGAGGTTCAGCTTCTGATACGGCGACCAGTACGTCGTCCCCGGCTCGCGGCTCGCGCCCCAGGCGATGACGCCGATGCAGAGCGCGAACGCGATCGCCGCGGCGGCGCGCGCGTGGCGGTGCGGCCACAGCAGCGCGACGGCGATGGCGGCGGCGGCGAGGAACCAGACCACCGGCGGCTGGTCCGCGAAGCAGAGGCCGGTGTAGAGGGCGATGCCGGCCATGCTGGCCACGACGTTGATCGTGTACGCGGCGATGCCGTTGCGCGCGCTCTCGAGGTAAAAGCCGACGAGCTGGCCGATGGGGATGAACGCCACGGCGATGAGGGCGAAGAGCGGCAGGGTGATGACGGTGCCGAGCAGCAGGCCGAGGAGCGCCGTCGGCGTCAGCGCGCTCGTGCCGACGCCCCAGATCTGCACCTCGGACGTCGCGCCGAGGAGGATCGGCAGCGCGCGGACGAGGTCGCGCAGCGGCCGCCACGGCAACGCGATCAACGCGGAGAAGAAGACCAGCGGCGCGACGAGCACGGCCACCGAGATGGCCCGCCGGCAGAGATAACAGCCGAGGCCGAAGCCGAGGAAGCAGGCGATGAGGACGAAGTTCTTGAAGTACGCGAAGATGCGGATCTCGCTGGAGATCCAGCGGATGAGCAGCAGCTCGAGGTAGAGGCCGAGGACGCTGCTGACCACGAGCCCGCGGTGCGTGTAGCCGCCGAGGTCCGCGGCCGTGAACCAGAAGCGCGAGGCCGGCGCCGCGCCGGCGTAGCCGCGCAACAGCAGGACGACCGCCGCCGCGCCGCCGAGCGAGACGAGGGCGACGCTCAGGTAAAGCGGCGGCGGCATCGCATCAGGCCGTCTGCGCGTTCACCGCCTCGCTCTTCTTCATGTCGAGGAAGAGCAGGCAGATGCCGATGCAGATCGCCGAGTCGGCCACGTTGAAGGCCGGCCAGTGGTGGGCCTGGCCGCCCCAGTTCACGTAGACGTCGAGGAAGTCGACGACGTAGCCGAGGCGGAAGCGGTCGACGAGATTCCCGATCGCGCCGCCGAGGATCAGGTGCAGGCCGACCTGCAGCGTGCGCGCCGTGACGGCGGAGCGGAACGAGTAGACGACCACGACCGCGAAGACCGCCAGCGCGCCGATGTTCAGCAGCATCGGCACGAGGTGCGACTCCGCGTTCGCGCCGATGCCGAAGGCCGCGCCGGTGTTGCGCACGTGCACGAGCTGGAAGAGGTCGGGGACGAGCGGCACGGCGTCGTTGAGCCCGATGCGCGTCGAGATCAGCCACTTCGTCGCCGCGTCGACGACGAGGACGAGGAGGGAGACGGTGAGGTATTTGAGTCGGTTCATGTGCCGAGTGTCATTCCGAGCGCAGCGAGGAATCCCCTGCGGCGGGGGATCCTTCGCCGTCCGCGCGGCTCAGGATGACACGAGGCTCCTTTCCTCAATCAGCTTGTCGAGCTCCGCGCGCAAACGCCCCAATATCTCGTCGTACGTGAAGTGCCCCAACGACTCCGGCCCGCGCTTGAGGTTTACGTAGTTCGGCGCGCACCACATGCCGAGGTCCGCGTCGTCCGTCTCGCCGGGGCCGTTCACGCGGCACCCCATGACCGCGATCGTGATGTCGTGCTCCTTCGCATACTGCGTCATTTCGCGCACGTTTTGGGCCAGGTCGATGAACGCCTCGTTCTCCACGCGCGAGCACGACGGGCAGCTGATGATGTTCAGCCCTTTGTGCTCGAAACGAGGTACGGAGCGGAAGCGGCCGTGCTCAATGTCGTCGAGGATTTGTCGCCCAACCGTCACTTCTTCGCCTTTGCGCTCGAACGGGAGGGTGAGCGAGACGCGGATCGTGTCGCCGATGCCGCGGGTGATCAGCTGCTCGAAGGCGATGCGGGTCTTGATGACGCCGTCGGGCGGCATCCCCGCCTCGGTCACGCCGAGGTGCAAGGGCACGTCCGGCCGCGCCTCGGCGAAGCGGATGTTCGCGTCGATGACCTTGTTCGGATCCGAGTCCTTCAGCGAGACGCAGTACTGGTCGAAGCCGAGCTCGTCCAGCATCGCGCAGTGCTCCAGCGCCGAGTCGATCATCGGCGAGATCGAGTCATCCTTTGAATATAGGGAGAGCTTCTCCGGATCGACCGAGCCGCAGTTCACGCCGACGCGCATCGCGCAGCCGTGCGCGCGCGCCACGTCGACGAGGTAGGCCACCTTCTGCCGGATCGGCTTGTCGCGCTCGATGTGGTGCAGATGCCCTGGGTTGTAGCGGAGCTTCTGCACCAGCGGCGCGACCTTCTCGGCCAGCCGGTAGTTCTCCTGCAGGTCGATGACGAGGTTCGCGTTCGGGCGGGCCCGGCGGATCTCGGCGAGCGCGGCGACGTCTTTGGGCGTGTCGATGGCGATGCGGATGACGTCGGCGCCGGCGAGCTCGAGGAGCTCCACCTGCCGGATCGTGGCGTCGATGTCCTGCGTCTTCGTCGCCGTCATCGACTGCACGGCAATCGGGTTGCCGCCGCCGATTTTTACGTTGCCGACGCGGATCTCACGGGTCGTTCTGGGTTTCACGCGCGGAGTTTAACCAACGGCGGCACGATTCGCTTCCGACGGCGTTTGCATTTTTGTAACAGTGTCGGATAAGCTACTTTCCGGTTCCCCGTCCCTACTGCCCGGCACACAAAGGATTTCTCCATGAGGCATCTCGCGCACGCCGTTGCGACCGCTATGGTCGTATGTCTCGCCGCTTTCCCCCTCCTCGCTCAACCCTCCTGCCCGACGCCGCAGATCGTTCAGACCGGCGGCCCGAACCCGACGTGCGCCGGCGTCCCGGTGACGCTCGACGCGGGGGCGGGATGGACGAGCTATCAGTGGTCGAACGGCGTGACGACGCGCCTGATGACCGACTCGCCGGCGTCGACGACCGCGTACACCGTCACGACGACGGACGCGAACGGCTGCAGCGCCACGTCGCAGCCGTACCAGGTCGTCGTCGTGGCCGCGCCCGACGCGCCGGCGATCTCGCTGAGCTCGACGTCGATCTGCGCGGGCTCGACTCTGAGCGCGAGCGACACGTCGTCGACGGCGTGGGCGACGCGGCAATGGTCGGCGACGAATGCGACGGTGGTCGATCACGGCGACTCGGCCGAGGTTCATCCCGACGGCAGCGGCGACGTCGTCGTGACGCTGAGCGCGACCGACGCGAACGGCTGCCCGGCCAGCGCCTCGGCGACGGCCACGCTGCGGACGATTCCTCCGCCGACGCTGTACGTCTCGAACCCGAGCGTCTGCCCCGACTCGTACGCGGCGGCGTCGATCAATCCGCCCGCTGACGCCAACACCAGCTGGCGCGACGTCCAATGGCACGTCGACTACGGCACGATCACCTACAGCGACAACTACAGCGTCTTCTTCATGACCGATCCGGGCGGCCAGCCGGCGAAGGTCACGGCGGTC
>Ga0070717_10000081_pt1 | contig 77811 bp, 121 predicted proteins | sample LARL113metaG_FD_71366 | JGI IMG/M metagenome (GOLD analysis project Ga0070717, IMG submission 71366) | Corn, switchgrass and miscanthus rhizosphere microbial communities from Kellogg Biological Station, Michigan, USA - LAR L11-3 metaG | ecosystem: Host-associated > Plants > Roots > Rhizosphere...
CAGAGCACTTCTGAAAGCCCACGAATTGGAAGCCGTCGATCTCGAACAGGAACTTGAACTTCTTGTGGAAGCTCCGCGGCGTGCCGAACATGGTCGTCTCCTCCTACGCTGCAGCTTTCGCGAGCTCTTCCTCGAGGGCGCGCGTGTCCTGGCCCACGCGCAGAATGATGAAGTCGGCGGGCTTCGCCGTCGCGATGCCGATGCGGCCGTTGACGCGCCGGGCGAAGGCCTCGCTCGGAGGATTGAGGCCGCCGCCGTAGTCGATGAAATACGCCTGCTTCGGGTCGTCGGACGCGAAGGCGTCGTTACGACGCTGGATCTCCATGAAGGCGCGCGTCGCGCGATCGAGCGCCGCGAGAAGCGACGGCTTGATCTTGCGGTGCTTGCTGAAGACCAGGCCCGTCTTGAGCGATTGCTCGATGTAGATGACGCCGCGCCGCTCGCCGATGGTCGGGAAGGGGCCGGTCGTCTTGAGCGTGAGCGAGCCGTCGACGTGGATCGGCAGGCCTTCGAGCCCGACGATCGGGTTGATGAGAGCCGACGCCACGAGGTCGCGCTTCACCTCGTCCTTCACCTCGTCGGTCTCGAGGCCGATGACGTTGTTCAGGCGCCCAAAGTCGACGCCCGCCGGCGCCTCGTAGATGCCGCCCGGGCTCGCTGCGTCGTTGCTTCCGTACCGGCCGGCCAACGCCCCCGAGGGCGGTACGATGATCGTGGCGCTCGCGCCGAACACGCTCGTCTGGGGGTTGGCGATTTTGACGTTCGGCCACTGGATGTCGCCGAACTCGCTCGACTCCTGCAAGAGAGCAACGTTTTGCACGTAGTTGGCGATCCCCTGAGCCGAGAGGCCGAGCGGCGGGTCGAGGATCGCGAACATCGTCCCGAAGCGGATCGCCTCGCAGTACGTCAGCATTGCGTTGTGCACCGCCGGCGTCGCCTGCCCCGGCGCGATCAAGAGGCGCAGCGAGGGCGTCTGGTCGAACGACCGCAGGCCCGTCAGCCCTGCAGCGCTGCCGATGAAGTCAGCGTCGACAAGCCCCGAGAGGCCGTCGCTGCCTCCCGCGAGCGCGAAATTGCCGTGTGCCGGGTTGTTGTTGGGCGACGCGACCGCGGCGCTCTCGTCATCGAGCGTGATGTAGTCCGAGCCATGGACCGGGTCGTTGACGATGGTGAGCGCGTAGCGCGGGTCGCTCGGATTCATCGACACGTTGGGCCACGGTTCGACCACCGCGCCTGCCTGCAGCACGATGAGGTCGAAGTAGTTAGTTCCCGCGGTTGTCGCTGCTTGAATCTCGATGACGATCTGGTTGGCGTACGCGCCGTCGGTCTTGCCGAGCACCTGCAGGGTCGGAAGGGCGCCGCTCTGGGTCCCCGAGTGGATCGCCGTGTCGAAGCCGATCTTCGTCCGCGCGGTCCCGCCGGTGAACTGGATCGACGTGGAGGGCCCCGCGGCGGTCGTCGTCAGAACGGGCGCGCCGCTCACGACCGAACCGGTGGTTCCGGTGAGTGCGCCAGCCGCGACCGTCTCGACCTCGGTGGCCGTCGTCGCTGCGATGTTGGCGACGTTGCCCGTGCCCGACGTCGTGCCCGTCGACAGACCGAGCGCGCTGTTCGCCGTGCCGGCGAGGATCTGGACGGAGGCGCCTGTCCCCTTCTGCGTGGTCGTCAGCGTGACGTGGTGGCCGCTGTCGGCGCCGGCGACGGCTCCTGCCGACGCGGCAGCAATCGCTGCGTTGATGACCGCGGCTACCTCGACTGCCAGCGCTGCCCCGATGCTGACAAAGCTTGCGGTGTGGAACACGACCGCAACGACGACACCCGAGAAGCTCACGTTGACGGTCATCCCGTCGGTGAGCACGAACGTCTCGGCGGAGGAGGATGCAACCGCGGCCGCGGTGGCGTTGAACGTGGCGGTGGCCGGAGACCCGCCGTTGACGACCCCGATGAGGGTGTCGGCCGGGCTCAGATTGAAGGGGCCCGCGTTGCCTCGCACCGTCGCCGGCCCGGCGCTCAAAACAGCGGTGTCGAGGAGCGCGCTACCCTGCGCGCTGACTTTGCTCGCGGGGTTGGTCGGGTCCGTGTAGTGCACGACGCGCGAGACCCAGAGGTTGGTCCCGCCGTTGTCGAAGAACATCTGCGCCGCGATCGCCCCCTCGCTGTTCGCGGTGAAGCTCCCGTAAAGCTTCTTGTACGCGTTGGGGTCCTGCACCAGGTTCGGACCGAAGGGGCCGCGCTCGGTGATGCAGAGGCACGCGGTGTCGGAGGTCGTCGTGCCCTGAATCGGCCTCACGTTCGGCGGCTCTTCGACGACCGCAATCTTGGACGAGAGAAGCTGCTGGGTCATGGGTCAAAACCCCTTCGAAGCCGCGGACGCGGACGGATTACGTGGTGGGTCGGGTCGACTTCGGGCCGGGCGCGGCTGCAGGCGCCGGCGCAGGTTCGGCGACGGGATCGCTGACGCGAAGCTCCTGGCGAGCGATCGCGGCCTTGATTTCCGGACAATGGACGACGGCCTCATCGACCTTGCGCGAATCGCCTGCCGCCAGGCGCAGCGAATCGGGCATCGTCTTGGTGAGGAATCGCGGGACGAGCTGCCCGCTCTTACTCTGGTGCACCGTCACGCGCCGCACCGGCTTGTAGCGGTGCTCGTGCGTCGCGTGCGAAGCAAGGTGTGCTCCGGAGAGCGTGTAGGTCTTCATTCGACCCGAGATGTTTTCCAGCACCTTCGCGGCCATGTTGGGGGCCAGCGTATCACGGGGCAACGATCGTTGTTACGGGATCGATTTCGACGATGTCCGCTGTTTTCCCGTGCTCGACGACCGCGTGGGCCGGAATGAGCCCCGCGGGGTCCGCCGTCCCGTCGTCGAGCAGACCAGCGAACGACTCGATATCGAGCCCGCGAAGCACGATGGTCGATGACCAGGAGACGACGTTGGAGGTGTTAGGCGAGCTCGTGTTCTTGGGCAGCCCGCCGGGGGGGAAGTCGAGCTCGATCCGCACCTGACCGAGCGTGGGGTCCGACCCGCTTCGGTCGACGACGAGCCATTTGTTCGCGTGCATGAACGAAACGAAGTTGCTCATCAGGTTGAGGAGCTCGACCTTGTTGTCGCTCGCGCACACGATCTCGAACCGGCAGTTGACCGTGTAGGGCACGCGGGTCTCGAGAAAGCCGCCGGACGACTCGCCGTCGGCGGCCGAGATCGACCCGTCGGGAAAGTCGGGCTGCTCGTTCACCGAGTAGAAGCGGTTCTCCTCGAGCTCGGGACCAACCAGGGCGAAGCCCGGGAGCTTGGCGAACTTGGTGACGTGGAGCTCGTCGCCCGTCGTCGGATCGTAGTCGGTCTGGACCGCGTAGTTGACCTCATCGACCAGCAGCTGCTGCTTCATGCGCTGGATCAGCGTCCGCACGATGCGCGTGAAGTCGCTCTCGAACTCGCGCGTGTACTTGGGCAGCACGTACGCGTACGCGCCGGCGAGCGAGACGTTCTCGCCCCCGATGGGCACGCCGCTATCGTCGAGGTTGGTGAGCGTGACCGATGCCGCGGCCGCGCCCGTCGCCGGCGGCGCCAGGCAGGTGAGGAGCGTGTCGCTGTAGACGCGGACCTCCTTGGCGGGCAGGGCGCCGAACTGCACCAGCATCGTCTGCTGCCAGGACTCGAAGTCGAAGTCGCCGTCCGATGGCGCGGCAGTCCGGAAGCCCGTCCCCTGAATGGTCACGAGCGAGCCACCGGACGTCAGACCCGTCGCCGGCGTCAGGCTCGTAATGGTCGGGACCACGAGCCCGAGCCTACCAACGATCGTTGTTTTAGGGCATTGCCCGAAAAATAGAGACGACCACCCAGGCTGCGGCGAAGCACGCGCCAGCGATCGCGAGGCCTTCGCCGACGCTCATGGCGCCTTCGGAAAGAGCGCCATGTGGAAGCGCGCCTCGAGCGGCATCGGCAACGATGCCGCTGGCACCGGCTGAAAACCGACGGCCTTGTCGCGAATCTTCTCGACCGCTTCCTTGCCCAGCACCTTCTCGACTGCGGCGTAGAGCGACATCAGGAAGGGGCCGGCCATGGAGATGTCGCGGATCTGCTCCCACTCGTCGAGGCTGACGTCGACCATCACAACCGCGACAAACTCCTCCGCCGGCATCTCCTCTGTCCGAACCGTGCCGATCGAAGAAGTGACGTGAGCACGGCCAGCATGCTCCTCCAGCCAGCTCTTTGCGCGCTTGACGTAGCCCTGGTTCACCGCGGCCCATTCGACGAAGCCTGCCGGCACGAAATAGCGGCCATCCCTCTCGAGGAGAAAGCCGTCGGGCAGACTTTCGAGCGTGGCACGAGTTGCGTCGATGGCACCGGGTTCGGTCGAGTGAAGCTCGACCTCGGCGAGGCCGCCCGGCCCGCGCCATTCCCGCACGAGTCGTGGCTTCATGCCGCTCGCGATGCGCGGCGGCGACGAGGCGGCGGCGGCGGTACGTCCGCCCGGGGCGGCCCGGGGATCTGCTGGAAGCCGCGCCGCTTCATGAGCTCGTCGATCTCGCCCCACATCTCGAGCCGCGTGATGATCCGATAGAAGCTGCGGTGGGTGACCCCGAGCAGCTCCGCGGCCTTCTTGCGCTCGCCGCTCGTGCGCTGCAAGGCCGAGAGAATTCGCTGCTTTGCCTTGTTGGGATCGGCGTGAGCCAGACTGCCTAGAATGCTGGTCGACATGTGGGTCCTCTTCGATCTATGCCAGAAAAGTCACACAGCTTCAATCCCTGCACGCACCGCGCGCGTCAGGTGCCGGCGGTCAAAGCCCCACGTGCGGTAAGCGCCGGCGATGACCTCGACGTAGTCCGAGCTCGGCACCCCCGGCCGGTCGAAGCCCGAGAGCTGGTAGGTATGGACGGGCAAGAGCAGCCCCTTGACCCGCACCAGCACACGCTTGCGCTCGTAGACGCTCCGGTGCACGCCCTCGAAGCGGTCGAGTCGATAGAGGTCGCGCACATGGACGCTGTAGACGATGCCCCGCACGCGCCGGCGCGGCGCCTCCGCGAACGTCGCCACGGCCCCGTCCCAGGTGGACGAGTAGCCCGCGAAGAGCAGCTCGTGGCCCGGCAATTCGGCGCGGGCGATGACCTTCCAGGATGGGCAGCGCTCGTTCATCCGCACGACCGACAGATTCGAACCGTACGCGAAGACGAACTCGCCGTCGTACGTGGGGACGTGCTTCACCGCGAAGCCTCCTCCCGCACCGCGGCCAGGAGCTCCTGCACGACCCGTCCGTAGTCCTGCCGATGGCGCTCGGTCGGCAGCGTCCAATTCGGCGAGTGCTCCCAGGACACGCCGAGCCCGGGGTGCGGGTGCTTCCCGTAGACGAGCTGGCCCCCCTCGGGCAATTCGACCTCGAGCGACCAATCGGGCCCACTGTTCGAGAGCGGCCGGTACACGGCGAAGAGGATGCCGCTCTCGACGTGGATGCCCTTCTGCGGCCGGTCCATCTGGTACGCCGAGAGATCGAGAAAGAACTTGCGCGAGCCCACCTTGCCGATGATGACGAGATGCCCCGCGAGCCCCTCCTCCTTGCGGCGGTCGAGGTCGATCGCGACATAGGCCGCTGGAGGCAGGCGCTCGCCGCGCATGAACGGACCGTTGAAGGCCGCCGCGGCGACGAGAAGCGGCCGCGCCTTTCGGACGCCAAGCTCCTCGAGGACGCAAAGGCCGGTGCGCGTCGCGGCGATGCAGCAGTTGTCGATAAAGTACTTCGACTGCACGCGCCGGCAGACGTCCGCGAGCACGCCGAGCTGCTTCTCGATGGCGCCGCTCATTCGTCGTCCTCCTCGTCGTAGCGCCCCGCGGGCGCGAGCCACGCCTCGGGCTTTCGCTCCCGGCGCCACGAGCCCGACGGAATCTTGTTGTGATCGTTCCGGTAGCTGGCGGGCAGGACGTACGTCTCGGCGAGCGTCCCGTCGACCAGAAGGACCGGCATCCGCCGGTAGAAATGCGGGTGCCCCTCGAGCCGGTCGAGACGGGCGAGAACCCGGTCGTTGACCTCGTAGACTTCGCCATCGATCGTTGTCGCCCCACCAGCGATGATGCCGGGGAAGCCGCCGAGCGAGACCATGGTCCACTCGGCGCGCGTTCGCGCGGGCGCGTAGGCGAGACCGGCCAGTTGGCGGTCGTTCGCCTCGCCGCGCATCAGAGTGCCGTAGACAAAGATCCGCAACCGAGACATGCGACAACCTCTCTCACCCGAGTCTCAGGTATGTCAGTACCAGCAAAGGCCGCCAGCCACGAAAGAATTCCCGTCAGCTGCTTGTGGATTTCCTCGGCTTGCGCGATCGACGTCGGCGCGCCATCGACCGCATCGTGCCACTGGCCATCGACGAGGATCTCGATGGCGAATGTCCGCGGCGCCGCCGCGCGCTCTTCCTCCTCGAGGTAGTGCGACACCACCCCGAGAAGGTGCAGGCATAGGTCGAGCTGCCGTGCGGGGTCCTCGCCCTGCTCGGTGAGCACCCGAATGCTCTTCAGGATTTCGCTGCGGGCCGTTTGCTGCCCGTTCGCGTCGTGTACCAGCGTCAGTTGAGAATTCATGATCGTCTCCTCCCTGTTGTTTGCGTGATACCTATGTCGGTACCGTCTATGTCACTACTAACATACGGCTGTAGCTAGAGAACCGCGAGGCCTTTGGGGCCTGAAACCACCGTGCCGCGCGGGAAAACCGCCTTCAGCGCCGCCCAGAGGGCGACACGCGAGCTCGTCGGCACGACCCGGACCTTTTCGGCCTTGATCCAGCGCTGCCCCGGGACGCGATGCACCGCGTCGTTGAAGGCGGGCGAAAAGGGCGTCTTGACGCGCAAGAGCCCGTCGGCCTCCTCGACCACGATGCCGTGTGCGCGGTCGACGAGCTTGGCCGCCAGCTTGGTGAAGCCGAGCGCGCCGATGGCAGCGACGCAATCGCCATGTGCGGCCGCGTTCGCCCCGACCGCATGCACCAGCGCATTGGCGGCCGCCTGCGCGTCCGCCCCCCAAGCGTGCGCGAGCGCGGCCCCGCGTACGTGGCTCCCGAGCAGCTCCTCGGCGCGCGTCCAATCGGCCGGCCCCTGCTGTTCGCCGTAGCCGTACTTCGCGCGGCAATCCGGCCCGACACCCGCCTCGACGCTCACCGCGTCGAGCAGGGGGCGCCCGCAGCAGGCGCACTCGGTGGCGAGCATCGCGGTCGCCGGCGCGTTTTCGTAGCTCATCGGAACCCCTCGTTTTTCGTTGCGTCGTCCATGTTACAACGAACGTTGCTAGGCGTGTGCCAGTATCGTCAATGGGCAACCGGGAGCCATTCCGCCCACTTAGGCCTTCGCGTCGGCGCCGCCGGGTGGGTAAGAAGCCTGGGTATCTCGGGGGCAGCCGTTACCTATGACGGTACCGTCATACCGAAAGCCCGAACAACGCCGACCCCATGACCAGTTGGTCGGGGCGGTTTCCGCGGACTTAGCTCGTTCGTATGACGGTACCGTCATAGGCTGTTCCAGCCGGAAAACAGCCGCTCGGCTAAGTGATTGAAGTTGCGTCTATGTCAATACTGGCATACGAATCGCATTGACCCATGGGCATGAACCCGAACGCGAACCTGATCGACGTAATGAAGACCCTGACCTTCGGGGTCGAAATCGAAACGTTGGGCGCCAACCGCAAGGCCCTCGCCGAGGCGGTCGCCACGGCCTTCCCGGGATCGCGGGTCGATTACGAAGGCGGCAGCTACGACAAATGGGCGGTAACGCTCGAAGACGGCCGCAAATGGACGGTCGTCAGCGACGCCAGCATCACCGGCGGACGCGGCGCCTACAACAACGGCGAGGTCGTAACCCCTATCTGCACCTGGGCGGACCTCGAGGCGATTCAGGCCGCGATTCGCGCCATCCGCACGATTGCCCATGCCCGGGTCGATTCAAGCTGCGGGATTCACGTGCACATCGGCACCCCGGCCGACCGCTTCGATGCCGCGGCGCTGACCCGGCTCGCCAAGCTTACCTACCAGCAAGAGCCGCTGATTTTCGCGGCCCTCGGGGTAGGCAATGTGCGCCGCGAGCGGTACACACGGCCGGTCGACGAGGCTTTCATCCGCCGGCTGGCGGTTTCTCGCCCGGGCAGCCGCGACACCCTCGCGAGTGCCTGGTACGGCGAAGGGTCCTACATTCACACCCGGTCGTATGCCCAAACCCAGCACTACCACGAGAGCCGCTATCACGGCCTGAATCTGCACTCGGTTTTCTACCGAGGAACCGCGGAGTTCCGCTACTTCGAGAGCACTCTGCACGCCGGCCAGGTCAAAGCCTATGTTCAATTCTGCCTGGCCCTCGCCGCCAAGGCCCTCACGGCAACCGGCGCGATGGCGCGGAAGCGCGATTTCAATCCAGCCACGGCGAAATACGATTTTCGCGTCTTCCTCCTCCGCATCGGCCTGATCGGGCCGGAATTCAAGACGGCGCGCCTGCACCTGATGGCGAAGCTGCAGGGGAGCGCCGCATGGCGCCACGGCCGGCCGACGCCGGTTCCGGCCACGCCGGCCCCCAGCGCGCCCGACGCCGCGCCGGCAGCCGATGCCGCGGCCCAGGGGCCCACGGGCGAGACGGAGCCCACGGAGGGCGCGTAGGCGCCCCCCAACGGTCCGGGGGAGGCCTCGCCTCCCCCCTTGGCTTCAGGGCGCGATGGACGCTACTGGCACACGTATCGCAACGAACGTTGGGCATGGAGCCGACAATGCAAACCCCCGGATACAACGTCCACACCTTCGAAGTTCGCTGCCTGCCCTGCGGCACCCCCTCGGGCAAGGTCGTATTTATGGCGGAGACCCCGGAGGAGGCGCTCGACGCCGCGCTCCATACCGCGCGCCTGTTCAATCTGGACGCGTCGATCGGCCCCACCGGCCGGGTCGTTTACCCGCACGGCCCGGGCGGAGGCACGGCCTGGGTGCTCGCCGCCCGGAAGGTTCGGAGGGCGGTCAGCGCGGCGCAGACAGCATAGACGCTACTGGCACACGTATCGCAATACACCGCGCATGGAGCCCACGATGAAAACCGCCGCCGCCGAAGCAACGATCACTGCCGCCGACCTCGTCCACCTCGGATTCTCCCCGGAACCGGCTGCTCGCCCGCGACGGCACGAGACAGCTCCCCGGCGCCACGACAACTGGTTCACAGGGGGCCACATCCGGGTCGCGCTCAACGGCGACGATGGGACCGAGGTCTTCGTATTCCGCACCACGCCCGCCCACGGCCTCCTTGAGTGGTCGATGCGCTTCGACGGCAACGTCCCGGCACGCGTCATCCGCGCCGCAATCTTCAGCGCAATGCAAGGCCGGTAACCCGCGCGCCCAGGCACACCAATCGCAACGATCCGAACGCATGGAGCCCACGATGAAAACCACCGAAACATTCCGACCGATCGAGGTCGCCTACCGCGTCCCTGGCAAGCCCTGGCGCCGCACCGTTTGCCGCACTCAGAAGGCCCTGGACAAGCTCTTGGCGCGCCTCGATAGCGACGCCGAGGTCCATACGCGCGACTTCGAAGGCGTCTGATGCCCCGCTACCACGCAGCGGATGTCCTGGCCGGCGCGTACCGCGGGCGCGGACGCAACATGGGCCCGCGCGATGACGAGGCCCGCGTCCATACCGTCGAGGTCGACGAGCACGGAGAGCCGATTCGGGTCCTCTGCCCGGTGCGGCTCGAGCATCTCACCACCGACGCCGGCCCGACCGATCGCTCGCCGACGTGCCCCCGCTGCGCGGCGCGCCTGGCGCGCTTGGGCGCTACGAACGTTTGACTATACTGACACAGCCATGCCCCCCAACGATCCCCAGCCCACCGAGCCGACCATCGAGCGCGATCGCCCCGCCTTCGTACGCGGGCGCCCGGACGCGCTCTGCGACGTCTGCCTGAAACCCTTCAAGCTCCATCCGCTCGCGACCGAACCCGAGTGCCTGGACGACGCCGAACACAAACCCTTTTTGACGCGCCTCTGCGATGGCGCGCTGGTGAAACTCGGCCGATGAAAACGATCGACCTGCTCCCCCTGCTGCGCGGCGGCGAGGACACCGGCGTCCGCAAGAACGCGGTCGAGAGGTTCATGGCCTCGATCGAAGGCCTCAGCCGCGCGCAGGCCCGCGCGCGCTTCCGAGAAGACGTCGGGCTCTATCGGTGGAACCGAGCGACCCAGGCTGCGGTGCTCGACGCGATGCGAACACAGTACGAAAGAGGAACCTGATGACCCCCGGTGCACGAAACCTGCTGAACCCGCGCGAAGTCTATCGAGAGGTGAAGTTCATGATGCGCCGAGTCTCGATCGAGGTCGCGCCGGTGACCTACGACCTTCTCCTGACGCTCGCCGAATCGCGCGGCATCCCCCCGCTCAACGTTCTCAACGAAGCACTACTCGCGTATGCGTTCCCACGCGAGCGGCCGCCGATCGATGCCTCGCGGACACTCCCTCTGCCCATCCGCCCGCAGCCCGCGCCACGAGCGCCGCGACCCGAGCCAGTGCCCGGCGTCCCTACGCTCACGCCCGCACAATGGCGCGCGCTCGACGCCATCGCCGGCGGCGACCCAACAGGCGGAACCGTTTCTTGGAAGGGCACGGTACGACCGGTCAACTTTCGCTCGCTGGTCATCCTGGCCGAGTGCGGACTCATCGAACCAGTCCCCGGCAGCGGGCCCCGCAAGTGGACGCCCCATCTCGCAGCCAAGTATCAGCTCACCGAGGCCGGGCGTCTGGCGCGTGACTCTCGCGCGGCGGCGGCCGCCCCGCCGGAAGAGACCACGGCTGTCGTCGACTGACCTACTTCCCGAGCTCGCCGCCGAGGTCGTGGATGACGTGGCGCCAGAAGCGCTCGCGGACCTGCTCCGGCGTCGCGTACTTTTCGAACACCGGCGTCATGAACGGCCGCGGCGGGATCCGCACGATGGCCACGGCGAGCCCCTCGCCCGTCCCCCCGGCCGACGCCGGAGGCGTGATCCCCGCGCGCGTCAGGGCAGCGAAGTAGAAGCGCCGGCTCTTGGGCGTGATCGGCACGATGATGGGCCCCGCGCCGAATTCGTTGATCTCGCCAACGTTGACGAGCGACTCGCCGCCCTTGCCCCGTGCCGTGCGCAGGATGCCGACGAAGGTCTCCTCATGCGCCTCTTTGACGACGATGGCATTGCGTAGGTCGCCCCGGCGGATCAGCGCCTTGGTACCCTTGAAGCCGGCGAATGCGCGTACGGCCAACGTCAGCGGACTAAGGGGCTTGAATGCCCGCCCCCCCGGCGCCTGCTCGCGGAGGCCTTCGACGACTTTGCCTCGCAGGAAATTGGCCTCCGCCCGGACAGCCTTCTCGGCAGCCTTTTTCCAGCGCTCCTGCATTCCTTCGACGATTTCCTTGGCCTTGTCCCAGTCGCCAAAGAGCTCGCCCCCCATCAGGCCGGACTCCCCTGCGTCCGGTCCTTGAACGACACGACCCAGAGGTCGCGCCGCTGCGCCACGCCCCAGAGTGGGCGGACCTCCTGCACGTACAGGCCCGGCGGAGTGCGGACCGTCTGGATGACGTTCATGCACCGGTCGCGGATCGAGACCAGCCGGTCGCTCTGGCGCACGAGGGGCTCGCCCGTATCGGGCACCAGCAGGCCGAGCGCCTCGAGGTCCTTGCACGCCCAGACGAGCGTCAGCTTGGTGTCGAGCTGGCCGCCGGTCGCCATCTGCCGCAGCACGTCGAACACCGGATCTTCGACCTGCGACGGAATGAAGATCGACGGCTGCTCGAGCCGGTCGTTTTGACGCTGGCCCGTCGCCGACGAGACCACGATGATCTCCTGGAAGTCGTCGTCAAAGCCGCTCTGCAGGCTCGACGGGCCGGTCTCGGCGCGCGTCGCGACCGCGTCGAGCATCGCGACCTCGGCGAAGAAGGCGTGATGGATCCGAGGGCGCATAAATAGACCCTATTTAGGCCCTATTTAGACCGACCCGAGGCGCGGCGGGCGCGTGAAGGAGCTCAGAATCGAATCGATCGCCGGGTCCCCGACCATGCCTCCCCATTGCGGCAAGTCCACCATGTCGATCTGGACGTCGCGCGCCTTCTCGCTCTTCACGCGCCAGCGCCACTGCGCGTCCTCGCGCTCGTCGGAGCCAAGCTTGTGGAGCTCGCGGGCGACCAGGAGCCGCGTCACGTGCTGAATGAGCTCGGGCGTCTCCCCCCACGGCGACCCATCGGCCTCGGTGTAGCCGAACACGCCGCGCACGTGAATGTTCTGCACGCCAATGGGCCAAGCGAGCGACCGAAGCGAGATGCCGCGGAACGGTACGAACCGGATCCCGAAGAGATCGTCCGAGTGGACGAACTCGATCATCGGGTCCTCGCGGTCGTCCGGGTCGATGAGACCCTCGGAGAGGTGCCGGTTGTAGATTCGCAAGAGATCGAGCTCGACGGCGAGGTCGCCGGTCTGCGTGGGCTGCGTGTCGATGCCGACCGACGAGACCGACACGATGGGATCGCCCATGGCGTACTTGCGCGAGCTATTGCCGCCGCCGCGCCGGAACGCGAAGCGCGGCTCGAAGATGCGCCCGGTGACGCGCTCGACGACGCGCGACGCGCGCGTGATGTGCTTCTGCAGCTGCAGGTCGGTGACGTCGGGGCTGATGCAGAGAAAGTCGCGCGTGTCGTTGACGAGCGAGTAAAGGGGGCCCGTCGGCGTCGGCGCCGCCGCGACCTCGAACACCTTGCGGGTCGTACCCTGCGGCGGCTGCTCGGTCGAGAACACCGTCATCGCCTGGCTCGCCGGCGTCGTCAGCAGGTAGGTCCACTCGATCGCGTAACGGCCGAAGGGGGCGTTACTCGGCACGGTCCAGCGCGGCGCGTAGAAGCCCGCGGTCGGGTTGAGCAGGTCGAACGCTACGACGTCGTTGACCAGGTCGACGTTGGTCGTGGACACGATCTCGACGGGCGTCGCCTCGTTCGCCGGCGTCGTCATGTCGAGAATGCGGTACGACAGCGTCTGCGCGGGCACCGCCTGGCCGACGTACTGCGAAATAAAGATGAGCGCAGCGTGGCCCGGATCGATGACCTGGCCTCGGGCAAGCGAGATCACAGGTCGCCCCCCGAAGGCGCCCTCAGGCGCTCTCTTCTTCGACGGGCCGCATCGAGCGCTCTTTCGGGTCGCGGACGCCTCGGCGGATCGTGCGCTGCGCTGGAGGGATGGCCGGGGCTCGCGCCGCAGCCGCCGGCGGAGCCGCAGGGGCGGGCGCTTCCGGAACCGCCGGCGAGATCACTCCCGCCGCGCGCAATCCCGCGAGCACATTGGTCGTAATGCGAGCGACCAGCGCGTCCTCGCTCGCGCGCGTGTCGATCGCCGGGGCTGGTGCCGCGGCCGCCGCCCTCGGCTCTGGCCGGGGCTGCATGCTGGCAACATCCGCCACGCGACGCCGGTTCTCGCCGAGCTCGCTCGTCGTCAGGTCGTTCGCTTCATTGGCGCCCGCGCGCCGCTCGACGACGACCGCCTCCTGCTCGTCGATGGCTTGGGCTTGCTCGATCGTGCAGACGTCGAACGCGAACGGCGACCGAGGATCGCTTTCGATCTGGCGGAGCGCCGTCAGCTGCTGGGCGACGGCTTCGCTGACCTTGTACCAGCCGCGCTTCTCGTCGAACTTCTGACCGCTCGGCCCGTGGAAGTACGCGCGAAGGAAATGGCGCTGGCGCGGGTCGTAGGGCTTGAGTCGAACGTACTGCGGTGCGGTCGCCATGGCCCCAAGCCTAACAACGATCGCTGCTAGCGGCTACCCGATCACGTACCAGTCGAACGTCGACTGATCGCCGGTCTCGACCCCGCTCATGTCCGACTTCTCGGCCGACACCCGGAACGAGCCGGGCGAGCCGTTGACGCGCGTGCCGGTGATGAGCTGACCGATCGCGGTCGATGAGGCAGCGCTGTTTCGCGTGACCACGATCTTGCTCGACGAGGTGATGTTCGCCGCGATCGCGCCGGAGGCGCCGTTCACCAGCGCCCCCGACCCGGACGACAGTCCGATGGTCGCCGGTGTGTCCGCAGCCTCCGGCGTCGTCGTCTCGGCGACCCAGCGGCCGGCTCCTGCTCCGACATCGGTGGGCGCCACGTGCGTGGAGTCGGCAGCCGTCGCATCGGACGCCTTCCACACCCAGGTCGTGTACGTGTCGAGCGTGAGAATCAGCTGCCCATTGACCCGGTTGGCTGCAAGCGTCGCCTGAAGCCCCGCGACGTTGGCGACCGGCGCCGACAAACGCCCGAGCACGTCGCGGAAAAGGTCGCGCAGGTTCGGGATTCCCTGGTTCGGGGGAACGTTGGACCCCGCCGAACCGAAGGTGTCCACGATGTCCGAGACGTTGAAGCTCATTTGCGCGACTCCGCGTAGGGGATTCCGCTCAGTGGGAGATGACGAGCACGAAGAAGGTCACGCCCGAGAGGTCGGTTGTGTTGGCGACCTCGGTGTTGTTCGCGGCCCAGACCTTGAGCTTGTCGTTCACCGCATCGTAGGCGGGCGTGTAGCCGCCGCAATCCTGCGGCACGACAGCCACGACCGACCGGTTGTCCCCGAGGGTCGAGCGCACGAGGGCCTGGAAGCCTGGTGTTCCCCCCGTCGGGTAGGACGTGTCGCCGTGAAACGACACGAGGTCGAAGTACACCGGGCCCAGCGCCGCGACGTCGTCGGCATTGGCAACGGTGCTCTCGGTCAAAGTGCTGATGGACATTGGAGTCTTCTCCCTCGGGGAAACGCGTCGAGATCAGTGGAGCCGGACGTTGATGCCCTTCACGGTTGCCGGTTCGTGGTTGTACTTCACGTCGAAGCGGAGCGTGGCGACCACGATGAGCACGCCTTCGCTCACGAGCTTGTCGGTCTCGATCCGGATATTGCGCCAGATGCCGACGTTGATGTTCTTCGGGTCGGTGAGGACGACGTCGGTGGTGTTCGTCCCGCCGCCGAGGTTCTCCGGAAAGAGCGGCACGGAGACCACCGCCGTGCCGCCGTACATGACCGGCACGTCGTCGGTCAGCCACTTGTCGCCGCCGACCGTCCCCCGGTCCGCAAGCGAGTCACGGTAGTCGAGCTCGGCCTGGACGCTGGTGAGGTAGCGGAGGACTTTCTTGTCGCGCTGAAACTCACTCGGCATCGTCTTGATCATGTTGCGGAACGTCTGCTTCGAGATGAACGCGGTGCCGTTGTCGACCACGTTCGAGACCGACTGCTTCAGAAGCCCGTCGAAGCGCGCGAGGAACAGATCGCTCGAGCTCGTGTCGCCCTGCACCGCGATCTCGTCCATGTCGGTCGCGATGCGCTGAGCCATCAGCTGCATGATCGTCTGCCGCAGCTCGCCGCGCTCGATCGAGTCCTCCATGACCTCGTTGTTCAGGCGAACCTCCGCCTTGAACAGCTTGGCATCGAGCTCGACCTCGGAGGTCGTCGGCTTGGAGCGGTCTGCAACGGGAAGAGCCACGCCTTCGTTACCCGCGCGAAGGATGCGGGCTCCGAACTGGATCTTCTCGATGAGCTGCTTGGGGGAGCGCATCGGCGTGACCGTCGCCAGCTTCAGGATGACGGCCTGCTTGATGAGCACCTGCATGAACTTCAGCGCCTGGGCGGGCAGGAGAAGACCGCCGTTGGCCGTGATGTCAGAAAGCGACAGATCCGCCTTCTGCAGGAGAGTGCGGTTGTCGAGAACCCCGGCGGTTACCATCATCGTCTTGTTCTCCGGCTTGGAAAAAGGCGCGCGGCGCGCCCGCGCATCACTCGTCGAGGAAGCTCACGTCCTTGGTGTCTCGAGGCCGAGCATTGACGTCCATTGGCCAGACGACTTCCGCTCCGCCGCCCTTGTGACGACCATCGACGGCAAGGGCGTTGCTCGGAGTGATGCCCTTGCCCAGCCGCACGATCGTCTGCTGCTGGTTCTCCACCAGGCCGAGGAGGTCGTTGAAGCTCTTCTGAACCGCCTTGATCGCCGCGGCACCAGACGCGTTGCCCGGGGCGCCCGAGGGATTGGCAGGCTTCCAACCAGGCGCCGCTGCCTGCGGATCGCCGGGGTCGGGAGCGTGGTCCTTTTCCTTCTTGGGCGAGTCCATGAGCTCGGTGAGGAGGCTCTGGAGCGTCGCCAGCGATTCCTTGAACATGGCCAGTCGCGAGGCGCTCATTTTGGCGCCGATCTTCGCGATCTCGACCGACTTCTTGGCCGTGCGCTTCATGTACGCCTCGGCCATCCCGCCGAGCTTTTTGTGCGCGGCGAGGAGCTTCTTCATGTTCACGTCGCTCGGCTCGTCGTCGTCGTCGAGTTTCTCGGCAAGATCCTGCAGGTCATCGACGATCTCGGAGACCTTCGAAGATAGAGCCGCACCGCCGGCGCCCTTCGCCGCTTGACGACGCTTCTCTTCTTCTTCTTCCTCTTCGTATTTGGCCTTGCGACGCTTTTCTGCGTCCTCTTCGTCCGCAGCGGCCTTGCGACGCTTCTCTTCGTCTTCGTCGTCGTCGCCCGGCTTCGGCTTGCCGCCGAACGGGGGCTTGGCGCCGGCGAAGGGGGGCGGCTTCTTTTTCCCCTTTTCGGTTTCGTCTTCGGGCTCGTCATCGCCGTCGGCCTTGTGAACGCGCGAAAAACCACCGCGCCCGTCCGCTCGAAGCTCGCTCATGTCGCCCTCGCGCTTGACCAACAGAAACCGGCGCTTGTTCGCCGCGCGATCGACGAGCGAGACCTCCTCGACCAGGATGTCTCTCAGGCGATGGACGTCGTCAGCAGCCACGGTTTTTGCCCTGAAATGCAAAAGCCCGGGCAGCCCCATTCGCAGGGACTCCCGGGCTTGAGATCCTCAACAACCCGAAACGCGCGATTGCGAGTGTGTCAGAGGGACGACGCGCCGTCCACCATTTCGCGCCCTACGCGAAGCGCCCGTGGTCGTCGCGCTGCTGATCGCCGCCTCCGCCTCCCTTCGCGTGTTCATCATGACCACGGGCCGCTTCGCGGTGCATATCAGCGCGTCCCTTCGACCAAGTTTGCTCGTGACCATCGCGATTTGCCGCGTCGGAATGGTGCTCCCACAACCCGGCCGCCTTACGATGCGCGCTCGCCGCCGCCTGGTGATCGCCTTTGGAGCCAGACGCATTCGCCCGAGTAGAGGCCTCGCGCGCCGCCTCCGACGCCGCGTTCGCCTCACGAACCAGCTTGGGATGCGACCGGGGAGCCTTGAGCAACTCCTCGACCATTTTCGCGATCGACTCCTCGGGCTCCTGGTTCAACAGAGCCTTGATCTGGTGGACGGTACCCTCTCGCATCCCGGCAAAGAACTTGGCCGGCACGTGTGCGTCGTACGCCTTTTTTGCTTCGTCCGCAGTCCGATACCCGAGCATGACCTTGTATTCGTCGAAGCTGCCATCGGCCTTCTTCTGAGTCACCCAAAAGGCCGCGGGGCTCTCCTCGTCGGGTCCGACGAACACGTCGAGGCCGTCGCCGTCGCCCCCCTTGGTCCGCGGGATGTAGCCGTAATCGGTCTGGTACTCGCGCGTCCACGGCTTGCCGGCGTCGTCGACGCCGTGCTGCACGAAGCCCTTCGGGCGATCGATGACGATCGGGATCCCCTGGAAGGCGATCTTCTTTTTCGCGTCTTCCTTGCGCGCGTTGTATTTGCTCGTCGCCTTCGGGTCGACCTGGCGATTCGCGCTGCCTCCGATGGAGAAGCCCGTGAGGCCGCCGCTCTTGCACTCATTCCAGAGCTTCGCGTCCTTCACGCGGACGGCCATGATCCAGGTGCCCTTCTTCACCGACTGGCTGCCCACGGTGAAGTCTGCCGGCGCGATGAAGCTCTCGAGGATGTCGACCTTGTTGTTGACGAGCTCCTTGTGCATCAAGCCGCGGTTCTGGAACTCGGCCATGTAGCGGTGCGCTGCGTCGCGGACCTCGGCGGCCGAGTAAACGTCCTTTTGGGCATCGACGACGTCCGGCTCGAGCACGACACCGAGCACGTAGTGTTCGTCCTCGGCCTTCACGATCTTGAAGGACCAGTGCTCGCGAAACTTGGCCTCGACGACCTTGCGATCAGCAGGCGAGAGCTCCTCCCAGGCGTCCGCCATCACCTTGCGGTTCTCGGGGCCGATCGCCGCGGCCGCCGCGCCCGACCACTGATTCGGCGGACCGAGCGTCTCGAGAAGCTCGCGCGCGCTCTTGTCGCGCTTGAGGCACGACTTGAGGAGCGACCGCGCCCTGCCCTGGAGCTCCTCCTTCTTGTCAGCCGATAGCCCTGGCGCCGTGCTCTGCGGGATGCGCCCGATCGCGTTCATCACGTGCGCCTGGTCGACGTTGCCGTCCTTGTCCTTGTAGGGGAAGTGCCGGAGCTCGCGCGGCTTGGTCTTGCCCTCCTCGTCCTTCTCGCCGCCGGCTTCGACGTAGAGAAACGCCGAATCGGGCAGCTCGTTGACGTAGGCGGTCGACCACTCGGCCTTGCCGAGCTCGGTCTCATCATCATCCAACGACTTGCCGGAAAACCGACCGTGGTCGTCCCGCGCGTAGTCGTCGCCGCCGCTCGACACCCGCGCCGGCAGCGGCTGCACCGTGTGCTCCTTGCCCTTCGGAGCGATCGCGACCTTGCCGTGGCCGCCGTGTGCTTGCAGGTGCTCGACAGCCGCGCGCTGGGCTGCGGCGCGCGATGAGTGCTCCGTCGTTGCCCTGCTACCGTCCGGCCTTTCGACGACGAGCATGTGCGGCTTCGCCTTGCCGAGGTCGGGCGAATCGTCGCTCGGCTCGTCGACGAGCGCCGGCTTGCGGCGCAGCCACTCGGCATCCTCCGCCTTGTCGAGCCAGCGGACGTCATCGCCGCGCACGCCAAAGCTCGCGACGAAGAGCCGCTTGACCGCGTCGACCCCTACCCCATTGCCCGGACGGAATTGGAACGGCCGACCGAAGGCGACAAGGCCTGCACGGGCTGCGGGTGAATCCTCGACGGTGACGACGTAGTGCCCCGAATGGGCGGCGAGGAGCTTCGCGAGCGCCTCGAGCGCGTCCGCCTTGGCCGCCTGCGCGTCGACGTAGATCACGCGCTCGCCGTCTTTGCTCGCCTTGGCGATGGCCGAGGGCGCCGCCGGCGACAGCACTTCCACGAGCTCCATCCCTGAAGGCACGATCTCGGCAACCTTGACAAGGCGCCACTCCGCCGCGCTCGGCACAGCATCTCCCGGTTCGTAGAGCTCGAACTTCGTCACGACGCGCCCGACCTCTCCGTCGACCATCGCGAGGCTGCCCGGGCCAAAGAAACCTGAGGCACTGAGCGCATCGCGCATTGTCCGCGCGACCTCGCCGCGCTGCTCCCAGTACCGAAACTCGGCCGGGACGATCTTCTCGAGCGACTCGGGAAGCGCGCTCACGCCGTCGGGCGGCATAGGGGCACCCTTGAGCACCGCGTTGGGCACGAACTTCGAGTCGATCATCGTCGCGAGCCACGGGTGTTTCTCCCCGAGACTCTCGTCGCGCTCGACCAGGAGCTGCCCCACGAGCTCGTCGCCCTTGGACAGGAAGTACTCGTGCACGCTCGCGGTCTGCAGCCCGAGCTCGACCTCGGGATGGTCGATCTTGACGACGGCGGCAGCGATAGCCTCAACGGGCGTCTCGCGCGCCGGCACGCCGCACGTCAGCGGCAGGAAGTGTCGGCTCCCCTCGATGGAGAAGCTCTTGGCCACCTGCGCCGGCTGGAGGCCTTCGGCAAGGGCTCGCTGCGCCTTCAACGTCCAGCCAACCGTCACGTCGTTCACCGGAAACGTGAGGTCGAGCTCCCAGCGCTTCTCGAGAAAGCGCAGGCGCGCCTCCCCGGGGACCGGGCCGACCTCCGCCGGATACGCGAGCAAGGTGTCGTCGTTCTTCCACGCGCGCGCCGGCACGAGGTCGTCGGGCACGCTGACGCTCGTGCGCGAGCCGGTCACAGTGATGCGCTCGCCCCCGTCGTCGACGTCGACCACTTGCATCACGTCGTCGAGCTCGGTGCCGGGCCCGAGGCTCTTCTTGGCGAGCTTGAAGTTGGAGATGAGCAGGTGCGTGATGAACTGGTCGCCGCCGACGCCGCGCATCGTTCGGATCGTGCGCGGCTGGCGCAGCCGCTTCACCTCGAAGCCCGAGGTGTCGAGCTTGCCCTTGGTCCCGTAGGTGAGGAGAAATTGACCCTTGATGGCGTCAAGCGCTTTGCGGAACGCGCCCTCATCGAACTCCTTCTCGCCGATCCCGGTCGCGTTGTATCCGGCATAAGGCGGATCGAGAAAGTGGAACGCGTCCTTGCCGTCGTACTTCTTGAGCACCGGCGCGTAGTCCGAGCAGAGAATGGTCGCGTTCTTGTATCGCGGCTGCAATCGCTCGATCCGCTTGACCGTCGACGCTGAATTGCCGTCGGAGTTGGGGTCCCAGCTCGTGCGCTTTTTGCCGTACGAGAAGCGTGCGAGATACAAGAATTTGTAGAGCCGCTCGACCTTGCCAGTGGGCTCGCTCTTCAGCACCTTGCCGAAAGTCGCGCGCGAGCTCTTCCAATTCTGCTGCCCGAGCTGCTGAAATTCGCTCTTGGTCAGGGTCTTCAGCGACTTATGGGCGAAGGCGACCTCCTTGTTCGTGTCGCTCAAGACCTCGGTCGGCGCCGGATCCTTCACGAAGAACATCGCGGCCGATCCGCAGAAGGGCTCCGTGTAGGTCTTGTGCGTCGGGAAGAACTTCTTGAGCTTGGTCGCGATAATGCTCTTGCCCGCCACGTAACCGAAGACGCCGTGCGCGGCCTTGGTCACGTCGTCGTCATCGCGCTCGCGCGACACGACCCGTTCGAACGGATCCGCCTCGCGCGGCCGCCTGCGATCGTCCTCTGCGTCCATGGCGAGCCGACCCTTTCGCTAGCTCGGGTCAGGCCCCCACTCGAGAGACTTCTCGACCTTGCCGTCCTTCTGGAAGGCCTGATCGTTGAGGTCCTCGGGCCACGCCGTGCCGTCCTTGGAGACGTCGATCCCCTTCTTGGCCGCCGACCGCTTCTCCTCGTCGTCCATGTCCTCGGGCTTCTTCGGCGGGAAGGGTGGCTTCTTCGGAGGAGGGAACGGGGGCTTGCCCGCCGCGGCGCGCTTCTCCTCGTCTTCCGATTCGGGCGGCGTTGCGTCGTCGCCCGCCCCCTGGGCCGCTGCCGCCTTCTTGCGCTTCTCCTCTTCGTCCTCTTCCCCGTCGGGCGGGAACTCCTTCACCAGCTCCGCGAACTGGGCTTTGATCGCGGCGAACTTGGTGAGGAAGCCCTGCTCGAAGGCCGACTCGTCGGACGGAGTGCCCCCCGCCTGCGCCGGCGTCTGGAGCTTGGTCGACTTCTCGTCCATCGCCGTCGTGTCGTTCACGTACACCGGCACGTTGACCGACTCGTCGCTCGAGTAGTTGTCCTTGAACACCTGCACGCTCCCGTGCAGCGCCTTCAAGCGCCGGCTCGACTGCTCGCGGGGCTCGTTCATCGCCTTGGCGATCTGGCCGTGCGCGTACTGCACGAACTCGACCGGGTTCATCTTCTTGGTCACCTGCCCGCCGACGAGCGTGGCCAGCATGGACTCGATCTGGTCCAGCGAATTTTGAATCGTCGCCATGATTAGCTCCCGTCCTTGGGCATCCAGCACGCTCTCGCGTCCGGGGTCCACGTGGATCCATTCAGCTCCGCCTCGAGATACTGCGGCATCATGTCGAGCGCGCGGACCACTCCCCACCCGAGCTGGCCTCGCAGCCGCTCAAAGATGCGCGCACAGATGTCGAACCGACGCTTCACTTCCGCGTGCGTCATGTGCCGCATCGGATGCGTTTCGAACGACCGCGCAATCGCCGCCTCGATCGCGAGGGTCACCCGCGAGAGGTCCCGCTCGTCATCGACCAGCTTGGCGAAGGCCCCGGACATGCCCCGGCAGCCTAACACAACGATCGTTGCTACGGGCCAGGGCTCAAACCTCGGGAACGATCGTGCTCCGGCAGTTGCCGTGGATCGGCGGCGTCGTCACCCCAGCCGCCGATAGACCCTCGTCGTCCATGGCATTGGTGAAGGAGCCAATCTCGTCGCGGCGCCCGACGGCGCTCTCGGTCACGTGAGCGACCAGGCGCCGGTCCTCGCCGGTGCCGAACACCAGCGCCGCCTGGTCCCCATGCTTCCCAAGCGACAAGAAGGGCTGCAGCTTCTTGATCGCCTCGGGGCTCTCAGCTTGCTCGACCTCTTCAAAGCGCCGCATCGCGTGCGCGACCGGAAAGCGCTTCCCGTGCATGAACCGGCACTGCACGCTGGTCGCCTCGTCGAGCACGCTCTCCCAGACGTACGCCCGGATCCCAGACTCCTGGTACGAGGCGAGCTGGGTCATCGTGCGCGCCCGGTTTGCGAACACCATCGCGATCGTGTCCCAGTAACCTCTGCCCCTCTCGACGTGCGGCCCGAGGTCCTCGTGAAGTCGCTCGGCGATGTCGGCCGAGCCGGACCCCTTCTCGAGACCGGACGCCACGATGTCGCGCGCCTGCTGGGCGAAGGAGTCCATGCGTTCGCCGTACCGGTTACGAATGAAGTGACCCTGCGAGATCCGCACGTAGCGGGCGATCCGCTCGTCGGTCGCGTTGAGGTCCGGGCTCACCCCGAGACGAAAGGTCTCTACCGTGTTCTTCTTCGTCAGCGGGACGATGTCCTTGGCAGCCGCTTCCAGCGTCTCGTCAACCCTGGGCAGGACCCGAGCGGCGACCGGCGGGCCGAGGTAGTGCGCGGCCTCGGCGATCACCTTGGCTCGCGCCTCGGGCCCCAAATCGGTCCAGCGAGCGTCCAACTTGGACAGCGCGTGCTTCAGGGCCGCATCTTCGACCGGGACGACGTGGCCCCGAAGCGACGTTGCGAGAGAGCGAACGATATGACCGAAGTCCCTCACCTTGAGAGGGTTCAGCGCCTTGCGGACGTCAATGCCAAAGACCGAACGCAGAATATCGTCCGCGGCCGCCGCCCCCTGCGCATAGAGCTCCCATTCAGCCAAGCAGGACCTCGTCACGGTCGACGCGAAACGCCTTGCCGCACCGCGAGCACGTGACCAGCGAGATGGAGAGCTCCGGCGTCTCGCCGACGTCCATTCCGGTCTCCACGATGCTGGCGTCCTCGGTTCGAATCGCCTGCGCGAAGCCGCAAGCAGGACAGCCGAGGTAATAGCCGATGAGGTAGAGGGCTCCGCGCGGCACGCGCTTGCATTCGCCCCGACCGAGCTTGGCTGCACACTTGGTCGGGCACCGCTCGATGCGCACGCGCCTTACTCCGCGGCGGCGTCTTGCACCTTTGCGAGATGCTCGAGCCAGGCTTCGTGCTCCTCGAGGCGCAAAGCCTTCCGAATCGCGAGAAGACCCTCGGCCGACTTCATCGCGTTCGCGCGGAGGCGCGCGCGCATCCGTGCCTCGATACCCTCGGCCTGCGGCGCCGGCGACGCCTCACCATCGTCGCCTACGTCCCCGGGCTCGCGCTGCGGCGGGATCCCGGCGATGGTGAGCGCCGGCGGCTGCGTCACCCAGTCGGCCTTGAGGTGCCGGAACTCGCGATTGAACACGTCGCCGGCGAGCTCGCGCGCCTCCTCGGGCGTCAGCACCATCGCGTTCATCAGGTTCTTGATGATCTCGCTCATCGCCGCCGGGTCGCGCATCACCGGCGCGAGCGACACGAAGCGCCAGAAGCGGATGCCGAGGAGCGACAGCACCTTGCGGTTGACGATGAAGTCGAACTCCTGGCGCTCGGGCTCGAACACCTGCATCTCGGCGAAGGTGAGAGCAGCGTCGGCGGTCGACCGATTGAAGTCGCGGATATCGCCACGGAGCATGCGCGGCAAGCGAAAGCTCTGGCCGACCTTGTCGATGTTGCGCTCGTCGTAGTTTTGAAAGAGCGCGTCGTTGTGCTGGGCGCCGGTCAGCGGCTTGATGTCGATCTTCATCTTCGACGCGTTCGAATCGCGCGCCGAATCGCCGCCCGCCGCCTCCGCCTCGATGACCAGAACCTTGTGGAAGTTGCGTTTGCCCTTGATGTTCGTCTCGATGTAATTCGTTACCCGATCGACCGAGGTCTGGGACATGCGCCCCCCCGACACCAGGATCGCGAGCGGCGGCACGCTCTTGTTCTCGAAGTAGTTGAAGTTGACCTCCTCGGCCTGGCGCGACCCGATGACGGCGAGCAAGTTGCCAATCCAGCGCGGCACCCCGTAGGGCGAGCGTGGCGAGTGAATCTTGAAGTGGATCACTTCGTTGGCCGGGAGGATGCCGGTCTCCGCCGTTTGCAGATCCTCGACGGATCTGTAAATCATGCCCGAGTTGGACGAGATGACGCGCGGATCTCCAAACTCCTTGAAAAAGACCGCCCGGGCCTCGACCACCTGCACGTAGCGGCGCAGGCGCGTCGTGTACTCGATGTCGTCGAACGAAAGCTCCGAGACACGAACCCGCGCCTTGACCTTGATGGGCTCGAGATCGAGCGGGAGCAGCCGCATCGTGAAGCTCGGCACGTAGACGAACTGCACGATCTGATTCATGCGGTTTCGGAGGATCTCCCAGTAGGCATTGCCCGTCACCTCGAGGTCCTGGCGCGAGCGCCGGCGCAGCGTGACGAAGCTCGTGTCCGGCGAGCAGAACTCGAAAAAGTGCGTGAGGCGGATCTTCTCCATGCGCATCAAGCGCGTGATCTCGAGCTTCTTCGCCTTCACCTCCTCAGGCGTCGGTGGGGCTGCCTCGGGCGACTCCTTGCCCGACTCGTCGAGCGCACGCTGCCGATCGGACAGCATGGCGTCCTCGATACGCTGGTCGACGTTCTTCGCGTCGAGGTCGAAGAGCGGGTCGAACCGGTGACCGAACCCGTCGACGTTGACGGCCATCCCGTCGACGTTCTGGCGCAGGCTGTTCGAGTGCTCGAACAGCAGCGCGAGCATCTCCGGGTCGTAGACGGGGTCGAGCGCCCCGAGATTGGTGAACGCGGTCGCGTAGTCATCGCCGGTGACCTGGTTGGTCCGCGTACTGGCGTCGGGCTCGCCGATGACGCTCGACTTCTGAACGGGTTCGATGAAGCGCGCGCGCACCTCGGGCAGCATCTCGTCGAAGCCCTTTGTCACCCGCACGACCTCGGGTGCGACCTCCTGAGGCATGCGCCGGAGGCTACCACGATCGTTGCTGCGGGCTCCCCCCTCAGGTGCTTCGACTGTCCTGGTACGACAGGATCGCCGTCGGCGGAGTCCCCGGCGGCGACGTCGGAGCGTGCTTGCACACGACGTGAACCGACCCGGGGAACGCACCGACAAACTCGTAAATCGAGTCGGTCGTGATCGTCGCCGACAGGGCGGTACCGCCGTTGCCAAGATCGTGCAGGCAATTGGTGACGTCGACCCAGGTATGTCCGTCGAGCGAAGCCTCGACCGCGTACTGGACCGCCGTCGCCGCCGTGACGTTCACGAACTGGATCGCGAAGCCACCGAACGCTGCCTCGATGTCGACGGGCGGCGTCGCCGGGGTGCCCGAGGTCACGATGGGGAGCGCGAGGGGAACACTGTTCGTCTTCATTTTCCGAGCGCCTTTCGTTTCGCCGCGTCGACCGACCCCGCCGCCACGTACGCGATGAGCGTGCGCGCATCGCTAGCCGACACGTTGATCGAGCGCACGTTGTGGCCGCGCACTGTAAGCCAGCTCATCGCTTCACGCTTGGCCTGGTCGGAGCCATCGGCGTGCACCCCGAACACCTCGATGAAGTCGGCCGCGACTCCGCTCTCCGCGAACGCGGTCTGGGTCCGGGCTTCGTGCAGCTTCACCTTCCACGCCTGCTTGGCCATGGGCTCCTCTTACAACTCGTCAATCTTCAGCGCTTGCTCGGTGCGTAGCTCGACGAGCTTACCGTTCTGCAGGCTGATAGTGATTTTTCCGAAGAAGCCCGACCCCTGCAGACGCCCGATGAAGCGCCCGACCCGGGCGAGATCGGCCGCGCGCCGCTCCTCGAGCTCCTCAGCGTCATTGGCCCGGCGGGCCGGCACCCCGACGAGCTTGCTCATCCGAGCACCATCGCTCGCACCTCGCCCGGGGCACGCTGCTCGCCGCGTTCCTTGCGGCACGCGATGGCGCACGACCAGAACTTGTCGGCGTGGCCCTTCGCGTCGCGCTCCGAGTCGAACGTCACCCGGCCCGCCGGCGTCACGTTCTTTTTGATCGAGTGGATCTGAGCGATGAGGTCGCGCTCGCGGGGGAAGCGCACCGTCTTCTTCTGCAGGCGAATCTTGAAGTCCGTGCACCAGACCTCCTTGTTCGCCATGGTGAAGTCCTCGCGCACGACCACCTCAGGAAACTCCCGCTCGAGGTTCTCGGCAAGATTCATTCCGATCCCGTTGTTGTCGATCGAGAACCGTCCGATGGGCAGGATCGTCAGCATCGCGGTCAGATCGGCCTCCTGCTCGGCGAACGGAGTGCGATCGTAAACTTGCATGTACCGGAGCACGAGCTCCCCGCCCGAGAACTCCTCCCAGATCGTCAGGACCGACAGGTCCTTCTTTCGCCCGACGTCGTAGCCGGCCAGGAGCCGCCCTTTGGACATCGACCGCACCTGGGCGAAGTCATCGGCGAGCTGAAGCTCGGGGTCGCTGCACGGCAGGATCAGGTCGTAGGGGTAAAAGGTCAGCGTCTCGTCCGAATAGACGCACTCGTATTCCTGCTGGAAGTCCTCGAGCAAAAGCGAGTCGTACTGATCCTGGATCGCCTTGGTCCCAAAGCGCTCCACCCGCTCGGGCGTCGAGAGCTTGGGCGCCATTCGGGCAGCCGTAACGATGTCCCGGCTCATAAATGAGCACAGCCACCACGGCACCGCCTGTCGCCAATATGCCTTATACGGTCGGAGCTCCTGGCGCGCGATCTCCCAGAAGACGCCGCGCCGGCCGAGCGGCGAGCTGCACGTCGTCAGCTGCCCGCGCGAGCGAATGATGAGCGCCGTCGAGCCCTTGTAGATGTCCCGGTCGTTGACGCAGTGGGCGAGCTCGTCGAGGTAGATGTCGCCCTTTTTGCCGCGGGGCGCCTTGCTCGGATTCGAGATGATTCGAGCAACGCGCCGGTGGGCACTGTTCGATTGGAACGCGAGCTCCAGCTTCGAATCGACGATCCGCTTCTTCTGGTACTCGAGCGGCAGCTCCTCGTGCATCTGCTGGCAATAGGCAATCTTCTCTTTTGCGTCGGCGAGGTTGTAAGAGACAAAGACTGCCGTGTACTGGTCGCGCAGGTGCGCCCGCGCGAGCGCCTCTCCCGAAAACATCCAGGAGAAGCCCACCTGCCGGCTCTTCTCGACGCATCGGTAGGCCGCGTCGGAATTGAGGAATGCAAGCTGGTAGGGCTCGAACTTGATCGGCTCGTCGCCGAAGTTTCCAAAGGTCGTCAGAAACCCGGTCTCGGTCGATACCCAGTCAGCGAACTCCTGCTCGGAGCGCTTCACCACGATAAGCGTGTTCACCCGCTTCGCGGGATCGGCAACCGGGGTGTCCACGGCCGAAAGGGTAACACTGGCGCGGCAAAAGCGCTGGCAGACCGCCGCCACGTGTGCCAGTACTGACACAGCATGAGCGCCTACGTTGACTCGATCCGCAAAGCCCCCAAGACCCTCACCGAACAGGAGCAGCGCCGCCTTCTCGCGACCAGCGGCAAGTACCGAGGAAGCTTCCGCGACCACATGATCTTCGCCATCGCCCTCGGCACCGCCCTGCGCGAGCACGAGATCGCCGCCCTCACCGTGGGCGACATCTCGGGCAGCGAGGGCGTGCGCCGGCGGTTCCCGTTGCGCGTCTTCAAGCGCAACAGCCGCGACCCCGACACGCAGGAGGCAATCCTGCCCGACCGGCTGCGCCTCAAGCTCGAGAAGCTCCTTCGCTGGAAGGCCTTCGAAGAGGAACCCATGGACGCCGCGGCGCCGCTCCTACTCTCCCGTCATCGCAGAGCCCTGTCGACCCGCCAGCTGCGACGCATCTTCGCCCAGTGGCAGACGCGCGCGGGGTTCGAGCGCCGCCTCACGTTCCACGCGCTCCGGCACACGGCCCTCACCAACCTTTACCGGGCAACGAAGGACATCCGCCTCGTCCAGAAGGTCGCGCGGCACGCCTCGATCCTGTCGACCACCATCTACGCGCATGCAAGCGACGAGGACGTTCTCCGAGCCGTGCGCGAGATGGCCTGCTGAAAGTGGGTCGCCGGCTCCCGCCGGCACAGGCCGCCCAGGAGCATCCGCAGAGCACCTGGATGACGAACAACCGAACTCCGCCGACGACCCGGCCGAGAGGCTACCACGCTACGGAACGCATCCGTCGCCGTCGCATTCGTACTCGACAAGGTACCAATGGATCTCGTTCCACTTGACCGGATGAACGACGATCATCCGCGTGGCGTAGCCCATCTTTGGACGCACCGTTGGAAGCGCCAGCTCCCTCTCGAGCAGCCCCTGCCCGCGCTCATTGAGGGCGAGCACCACGACCGAGTCCCGATTCGCGCGCACGAGGTCCACCGCATCGAGTCGCGAAATCGGACGCACGAACAAACGCGCGCCTCGCAGGTTCATCTCGATCATCGAGAAGTCGAAATGGTCGACCACGATGAGCCGCGGCACGGGCGACGAAGACTTCTCCTCGCCGTCGAGCGTCTCCTCGAGCGCGCGCTCCTGGACCTCGAGCCAGTTCATGACGCAATCAATTTCTGAAGGACAGCGAGCGCCGTCGCCAGCTGACGGTCTTTGACGAGCTGCTCGTGCCCCTCGGCCCACATCCTGGGGTTCTTCGCCGGGCCGTCTCGCTCTGCCTGGTCAATCGTCGATAGAAAGTCGACAAGCGCCATCTCGCCCACCAGCCGCGCGACGAGCTCCATCGCCTCCCGTGCCTGAAGGTACTGCGCGCGCGTCATCCAAGTGCCTCCGTCACGTCCGCCGGCAATCGCTGCAGATCGACCTCTCGGCCCGCCGCGTCGCGGAGCATGAACCTCACCCCGCCGACGCGATGGTGCTCCGCGTAGACCGACCACGTGCGCGGGTCTTCATTCTGCGCGAGCGCGAGCACCTTACCGACCGCCGTCAGGCGCGTACGGATCTCGGAAAGAGGATCCTCGACCGCGACGTCCCCGGCGATGGCGACACACTGGTCATAGACCGATCCGGCAGGAGCGGGCTCGGCAGGCTTGCGTTCCTGAGAGGGCTTCGCCACTTTCCTTACTCCTCGAGAACGATATGGGAGGGCCCGTGCGGTTGGATGTCGAGGCTCTCGAGGCTCAGGCCGAGCCCTTCAGCGACGCTCCGCAACTTGCGCAAATGCGTATCGCATAGCTTCTTGCGCGGGTGGCCGGGGAACACGAACGACCACTCCGCTTCCTCCGTGCAGAGCTCCTGCCCGCACAAGTCGATGACCGGGACAATCACGGTTGCTGCTCCCCAGATGCGGGAGCGCCCCGCCACGCCCGGTCCAGGAACGCTCGCAGGCGCGAGAGCGGCGGAAGCCCCGCCCGGCCGCCCACGAGGCCGAGGAGCTGCGCGCTTCGCACAGCGTGGTTCGGCCCCGCCTCGCACCAAGCCAGGGCCTCCTCGGCCCAACGTCGGCCGAAGTCGGGATCGCCCTGGGTGTGCTCAAGGATCGCCTCGACGAGCTGCCAGACCCAGTCGGGCGCCGGGTCCTCGAAGACGCCGGGCATATCCTCCCGCGGCGTGCTGCGGGGGCGCCGGTAGCGCGCCACGATCTGCTGATAGACGCGCCCCCTCGGGCTCTTGCTCGTCTTGTCGAAGCTCACGCCGGTGCCTCCTCGCGCACGACATCCTCGAAATGCACGGTGATGCCTGCAGGCGTCCGCCGAACATCGGCACGGACCACCCCCTTGGCGATCGCTTCACAAATGCGGCTTGCCGTAATCGGGTCCCGGTGTTCATCGGTCGGCGCGTTCGGCCGCACCAGACCTGCTGATCGGACGAAAAAGTGTGCGACCGCTCCTCCTTCGGGGAGCTCCCCGTAGCTTCGGAGCTTCAGCACGAGTTGCAGGTCGCCGGGTTGTGCCCCGTCCTTCACGTCTTCGACCGTGAACGGCATCGCGTAGTCGCGCCAATCCTCGGGCACCTGCTTGCCGGTCTCCGGACGAAGCAGCAAAGGGTCGCTCCCGATAGCCTCGCAAAAGTCGGCCAGCCACGCCTCGTCGTACGCGAGCACCCCCATCACGAACTCTCGGCCGCCGTCGCAAAAGTATCCGGTCACCTCCCGCCGGCGACCAGGCGGCGACAGCGCGCCCCTCGCGATCTCCTTGAGCTTCTCGCCGCGAACGTTCGCCATGCGCTCGAGCTGCTCGACGTAGTCGCGCACGATGCCCGCGAGCTCGTGCCGACGATCGCTCTCCACGGCACCCGCCTCGAGGAGACCCATCGCCTCCTCCCAGTCGTTGTCCATGTCAGCCCCCCTTTTCGACTTCGCTGAGGACAACTTCGGACCGCGTCACGAGATCGCGAAAGACGCCGTCCTCCTCGAGGACCGGCATCATGCCCACGTAGGCGCCGCCGCCCTCCGGACCGAGCATGGCCTCGAACGACAAAGCGAGCGCGCGACCATTGGGGGACGCGAGGAGCACACGACCGACGACGGTTCGCCCGCCCATGGTGATCTGCACCTCATCGCCCGTCTTCCAGATCTTCATGTTAGGGGCGGAGGGTTGCTGCCACGTTTCGCCGCCGGCGTCGCGGGCAAGGTCGGGAGCTGGCCCGTGTACTCGCGAACAGCGACCTTCGCCTCCTCGAGTGCGAACGTGTAGCCGCTCGCGAAATCGGGATCGTCTCTGAGCGGACCGAGCGCCTTGAGAAGCTCGAGCGCCTGAAGGAGCCGAGTCCGGCTCACCATTCGGCCCAGCAACGATCGTGGGTATGATGAAGCATGGCGACCGAAACGTGCGTGCCCGATCAGCTGACGCCTTCTACGCCTCGAGAACTCTATACCGCCTTGCAGACGGCGTGGCCTCAAGTCGTTCCCGATTCGGAGCCGGCGCGCGGATCGGTGCTCATCCTCGTTGCCCATTGGGGGCTCGAGACGGGGTTCGGTCACTTCTGCCATTGCTTCAATCTTGCGAACAAGAAGCACGTGAAGGGAGACGGCCGAAACTACTGCATGTTTCGATGCAACGAAGTCCTCAACGGGCAAACCGTCTGGTTCGACCCGCCCGACCCCGCCACCTGGTTCGTCGCCTTTGACACCCTGCGCGATGGCGCCGCCGACTACCTCGCCGGTCTGCACAAGCACTTCGGCGCCGCCTGGCTCGACGTCGTCGCCGACGAGCCCGCCCGCTTCTGTCACGACCTCAAGCTCGAGCACTACTATACGGCGGACGAAGCCATCTACACGAGCGGCCTGGTTCGCTGCTTTCACCAGCTCGACGCGTCGATACCGCCCGACCCCTCCGCTGCCGCGCTGGCGCATGACGCCCTGCTCCAGGCCGGGATCGAGATCGACGAGACGGTGCACGACAAGCCGCCGCCCCCCACGGACGCGTAGAGCACTCAAGTCCCTGCTTCCGGTGGCTGGCCCGATCGCCGATAACCGTAAATTGCGCTTGCCCGCATCGTCGCCTCGTCCGTCGCCGTGACGAGGTCCGGGAGCGTGCTGATGTCCTTGCAGTGCTCGGGATGCGCGTAGAGCCATCGCAAGAAGGGCTCGAACATCGGGCACACCCAAACCTTGTGTTTCTCAAGGTCAGCACGTGCGTTGCCCCCGGACCGGAAAAGCGCTCCTTCGCCCGTAGACAGGTCGAGCACCCACAGATGCTCCGGCGTCCAGCCAAGCCTCCAGAGAAGCGAGATGCCGCTGACTACGCCCGGCGGATGCTCGATCTCCGTCGTGCGCGACCACTCCGCCTCGTCGAAGCTGCCGACGAGAAACTTGCCCCAGTTGAACGTGTTCGTGAACTCGACGATCTTGGTCTTCACGGTTGGCCCCCTTGCTTTGACGCCGCATCTCCTTTGCGCGGCGCGGACGGTCGCACGCCCCCCAGCGAGGGTCAACTACGAGCGTTGTCAGGCCGAAAATAACAACGATCGTTGCTACGCGTGTTAGCTTCGAAGACGTGGGCGAGCGGATCCAACTTGGTGCGCGACTGAAGGGACTATCGGTCCTCGGCAGCGAATCGAGCATCGTCGCGACCTACGAGCTCATCAACCCGAAGAACGTGCCCGTCGGCGGCGGCGGCTCGGTGCGAATCGAATTCGCCGCACTCGACGCCATCGACAAGCAACTCGGCGGAACCGGCTGCCCATCCGACGAGCAGCGTATCGACCTCGCCGCCAAGTTCCTGCGCCCACTCATCGTTGGGAACTTCGAGCGAGTCGAGCCTTCCACCGAGCGCGAAGACGTCACCATCCACGCCCACGGCGTGGTCGCAAGCGCCCGCCCGAGCGGACCCCCCGAAGGAGCCTAGTCGATGGCCTCGTTCTACTACGACTCGTTTCTCGACGACGTCTTCCACGGCAACATCACCGTCAGTTCCGACACCTTCTACCTGATGCTGACGACGAGCTCGTACGCGCCGAGCAAGAGCGGGCACGCGAAGCGTTCGGACGTCACCAACGAGGTCTCGGGCACCGGCTACACCGCGGGCGGACAAGCGGCGACCATCACCCTCACCGCCGCAAGCGGCAACAGCGACCTCGAGCTCACCAACATGGCGGACGTGAGTTGGACCACCGCGACCATCACCGCGGCCTTCGCCGTCTTGTACAAGCACCGCGGTGGCGCGGCGTCGGCGGACAACCTGGTCTTCGTCATCGACTTCGGTGGCAACTTCACGTCGACCGCGGGCACGTTCACCGTGCACATGAGTACCCAGTTCGGCGTCCAGAACTAGCCCATGAGCGTCGCTCGCTCGGCCGGCGTTTTCGTTGGGACCGACGAGACCACCGGGGTCACGATCGCGACCACCGCGAACTCGACGAGCTCGGAGATCGATCTCCTGGGCAACGACACGAGCGAAGGATGGATCCAGCTCTATCTCAAGTTCACGTCCACCGTCACGGCAGGGACCATGGACGTCGTGCTCTACCCGTCCCGAGTGACGGGGCAGGCATACGCAGACTCCGCACCCACGGTCGTGAGCATCGCGCCCATCAACGGCACAATCAAATTCTACGCCGGTCAATTCAAGGTCTCCCGGTACATGACCGCCAAAGTGACGAATAACGCCACCGGCGCAAATGCCACCAACGTGACATTGGGATACGAGCTCTTCAAAGAGAGTTAGCCCATGCTCGGGGACAAAGAGCGTCCGGGCTCGATTCTCTGCACGAGCGGAAACCTCGCCTTCTCGGTTGCAGACACGCCATCGCCGACGTCGTTTACCGTTTGCTGCTGGGCATACTGCGCATCCAACACCGGGCAGACTGTCGCAGAGATCACTGACGGCACTAACCAGATCGGGATCATCAACAGCGGGGGAGGTGCGTTTCGACTGTTTATCGACGGTGTCTCCACAAATCTCGCTTCAATCGGTCAAGGTACGTGGCAGTTTCTCGCGCTTGTGGGCGGTGCTAGCGCCGCAGCATATCAGCGCTCCTGGTTATCTGGCACTTGGGTGGCCAGGACGCATGCGGCGTCAGTGCTCACTACCGGGGGAACGCTCTTTTTTGGCGGTTCCTCGGCGGGTGGCACCAGTTCCGGCCTCTCGCTCGCCGGAGTCAAGGTCTACAACTACGCCAAGACCTTCCAGGAGGTCGTCACCGAGAGCCTGCAGCTCGCCCCCACGAACACGCGCGGGCTCATCGCTTATTTGCCCATGCGGCTCGCTGCAGCCGCGATGGTCGACGAGTACCGGGCCGGGCGCAAGCTCGTAGTCAACGGAACGCTCAAGACATCGGGGCGCGCGCCGCCTGTCCCCGAAATAGCCAACCGACCGTCAAGAGCTTGGGTCGGGGTCGTCAACGCCACGGTCAACGCGACCGGCGCGACGGCGAACAAGCGGGCAGGTGCGGCACTGGGAACGGTCGCCACGCAGTCGACCGGGCAGACCGCGACCAAGCAAGCGGGCGCCTCGACGCTCACGGTGAAGACCCAGGCATCCGGGCAGACCGCGACAGCGCAGGTCGGCGCGAAGGTCGTGGCGGTAAAGACCCAGTCGACTGGGGCACACCCGAGCGATCAGACGGGCGTCGCAACGCTTCGAACCGACGCAATCCTTTCGAAGGCGGGAGCCACCGCGACTGCGCAGGTTGGCGCGAAGGTCGTCGCCGTAAAAACCCAGTCAGCAGGCGCACACTCGAGCGTTCAGACGGGCGTCGCGACGATTCAGGCAAACGCGATCGTCACGAAAGCGGGAGTCGCCGCAACGTCGCACACGGGCGCCGGCCTCGAAACGGTGGCGACGCAAGCCACGGGGGCGGCGGCCACCTCACACCAAGGGGCTTCGACCATCCGGGCGGACGCCATCCTGACCGAGACCGGCACACACGCCGCATCGGCGCCTGGATCAAAGTCCATCACGGTCGCCACGGCCTCGAGCGGTGCACATACGAGCGCTAGGACCGGCGCAAGCACCATCGCGGCGAGCTCGCTCGCTGCCGTCGCCGGCGTCGCCGCGACCACGCGCGCCGGCAGCAGCTCCGATACCGATTCGACCCAGACAGCTGGGTCGGAGATCTTTGTACGCCCGGGCGCGGTCACCATCCGCGCGGACGCCGTCCTGAGCGTCGCGGGCACACACGCATCCTCGAGACCAGGGACTTCGATCCCCTCGGTCGCGACCGGCACCGCCGGCGCGATCGCCACCACGACCGTTGGCGTCGCCTCCATCCGCGTCGACACCGTTGCCCCCGGCGTGGGCGCACACATCTCGGCTCGAACCGGCACTGCAGTCGAAGGCGTCCAGACGCTCTCCACCGGCGCGACCCCAGCCGCACGCCCCGGCGCCGCCGCGATCCACGCCAGCGCCGTCATTGCCATCGTCGGCGCCGACGCCGCGGCCGCGCCGGGCACTGTAGCCCCAGCCGCCAGCGCCCTCGTCCAGGCCCACGGCACCCCCGCCACGGCCCACCCAGGAGCCGCAGCGCCGCACGCGGGAGCCACCGTCAACGCGACCGGCGCGCATGACACCACTCGCCCCGGCACGGCGCAGGCTGGCGCCAGCAACGATGCCTTCGTCACGGCAGCTGGAAGCGTGGCCACAAAGCACGCGGGGAGCGCAGCTCCGATCGTTGCCACGGCCATCGCCAGCGTCCACGCAAGGTCCGCCCCCGGCGCGGTTCACGCGCGCGCGAACGCCCAAGCAGATGTTGTCGGGGTTCAGGTCGCGGTGCACGACGGCGCTCCCCATGCCGCGGCAAGCGCAGTCTCGTCTGGCCATGGTGCGCACCCCAGCACCACCGGGGGGACGTCGTCGCTGCGAACCGACACCGTCCTCGCGTTCCTCCGCGGCGCACACCCTGCCGCCTTCCCCGGCGACGCGATCGTTGCTTGGCCGGGCTCGATCGTCCTACACGCAGCAGACGTCGACCTCGCGACGCTTCTCGCCAACGACCAGACGCTCGTCACGGCCCAGGCGAGCGACCGGGCGCTGCTGAGGGCCCAGGCAGACGACGCGCCGCTCTTCTCGCCCAAGGCCGCCGACGCTCCAGCGCCTCGGCTCGTCGCCGGCGACGAGCCGTCGCCTTAGACAACGATCGTTGTTACCATCGGCGGCAAGATGGCGGGTCCGTACTACCCCGGACAGAGCGTGCGCTTCTCGATCACGCTCGACGTGCTCGGCATATTCACCAACCCGCCCACTCTCTCCTTTACCCTGCGCTCGCCCGACGGCACCCTGATCGTCGACTCGTCCCCCACGCTGGATTCGACCGGACACTACCACTCCGACCAGATCATCCCGATCGCCGGCAAGCCGGGCAAATGGGTCTACCGCTGGCGCTCGACCGGTTCGCAAGCTGCGCAGAACGCGATCGCCCAGAAGGTCATCGAGGTCGCGCACCTCGACTTCTGACCGGGCCTTCCCTCAGGCAACGAGGGTTGCTATGACAACTCTGTCGATGAGCCGGTTGACCCTACGAGAGCTCGACGGCGAGCGCGCCACGTTCCGCGAGATCCTCGCGAAGCACGAACCCAAAACGATCCTCGTCAGCGACCAGGATGGCCGGTGCGTGGAGGTCGATCTCTTCCCCGACGGCATCGCCTGGCTGCTCAAGGTCACAAGCGCCGGACGCGTGCTCTTTGACTGCGGGGGCCGCGGCGTCGGCGATCTAAACGACGAGGCCATCGCCCAGATCATCGTCTCGTCATTCCGTGCTCTCGACACGCCGGAGCCGAAAGCCAACTGATGAGCGAGCACCTCCTGCCCCCGAGAAAGCGCGACTGGAAGCGCGGCATCCCTCAGGTGGGCGTGTTCATCCGCACCAAGGACGGTGGGACCATCGAAATGGTCAACGACAAGGCCTCGCCCGACGAAGCCGCGTTCGCGTTCCTGCTGGTCCGCGGCCTGAGACACGTGCCCGAGGAGGTGGTGAAGGTCGTGCGCGAGGAGTGGAAGCGGGTGAATCTCGCCGCGCCGAAGCGAGCAAAGCGAATCGACAAGAAGAGCAACGGCCGATGAGCCGGTGGATCGGCACCTACCGCCTGGAAGGCAACACAACACGCCCGTACCCTGCGAAGACATGAGGGAGTGGTCGCAGTGGTTCGAAACGGCCGATCGCGGGGTTGCCGAAGATATCCTTCCAGGCGGCATCCGCGTCTCGACCATCTTTCTTGGCCTCGACCACAATCATGCAGGCTGGATCCACGGCAAGCCCGACACGCGACCGCTCATCTTCGAGACGATGATCTTCGGAGGTCTCCACGATAAGTACCAGCGCCGCTGCTCCACCTGGACCGAGGCCGAATTCGAACACAAGCTCGCGCTGACGATTGCCCAAAAAACGGCAAGGCTCACGTCGTGAACAACGACTGCTGCAGCCACTGCCAGAAAAGCGTCAACGACGACGGCTCGCCGGTGACCTGGCGATGCGCAAGCTGCAAGCAGCTCGTCTGCCGCGACTGCACACTCACGGTGCCAGGAAGCTCTCCGCCCGAGTACTACTGGACCACCCTCTGCTCGAAGGCGTGCTGGGAAACCGCCGGGAGACCGGACGAATGAACGAGCCGCCCTTCCTCTGCCCGCGCTGCGCGTTCACCTCGCATCACCCGAAAGACGCGAGCGAGCGCTACTGCGCGCACTGCCACGCGTTCGTCGACGACCCGACGTTCAGAGAACCAGCAAAGAGGACCATCCTCGTTGTCGTCGCCCACCCTGGCCAGGGTGCCAGGACCCTGCGCATCGCCGGCGACCTCGAATCGATACAAACGATCGTCGGCGGCAACATCGAGATGCTCGCGTTCGAAATGCTCAGCACCGAGACCGCGACGGTGGGTCTCCATCTCTACGTCAACGAAGACGGCAAGGCGCTCTCGCTCGCACCGAACCTACGATTTCCTCCGGTCGTCGCCGCGCACTACTTCGACCCGCGCCCGCTCCGCACTCTCACCCCGGACGACGCTGCCGCTCTCATCGCCAACATGGACACCATCCTCGGGCCGATGGTGGTCTCGGGCCTCAAAGGCAATGGCGACGAAGTTGGCCTCACCGAGGAACAGGCCGTCGCCGCCGCGCAAGCGCTCAATCGCCTTCGCGGAATCGTCCGGTGAGCTGCACGCGCGACAGGCTCGACCAGGAGCACGAGCGCCTGCTCAACCGCCTTCGCTACCCCGGGGGCCGCAAGGCCCGCGCGGCCGCACGGCGCCTGCGCGCGCTCTCGTGGTTTATCCCGAGCCGCTACCTCGACGACGACTACTGATCGCCCGTGCCCACGTCGAAGCCCTCGATTCGGTAGGAGCCGCGCGACGCGAAACCGTCCGAGTCTCGAACGGGCCGAGCTTCGAGCTTCTCCTCGAGGAGCAGACGCGCCATGGCCTTCGCCGCCGCCGCACGGGTCACGCTGAACACCCAACCGCGGAACTCGTAACCGCGATGTGGGCGCGCGGCGACGGAGAGAGCGGTCTCTCCCATGTAAAGCGCAAAGCGAAGCACCTCGTTGAGGTTGGCGCCGCTCACGACGAGCTCGCCCTCCTTGTCGGGATGCGCCGCGATGCCCACCGAACCGAACGAGCACGTCAGGAACAACATCCCGTCCTCAATACCGGAAAGGGCAACGCCCCGGAAGCGGAGGGGGACCGCTGCCGGGGCGTCACGTAGGAAGGAGTTGCTCGCGGGAACGAGATGGCTCCGGAGCGCCAAGCTACTCCATCGCGCCGGCGAAGCAACTATCGTTGTCACGGCAGGGGAAGACGCACCTGCACCGTCACGCCCACCGCCCGCTCCTCGGGCGTGACGAGAAGGGCCGGCCGCGCCCCGACGTTCAGCCGTGGCGAGCTGTAAAGCCGTCCGCCCGCCCAGGGTAGCGTCGGCGCCGGCCGCGCTTGCAGCGCCAGCCACAAAGCGAAGCCCCAAGCGCTCACAGCGCCCGGGGCCTCAGCCCGCCATGACCACCCGTGGCGCGAAGAACCCTGACCGGCGCGGCCGCGGTCGGCAAGTGAGTTTTTCCGCTCGGGCGCGAGACGAAAAAGCGAAGCCCCGGAGAGCGAGAGAAAAACACCACACCCCGCTCCCCGGGGCTCGCCCAGCCCTCAACAGTACGGACGCCCCCCCTACTACGGCCGTCGCGCGGGTGAGACGCAAGGGGCCGTTTGTAGGTTCCGACCCCGACGTGGGCGGATGACTCGAAGGAGCCACGCGGCAACGACGAGACCGACGCCAACAGGGCTCGGACCGCCGGAGCGCGTCGCGGTACGGCACGAGCATCCGTACTGGGGCACTGGATCCATGGGCTCCGAGGGTCCAGCTGGCTGCGCGCCGGCCGGACCCCCGTCGTCGCCTTGTGCGGGAGCGACAGCAGCGTTCGGACCGCTGGGATCGCCCCCTTGCTTCAGGACGGTCACGAGATACGCATCGGGGCCGGCCTCCAAAGCCTGGAGCGCCGCGCGAAGGGAGCCGTCATTCTCGACGGCGCTACTTGCCGACAGCCCATAGGTGCTGACGAGCAGCGTGCCGAAGCGCGCAAGCGGGCCGCCCCCCGCCGGGCTCTGGTGGCAGATCGCGCAGGAAGGTGCGACCGGCAATCCGAGCGTCTGCTCTACGACGGCCGGATAGCCTGGGTGCGCGCGGCCGCTCGCCGCCCAAAAGAAAACGAAGGACGCCGCTGCGGCGAGGATACCCTGCCGAATCACTGCAGCACGTGATTCGCGCATATCGCGCTGACGATGGCGTTGCCTCCCGTCGCGACCCACCAGACCCCGTTGATGGGAGCGACGGAGCCCCAGTCGTTATTGCTCTGGTAGGCTCCGGCGAGCTCGGTGACCATGCATTCCGCCGTGCTGGCGTTGACGCCCGTATTGACCCAAGCGCCGTTCACGCTGACGAAGTCTTGCGGGCCGCCCGGCGCGGGAAGTTTGGTGATAGTGTTGCCGGCGAAGGACATGCACCCCGCCTCCCCTTCCATTTGATTCGGGTCACCCGCGACGCCGAGAGACCAGTTCCCGAAGTCGTAAAATGTGCTCACATCCGTCAATTCCCCGACGAATTTGCCGCTAGCCCCCCGGACGTTGCAGAAGCTCGTGTCCGGGAGCAGCGTGACATCGCATCCAGACGGTCCGCTACACGTCGTGTTGAACGGCGGTTGCCCGGTATAACTGAATGCGCCATGACCAGCGCACACACCGAAGGCATTTAGGGTTATGCAAAACGCGCCGGCTCGCCCCCCGGTGCCAGGGACGAAGTTGGCACCAAGGACGTAGTTGTTGTTTGAATCGATCGTGATATGGACGCCGGTGTTGAAGTCCGTCTGTCCGCCGATGCCGTTCAACCAGCAATAATGTGAATTGGCGGCGGCCATGACCACGGGCGCCTGGCCGTCAGACCAGCTGTAGCTGGTCCGGATGGCCTGACAAAGAGCGCTTCCCACGTTCGCGGTCTTCTCGACTGGGATACCAGAAGGCGCTTGGCCTGAGCATCCAAGAACCAGCGTCATTGCCATTGTCAAAGCGATAATGATCTTCATGAGCGAACCCCCTTTCGGTTGGGTCGCCACACTGCCGTCATAGGCAATCTCCGAGCAAGTAGCAAAGAGGCCAGCTACCGCAAAGTTCACCAAACCGTCACAGCAACCAGGCACCGTCGAACCACGGCTTTCTCCGGTGGATTTACGACGGCGCCAGGTCCGCGCTCACGTCCGGGCACGCTCGGTAAAGCCGCTCGCATGGAGCGCAGAGCTGAAGGTGCATCCCGGCAAGGCCCGAGGCCACGCCGACGACCGCGCACTCGTACGGCCGAAGCCCCCGCTGCGTGCCGAGCCCGCCGGGGCCGCACCAGGCGCACCCCCGGTTGACGCGATTCTTGGAGTCGCGCCGCAGCAGCATCTCGATCATCTTTCGGACGACCCGCGCGCACGGCTCGCACCAGGGCAAGGGCGGAAGATCGTCGCCCTGCACGTGGATCGCCGCCGGCAGAAGCGTCCGCGCCAGCTGAGCGCCGAAGCTCGCCCCGTGAAGGAAGATCGTCTGCAAGGGCGACGTCTCGCTCTGGTAGGTGCAGGTCAAACACGACTCGACGCCCGAAGGCTTGAACCGACCCCGGGCCATCCCCTGCTCGAGAAAGGTGAGTGCTTGGGCGGCGCGATTGCGATCGACCGAACTCATGGTCAGTCTCGCAGCACCTGAGTGAATCGGACACGCCCCCTCTCGGTGCATAGATCCAGAATGACAATGATGTTGCCAGGAATCGACGATAGGAACTCTGGGCCATCCTCGATCCGCTTGATCTTGGCAATCGGTATGGCTGCCCCCGCCATCTCCGCGATGAGGTCGCTCGCTGAAGTGAAGCAAGGCAAATAGAGCTGTGCCGACCCGGGCCACTGGACGACCGCGGGCTGGTCGTCCGCGGCCCACGGAATGAGTGCCCCGGTCAGCCTGACCGGACGAATCTTGCCAACGGGCCGCGGCAAATCGCTCGCGCTCACGTGACGACCCCCTGGCAAAAGAGGCAGTCCGCCACGAGCTCCTGGTGGGCCTCGTGCTCCTGCCGCATCGGCACCAGAACCGCCCGGAGGCCTTCGAGCGTAGTCACCGCGTCGAGCCGCCTGTCCGATCGCACCTCGTAGGTAATCTGCGGTCGCAGCTTCAGCTCCGCCCCGAGCGACTTGTCGTCAGCCCGATCGCGGGCGCCGATCAGCGCGATGAACGCGTAGATGCGCGTGCCGCGTTCGGTCGTACCCTCCCACATGCGGGTCGGAACGCCTTTGACCTCGACGATCTCGTCGGTGTTCACGAGCTCGATCTTCATGCCGGCTCCAGGTGCGAGCCGAGCCGTTCGCATGCAAGACAGAGCTGGGGCCCCTCGCATTTGCCCTCGCGCATCGGGCGACCGCCCCACATGACGACACCTGCCATAACATCAAGAGCAGCCCTTACGGAGACGAGAACGGCAGGAGACTCTTCGTCCTTGAAGCCCGGCAGAAACTGGACGCCCACCGTCGCGACAATCGCCGGCCTCCAGACGTGACCGCATCCCTGGCAGGCGTGCGTATAATGCGGCTTGGTCGCGAACTCACCCCGGTCGACGTGCCGCATCCCGCACTCGGGGCAATAGAGCAGCATCGGGATCGGATCGGTCACGTCGCACCTCGATCGAACCAGACGTAAGGCATGCCGCCCGGTAAGGACGTCCAGTACGTGCGCGGCAAGCAGTAGCCGCCGAGGCCCAAGCCCATCGCGAGCACGAGCAGCGCCTCCATCGTGGGGTGCTCCGCCCACTGCCCGCCATGGCGGTCGACGCAGAGCTCAAGAAACGAATAGCCGCCGCCTTTGCCCTTCAAGAACTCCTCGCGCACCACGTCTCGGATGATCGCCTCGACCTTGGGTCGCGCCTCCTCGAGCCGGCCGGGGTGAAAGTAGAAGCCCGTCATGATCCCCTCGACGGCAATGGCGTTCGCCGGCGGGCGGCCGTCGACGAGCTCGCCCGGCTCGAAGAGCACGCGGCAGATGAGGTCGTGAACCAGGTACGCCGGCAGCTCGGCGAGGTTGTCGGGCACCGTCATCTCCGCTCCTCTTGCGCCGAAGCCATCGCGCCAAACGACGCAAAGACGGGCGCCTCCATGTCGATCGTGCGCCGGTCGTAGATGCCGAGGCGCTCGGCGATCCGCATCATCTGGCTCGGGCGACCGCTCTTCTCAAGCAGAATGAGTGCCCCCGCACAGTGGACCTCGTCGCCGGTACGCTTCCAGTCGCCCTCCTCGTCGTGCTCGGCGGTCTTGTGGCAAGGGAACTCGCCGCGGACGAGGGCCGCGGCGATCGCGCGAACACGTCCAGGCCGAAGGTAAAAGCGGTTGTCAGTCCGGAACGGGCACTGAGGGCAAGGCGACTTCATCGTGTACTTCATCGGAAGCCCTCGATGAGGCTGCGCATCTCGTCTTGCGTCGGCGTGCCTCTGCAGAACATCATGATTCCGATCGGGATCCCGCAATGGCCCTCGAGCTCCGGATGCTTTCCGAGGTCGCAGCAGAGCGGGTTGAACGCGTCGAGCACCTCCCCCTTCGCGACGAACTCGAGCGCTCGGGTCTTCGCCCAGGCCAAGTGTTCGGCGCGCGTCATCAGTGGACCTCCCTCGAGTCGCGCGAGATGAGCTTGTAGGGACCGAACGCTTCGGTCGGCACGACGTCAGCTTTGACGCCGACGAGGTCCAGTACGGCCCACACCATCGTCACGGTGGGCTCGCCCCCCGGTCCTCCGCATTGGACACCGATGGCGCAGAACACGTCGACCAGCTCGCGCGCCGCCGCGTCGCGCGCGAGGACATGCCTGACCTGATCGATGCAGACGGCCATGTGCACGTGCGCCGGCGGAAGCGCAAAGTGCGGGGGATCGTCCGGGTGCTCTTTCAGCCAGCGGCGCAGGGCCACGACCATCAGCTGGACGGTGCGCACGTACTCCGGGGGAGGATCCTCGTGCGCGGCCGCGGCCCTTCGTTCCCTGCGGTTCATGGCGCGCCTCCATTCGCAGCTATGCTTCGAGAATGGATCTGACCTACCGGTCGATGGTCTACGTCGAGGACCTCAAGCCGAACGAATGCACGATCCACCGCGCCATCACTGCGGGGGGGACGCGCTACTGGCTGCTCTGGTTTTACGTTGCGCGCGAGACGGACGGGTTCCTTGAAGACTTCGCCGTTCCGGTCAATCCGAACGGCAGCTACACCGAGGCGGTACCTTACGGAAAGACGTGGGGGCTCACGAAGACCACCGAGGGCGTCTGGCAGATCTCGCCTTCGATCAACGTGGCCAACATGAGCAACGACGCAGGCGCGAGACAGATGCTCGTCGGACAACAGCCTACGGGCCGCTCGCTTTGGCACCAGACGCCTCGTCTCGTTGGGGTGCCGATCTCTCAGCCGTGGATGCTCTAGCCTCCGCATCGGTCACTCCCCCCGCAAACGCGCCGCGGCCCTGGTCCCTCGACTGAGGAGCGCCGAGGACTCCGATTCGAACTCGCGCAAGTAGCGGCGCCGAAGGAGCGCCGACCAGAAGAGCGCACCCAGGCACACGCCGATCACCGCGGCGCGCCCCCAACGCTCGATGCCGCCGAGGCACATGCCCACGACGGCGCCACTGGCGAACGCCAGCCAGCCAGCCGAGGCCCAACGCGTTCGCTCCCAGGTCTTCATCAGGGCGCCTCGCGCTTGAACGGCGACACGAGGAGCACCGCGTCCATCATCATCCAGCGGGCTGCCGCTTCGTCGCCGTGCCACCAGAGATCGAGCGCCTGCACGAAGAGCACGGTCGGAGCGCGCTCGACGTCTTCACGGTCCCAGGGCTTGTCGCTCGTCCAGGCGCGGTAGGTCCGGTGATTCACATGCTCGCCTTCTTCCCGCAAGAGCGAGCAGCCGGGGAAGTGCCCCTCGTGAAAAAACTCGTCGCACTCGCGGCAATAGTTCTGCCGAATCGGCGCGACGCACTCGCTGCAATCCAGTCGCTGCGCCCGCATGCGAGAGAGGTCCACCTTGTCGAGGAGCGGCATCAGCTCGCTCCTTCCTCGGTCTCGCGCGTCAGCGGCAGCTGCTCGCACACCTCGCAGCATGGTAGCCAGGCGCACGCGGACGCGTCGTAGCGCGCGCACTTCGCCTGATTGTCGCATTCGGTCTCTCCATCCTGACCGCCCCAGCCGCACGTCTTGTCCGGCGTGAGTTCCCCCCACGCTTCGGGCCACGGGACGACGGCGCCGTCCAGGCCATCCTCGGGTGTCGTCTCCATGTGCTGCCCTCCGGATCGCGCCATCCCGTCCGCAATGATTTGCCAGAACTCGCGCGCCCGCCCGGCCAGCCACACGACCGTCGCTCGATCGCCCTCGCGCTGCGCCACCGCGCGAACGAGGATTAGGACCGACGGCGCAAACGCGTTGTCGGTCAGCCCCGCCATCTTCAGCGCTCCGCGCGCCGCGAGCTCGGCGCGCGCGCGATCGCGCTTGGTCCGCCCGTTGTCGTTCTCGGCGCCGCCCGCTCGAGCCCGCGTTTTCATGACGCACACCAAAGCTGGGAAAGCAGCGCAGCCAACGCCGCGGCCACCACGTAGCGGCCGAACCAGCACCCCGCACAATTGCACCGCCCGGGTCGCCAATCGTCGTGGTTCATCGGGCGCGCGCCTCCCGGTAGGCACCGATCTTCTCGCGAATGCGACGGACGCACGTATCGACGCTGTCGATGGTGCAGCGCCCACACTCGTGCAGCGCGAGCTCGTCGAAGACGTCGTCAGCGGTCGCGCACGCCTTCTCGAGCGTGGTGATGTGATCGAGCGCGGCCTGAACCGCGCGCGCCTGAGCGCCGAGCTGCAAGAGCATCAGCGGATAGGTCGTCTCCGCCCGGTCGAGCATCCGATCGATCATGACCCGAGCCTCGGCCCAGGTCATCGGGCCCCTGCCCCTCGCGCTCACGCTTTGCCTCCCGCGCCCTCGCGCACCAAGAACTCGTCCTCGCCGCCCTTCTGCCAGCGGAAGCTCGGAAACTTTTTCTCGAGCAGCTTGAAAAAATCGTCGCACCGGGGCGCCTCGTGGCGGAACGCGCCGAGCTCCCGATTGCCGAGCACCAGGCGCCCGCAGAAAGGACACCGCGACACGACCTCCCAGCCCTCCATGCTCGAGACCTTCATCGGCCGCTCCGCGAGCCAATCGCATCAACCGCCGCCTGCCATCGCGCGCGCGTGTCGGGCTTCGGCCGCGCAATCTCCTCAAACAGCTCGCGCATCGCCGCTCGCTGCTTCACCTGCTCGGCAGGGTCCTCGTCGAGCGCCCACGGAGGTATCTCGGGAACGCGGAAGTAGACAGTCGCGTACGTGCAGTCGTACTCGTCGTCGGCGTCGCGGAGGTAGAGAGGGTGCGCGGGGAGCACGTGGGTGATGATGCAGCCGGTGCAATCGCAGCCCGGGCCCGCCGGCTTCTCACCGTGATGCTGACGGTTGCCCCCGCCGTTACGCGTGAACACAGCGAGGACGACCTCGCCGCCATCGCTCCGCTCGACCCATGCGTCGCGGAACCTGCCGACATTGACCGGATCGAGCAGCGCCATCACGAAGGGCGCCTGCGGAGATTGCCCGCAGATGAGATTGTAAAGGCTCACGAGCCCTTCTCCCGCTTGACCACGAAGGGGCGGCCTCGCTCGACGTTCTTCGGCGCATCAGGCACCTCGAGCCCCGTCTTTCGCAGGTCCTCCACGATGTCCTGGAGCGTCGAGCCGTAGAGGATGATGACCTCGAAGTTCAGGCCCTCGAGCAACCCGTCGACATGGATCGGCTGGCCTTCGGTAAGGCGCTTTACGTTGACGTCATCGATGCCGAGCACCAGCACGCGCCGGCCATTCGACCTGGTGACCACGGCGCGGATCACGACATGCCTCCACCGACAAACTCTCGGAGCATCCGCAGGATGAGGGCCTCATCGCCCAGCGCGCGCCACGCGAGCCTGTCTGCGTTGCGCGGTTCGAAATCAAAGACGAAGAGAATGAGCGCGCGCGCGTCGAAGACAATCCCGCGCGCCGTCTTCGCGCACCACTCCTCGAGCACGAGACGACTGGCGTGTTCCGAAGCCGACTCCCCATCCCTGAGTTCGTCGCTCGAGCGCCGGCTCGGCCCGAGCGTGTGCTCGAGCCACCCCGAGATGAGCGTCCGCACGTCGCCCCGGTCGCCAGTAGCCAGATACAGCCCATCGACGAAGAGCGCGAAGCCGACGCCCGGCGGGCAGTGCGCCTTGATGGAGCGGCCCAGCAGGCGCAGCGCGTCCGTCTGTTCGGCGCTCAGCATGGCGCCTCCTCGACCGGCTCGATTGAATCGCACGACGTCGAGCGGGCGGTATCGAACGCGCCGGCCCATCGAACCAGCGCCACACCCCCGTAAGGCAGCATGCGCTCGACCGTACCGATCGTTCCCTCCGCGACCTCGCGCATGTCGCTGATGTACGTGATGTTGAGGCAGGCGCAAACACGAGCGCCGGGCCTGTACACCATGACCAGCCGCGCAAGCTCCCGGCATCGCTCGCAGGTCGCCTTTCGCAGCTCTGGGACATGCACCCAGTTGTGACCCTCGGGCCAGTTTGAACACGGAAACGGCATCGTGCCGCAGACCGCGTGGCCTTCGAAGAGCACGTGGGTAATCATCCTCGGTCCCAGCGGGCGCGCAGGGTTTCAAGGCGCGCCTCCGCGCGAGCTTCAAGCTCGGCCCGAACGAGCCGGACCATGCGATCGATCGCGATCGATTCGCCGGTCGCATTGTGCACGAGCGACCCAGCCGTTGCGGTCAGGATGACGCCGGCGACGTCGCTGTCGAGCCCGCTCAAGCCGTGCCAGAACTCGGCGAAGACCAGGCCGATGACCCGGCGGATCTCCTCGTCGGTCAGCTGATGCCCGGCGTGATGCGCGACCTCGTGGAAGAGGCGCTTGGCCGTCACCACGAGCGACTCTCGAGGCGGCGCTACCGTGGGCGGCGGGAAGGACATCGGAACCGGCGGCTCCGACGCGAGCCACGCGCTCGCCAGCTTGTCGACGAGCCCCTCGGGCATCACAAAACCCGAGCGACGCTGCTCGGCGACGAGCTCCTTCAGTCGTTCGAGCTGACGCTGGTCCACAGCTAATCCCCCACCGCCATCGCCTCGAGCCCCTCTGGCATCGTGCGCCGATACTGGCATAGGGGGACGGGCGCTCGCAAGTGACAACGTACGTTGTCCGGAAAGAAGCGTTGATTTCAGGGCTTGGGCTCGGTCCCAGCAACGATCAGTGGCGGCCGAGCGCTCTCCGCGCAGCGCGCACCGCGTCGTGCAGGAGATCGACGCAGCTATCGCAAACGGTGGCCCGGCTGCGAACCTGGGACTGAAGGTGCAGGGCATCCGGGACACCGGCTTTGCCACAAAACTCGCAATGAATGTCCTTGTCCTGGGGCTTGGCCTGGAAAGGCAAATCGACAACCAGCGGCGGCGCGTCGAGCTCGCGCAGGCTCTCTTCGGGCGTGAGGACGCGGCCGCGGATGACCTCGACAGCGGCCGTGCACTCCGAGAAGGCCATGCGATGCCGGACGCGCGCCCGGCGCAGCCAGTCCGAGATGACACCCGTGTCGGTGTCGACGCTGGTCTCGAAGATGCCCGTCACGTGGCCGCCGGTACAGCGGAGGAAGACGACATGCTTCATGGGCGGCTCAGCATGACTCCATCGGGCGGCCGGAACGATTTGCACTTCGTCGGGCAGCGGACCCGGACACACGTGGCGCCGCACCGGTGCGCGCAGAGCTGCCCGTCCGGATCGCCATGGTGCTGCCAATCGCCGGACTCCCATCGGTGGCCGTTTCGCGCACTCGTAGATGTGGCTTCGCCCGTCGAGGAAGGACATCAGTCCGGGGCCGCCCGCACGGCATTGGTCCCGTGGAAGTCGTCGTCGTCGTCGTCGGTCGCCACCCCGAGCCGCTCGGCCGCGGCGAGGATGATGCGGCGCACCATCTCGGACTGGGTGACGCGTGCCGCTTTGGCCAGGCGCCGGAGCGCGGCGCGCTCGTGCTGATTCAGGCGCAGCTGAAGCTTCTCGGTCCGTCCGTCGGCGCGGCTCATTCCTTTTTCTTCCTCCGCTCCTTCAGCCCCTCGTACGCCCACTCGACGGCCTTGGTCGCCACCGCGCTCAGCGCTGCGATCAGGACCGCCTCGATGACGCGCAGGTGATCGATGCGGGGAGGCGCGGGCGGCGCCGGCGTCGGGTCCTCGAGGATCACGCCGTGCCTCCACGCGTGGTGCCCGGCGCGGGCGGCAAGTGCTCCTCGATGATCTGGTGGCACCGGCGCGAGCATGCCACCCAGACGACGCCCGTCCAATCGCAGCCGGGCTCGAGGCACGAGTACTCGCCCCTCGCCGCCTGCCGCGGCTCGCCGTCCTTCACGAGGCGGCCGCACACCGAGCACGCCCACGCGCCGTCTTTGGGCTCGAGCCGGGTCGGGTGAGGGTGGTCGTCCATCGGGAAAGCGAAAGCCCGTTGGAATCACGAGGTGGGCCAGACCCCGGGCAGTCTGCGCTCGCGGCCGGAGCCGCCATCGCGCACTTGCCGCCCGGGGATCGTTACTCGACCGACCCCTCGCAATCAAACCGGGGGGGTTACCGGGGCCGCGTGCAGCAGCAGTGGATGACGTGGCATCGGGCCGGCTTGCTCAGGAGCCGAATGGGCGCGCCGATCGACCGGCAGTAAGCGTCCATCGTGGCCTGCGACGCATCGTGCGCGTCGAGCCGATGTCCGCACTCCGGGCATCGGCCAGGGAGGACAGCGCGCTCGCGGTACGCGTTCAACTCGGTTCCTTTCGCCGGTGCCGCGGCGCGGTCCGCTCGCAGAGCTCGCGAGTCACTTGCGCCCGGCGCAGGGTCTCGGGGTCGACGTAGACGCCCGAGTCGCCGGCGCCCGTCATCAGCCACTCGTACGAGCACCCGGTCGCCTGCGCGATGCGCCGGCCATAGTCCTCGCTCAGCGCCGTCGTCGGGTCGCGCCGGCTTTGGTCCTCGGCTCGGTTGATCGCGAAATGGTCGACGCCGCAGCGCTGGGCGAATTCGCGGCTCGCAAGCTTGAGGGCCAGCCGCAGCCGACCGAGTCGCTCCCAAAGCGGCAGGGCCGTCAACTCGCCCTCGTGCCGAGCTCGCGCATGACCTCTTCGTGCGGCACGGTCGGGCCCTGCGGCTTGCGACCGGGCCGAGCGAGTAGCCCCCGCTCCTCGTCGGTCAGCGGCTCGCCGCGCGCCTTCTTGCGCAGGGCCGTGACCCAGGGCGAGTCGACCCTGCCGCCTTCGCGCCATTTGCGCACGGCCTCGCGCTGCTCGTCGGTGAGCGGCTCCAGGCTCTCGGCTCCCTGCTCCTTGCTCATGGCTCCCTGCTCCCTTGACTCAGAGGTACTTCGGGACCGCCCGCCGCAGGGCGTCGGTGAAGTCGTCCCATTCGTCCGAGTCGAAATGGACGTCAAAGTCCTTCTTGTCCTTCAGATACGCAGCGACCAGGTCAGCGACGTCATCCCGCCCGACCTCGTCGTCCCTCAGCACCGCGATGATTTCGTTGGCGCCGGGCTCCGTCGACATGAACGCCTGCCGGACCTCTTCCACTACCGCGCTGACCTTCTTGGCAAACCCACCCATTGCTCCACCTCGATTATTTTTCCGCAGGCCACAGGCCCTGGAAATTGGTGCCGGAATATTTCCTAGCCCACGCGCCAGGAATTTTTCCGTCGGAAATCTTTCGTGAGAGTAGCAGCGGGCGCACATGTCGTGAAATCGTGCCTCGACCCCGCCCCCTCCCTACGAGAGACCCGCTCGGGCGCGCCTCGTTGCGAGGCCGCTCGCCGCGGAAAGCGGACGCTGGGCGAGGGATTCCAGGGCCCAAAAGCGCGAGCGCGCACACGCGAAAGGGCGCGCCAGCGGCCGCTCCCATGCAGAAGCGGACGCCGTTCCCTACACACGAAGCGCGAGCGCCCACGCGCCTGCGTGCGGGGCCGATCGCTACTCGGCTACCTGGGCCTCAGCTGCGTCCTCGTCGGCGATTGCCTCGCCCACGGCATCGAGCACAGCGCCTCCCCCGATGACGCCCGCGACGTCATCGTCGACGCGCGTCGCCACGTGGGCGCGTAGCTCACGATGGCGCTTCTGCATGGCCTCGAGCGACACGCTCACATGCACGTGCTTCGAAGATTCGGCCTGCCCGCGCACGTACGCGAGCAGGCGGATCGCCTTGTCGAGGTCGGCGATGCTGTCGTAGCGGATGGTCCGCCGCTCGACCGCCTCGGCGAAGAGCTCCACGTAAGCTAGCAGAATGGCCTCGGGGTCGCGCCTGGGAGCCCTTCGCGCGACAGGCTGGCCGTTGCTGTCCACGACATCCGGACGATCGGCCGAAATGACACCATTGGCGTACTGGAACAACCGACGCTTTTCTCGCCAGTTGTACCGCATGACGCGCTGATGAATGTTCTCCTTGGTCGTTCCGACGCGTTTCGCGATGACCCGAGCGCTCGAATAAACCCGTTCGACGTGTTCCGCCTCACCGACGAGCTCCCCCTCGACGAAGAGCTTCTCCGCCAACAACCAGTCGATGTTCGGGTTGAACCGTCCGCCGGGCCGCCCGCCGGGATGCGACGGCCTCCGTGCCGCGTGCCACCGCTGCATCAGGTGCTCTGCTTCGGTCATCGTCCACGAATCCTACCCGACCATCGGAAGTCGGCACCGCTTCATCTTCGCGCGCGCCCGGGCCTCGAGCTGTCGAATGCGCTCGCGGGTCAGGTTCATCATCGCGCCGACCTCCTCCAACGTCGCGCCACCATGCTCGGCGACGTCGAGCGCACACGTCTCGCGCATCTCGGAGACGTCGAGGTCTGGAAAGTTCAGCTTGATGGCTCTCGAGGTGCGCGAAACATCGAGATAGAGATGGTGCCTGCACGCGACGAACGGGCACGGCCGAACACCATTCTCGCAGTCGCCTCGCACGCGCGGACGATCGATCGGTTCGGGGAAGAGCGCTCGGCCCTCTTCAAGCTCGCGACGCTCGGCTTGCGACAAGCGCGGGCCTACCGAACACGGACGCACCGGATGTCGGCGACGGGAACGGAGCTGCTCTCGCGTGAGCCCTTCGACCTTCGCGGCAGCCATCATCGCTCCGCAAGCCGAAGCATCTGCACGACGTCGCTCTTGAGCATCACGTGCGCGACCGCCAACGCGTCGTGAGGATGCTCCCACGCGCCGCGCGCGATGTCGCCCCGCATCGCGACGATCTCGGGGTAGAGCTTCGCTACCGCACTTTGCACTTCCTCCTTGGTCGCGGTCTTGATCCCACACACACCCTGCTTCGCCTGCTGCGGAGTCGCCTGTAAGATCGGGATCCCTGACGCCTCCGAGAGCGACGCGATCGCTCCCCAGGTAAGGGCCATCTTCGCCGCGACGCTCGACGAACGCGGAAAACTCATCGCCTCCGCGCAGAGCGCGACCGTCCGCGACGAACACGTGGCGAGCTCGCGAAGGAACCGCGAGATGAGCATCGTGCGTCGCACATTGTCCTCGACGGAGAGCACCTTGTGCTTCTTCGCGCTCGGACTGGTCTGCATCACGCCGAAGCGGTGCACGCGCGGCCGCGGATCGAGCACGAGCACGACGTAGCCAAGGCTGGCAAAGCCGGGGTCGAGCCCTACGAGAGAGAGGCTCATCGCTTGGGCGCCTCCACCTGCACGCTCCCCTCCTCGACCAGGCAACGGATAACCGCGCGTGCGGTTCGAAGCTCCTTGCCTCGCTTGTTGAAGTGCTTGGTCCCAGCCTTCAACGCGACGCGGACCGCGGCAATGAGAAATAGAGCCTTGCCCTCGGAGCTCATCGTCATAGCCTCCGAGCCGCATCTTCCCAGCACCGATTAGGTGCGCCCCAACAAACGGCCGCGACAACATCGCGTCCGTTGGACACGAACGCGATCGCCTCGCCGGGACGACGACGCCAGTCCACCTGCCGCGCCGCGAGCACCAAGACAAACTCCACGACGGTCACAGTCGCCCCGGCGGCTTCTTCGGCAGGTTGAGCAAGACCGCAGGCGTCGGCACCTCACGCCCGCGAGGCGCCTTGCCCGAGCTGATAAGGTTCTCGTAGTTGCCGCGGATGCCGACGCGTTCCGCCGCTTCGCGCGCGGTCGCACGCTGCTTCTCGGTGAGGACGGTTTGCCCATCCTCGAGCCGGTCGAGCATGTCCACGAACATCGCGCGCTCGCCTTCGCGTACATCGACGTCGTCGATGAGCGCCCGAAGAACTGCAAGGTCGTCGTCGCGCTCGGCCACCTTCGCCTGGCGCCTCGCCACATCCCAGCCCGTCATTTGCGCGCTCCGTTCACCTTGAGCTTGTGCGAGTCGAGCTTCGGCGACATCGCCTTGCGGTCGGCGACGGCTTCGAGCGTCGCCTTGAGGATGACCGCTCGCTGGCCATCGAGCGTATCGCTGCACTCGGCGCGAAGCTCCTCGACAGCAGACTTGTCGATGCGGAGCACGCGCGAGCGCACGATCGATGGCGGAACACCGGCCGCGCCGAACGCCCGCTCGACCGACTCGATCGACGGATACTCGACGTGGGTCTGGTTGATAGAGCGGTAGTGATACCCGTTGACGGTGAACTCCCCCTCTTGCGCGATGCGCGCTCGGATGCACTCGTCGAGCTCCGCCTTGCGGGCGTACATGAGCTTGGCGAGCACGTGGAGCTTCTCGCGCGCGGCGCTTAGCTCAGCGACATCGGCGAGGTCTCGGACCTTCGCGACCTCGCGCTGGCCGGCGATGGCCTCGCGGTACTCGCCGCAGCGCCGTCGCGAGTCGCAGTAGCCGCAGTTGGGGTTGAGCTTCGGCGCCCAATCCTGCTGCGCGTCCTCGGTTCGCTTGCCGAGGGCAACGACGTAGCCGGCCGCCTCGTCGATTTGCGCTGCGCTCCGGTCGGTCCCCTGGTGCAGGTCGTGGCGCAGCATGTGAAAGACGAACGAGACGCGTCTCGCCCAGGGCCAGAACTCGCGCGCGACGAGGCCGTAGATCGACATCTGCAGGTCGTTCGCGAGCTCGTCCTCGTAGAAGAGCATTCGGTTCGACTTGTAATCGACGATCGCGATCCAATCGTCGGCGAGCTTGTCGACGCGATCGATGTAGCCGTTGACGACGAAGCCCGAGCCGATGCCGCCGCCGATCTCGATGTTGAATTCCTTTTCGACCGCGAGGATCGACCAGTGGCTGACGAGCGCGTGGCTCTTGGCGTACGCGCGCAGGATGGCCAGGCCCTCCTGATAGAGCGCGACGCCGGTGAGCTCGGACGTCGTCCAGGCGTCGCGATAGAACGCCTCGAGCTCGTCGAAGGGAAAGCGCCCGTCGTACTCGCTCTCGATGACCCACCCGTAGACGAGCTCGAGAGCCGCGTGCAGCACGTTGCCGAAGAGGGCGGCTTCGCTCCGCGGCTCGACCGGACCCGGGTTGACGTACCGGTAATAGAAGGCGAGCGGGCACTGCTCGTAGAGCTTCAGGCGCGAGACCGACAGGTGCTCGTTGCGGTAGGCGCGATAGAGGGCGGTGACGCTGTTCACGGGATGCCCCACCCGACGGGCAGCTTCAGGCCCATCATCTCCGCGTAGACCTTCACGGTGCGCTCGACGTCGACCATCGCGCCGTGCGCGCCTTCGTTACTGACCCCGAAGTAGGTGCAGAGCGTTTCGAGCCGCATGTCCGGCAGGACGCCGGAGACGACCAGGGGCCACGCGATCGCGGCCGTATCGAGGAGGTACTTGGTGCGGGGCAAGGCCATGTGCTCGCGCCGGTGCGTCTCGCGAAGGAAGGCCCAGTCAAAATGCGTGTTCTGACCGACGATGAGCACCGTGTCATCGATCCACGTGTCGATGTGGACCATGGCATCGGCGGGCGCGATGGCGTCCGCCCACTTGGCGGGGTCGTACCGGTTGACGGCGCGCGCCTCCTCGGTCGCGGCCCCCTTGGCAACGCATCGCGTCTCGTAGCGGGCGACGGTGCGCTGCAGATCGAAGGAGAGGCGCAAGAGCGCGAGCTCGACGATCTCGTTCTCGTGCGGGTCGAGGCCGGTCGTCTCGAGGTCGATGAACACGAGATCGCGCTTGGCGAGCGGGACGGCGTACGTGGGCGGGGCGTGAATGGTCATGGGTCAGGTGTCCCAGTCTGCCGGGGCTTCGGCCGGCGGTTGTGCGGGTTGCAGGGCGACGACGCGGGCGCCGGGGAACTGGTCGACGAGCTGCCGGAGCGTGGCGGCCTCGTGGTAGGTGAGCTCGTGCCTCGAGGCGCCCGTGTGCCGGCGCACGAGAAAGACGTCGCCGAGCTCGGGCGAGACCAGGTGAATTTCCGAGGTGAGCGCTTCGAGCTCGGCGATCCGGAACGGGTCAATCTCCTTCGGGCAGACGAACGGCGCCGACTCGGACGCCTGCGCGGGCGCAGGCGCCTTGCCCTCGGCTTGCGCCGCAAGGGGCGCAGGATAGGCACGCGCGGCGAGGATCGGGGGATCGATCGAGCGTGCGAGCACTGCGCGCGCGCTGGGCGTCGCGGGCGCCGTCGCGGGCTCGGGCTCGGGCATCGCGGGCTCGGGCTCTGGCGGGACGAGAGGGAGGGGATGCTCGATTGATGGCCGGGGCTGTCGCTTCAGCCATTCGGTGCAGATCAGATATTCGGGCAGGCCGCACATGCGGTCCGGAATAAAGTTGATGCAGCGCCGGCCACGAATATCGGCCGGATCCATTTTCCAGTCCTGGCAAGTGATCCCGTTCGGTACAGCGACCGACACGTTTTGATTATTCTCGAAGGCCATTCGGACCTCGCAAGAGCAAGTGGCCGGCCACTTGCCCAGTTTGTGGACAGTCGAAGTGACTGGAATCGTTCAGTAAAGTGTCAAGATCCCAAGATCCCAGCAAAAGTTGAGTGGAGACCTATCTACGGAACCGATCTTCATTTGTATTTGCGGATCCCGCCTACTCACCAAACAAATAGAAAGAACATGACTCTCTCTAAGTAGGTCTCCTCTATAGAAATTGGGATCTTGGGATCTTGCTATGTATCGCATTAGAATTGCTTGATTTTAGTTCTGGCCAAGCTTCTGGCCACTGCTGTCCTCTTGCGCCTCTTGACCGGATCAATTGCTGCCGGCGCGACGAAACCTCTCCATTATTTCTTGAGCGGTAGGCTGCTTGGCTCCGCCATGCATCTTCATCTCGCCGCACGGATATTCCTCGGCTTGCAGCGATTCAGGCACGCGCGACGGATCCACCTCGACGCACCGCACGCGCCGCGCCCCGTCCTCGCCGTCGAACGGCGCGCGCCGGCCGACGGCCGTGATGTACGACTCGCCGCTTGCCAGGCGCTCCTGGGCAATGCGCTTGTAGGCGCGCGCGCCGGGCGACACGCCGTGCAGGCCCTGGTCCTTGCGCCACTTGTTGTGCGCGGCCTCGACGGCGGGCACGTTGATGCAGAGGCGCTTGTCGATCCAGACGTACTCCCGGTTTTCCTTGATGATTCCAAGGTTCGCCATCAGCGCGCCGGCGCAGTAGAGCTCGTCGAAGAAGTCGCGCGTCCGCTTGCCGGGCATGCCGCTTGAGTCCTCGTCGAGCGACTCGTCCAGGAGCTTGCCGATCATGCTGACGACCGAGACGCTGGGCGTCGCCACGCCGAGGTCGCGCGCGAGCTCATCGAAGGCCACGGCGCCGAAGACGACGACCAGCATGTTCAGGCGCACGCGCGACGGGATCGTGGTGCGCCCGAGCTTGGCGAGGACGCTGTCGAGAAGGGCCCGCGCGCGCGCGAGGATGGCGTCTGGGTCGGCGCGCAGGGACCAGGACTGCAGGATGGCGGCGATCTTCCAGAGGGGCCTATCCTTCAGGCCCATGAAGCGCGCCTCGTCGGCCGGATGGCGCGGCAGCCAGTTGGCGTCCATCCCGACGAACACGCACCGCTCGAGGACGGCCTGGTCGCCTTCGCCGAGGCGCGTCTCGCCCATGAGCACCAAGAGACCGATGAGCAGGTAAATGTTGACGCCCTGGTCGGCGCGGCCGCGCGTCTCGGTGTCGCCCGAATAAACACGCCGGATGAGGCGCAAGAGCATCTCGCCGGCCTTGTTCATGTCGCCCTGCCGGAATTCGTCGAGGATGAGCGCGATGGCGTTGGCCGCAGAGAAGTCGCGCGTGTAGCTGAAGAGCGACGAGGTGCAGGAGAGGAGCTCGCCGTGCTTCACGCCGCTGAAGGCGGGCCAGAAGATCTCCTTGAGCAGCGACGTCTTGCCGCTGCCGGCGGTGGCGTAGACGTTGAGGATCGGGAACGAGCCGAGCTTGGAACGGATGAATGGGCCGAACAGGGTGGCGACCATCCAGCAGGTGACGGCGCCGACGCGCTCGGGCTCGTGGAGGCACAGGACGTCCTTCAGGAAGTCGCGGGCGAGCTGGAGTGTGTCCGGGTCGTCGAGGTCGGCCTGCTCGGTGGGCAGCCTGTGCTGCAGGTTCGAACCGCCGTCGGGCAGGTACACGAGGTCAGCGTTCTTCATCCACCGGCCGCCGGGGCCCATCGTGCCGGCGGGCATGACAAACCGCGGCGAGCCGTCGGCCATCGTGTAGCGGCCGAGCACGCGGGTGGAGAGCACGCGCGGCGCCTGCTCGTAGGCGTCGCTGGCGACGAGGAGCGCGTGCAGGCCTTGCACGTTGGCGTCCGAGCCCATCCAGGACATCTGGTCGTTGGGGAAGGCGGCGAGGAAGTTCCGTGTGCCGTTCCACGCGCTTGGGGGGATCGTCCAGTGGCGGGCGAGCACCGGAGCACTCGGCGCGTCCCAGCCGGCGCCTGGGTCGCCCTTGTCGATCCCGAAGACGTGCACCTGCAGCCAGTCGGGGCCGCCGTTCTCGTGGGCGATGCGGGCGACGACCTGCAGGCGAAAGGCGCTGATGCGCTCGAAGTCCTCTCCCGAGTCCCGCTCGTAGTAGCCGCGCGGGTGCTCTCGGACCTGGCCGTGCGCGCGCCCGACCTTGCTGCCGGGCGTCGCTGTCCCTTCGGCGCGTCCCGCAGCGGCGCCATCGCCAGCGGCCAGAGGCTCGCCCGAAGCCTCCGCGGCCTTCGCCGCGGCGAGCTGGGCGACGACCACCGCCTGGGTGAAGAGCTTTCGTGCGGGGCGCCTGGGCAGCGACGGAAAGCGAACGATGAATTTCTCGATGAGGTCGGCCCGCTGGATGGTCGTCATGCGCACCGACAGCGGCGCGAGCGCGGCGATCTGCTTCTCGAGCTCGTCGTGGCTGGTCTCGGGGGGCAGCTCGTTCACCAGGAACTCGGGAAAGGTCTCGGCCCGCTCGGCGAGCTCGGCGACGGCTGCCCGTGCGCGGCCCTCGGCGACTTCGGACCAACGGAAGTCTTCGCTCATGGCGTGGCTGCCTCCCGCAGGGCGTTCGAGACCAGTTCGTTGATGTCGATCTTGGAGACGCCTTCGGGCCGAGGAAGGCGCCCGATGCGCACGTCGAAGCCCGCCGTCCAGATCCCGGCGGCCATGCGCTTCGCTCCCTCGAGGCCGGGGTGCCTGTCGACGCCCGGGCGCAGCGCGTCGGGCTTGGTGTCGTTGTCGTTCAGGATGACGACGCGCTTCACCCGATAGCGGCGCAGAAGCTCAAGGACCCGCTCGACGTCCTCCTTGCGGAACGCGACGGTGACCGGTGAAATGACGTGAAATCCCAGCATTGCCAGGATGCCGGCGTCGGTCACGCCCTCGGAGATGAACAGGGTCCCGTCGCGCAACGTCCGCAGGCAGTCCTCGTTCCAGAGGATGTTCTGGACGTGCGGCGAGATGTAGGTGCGCTTCTCGGAGTGGAGCGGGAGCTTCTTGTATTTTCCCTGGTCCCACTCGTTGGCCGGATAATACTCGGCCGCCACGTCGCCCCGCTTGAAGCGGCCAAAATATTCGCGACCGATGGCGTAGCGCGCCTGGCCGTTTTTCCAGTACGGAAAGATAATCCGATTGGCGAGCGAGGCGGCGACGCTGCCGCCTTTGGCTTTGACGAACCAGCCCGTGGTCAGAAGCTCGTCGTCCGAGAAGGGGCATGCGTCGCGGTCCTCTGGGTCGGTCAGGATCTGGAAGAGGGCATTCGGGCAATAGCCGACGCGCTGCAGGTCGATGAAGGCGTCGGTGTAGCTGTAGACGCGCCGAACGTGCTCGCGGACCATCGAGGGCAACCGGTCGTGGCAGAACTGCACGAGCCAGGTGGCGCAGTCGAACACGCGCTCGGCCGTCTTCTCGCCGTGCCACTGGGCGAGCAGGGTCTCGGGATCGGCCGCCGGCGCGCCGCGGCCCTTCTTGCGGCCCTCCCAGTCGGGGGTGTTGAACTCGCGGGCAAGCAGATCGATCGCCTCGCGTCCCGAGCAGCGCTGGTAGCGCTCGACGAAGCGAATGAGGTCGCCGCCCTCGCCCGTGCCGAAGTCGTGATAGAGGCCGCGGGCGAGGTCGACGTAGAAGCTCGCGGTCTTCTCGTCGCGAAAGGGCGACAGGCACTTTGCTTGGGTCTTGCCGAGGTCGACCCAACCCTTGGCGCGCGCGCGGATGAAGTCGCCGGTGCGCTGCGCGGCGAGCGTGCGGATCTCTTCGACGTACGCGTCCCATTCGGGGTGCGACGCCCCCCCGGCCTTGGTGGTCATGGCGGCTGGGGAGCAGGGTCAGACGAGTGTCTGGAGCGTCGCCGGCGAGAGGACCTCGCCGAGCACCGCGGCGGCCGTCGCGATCATCAGCTCGCGGTTGGGCACCTCGACCCATGGCTTCCGCGACTCGACGCGCGTCTCGTAGCCGAAGGACGGGGCGAGCTCCTCGTAGCGGGCGTGGAAGCGCTCGGCGACCCGCTCGGCGAACAGCATCGACACCGGCGCATCGCTTGGCGACGGCGCGATGGTGTCGGGCGGGGGCCCGGCCATCTCGATCGGGGGCTCGTGTTCGACGATGCAGCGGCGCACGAGCTCGACGCGGGCGCGGGCGACGGCTTGGCCGAGCTCGGGCAGCTCCGCGGCCTCGAGCTCGGCGGCAGCATCGAGCAGTAGGTCGTCGAGAAGGACGGGCGTGGACGGGGTGTCGGTGGTCATGGTGGTCATCGGCGGTGTCTCCTTTCAGGCGGCGGGAGCGATCAGTCCTGCTTCGAGGTAGACCTTGCGGCGGGCGACGGCGCGGCTCGCCAGGGTGTCGACCTCGTCGTCGACGAAGTCGTAAAGGCGAGGCTTCTTGCCTTCCCAGAGACGGAGCAGTCGCCCGAGGCGCTGGATGGTCGGCCCCCGGGCGCGTGCGGGCGCGGCCAGGGCGATGACCGACAGGCGCGGTAGGTCCAGGCCCTCGTCGGCGAGCGACGTGGCGACGGCCACGGGGAGCAGGCCCGAGCGAAGGTCGGAGACGGTGGCCTTGCGCTTCTTTCTCGCGGTGCGGCCCGTGAGGGCGCGCGCTTCGACGCCGCGCATGCCGATCATCTCGGCAAGTTCCTTGGCGTGCTCCCGCGTCCGGACGAGCACGAGGCAGGTCTCGCCGCTTCGCGCCTCGCCGGCGACGGTATCGGCGATGAGGGCGTTTCGAACGAGGTCCTCGCTGATGTCCTTCTCGAGCGTCGCCAGGCGCTTCTTCTCGGGCCCGTCGTAGCTCCACTGCCATCCGGTCGAGACGATCCGGATCTCGGCGGGCATCAGGTGCCCGAGGTGAATCATCTCGCGCGTCGAGCGTTCGAGAAGGACCGACCCGAAGCTCCACTCGACGAGCTTGGTCAGGCCGTCCTCGCGCTCGGGCGTCGCCGTGAGACCAAGGCGGTAGTACGCCGGCAGCAGACGTAGTACTCGCTGGAAGGTAGACGCCGGCGCGTGATGGGCCTCGTCGACGATGACGAACCCGAAGCGCGCGCCCCAGCTCGCGTCCTTTTCGAGCAGGGGAAGGACGCTGTCGATGATGCCGACGACCACCTCGGCGAAGCGATCGTCCTTGCCGTCGCCCACGCCCCCGGCGCGAACACCGCACCGAACGAGCTCCTTCAGCCACTGGTCGGCAAGATCGCTCGTGTGCACGAGCACGAGCGTCGTCATCCCGAAGGCCAGGACGGCGCCGACGCCGAGCTTGGTCTTGCCGCAGCCGCAGGGAAGAACGACCAAGCCCTGAGCCATGGCGCGAAGGCGCGCGATCGCCTCGAGCTGGTAGTCGCGAAGCTGGAAGCGCTCGGCCTCGCCCTGATAGATGCGCTCGCCGTGGCTGCGTCGGTCGAGCTCAAGCCGCGGCACCATCGCGCAGCGCCCGAGCTGCTCCTTGATGAGATCGATGCAGCCGCGCGGCACGTGCACCGAGCCGTCGGGCATCTCGACCAGGCACTCGATCGTTTCGGCCTCGGCGCCGGTGAAGCCGTGGAAGCGCTTGAGCGCCACGTACTTCGGATTCGGAAGCGCGAGCCGAAGGCGAAGGCGCTCGAGCGCGGGCGGCGGCAGCGAGGCGAACACAATCTCGCCGTCGATGCGCGCTCGGGCGGATTCGAGCACGGGACTCATGCCGCGACCCCCGCACGTTTCGGTCGCCGGCTGGTGTGGCGACTATCAAGGCTGTAGATCGCCCAGCGGCGCCACCGACGCCCGCGCGGGGTCGGCTTGCACTCGCCGCAGGTTCCGACGCCGATGCGCTCTTCGCGCTTTTGCTTCTCGGTGACGACGCCCTCGACCGCACCGCAGTGCGGGCAGTAGCAGACGAGCACACGCTCGGGCGGACGCTTCATGCTGCGTCCTCCACCCAGAAAAGTCCGGGCATGCCTCGGTAGGCTCGAAAGGGGAGCGGCTCGACGTCCTCGAAGACGAACCCGTACTGCTCATGCATGTGCCAGCGCAGGTCGACGCCGCGCGGATATGCGTCGAGGGGGCACTTGGGCGAGATGACGTGGACCATGCGCCCGCGCCCGACGATGCCGCCGCGTGGCAATTCCGCGAGCGGTGGGCAGTCGTCGACACGCGCGACGCCGCGCATGTGCATCCAGTGGAGCGCGCGCTTGAACTCGATCTCTTCGCACTGCTTCGCGGCGTGGATGAGAAGCGGCCCGCGAAAGAACGTGTTCCACGTCCGATTGTCGATGCGCTTGCCGCGCGAGATGACCGCCCAGGCCCACGGCTGGCGAAGCGAGAGGGCCTTCATCGGCACGACGTCCGCTTGGACGACGACCATGGGCACTCCGCACCGCAGGCACATGGGGTAGTCGTTGGCGGCCACGCCCCCGGCAGGGATGCGCCGGTCCGCGCCGCAGTTTCTGCATCGGACGAGGACAACGGCGTTCATGCGCCGGCCTCGTCGAGCGTCTCGAGCCACTTGATGACGACGACCGCGACGCGGATCAGCGCTGCAGCGAGGGCGTCCGATCTGCGCTCGGCGAAGGCCTCCGCGACGGCCTTGCTTGTGAGAACGCGCCAGGTGACGGCCCCCGACTCGAACAGTTTCGAGTACTCGAGCTCGGCGCGATTGCGCTCGGCGATGGCGTCGGCGTCGCCCGTCCCGTCGCTGAATTCGAGCGAGCTGCTCAGGCTCGTCGCGTCGGCGCCGGCGATGATGCGAGCGAGCGCGCGCTGCCTTGCGGTCAGGGCGAAGGTGAGCCGGCGGTTGTCGCGCCGGAGCTGCTCGAGCTCGTGTTCGGCGGCGGCGCATCGGCCCTCGAGCTCGCGGCGCCCGATCCCGTGGTAGGTCGTGTGGAAGCTCATGCCCGTTCTTTCGCCGCCTTGATCTGTCGGGTGAGGTGAAAGTCGCGCTCGTCGGTCCAGGGCCCCCAGCCGTCCTCGGTGCGCTCCCTCACCTCGGGCAAGAGCGACCCCGTACCGCGCGGCCGGTACCAGCGGAGCTCGAGGTCAGCTTGCTCGTCCGGATCAGCGGGGGCGACCGTGAGATCTGCGCGTTGAGTGCGAAAGAGCTGGAGGGCGGTCACGCGCGCGTCGGTGCCGTGTTCGCAGTCAATGACGAGCTTTCGCCCGTCCTTGAGCGTCGCCCGCCAGTTCACGAGAAGAAGCCTTCTTCGACCTCGGGATCGGCGCCCTCGGCGAGCGAGCTTCGGGCGGTGGCCCAGCGATCCCCCCCCTTGGGCTTGTTCTTGGCGCCGGGGGGGCGGCCGCGGCCGCGTTTGGCCGGCGCTTCGGCCGGCGGCGCTGGCGGCTTGGGCGCCGCAAGGGCCAGCTGCGGGGCGCGAGGCCCGTCGACGGCCCGTGTGGGCGGTAGCCTGGCCCACGCTTGGCGCGCCGCGGGGCAACCGGCGTCGGCCCCAATGCAGCCGCCCTTGCCGCACGCGGCATCGTGGGGGGGATTCCTGCCGTAGTTGGCCAACCACTCGGGCGCCGGCCCACCCTGCTTTACCCACTCGCGGGCGATGTCGCGCCGGATGGTGGTCCACCCGGCCAGGTCGGTGAGGGCGACGTGGATGCCGCGAACACCGAGCTCGCTGGCCAGAAGGCTCAGGTTCTCGTCGCCTGGCTGCTTGGACGGAGCGCCGTTCTTCTCTTCGAACCAGTGCGCTTGAGGGAACCAGCCGGCCGGCGCCCGGTACTGGAGCTTGATCCATGCCGCCTGGAGGCCTTCGGCGAGGTCCTCGTCGTTTAGCATGCCCTCGCGCATCGCGCGCTCGACGAGCACCGCGCGCTTGGTGTCCGAAGTCTGCTGCGCGTTGGGCGGGGCGTTCGAAGGCGGCGCTGGGGTGACGAGCTCCCCGGTAGCGACCGTGATCGTATCGTCGCTTTCCTTCCACGGCTCGCCGGCGACCTCGACGAGGGGCTCCAGCGCGGTGGGCTGTTCGAGGACGGGTACGGGTGGCGGCGCCAGCGCGGCAGCGATTTCCGCGCCCATCCCGGCGACCGCCAGATGCGGCGGCGGCGGTTCGGTGGGCAGGCCCAGTGCTTCGCACTCGAGCGGATGGCCATCGGCCAGACCGCAAAACTCGCATCCGGGGATCGACGCGACAGCCTCGTGCCCGCGCGTGCAGATGACGCCCGTGGGTGAGGCGTACTGCGGTAGCCGGCACTCGATGCAGCAGGCAGAGACGACCCTACCGTCGTCGCGCCGAACCTTGTGACGTGGCAAGAGCACGATCTCGGAGAGGTCGTCCTCGTCCGGGGTGGCGAGCGCGTGGCGTTGAGCCTCTGCCCAGATGCTCTCCCGGAGGGCTGCCTCGAGAGACATCCGGTGCTCAGGCGCGCCGCAGTCGTCGCAGAGACGCGTGCCGTCGGCGAGTGTCTTGGGCCCGAAGCGATGCGATCCGTGCGGCCCAAGGCATCGCAAGGGAGGCGGCGTCCAGACGTAGCCGTCAGGCACTTCGTTTCCGTAGACGTGCCATCCGATGCGCGGCTTTCGTCCGAACAGCTCCGCGAACGGTCCCGCTCCGCCGAGTCGCTCGAGCAGCGTGTAAAAGAGATCCGGCTTCTCGGAGTGCTCGCCGATGGGCGCGAAGAGCACCGAACGCACGGACCGATCCGACACAAGGTATCGGCCGCGCGTGGCGATGATCGCGACCTCGTGGGCGTTCCGGACGAAGTGCCCCATGCCCATGGTGACCGCGGTTGAGGCCTCGGCGACGCGCAGGTCGTCCTCATCGATCACGAACGAGGGCGTGCCTCGCCCTGTCTTCACCCAGACGATCTCGCTCTTGGGCGTGAAGCCCCAGGCGTGAATGACCTGATAGGCCTCCTCGACCATGGCCCCCACGCGCCAGAGCGCGAGCAAGGCGTCGTCAGCGAGCGGCGGGAGCGGGTAGCGGAAGATCTCGGCGAGCTTGAGGGTCGGGTAGTGCTTGGCGGCGCCGCGGCCCTCGCCCGGCAGCTTGTCGCCGAAGGTCCAGGGTGGGTCCGCCGACAGCACGCGGATTCGGATATCGGGGGTCATGTCGGGCCTTTCATTTCTGGGTGATGGGAGGCGGGAAAAGGATTTCTTCGAGCCATGCCGGGCAGCTCAGAGCGGGGTCGGCAACGATGCCGTAGACGCGCGCGTGTTCGGACTTGGCCCACGTGACGGCCTCGCTCACGTCCAAGACGCTTTGTGCCGCTCGGGCCAGCGTCTCGGGAGCGACGTCGTGGCCAATGGCGAAGAGCAGGTCGTGCAGGCGCTGCGGCGATGCGGCCGCATTCACGTTGTTCGGGATCGTGCGGAACTCGATCGGCAGACCGTTCTTCTCGCCGCGCGTGACCCCGGCCTTCATGCCGCTCGTGATCCCCCGGTCCGTGTAGACGACGATGGCGTCCGCGACGGCTCCCCATGCCATCCCGGCCTTCATGCCGAGCGAGCGTTCCCCGAGGTCCTGGTCGCGCAGGATCCCCGGTTGCGTGTAGAGGAGGTGCGAGGCGAACGGAGCTTCGCCCTGGAGAATCGAGTCGCGCATCGCGGCGCGCGCGTAAGCAATGTTCGCGTCGATCTCCTCCTTCGTACTGCCGGCATAGGGCGATTCCACAATTACGCGTCGCATGCTGTCGTCTCCTTTCACGTGAGCTTTCGGCGAATGTCGGCGAGCTTGGCTTCGAGGATGGAATGCGCCGCGGCGGCGACGTCCTTCTCCCAATTGGCGGTGACGAGCGAGCGCACCTGCGCGTCGAGGTCGGGCAATAGTTCGGCGAGGATCTCGCGCGCGATCCCGAGCGCGGCGGTTCGTACGAGCTCGCGCACGCTGGTGGCGAAGTGCTGCGAGCGGATGCACGCGAGGAGCTGGTCTTGAACGACGCGCGTGATCTGCTCGGCGTGTTCAGGAACGACGGCGTCCATGATGGTCCGCTTGGCGGTGTCGATGGCGAGCTCGTTGGCGAGGTCGGGTAGGCGGCCGTCGGCGCGCCGATCACCCCGGTTCATGTTGCCCCCAGCTCACGGAGTGCCGCCGCGACCGCGACGTTCAGCTCCGTCATGCGTTCGGAGCTGCCGCCGACGTCTGGATGATGGAGGCGCGCGAGCTCGCGGTAGGTCGCACGGACCGTGTCTGCGTCGACGCGGGCCGCGGGGTCGAGGCCGAGGATCTCACGCCATGACTTGTCCGCGCTCGGTGCCGGAGGCAGCGCGGCGAATCCAGAAAACGCCTGCTCGAGCATCGAAGTCGTCCCGTGCCGCTCGATCGAACGCAGGGCCTCGATCGTCGCCCCGATGGCGCGCAGGTTCCACCGGATGCGGGTGAACTGGTCGCACGCGATGATGTACGGCTTCTCTCCGCCTCCAGAGGTGCGGCGAGAGAAATAGACCGCGACACCGGGGTCCTGCGGTTCCCTGTCAGGGCTGGACAGCAAACCGTCGCGACGGAGCGGAACATTGCTCGAGATCACAACATAGCGCGCGGTCGAGAAGTCCACGAGGAAGCGTGCCTCGCGCCGGTACTTCGCCCGCGGGTGCTGCAGCGGCCAGTAGAGGGGATAGGGAGCCACGCCGTGCATCAGAGTCCCCCTCCGTCGGCGAGGGCGGCGTTGCGTTCGAAGCTCATAGTTCGTCCCATGCAGGCGATGGCGCCGGCGGCGGCGCGGTTGGAGCAACGACGTCGACCTCGTCCCAGTCGGGGGGGAGGACAATGGCGCGCGGCGGCGGCGCCGATGGCGTCTCGAAGAGCGTGAGTTGCGGCAGCGGGTCTGGAGCGGGGAGCGTCGGCGGCGTGATGATGACCGCAGGCTGGGACGTAGCGGCCGTGGGAAGCGGAGCGGCCGGCGCGATAGGCAGACAGAGCCACTCCGCGATGGCCTCGAGGCGCGTGGACTTGGGGACTCCCTTCGGGATCGCTCGAAGGAACTGCTTGCCGTAGCGCTTCTCCATCAGGCGGTTGTCGAGGCACACGACGACGCCGCGGCACTCGAGCGACCGGATCAGGCGCCCGAAGCCCTGCTTGAACGCGATCATCGCGCGGGGGATCGAGTACTTGCGAAACCAGTCGTCGCTGCGGGCGGCGAGCGCGTCGAGGATCGGATCGTCAGGCGTCGGGAACGGAAGCCGGTCGATGACGACGACGGACAGCGACTCGCCGGGCACGTCGACGCCGGCCCAGAAGCTTTCGGTACCGAGCAGCACGCTCGAGATGTCGGACTTGAATTTCTCGAGTAGCTGGGTGCGCGGCGCGTCGCCCTGCTTGTAGAGCGCAATCCCTTGGCTCGCGCAGCTCTTCGCGATGGCCTCGAAGGTGTGATCGAGCACCCGCCGGGAGGTAAAGAGACCGAGCGTTCGCCCGCGAGCGAGCCGGATGATGCGATCGACGTTGGCTGCGACCGCGTCCTTGAATTCGGGCGCGTTCGGCTCGGGCATCCCGGTCGGGCAAATGAAGAGGCACTGGGCCGGCCAGTCGAACGGTGACGGGGCGACCAGGGCGTCGTAGCCCGGCGGGCAGCCGAGCTCCTCGGCGATGTAGTCGAAGTCGCCTCCGCTCGTGGCGAGCGTCGCGCTCGTAGCAACGACGGCCACCTTGGGGCCCGGCTCGACTTGGTCCGGATATCCGACGTGCTTTCGGAAGAGGCCAGGCGTCAGCGCATCCGCGGCGTGGATGAGTCGACTCGAGACGGTGATGCGTTTTCGATTGTCCTCTTCGACGAAGAAGACGTGTCGCGCCTGGGCGAGCGGATGCATCGCTGCGGTGAGGCTCTTGCGGATGTTGTTGGCGCGCTCGAGCAGAATCTCGATGTCGCCGAGCTCGTCGCTGATCTCGTCGGCTTCGTCGCCGATGCCGAGACCTTCTTGCCGGAGCAGCTCGAGCTTGGACTCGAGCCGCTCGGTTTTGTACGAGAGCAGCTCGATGGTCCCAGCGAGGGATGTGTCGAGCTTCGTCCACGCTTCGCGCTCGGCAGGCAGGTAGTCGCCCGTCAGGCGCGCCTTGTACCGCTCGCGATTGCGCGCGAGCTCGCCCATCCGGAAGAAGAAGTCGGAGCTGTTGTACTCGAGGTCCTCGGCGAGCTCAGGACCGTCGTCGCGGATCTTGGTGACGATCCGGTGGATGGCCCCGTGCTTGAGTTCGAACCCGAACACGTCGCGCGCGATGTCGGGTGCTTTGTGAGCCTCGTCGAGGATCGCTACATCGAATGGGCAGATCACGACGTCCTTGCCCGTCTCGAGGTAGACGGCCAGGTGCGAATAAAGCATGTGGTAGTTGGTGACGATGAGCATCGCCTGCCGGGCGCGTTCGCTCGCGGCGATGGCAAAGCAGCCGCTTCGGAACTTGCAGCGACCGCGCTTGCATTCGTCCGACGAAACCGAGAAGCGGTGCCAGACGCCGGCGGGCTCGAACGGCAGCTCGCTCATGTCGCCGGACCGGCGTTCGATGCCGCCTCGCTCTGTCTCGTCCGCCCACCTCTCGACGACCGGCAGCATGCGCTGCTCGTCCATCGACGGGTTCTTGATGGCCCCGCTGTGTTTGTCGCGCTTGAACTGCGCGAGCTTGTCGACGCAGAGGTAGTTATTGCGGCCCTTGAGCAGCGAGTAGGTGAAGTGCCACGGCGCGATCCGCCGGAGGAGCGGCAGGTCCTTGGTGACGATCTGCTCTTGCAGCGCGATGTTCGCGGTGACGATGACGATGCTGCGCCCGGTCTTGGCCGCGTAGTACGAGGCCGGTGCGGCGTACGCGAGCGACTTGCCGGTGCCCGTCGGGCCCTCGGCCAGGAGATGCCCACGCCCGGTGATCGCCCGGTCGACGGCTTCGGCGAGCGCGATCTGTCCCGGGCGCGGACGGTAGTTGGGAAAGGCTCGGGACAGGTAGCCGCTCTCGCCGAAGAGCGCCGAGAGGTAGCGATCGGCCGGGGGGATTTCTTGGTCCCCCATGGCCCGATCAGGCGAAGGGGTCGACGGCTGCAGGCGGCGCTTCGAACGAGGCGATGAAGGCCTCGGCCATCGCGAGATCGGTCCGCTTCAAGTCCTTTACGCGCGCGATACCGAACTTGCGAAGGAACTCCTCGATCCGCTCCTTCGGCATGGGCTTCAGGCGTCCGATCAGCTTGCTCGAAGTGTCCGGGTCGATGATCTCGACAGTGATGGGCGGCGGCGCAGCGGCAGCAGGAGCCGGCGGCGGGGGCGCTGCTGGTGCCGGCGCGGGCGCGGGCGCAGCAGTCGCGGCGGCGGGCGTCGGAGCGGGCGCGCTCGCCGCGGGTGCGGTCGTCCCGTTGGCCTTGCCCTTGTCGTGGCTGGCCATGTCGGTCGTCTCGTCGTCCGCGTCGCCGGCGCCGACCTTGACCAGGTCGTGGAGCGTCAGGCCCGCGATGATCTTGGCGTACTCCTCGTCGATCTTGGTCTCGGGCAGGATCGAGTAGGTGCTCTTGGGGTTGCCCTTCTTGCCGTTGCGCTCGACCTCATAGAAGTGTCCGAGGCCGTACTTTTCCTTCACCTTGATGATGTCGGTGAACGTCTGGTTATTGCACTCCCAGACCTTCATCGCCTCGGTGAGAGGAACGGCTTTCAGCTCTTTGCCGGCGCCGATCTTCAGCACGAAGATGTTGATCGAGTAGCGCGTCGTCTTGGTCTTGCCGGCAGCTTCGTGCGCCTTGGTCCAGTCCTCGTAACGCGAGGTCGCTTCGTTCCAGACGAAGTGCCGATAGTGCGGATCGCCGAGGAAGGCGCCGATGAACTTCTCGCCGTGGTCCTTCAGCCGGAGGAAGATTCCTCCCGCGGCTTTCTGCTCCTCGCTGTGCTTCTTTGCGTCATCCCAACTGGACATGATTTTTCTCCTTCGGTGGTCGTTCGGAAAAACAAAACGGAACCGCGAGAGCCGTTCGCGATGAACGGCTCCGGGTGCGGACGCTGCGGATGGGTGAGAAGGGGCGCGGCTCGGCCGGCCCCGAGGTCAGAACGGGACGGGTCTCATGCGGCGGCCACCTCGGTTGCGAGGATGGCCTCGTGGATGCGCTTGGCCTCGAGGCCGAGCGACGTGACGACGATGCGCGGGCGACCGCAGAGCGGACAGAGGTCGCTACTCTCGGCGATGCGCCCGACGTAAAGCAGGCGCCGGAGGGCGCGCTGCTCCTCGAAGTTCGTGGGGCCCCTCTCGCGCGCGTCGTGCGGCATGAGCAGGTCGCGGGTCACTCGGTGCTCGACAGCGGTCAGACCAAGCATCAGGCCCCCCCCCTCTTTCGCGGAGTCAGCGTCACAACGTTGCCAGCCGTCTTGCGGCGACGCGTTTCCAGCTCACCGGCGAGTTGTGACACGACGGACCACTCTCCGGCGGCGGCGGCACGCGCTGCGGCGTCTGCCAAAGCCGACGTGACCGCATCGGGGGATCGCGCGGTCGCTTCTGAGTCCGTACCCTGCCGTGTCCCGCCATTCTCCGCGGGAATCGACGGCTGACAACGTTCGTTGCTGGCCTTTGACTTCTCTAAGACTCTTTGCAGTACGTCCGGTTCGATTCCCAGCGCCTCCACAATGATATCAAAGGCTTGCGTGATCGCGATCCCCTTCGCGATCCCCAGGCGCTGGAACTTTTCGGCCAACGCAGCCGGCACGGTAAGGGCGGCGGCGGCCGTCGACGGCCCCGGCTCGGGCGCCTTCGGCAGGTAGTGGAGATGCGCTACGGCGTCGGCCACCGGAGCCCATCCGAGGTGCGTGTATTGGTCGATGGTCTCGCCCTTGCGGTTGTGCGTGGCCTTCTCGAGGTGATCGGGCATCGCGCCGCCGCGGCGGGTGTGGGTGATGAACGTGTGGCGGGTCGCGTGAAGCGACTTGTTCTCGACCGCCGAGTGCTCGCATGCCCGGCGCCACATCTTGTAGATCGTCGACTTGGTGTGCGTGCCGAGCACGTGCTCTCTCTCGGTCGCGCCCTTTCGCCCCCGGCCGATCGAGAAGCTTGGCAGGATGCGATCCTCGGGCGTCGGCTTGCGGAGGAACGTGAACTCCCAGCCCGTCTCCCACCAGTCTTTCAGGCTCGCCGCGAGCTCGTCGTGCACTGGGATCTTGCGCGAGCGCTCGCCCTTTCGCCGTTCGGTCTTGAGCGGCTGGTCGTCGTACTGGCTGTTGCAATGCAGGCACCCGGGCTTGGAGCCGGCATCGTAGTCTTTCCAGCGCCGGGCGCAGACCTCGCCCTTGCGCATGCCGGTGTAAAAGACGAGTGCGCCGAGCAGGCGCTCCTCGGGCGAAAGCACGATGGTCCCGTCCTCGGCCTTCTTCTCGGTATGCACCATCCGCACGACCGCATCGGCCTCGTAGAACGTGTCCTGCTGCTTGGGAGCGCTGCTGAACGTCCCGGGCGGCAGCTCGCACGGGTCGCGGTCGATGAGTTCCTCCACCTTGGCCATCCGCACCATCGAATGGAGCAGCATGAAGATGTTGCTCACGTACTTCTCGCCGAGGAGCGTCCCCGGCGGGGCTCGGCGGCACCGGCGCGCGCGCTCGTCCATCGGCGTAGCGAGAAGCTCCTTGATGAGCCGAAGGGTATGCGGCACGCGCCACTCGCGAAGGGGTAGTTTCGCAAACCAGTCGCGCGAGAAGACGAGACGCACGAGGACCTTCAAGTCGTCCTGGGCGTTTCGCGTCGTACGCTTCTCGAACCAGGGGATCCCGTAGCCCGCGATCGTCTTCTCCGTCTGCTTGTCGCTCGGAACGAAGGAGCCCTCGGCGAGCTGACGCTTCAGGCGGTTGTAGCGGCGGCGAGCTTCGTACTTGTCCCGACCGAACGTCTCGGTGACCGTCCGCCCCTCCCAGGCAAAGACGCCCCGGTAGCTCTTCGTGCCATCCGCGAGCTTGCGGGACTTGAAACCGGTGTCGCCCATCAGTGCGCCCCCTGGCCTTGCCGCGCGAGCCAAGCGAGAAGCTCCGATCGACGGAAGCGCCATCCTCGTCCCATCTTCTGGCCCGGGAGGCCTTTCGTCTTGACGAAGAGCGTCACCTGCTTGGCGTGCATTTGCAGGAGCTCGGCAGCCTCCTCGCGCGTCAGCACTTCTCTCTCTTGGATTTTCAGCGGCGGGGGGGGTGCTGCTGCGCGCCCGCCGTCATCCTCGATGGCGGCGGCGAGCTCTCGCAAAGCGCTGGCGATTCGGTGCGGATTCATTTCGGTCATCGTATGTCAGTATAGTCCATCCTCAGGCTTCCGGCGCCCCGTACAAGATGGGCAGCCCCGTCTCGGTTTTGGCCCGGTCGCACGCCTCGCGGACGGCGTGCTCGAACACGAGATCGGACCGGTAAAGCTCGAGAAACCAGACGACCGATTGCTCCTTCACCCGGTAGCGAAGCCGGACGGGGAGCTGGTAGCGCGCCCCCCCCTTGAACACCGGGACGGCGATGACGAAGGCGCCCGGGACCTTGAGCGGCGCGCCGCTCTCGTCCTGGTGCTCGCTCGAGTAGGTGATTTGCGCCTCGCCGCTCGCGAGGTTTCGCGCCTGGCCGACCTTGGAGTTGACCCGGATCGACAGGCCGCGCGAGAGCTCGAAGAGCTTGCTCGCCGTGGCGTACGAGGTGCCGAGCTGCGTCGCGAGGGCCTTCGCCTGCTCGCGGGGGATGTCGTCGATGTCGACGATCCGGTTCTCGATGAACTCGGCGAACCGCGCCTGCTCCATCACGACGCCGTTCGCGCCCGTCCAGGTTTTCCACTCGTCCGAGAGGGGGAAGAGGTAGCGGCCGCGGTGCTGGCAGAAGCGGGCGCCCGAGTCGGCGCCCTTGGTGTTCTCGGTGCCGCGATGGTAGTCGAACACGATGAGCATCGAGGGGGCGGCGAGGGTGTTGACGAAGATGACCGAGTCCTGATCCGCAAATCGATTCGCGTGTAAAATGAAGGACGCGAGGTCGGTCAGGTCGGCTTGCCCCTTGCGCCGCTCGGGCTGGTCGCGAAACTCCTCGAGGAGCTTCTTCACCGAATGGGCTTTCAGTCCCTCGGGCAGGATCAGCAGGGGCGCCTTCGTGCCGTCCGGCGTTTCGAGATCGAGCACCGTGGGGGTGACGAACTTGGTGACGAGATCGGCGACGACTTCGTTGTTGTTGCGGTCCATGGGTGGTCAGACCTTTCGGCCGGGGGGGCGATGGCGGGTTAGACCGAGCGGGGCGAGCGCTCGGCGGGGAGATCGCGCGCGGGCGCCTGGGCGACCGGCACCTCGTGCAGGGGCAGCACCGTCTGGCGCGGGTTGCGCGGCGTGAGGTTGGCGCCAGGGGTCAGCCACATGATGGTGCGGAGGCGCGTGGCCTTCGGCGCCTTGACCGCGTAGTCGGCCTCGATGGCGACGGGGCCGCCGCGCTCGGCTGAGAGCCGTACGGTAATCGTCAGGGTGCCCGATGCCCGGCCGTACGCCTCTGCGTGCTGGGCGAGCTTCTCGTTGAGCGCCTGGAGCTGGGCGGAGATTTCGGAGTGCAGCGCTCCGTCCTCGAGCTCGGTGAAGATGTTGGCAAACGCGCGAGCACCTTCATTGCTGGTCATGGCATTGGTCATGGCGACTTCCTTGTCCTTTCAACAACGCTCGTTGTTGCGCGGCGCCCACGGCGAGACGCGCGTGGCGTCCGCCCATCAGGCTGCGGTGCCAGTGGGTCTTTCCCGCACCTTGTCGCGTGCAGCAGCAGCGCGCCTTGCTCGAGCCACGTGCGTCGAGATGTCCCCGAGCAGAGGCGCGCGCCCATTGCCCTTGTAGATCCACTCCATCGCGAGTCCGAAGACCTCGGCAATGCAGTGGATCGTCCGGGCTTCGATGTGATCGAGGCTTCCACGGACCTCGAGCATGCCCACGTGCCCCCGGCGAAAGCCGGCGAGCCGATCGAGCTCCGTGGGGGTCATCGGCGGCACGACGAGCTCCCGCAGGAACCGAATGCGGTTCCCGATGGTGGACCCCCTACGCATGACAACGCTCGTATGCGTAGCAACACTCGTTGTCAATCGTCAAAACTATTGACGACGTACGTTGTCACCACCATGGTGAATCGATCCATGCGAGACCTGTGCGGATTCAACGGGGGGAGGTAAACGATGGCCACCACGCGAACAGCAAAGAAGACAGACACGACGACGATGAGCGCCTACGCGGCGCAGAACAAAAGCCGTCAACTTGAGTGGGAACCTGGCTTCCGACGTCGCATCGAGCAGATCATCCAGGAGCAGGGAGGTCCGGGAAAGGTGCAGGATGCAACTCGAATCAAGAGCCAAACGCTGCAGAAAATTCGCAAGGGCGGTTCACGGCTCGCTCTTTTCGCGATCTTCTGCGACGCGTTCGGCGTGAACGTGAACTGGCTCTTGCTCGGCTCCGCAAGCGAGATGCCGTACCGAGGACGCGCGCTCGGCGTCGTCATCGACGAGGAGGTCAGCCGGATTGCCGTTCCGGAGCTGCGGCCGAGCGCGAAGAGAAAGTCGTCGCGCGAAAAAACCGAAGCGCCGGATCGTGCAACGAAAAGAGTCGGCGCACGATCGACGCCACGAAAAAAACAGTTGGCAAGCGTCGGTCGCGTGCGCTAGCGGTGACACTATTGTCATTCCCCTGACGGTCAGACCGTGACGGGTCACGGTCCGGCCCGTCAGGGTGAGCCTGGGGTACTGAAGTGTCGGTGAAACTATTCCTCTGACGGTCAATTACGGCTCACGGTCCACGACCGGTCAGAGTGAGCAGGGGGTACTGAAGTGTCGGTGAAACTCGTAGCACCTCGGTGGAGTGTAGATGTCGTAGTGGATGCCGTGTATCGGGCGGCTGGAGTCTCGCCCGGTGATCCACCGGGCATCGGGAAGCTTGCCCCCAAGTTCTTTTTCCCCGACTACCACACTCGGATCATGTACGTGCCTCAGCTCCAGGCGCGGCATGGTGCCCTGTCGCGCCACGGCGATCAGTGGCTGGTTACTATTTCGAGCCCGTTTCGGAACGACCACGACCTGGCCGCCTTGGGGGACGTGATCGCGCGGGTCATCGCCCACGACGCGGTCCTGCGGAATGCGAAGACCATTTGGTCCGATTCCCGCGAGCAGGAGCTTGCGGACGCCATTGTCTTCCCGGCGCAGGCGGTCCTCAGCTGGTCGGATAAAAGCGTCGACGAGATCGCTCACGACCTCGTCACCACCGTCGCCTTGGTCGAGCGGCGATGGCGCATCGCTGGTCCCCCCTCGACGCTCGTTCGCGTGCAGAAGCCGCTCGCCAAAGCGGCCGCCGTCGACGACGACGAGTTCGTGCCGGCATCCCAAGGGTAGGCTCGCAACGAAAGTTGCTGAGCAACGATCGTTGCTCAGGTAATTTCGGCGGATGCTTCCTCCGCCCACCTCCATGGCCCTGGGTCGCCGCTACGGGGGCCCCAACGGTTACGGACACCAGCCGGATCCCGAGGACCACCAGCGCACCCACGTGCGGGTGATGTTCGCGCGCGAGGGGATCGATCACACCCTGACGCCCGCCGCGGCCTCGAACCGCGACTGCGGCCCTGGGGTGTTCGACCAGGGCGCCGGCGACGCGGGGACGAGCTCGTGCACCGGCCATGCGGTGAGCGGCTCCGTCTCCACGACGTTGAAGAAGCAGGGCACGCCGCTCAGCGCCCCCCCCTCGCAAGACGAAATCTACAAGATCGGTCGATGCATCGATCGGCACCCAGGACCCAACGGCAAGCGTCCGGCCCTCGAGGACGTCGGCGCGATGCCCAACCAGGTGATGCGAGGCCTGACCGAATTCGGGGCCAGGCCCATGCGCGGGCGCGCACCGGACGGTCGGTACAGCGACGCCGACCCGGCCACGATCAACGACGAGCCCGACCTCGAGGAGCTCGAGGACGACGCTGAGTGCAAGCTGGATGGGCAGTACGCGATCCCGTCTTCGGACCCGCACTTCATCGATCTCGTGCGCGCCGCGATCGCGGCGGGGTACTGCGTGTGCTTCGCGATCTTCGTCGACACCGTGGGCCCCCGCAGCGTCGAAGGCTGGGACCCGTCGACCGGCCCCCTCAGCGCGCCGGCGACGCCGGGCGATCGCGCGGGCGGGCCGCATTACGTCTACGCCGACGGATACCGCACGACCCCAGCGGCCAAGACCATCATCGAGTGGGTCAACTCCTGGGGGACGAACTGGGGTCTCGCCGGCTACGGCGAGGGCGACGAGGCGTTCATGCGCGGCTGGTCGAACGTCGTCGTGATGAAGGTCCGGCGCGTGACGCCACCGACACCCGCTGCTGCGGCAGCCTGAGAGAAGGGTCTCCCCTCCCCATGCGATCCATCGTCGTTGCCCTTGTCCTGGCCGCCGTCGGCTGCCAGCGCCCTGCACCCATCGCTCCCCCGCCTGACGTGGTCGTCGCCCCCACGGCCTCGCCACCGGTCGAGAGTGCGGCACCGGACCCAACTGGCTGCGCGCGCGCGTGCGCGAATCTTGCCCGCCTCAGGTGCGCGGAAGGCCTTCGCGGCAATTGCGAGGACACCTGCCGGCATGCCCAGCAAATCACCGACTTCGACGCGTGGTGTCTCGCCGACGCGGGCGACATTGACGCGGCGCGCAGCTGCCACGCGCTCGGCCCCACGGGATGCGCGTCGAAATGATCGAGCACTTACGAGCGCTTTGCTTTGCCCTCTGGGGGGCGATTCATCCGGCCGCTCCCCTCGCAGCCGACGCGCCGGCGATCGCTCAAGCCATCGCCGAGGTCGTCGCAGCCGACGAGTCCCCGGTGTTCGGTGACCGCGACTTCGAAGCGGCGGTGGACGCTTACTACGCGTTTCGCGAGAGCTGGTTGCAGAGGGCGCCCAAGCCCGGGGACCACGGAAAGAGCTTCGGCGTGTGGCAGGAGCCGGCCTTCGTAGGGCGAAAGGACATACGAACCCAGGCCGTCTACTGGCTTCGTCTCCTCCACGAAGGGGCGCGTCTCTGTCCGGAGAGTCCAGCCGCCCCGCTGAGCGGCGGGTGCGTGAACGCGCGGAGCGTCGCCGACCAGCGCGTGCGACGCGCCGGTGAGCTCCTCGACTCGATCGATCCCTGACATGTCAGACCTATGACCGTCACGATCCTGACCGACAATATCCGCAAATCTTAGGGTCCGACACAGGTCTCGTGTTTGCATCCGCGGCGGAATGACACGGGGCCAGAGGGTGGTCCAACTCCGACGCTCTTTGCGGCTAAGCCAACAATCGTTGGCACGGCTGGCCGGATTCAGCCGTCCGCAGATCAGCAACGTCGAGAACAACAACGCCAAGTGGGCGTCCGACCGACTCTGGCGAGGCCTCGGCGTCGCCACCGGGCTCACGCGTCAGCAGCTCGAGGACTACGTCGACGGGCGCGTGTCTCTCGACGTCGCCCTCGAAATTGCGAAGCCGCGCGTCGAGATGCTCATGGCGAGGGAGCGAGAATCGCGGCGGCACGAGAAGTCGGCTCGAGAGATCGCGCGCGAGGCGATGACGCTCGCCGGGCTTCGGAGAGACGTCTTCGCCGACGTTCTCGTTTGCTTCCTCGAGTGCATGGTGCAGCGCTACGGGCGCCCGGAACCCCCCGCAATGGTCGACAGCGTGCGTGCGCTCCGCGTGGCCGTCGAAAAGTGGCTGGATGGCCCGACGAAAGGCTCGTCGTGATGGTCCGTACCGGCATACGCGGCCGCGGGTTTTGCCGTCGCGCTACCTTGTGAGTCTATGTAGGGCGATCGGTTATCACTAAAGGGCGACTCCGGATTGCCCGTGTTGTCATACTGAGGCAACGAAATGCGCAGCTGGATGGCGATGGCAGTAGCGGGCGGTTTGCTGGCGGGGTGCGCTGGGCAGAATTCTGCGTGGGGCGATTCGTACGTCGTGAAGCTCGACCCTGGATTCAGCGCCGACCAGCAGGAGCTCGCGCTCGCGGCTCTCAAGAGCTGGCAAGACGCGCAACCGATGAACTTCGAGGTGCGGATCGAACGATGCGACACCGCAGCGAACGGGGAGATTTGCGTAAGGGCCACCACGGCCGACGCGGTCGGCGCCTGGGCCGCCGCGAATGCGGTTTCGTACCTCGTCGTGGCCTACACCGAGCCGCGGGTCAACGGCGGAACCGTCTACATGCCGACGGACCTCAATTGTAGCCCCTCGTACCTGCAGGAAACTTTCGCGCACGAAATTGGCCATGCGATGGGCTTGCAGCACGAGGTCGCGACCGAAGATCATCCCCTGCTGATGAACCTCCAAGAGGACGCGAGGCAAGCAGCGAAGCCTCAGCAAGGGGACGTCGACCAATGGCTTCGGATCCGCAATCGGTAACTGCCCGCAGCATCCTGGTGCAGGTCTCGAACGACGTCGGCTTCCCGGCCCCAGCGCCCGAGCATGGGTTAGCCCAATGGGCCGACGAGGTGCTCGATGCGACACTCGTGCGCGGCTCGCCCGGCTGGCTCGAGGCGCACGAGCACACGCTCGATGCGCTGGAGGCAGCGACGATGGGCAGTGAGCGGGGCGTACGCGAAGCGCTGGCGCGCGCGCGCGATTGCGCCTGCGCTCAAGGGCGGCGTGCCTGCGCCTGCCTGCCGGGCGCGCACGGGCAGACCGTCTCGGTCGGCCCGCACCGCGTCTGCGTCAAGTGCGGCGGCAGAGCGCGAGCGTGACGTTGAGCGACGACCCCGCGTCGATGGGACGCGGCGGCGGATGCCACTCGAAGCCCGCCTTCTGGGCCGCGGCCTTCTGGCTGAGGAGCTGGTCGAGGAACGTCTCAAGGCCGGGCGCCGCCTGAAGATCGATCTTGCAGGCCTTGGCGACCTCCGCTGACGTCGCAAGCGCGGAGACCTCGACGCAGGCGAGCTGCGTTCCCTGGAGGATGAAGTCGGCCGCATTCTTCACGTCGGCGCGCTCCTGGGGCGTGCAGCTGATGACGAGGACGACCGCGGCAGCCAGCCAAGCGAACGCGCGCCGCTCAGTCTTCGGTGGCGGGGTCGAGGCGACCTTGGCGAACTCGGTCACCTTGGAGAG
>Ga0070717_10000082_pt1 | contig 77627 bp, 72 predicted proteins | sample LARL113metaG_FD_71366 | JGI IMG/M metagenome (GOLD analysis project Ga0070717, IMG submission 71366) | Corn, switchgrass and miscanthus rhizosphere microbial communities from Kellogg Biological Station, Michigan, USA - LAR L11-3 metaG | ecosystem: Host-associated > Plants > Roots > Rhizosphere ...
CGCTTCCTTCAGACGCTCCTCGCGGTAGTCGCCCTTGCGCTTCGCTAAACCTTCGCCTCCATCTGGCTGGTTAAAGGACTTTCACCTCCAAGCTGTCGAACATGCTCGGCATACAAAAACGGGCGCGCGGCGCGGCGCGCCCGCGATCGGGCGTCACCGCAACAGCGCGAAGAGCGCTCCGGCCACGACCGCTGCGCCGGCCGACCAGAGCGCGACAGCATCGCGACCACTTCACCCGTCACCGCATGCAACGCGGAACAGGTTCATAGGATTGCGTGTAGTACGGGCTAACGTCTGTCCATCAAAAGCGCTGCTGCTCCGGTGATCGCAAGCGCGACGAACGGCGATGCGAGCCACGGCGGGCCGCCGAAGAAGCCGATGCCCGCTCCCGGCTTGCTGAGGAGGAGACGATGGATGAAGGCAGCGCCGGCGCGGTTCATGAACGGGGACATCGCGCTGCCGGCGGCGAGCACGGCCATTGACGCGGCCGCCCGGCGCCACCACGGACCCTCGTAGCGATGAATCGCGATGAGAATTGCCGCCAACGCGACGCCCCATGCGCAGACGGAGATACGCATGATCGGACTGGCTAGGGTTCCGTCGACGTCAACGGCAATCAGTGAGAAAGTGCTCATCGCATTTCGAGCACGACGTCGACTTCATCGCCCTCGCCGGCGCGCGCGGCGGCGGCGAGATCGCGCTCCACGAGCAGCCAGAACTTCTTGGCGCGGCGCGCGATCGTGGCGTCGAAGGGGATGCCGTTCAGCATCCCGCTGACCTCTTTGCGGCCGGGATCGAACGGCAGCTCGACGGCGAGGCCTTTGTGGCCGTCGACGAGCGGCGCGCGGAAGCGCCGGCGGCCGCTTTCGGCGAGCTGCCGTACGAGCTTCGCGGGAGCGATGATGCGGTAGGCGTCCTTGATCAGCGACGCCACGACGTCCCAGTCGAGGCCCGTGTCGAGGCGCACGCCGACCCAGCCGCTCGGCCCGACGTAGGGCGGGCGGAAGAAGTGCTTCGGCTCGGCGGCGACGAGCGATTCCTGGACGCCGTCTTCGGCGGGAACGAGCACGGAGAGATGCGGATCGCCGTGGTGATAGGTGTTCATCATCGCGAAGATCTTGCCGGCGCGCCACGTCGGCTCGCCCCAGGCGATCTTCTCCGTCGCCGACGGCAGCGCGAGGCAGATCTCGCGCACACGATCGAGGGCACTCTTCACGGTGCCGGAAAGTATAGCGTTCCGACTTTCAGCGCCTCGTCCTCGCCGGCGTTGTTCATGGCCAGGCTCTCGAGCCGCAGCAGCGGCAGCTGATGGAAGCGGCGGAAGTTCAGCTCGACGTAGAGCGGCGTGCCGGGGATCGCGCGCATCGCCGCGGCCGTGCCGGGGGCGATGCCGCGGACGACCTGATCGACGATGGCGCGGAACTGCGGGTTGGGCGGGATCGCCGTCGTCGTCCAGACGTCGATCCACGCTTGCGCGCCGTAGACGAGACGGTAGCGCGTCGCGCTGACGTTGCCGACTTTGCCGCCGAGCTCGGGCGCGCGCGACGGCATCGCCAAGGTGTCGACGTCGACGCGGCCGAGGGTCTGCAGCGTCGCGGCGATGTTCGCCACCGGCTCCTTCGTGTACATCCGCGTGAGCGGGTTCTCGACCGTGATCGTGCTCGCGCCGTTGCGGCTGAAGCCGTTCAGCAGGAACGTCTCCGCGCGCACGCCGCCGGGGTAGACGTGCAGCGTGATCGCGCCGAACTTGCCGAGGAACGGGAAGGGAGCGCCGGGATTGGCCTCGAGGACGAGATGGTAGGGCTGCGGCGCGGCGAACAGCGGAAGGGCGAAAAGCAGAAGGGCGAAAAGCAGAAGGGCAGGCAAGAGTGCCTGCCCTCCACTAGAACGTGGCATCGAGGAACGGCCGAAGCTTCTTCGACCGCGAGGGGTGGCGCAGCTTGCGGAGCGCCTTCGACTCGATCTGGCGGATTCGCTCGCGCGTGACGTTGAACGAGCGGCCCACCTCTTCGAGCGTGTGCTCGGCGCCGTCGCCGACGCCGAAGCGCATCTTCAGCACCTGCTCTTCGCGCGGCGTGAGCGTGCGCAGGACCTTCTGGGTCTGGTCCTTGAGGTTCGACACGATGACGTGGTCGATGGGGGAGATCACGGCGCGGTCTTCGATGAAATCGCCGAGATGCGAGTCTTCCTCTTCTCCGATCGGAGTCTCGAGGGAGATCGGCTCCTGGGCGATCTTCATGATCTTGCGGACCTTGGCCACCGGCATGTCCATCCGCTCGGCGATCTCCTCGGCCTGCGGCTCGCGCCCGAGCTCCTGCACGAGCGCGCGCGAGGTGCGCGTCAGCTTGTTGATCGTCTCGATCATGTGCACGGGGATGCGGATCGTGCGGGCCTGATCGGCGATGGCGCGGGTGATGGCCTGGCGGATCCACCACGTCGCGTACGTGGAGAACTTGTAGCCGCGGCGGTACTCGAACTTCTCGACCGCCTTCATCAGGCCGATGTTCCCTTCCTGAATGAGGTCGAGGAACTGCAGGCCGCGGTTCGTGTACTTCTTGGCGATGGAGACGACGAGGCGGAGGTTGGCCACGATCAGCTCCTGCTTGGCCTGATCGGCTTCCTCTTCGCCCTGGCGGATCTCGCGGATCGTCTTCTTCAGCTCCTCGTGCGAGGTGCCGTAGAACGTCTCCAGCTCCTTGAGCTTCTCCTGGTACTTCTGCAGGCGGCGGCGGTAGAAGTCGCGGCGGGTCTTGTCCTTCTCGCGCTTGAGGGCCTGATCGTCCTTGCGGGTCATCGACAGCACCTGCGAGAGCTCGCCGTCGATGTCCTTCAGCTTGTTGATCATGCGGTTGCGCGTCTGCGGCGTGAAGTCGATTCCGCGCAGCTCGTTGGCCAGCTCGAGCTCCAGGCGCTCGACGCTCTTCTGCGTCTGCTTGAGCGTGCGCTCGGAGAGCTTCTTCGGGTCTTCGAGCTTCGTCAGCGCGTCCTTGATCCGCTTGTCGAGCTTGGCGATCTTCTCGAAGATCACCATGATCTCGTTGATCTTGTTGACCGTGCTGGCGGTGAGCTGGCCGTCGGCGTCGATGATGGTGCCGTCGTCGTCGGGCATGGCCAGGTCGATCATCTCTTTGATGACGCGCGAGTCCTTCTTGGCGGTCTCGTAGATCTTGAAGATCTCGTCGCGTATGATGTTGTTCTGCGAGAGCGCCTTGTAGACCTTGCGCTCGCCCTTCTCGATGCGCTTGGCGATGTCGACTTCGCCCTGGCGGTCGAGGAGCTTGACCGTGCCCATCTCGCGCAGATACATGCGCACGGGGTCGTTGGTCTTGTCGACGATGCCGGAGGAGGCGGCGATGATGTCCTGCTGGACCTCCTCGCGCTGGTCCATCTCTTTTTCTTCGATGGTGCCGTCGATGGTGATGATGCCCTTGGCGGTGGTGAGGGGCTGGAGCGCTTTCTCGGCGTCCTCGACGACGTCGATGCCGAGGTCGTTGAAGCGGATGTAGATCTCATCCAGCTCTTCGGGTAGGGACGTGATCTCCTCGGGGAGGACTTCGTAGATCTCGTCGTAGAGCAGGAACCCTTTTTCTTTGCCCAGCGCGATGAGCTGCTTCACTTCTCCGTATTTTTCTTCGACACTCAACTCACCGACCCCCTCGTCGAAATTGGAATCCCCTTCGAGATTCGAAGCGCGCAGTCGTGACGTCATTCGTTCGCTCCTCGAGGCGTCCATTGCGGGGGAAAAATCGCTTCCCGCGGAGGACACTCACTTAATCGGGCAGGCCCGATAATTATTTCATCGTGTTCAACATACGAGTCAGGACCTGCTTCTCGACGAAGAGGTCGCGGACGACGCTGTCGTCGCCTCGTTTTTCGGCATCGTGGATGTCGCGCTGGAGTTGCAGCAGGCGATGATCGAGGTAGCGTCGCTCCAAAGGCTGAAGGCTTTCTTCCAGACGGCCGAGGACGGCGTCGTCGAATTCGTCGGTAAGGCTCAGCTCGGAAAGCAGGGTCAGCTCGGCCTCGCCCCTAAGCTGGGTTGCGATTTCCGCAAAGTCAATAGGATTTCCGGCCTGAACGTCACTTTTTATGATAGAAAAGAGCGTTTTGCACGCTGGCTCTTGGAAGAGCTCGTCCCGCAGCCTCCCCGCCACAGACGCCGATAGTTTCCCCTGCAGCGCCATCGCCAGGATCGTCTTCTCCGCCGTTGCGCCCGGCGTACGCGGCTCGCGCTCCTGCGCGCGCGGCGCCGCCGACTTGCCGCGCACGCGCTGCCAGACGGTCTCGAACTCGAGCCGGAAGGCGTCGGCGATGCGCTGCGCGGCGTCGTTGCGCACGACCGGATCGGTGACGGCGCCGAGGAGCGGGACGAAGCCCTCGATGCGCTCGGACTTCTCGCGGCCGGTGAGCCGGCTCACGTCGCCGGCCCATTCCTTGAGCGCGAAGTCGAAGATGTCGGTGGCGTTGCCGAGGAGCTCGAGGAAGCGGTCGACGCCATACTTCTGCACGAGCGAGTCGGGATCTTTTTCACCCTGCAAATCGAGCGCGGAGACCGCGAGCCCCGCCGACAGCAGCACCGGCGCGGCGCGCAGCGTGGCCGCGCGGCCGGCGTCGTCGCCGTCGTAGGCGATGACGGCGTGCGTGGTGAAGCGGCGCAGGAGCGACGCCTGTCCGCTCGTCAACGACGTGCCCATCGACGCGACGACGCCCGGCACGCCGGCGTGATCGATGGCGATGGCGTCGAAGTAGCCCTCGACGAGAATGGCCCGGTCGATGCGCCGCATGGCGTCCTTGGAGCGGTGCAGGTTGTACAGCAGCCGCGATTTGTTGAAGAGCTCCGAGTCGGGGGAGTTGAGGTACTTCGGATCGCTGCCGTCGAGCGAGCGGCCGCCGAAGCCGGCGAGCGCGCCGGTCTCGCTGTGGATCGGGATCATGAGGCGGTTGCGGAAGCGGTCGTAGTAGCCGCTGCCGCTCTTGCGCGGCGTGACGAGCCCCGCGAGCTCGAGCTTCTTGTCGCCGTACTTCCGCGCCAGGCGCGTGTAGATGTAGTCCCACGAGTCGGGCGCGTAGCCGAAGCCGTACTTGTCGACGATCTCCTTCGGCACGCGCCGCTCGCGCAGGTAGCGCATAGCAGCGTTGTCGGGAAAGCCGAGGGCCTGGTGGAAAGCGAGGGAGGCGTCGTCAATGATCTCGAGAAGGTCGTCCTTGTCGGCGTCGCGCGTGGTCCTCTTCCGCCGCGGTAGCTCGATGCCGACGCGCCCGGCCACGTACTCGACGGCCTCGGGGAAGGTGAAGCGCTCGGTCAGCGTGAGGAACTTGAAGACGTCGCCGCCGGTGCCGCAGCCGAAGCAGTAGAAGAGCCCCTTGGCGCGGTCGACGGTGAACGACGGCGTCTTCTCGCGATGGAACGGGCAGAGTCCCTTGTAGCTCTTGCCGGCGAGCTTGAGCGGCGTGACCTGGCCGATGAAGTCGACGATGTCGGCGGACTCGCGGACGCGGCCGATGATGTCGTCGTTGAGATCGAGGAATGCCATGGCTCGTTAGCTCAATGCTGAGCGCAGCGAAGCATCAACCAAGGCGCCGAATTGCTCGTGCATCGCGGCGCCTTGCTTGACTCTTCGTCGCTTCGCTCCTCAGAGTTCCTACTGAAGCACAGCGATCGTGGCACCGTCGCCTCCTTCATTTTCGTCGCCGGGACGCCACGATGTGACCGCCGGATGCTTGCGCAGGTAATCGCGCAGCGCCTTGCGCAGCGTGCCGGTGCCGTAGCCGTGGACGATGCGGACGGCCTGCTTCCCTTCGAGCAAGGCGCGGTCGAGGAACTTGTCGGAGGCCTCGATGGCGTCGTCGACGCGCTGGCCGATGAGATTGAGCTCGGCGCCGATCGTGGCTTCGTCGCCGAGTGTCATGCTGAGCCGCGAAGACGGCGAAGCATCCCCCCGGCGCTTGGCGTGGGGATCCTTCGCTTCGCTCTGGATGACACGCAGATCGCGCGTGTCCACCGTCATCTTCCGTCCGTTCACGTCGAGCACCGCCTTCGTCCCATCCAACGAAACCACATTCCCGGCGACCTTGAACTTGCGGTGCTCGGCTTTGTCGCCGGCGTGCACCTCTCTCTGTTCAACAGCGATGAATTCCATGGCCTTGTCGACCGGCCTGGTCAATGTATTGACGATCTCCTGGGCCTTGACGTTTGCGCGCGCGTCGCGGTCGAGCTCGCGCAGGTGCTTGACCTCGGCGGCGACCTGGCGCGTGACGTCGTCGCGCAGCCGCTCGAGCTCCTCGCGGTACGACGAGCCGAGCTTCGCGCGCTCCGTCTCCAGCTTCTCGCGCGACTCCGCGGCGGCGCGCTGCTCGCGCTCCAGCTCGCGGCGCAGCTTGGCCGCCTCGTCCTGCTGCGCCAGCACTTCGGACATCCGCTTCTGCAGCTGCGCGAGGAGCGTGTCGGTCTCGCCGTAACGGTCGCCGAGGCGCTCGCGGGCGCGGGCGATGATCGGCGCGGGGAGGCCGATCATCTTGGCCACGTCGATGGCGCGGCTGCGGCCGGGGAGGCCGGTGATCATGCGATACGTCGGCTGCCCGGTCGCGGAGTCGAACTCCATCGAGGCGTTGACGATGTGCGAGTCGTTGACGGCGAAGCTCTTCAGCGCGGAGAGGTGCGTCGTCACGATCATCAGCGCGCCGGCGGCGAGGAGATGCTCGATGACGGCGGCGGCGAGCGCGGCCCCTTCCTCCGGATCGGTGCCGGAGCCGAGCTCGTCGAGGAGCACGAGCGAGCGCTCCGTCGCCTTGTCGAGCACGCGCTTGAGTCGCACGAGGTACGCGGAAAACGTGGAGAGGTGTTCGAGCAGCGACTGGTCGTCGCCGATGAGGACATGGAAGGCGTCGACGATCGGGATGATCGTCCCCTCGGCCGCCGGTACGGGAAGACCGCTCATCGCCATCGCCACGAGAATGCCGGTCGTCTTCAGCGCGACGGTCTTGCCGCCGGCGTTCGGACCGCTGATCACGAGCGCGGTCCGCTCGCGGTCGAGCTGCACGGTGATCGGCACGACGCTGCGCGTGCCGGGCGGCTCGCCCCACGCCTCTTCGCGCGCACTGGCGAGACGTTCATCGAGCAGCGGGTGGCGGCCGTCGAGGATGTGCAGGACGTGGTCGTCGTTGAACGACGGGCGCGAGGCGCCAACGGCGTCGTGGAAGACGGCGCAGGCCTGCAGCGCGTCGAATTCGCCGCCGGCGCGCGTGGCCGCGAGGACGTCGCCTTCGCTGTCGACGACGACCTGCGAGACGAAGCGCGTGATGCGCGCGATCTCCTCGCGCTCCTGGATCAGCAGGTCGGCGAGGTCGTTGTTCAACTCGATCGACTGCATCGGCTCGATGAAGAACGACGCGCCGGAGCCGGAGCGCTCGTGGAGGATGCCGGTGACGGCGTTGCGGTGGTCGGCGCGGACCGGGATGCAGTAGCGCTCGCCGCGCAGGACGATGAGCGGCTCCTGGATGGCGTCGGCGCTGCGGTTCATGACGTCGGTGAGGACGCGCTGGATGGCGGCGCGCTTCTGCTGGATGCGCTGGCGGATGGCCTTGAGCTCGGCCGACGCTTCCTCGCGGAGCTTGCCGTCGCGCGTGAAGTACTTGTTGAGCTTCGCCAGCATCTCGCCGAGGTCGGGGATGGAGTGGGCGAGCGCGGCCAGGCGCGGGTAGCCGTCGCTGCGGAGGAAGGTCTCGCGAATGGCCTGCGTGGCCCGCGCGGCGCGGACGACGATCCACGACTCCTCGAGCTCGAGGACGGACTCGCGCGCGAAGAGCGGCGCGACGTCGGTGAGGCCGGCGAGCGGGAGAAGCCCATCGCGGTGGAAGAAGCGGACCATCTCCGCGAGATCGGCCTGGGCAGCCTCGCACTCAGCGAGCGTGCGCAGCGGGCGCCGGCGGGCGATCGCGTTTTTGCCGAGGGAAGACTTGGCTTCGAGCGCGATGAGAGTCAGGACGCGTTCGATCTCGAGCGGAGAGGCATTCATTTGCGGGGCAGTAGACGAGAATTGCGAATTCCGAATTCCGAATTGAGAATTTAGAAGGCGGAAATTCTTAATTCTCAATTCGGAATTCGGTATTCGCAATTCATCGGTTCTTCTCGATGTCGGCGATCAGCCCGTCGATGACTTCGCATGCCACCGCGCTAAATCCCGCTTCGTTCGTCGCGTCGCCACGGCCGTAGCGGCCAAGCCGCTCGGTGGTGAAGAGCTCGGCGCCGGTGACCGCATCTTTAATGGTGAAGCGGACGCGCAGCTTCGTCGCGCCGGCGCCGATGCCGATCGAGCGTGCGGTGCGGCTGCCGCGGGCGAACTCGAGCACGGTCGCCGTCACCGTCATCCGTTTCACGCCTTCCGCGGGCGGCGTTTTGGCGAGCTCGTCGCCGCCGGCGTCGAGGCGGTCGATCACGGCGAGCATTTTTTTCGCGCGCAAGCGGGAGACGAACGTCTGCTGCACGGCGTCGGATTGGATCTGGGAGAAGTCGCAGCTCTTCTCGACGGCGAAGCGCTCGATCACAACTTCGTTGTATCCGGCAAGCGGCTTCGGCGCGGCGGTGCGGCCGAGGAGAAACAGCAGAAGCGCGAGCGCGTGACTCAAATCGCCCTTCCGACTTCGCCTGGATTTGGGGGAACCGGAGGAAAGGCTACCAGAAAACGAAAGGGACCTGCGAGCAGGTCCCTTTCAACGGTTATCTGGAATCGATCAGTAGCCGGCGCGGCGCTCTTCAGCGAGCTTCCGCAGCACCTTCTTGCGCGCGGCAATCGCTTTGCGCTTGCGCTTCGTGCTCGGCTTCTCGTAATGCTGGCGCTTCTTCAGCTCGGAGAGGATTCCCGACTTCTCGCACTTGCGTTTGAACCGGCGGAGCGCATTTTCAAAGGTCTCGTCCTCTTTCACGTGAACCAGAGGCATCCCGAATCCCCCCCTTCTGCGTCAGCTCATTTTACACTGCGGACCTGTAACCGGGCACGGCGGCGGGTTCATTCCGGGGATAGAATCGCCGTATGACACGCAAGCTCTGCGCCTTCCTGGCAGTCACCATTCTCGTCGCCTGCGCGACCGGCACTCACATTTCTAAGGTTCCGCCGCCGTCCACCGAGGCGAAACTGGTAACCGAGACGCTGCATGGAGTTACCGTCACCGACCCCTATCGCTGGCTCGAAGACCAGAACGCGCCGGCGACGCGCGACTGGATCACCCGCGAGAACGCCTACACGGACGCGCTGATCGGGAACCTGCCGCAGAAGCAGGGCGCGGCCGCCCGCATCGAAGAAATGTTGAGCATCGACCAGCTGGGAACGCCGTCCGTCCGCGCCGGGCGCTACTTCTTCACCAAGCGTCCCAAGGGCGCCGATCAGTTCGCAATCTACATGCGGGAGAGTGCGGCCGGCCCCGACATCCTCCTCATCGACCCGCTGCCGATGGACCCGAAGCACACGACGAGCATCGGCATCGAGGACATCACGGACGACGGGAAGCTGCTCGCGTACTACGTCCGCCACGGCGGCGCCGACGAGACGGAGACGCGCTTTTTCGACGTCGACGCCCGCCGCGACACCGGCGCCCCCGTCGCGACGGCGCGCTATTCCGGCATGGCCGTCTCGCCCGATCACCGCACGGTCTACTACTCGCGCCACGAAAAGGAGGGCGACCGCGTCTACCGCCGCCCACTCGCCGGCGGCGCGGAGGAGAAGCTCTTCGGCGACGGCTACGGCCCGGAGAAGATCATCGGCGCCGGGCTCTCCGACGACGGACACTATCTATTGATGCACGTCTTCCACGGCGCGGCGCCGAAGAAGATCGAGGTCTACATCAAGGACGTGGCGGCGGACGGCCCGGTGAAGACGGTGGTGAACGACATCGAGGCGAAAGCAATCGCCGACGTGGCCGGCGACACGCTCGTCATCCAGACGGACTGGAACGCGCCGAACGAGCGGGTGATGACCGCGCCGATCGCGAATCCCGGCCGCGAGAACTGGAAGGAGCTGGTGCCGGAGAACAAGAACGCGGCGCTGCAGGGGACGGCGCTGGTGGGCGGCAAGGTCTATTGCCGCTACCTCGAGAACGTGCAGCCGCGCGTGATCGCGTACGACCTCACGGGCAAGCGGCACGAGGAGATCCACTTCGACGTCCTCGGCTCGCTCAGCGACGTCAGCGGACGCTGGTCGTCGCCGGTGGGGTTCTACCGCTTCACATCGTTCGCGCTGCCGTCGACGATCTACACGTACGACACGGCGTCGGAGAAAAGCGGCGTCTTCTTCCGCCCGAATGTCCCGGTGAAGACGGACGACTTCACGGTCGAGCAGGTGTGGTACGCGTCGAAGGACGGGACGAAGATCCCGATGTTCCTCTTCTACAAGAAAGGGATGCAGCGCAACGGCGCGAACCCGACGTGGCTGACGGGCTACGGCGGCTTCGACCTGAGCCAGCTTCCGGGGTTCTCGGCGAGCGCGGTGACGTGGGCCGAGCACGGCGGGATCTACGCGCTGCCGAACCTTCGCGGCGGCGGGGAGTTCGGCGAGCAGTGGCACCAGGCGGGGATGCTGGCGAACAAGCAGAAGGTGTTCGACGACTTCATCGCCGCGGCGCAGTACCTGATCGATCAGCGCTACACCTCGCCGCGCCACCTCGGCATCAGCGGCGGCTCGAACGGCGGCCTGCTGGTGACGGCGTTCCTCACGCAGCGGCCCGACCTGGCGCAGGCGGTGGTCTGCAGCTATCCGCTGACCGACATGCTGCGCTTCCAGAAGTTCCTCGTCGGCTCGTACTGGGTGCCGGAGTACGGTTCCGCGGACGACCCCGAGCAGTTCAAGTACATCTACGCCTACTCGCCGTACCAGCACGTGACGAAGGGGACGAAGTATCCGGCCGTGCTCTTCATCACCGGCGACGCCGACACGCGCGTCGCGCCGCTGCACGCGCGCAAGATGGCCGCGCTGCTGCAGAACAGCACCGGCTCGGACAACCCGGTGATGATCCGCTACCACGTCTCCGGCGGGCACTCGGGCGGAGATCCGGTGAAGGTGCAGGTCAACAACGCGGCGGAGACGATCGCGTTCCTCGAGTGGCAGCTCGAATAGGACTGAGGACTGAGTGATGAGGACTGAGGCTGCGCTCGGGCACGATCGCGCCAAAACACCCTACTCAGTCCTCAGTCCTCAGTCCTACGAGCTTGACCTCGCCCGTGGCCAGCTTCACCGAGAAAGGCACCCACGCCGGCCGGGATGGGTGCTGCACTTCGCCGATCAGCTCGTGGTCGGCGATGGCCATGCGTCGAAATCCTCCGGCACCGATGGCGTCCGTTTTCCAGAGCCGGCCGGTTCTTCCGAAAGCTTCCAGGCGCATGTCGTCGTGATTGACCACGAACATCGTCAGGGGGGCGTCGCGCCACACGCCGACCACGTCCTTGCCGACCTTCTCCACCAGCGTCCGCGACTTCGCATCGATGACGTATCCGGCGCCGTCCGCGGATACGAACAGGTGCTTGCCGTCGGGCAACATGCAGACCGTGCTGACCTCGGCGGGTCCGCGCTCGAAGCTGCCGATACACGACGCTTCGCCGGTGCCGATGCGGAGGAAGATGCGTCCGCGTTCAGAGTCCCCGCATTCCGCCGGAATGGCGATGACCGCTTCACCCGCGGACGGCGGAGAGGGCAGGAGCTCCGCGGCGCACATCCGATTGTGTTCCTCGACAGAGCGATCCCGGGCCAGAGGAACGTACCGGGGAGCCGGAGCTCTCTGCCGGCGTATATGGGAGTGGGCCTCCTGGCCGAACCACCCCAGGAGCTGCAATAGCCTGTATCGTTGTGCCGTCTCACTCCCGGGACCGTGCTCCTCGGCCGACCGCTTCGCCTCCGCGATCAACGTATCGAGCGTTGTTGCCACTTCGGGGCCGCATTCTTCGAGAGCGCGGCCGAGGTCCAGGGTGATTCGTTTGAAATCGCCGAACGCCTGCTCGAGAATCTCGTCGCGCTGAACGGTCCGTTCATAGATCTCGGCGAGCTGCTCCGCGGTGTGGAGATTCTTGTAGCGTGGCTCGGCTTTTCCCAGGCGCAGGCGTGCGGCAGCCCGGCGGAATTTGCGTCTCTCCTTCGCCGGCAGGAACGTGTTCACCGGCGAGTCGGGAGCATTCTCGGCGCGCTGCAACACGTCGATGGCCTGGTGCACCAGCGCCGCGGCCCGTTTGGATGCATCGTCGTGTGTCATGACCGTGATGGAGCCCGGGCGCGCCTCACGTGCGCGCCCGGGCTCGCAACCTCCTCTACGTTACGCGTTCGTCGGTTTGGACGTGTCGTGGACCGAGCCTGGCGCCGGTGCCGGTTCCGTCGGCGGCGTTTGAGGGGCTTGCGTCGCTTTCTTGCGGCGCAAGACGCCCTTCAGCCGTTTGACTTCCTCGACATGCGGCACGAGCACGGCCTTCGCCGGGTCCTTGGCCAACTGCGTCCCGATCGAGTACGCCTGCGTGGCGATGAGCGAGAGCCGTTGGCGGCGGATGAGGTTTGCTCCCTCGATGCCTTTGAGGAACGCGCGAGCCTCGTCGGCCGCGGCCTCCCAGCGGAGCGAGTCGTCCTGCAACTGACGGACGTCGCCGAGCGGCTGTCCGATGGCCTGCGAGACGTTGTCGAGCACGCCGATGACGTTGATCGATGCTTCGACCACGGACTTGGTCTGGTTCCGCAGACGCTGTCTGACCAGCTTGCGCTGATCCTGCGTCAACGGCGCGACGTCTTCGATCTGCGAACGAATGGTGCGGAGCTGGGAGATGACCTCTTCGGGGGTGAGCTTGGTGGATTCCGGGACGGTGGTAATCATGATATGGCCTCCTTATGCGAGCTGTCAGGCCGGCGGTGACGTCACGACTCGTCGACAAGTGCGAGGCGGCCACCGGCTGGAAGTTTCGGCTACACCGATTCTTCCGGTTGATGTTGCCCGAGGCATGTACACACCCCGAGTGCCCGCGGCAGGAGGAGCAAGCTCAACTCCCGCACCGGTACAGGTCTGATGTGCTATCCAGCACGCCCGTACCGCCGACAGCCGCCGAAGTCGAAGATCTCACGATCTTCGGCTTCGTGGCAAGGATATAGACCCGTTCTGGCGAGACGTCAAGGAGCAGCGCGGGACGTTTGCCAAGGTGTGACGCTGCACCACGTCCTGTGCGCACGCGTGCACGGGGGGTACGACGCTGCACCACGGCCTGTGCGCACGTGTGCACGGGGGGTGTGACGCTGCACCACGGCCTGTGCGCACGTGTGCACGGGCCGTGTGACGCTGCATCACGGCATGTGCGCGCGTAGGACCATTCCTGCTTTCAATGGACGCATCGGCGCCGACTTCGCGCTCCCCAGCCGCGCGGCTGGGGAGCGCCTGATCCTCAACGCTGATCATGCGGTACGCGAACGTCGACGGACGCCGTCGACGTGTTTCCCGAGGCGTCGGACGTCGCGACCGCGATGGTGTACACGCGATCGCCACGCATCGCACGCTCGGCGCGCAGATTGACGGTCAACGGACCGGTGATCTGCCAATCGGCGGCGGTGTTGCCGTCGCCGGCGCCGTTCAGCGGCTGATTGTTGCTGACGCTCACGATGTGCGAGACGGGGGCCGGATCAGTATCGTCCGTCGCGGCGACGGCAATCGAGACCGCGACCATCTTGTGGTCCGGCGGCCAGAGGACGTTCGTGGACGGCGTAATCGAGAGGATCGTCGGCGGCGTCGTATCGGCCGCCGCGACGTCCTTTCCATAGTCAATCAAGTCGTTGTCGGCCGTGGTGAGCGCCACGTTGTTCGAGCCGTCGAGGTTGATCCGCCAAATCCGGCCGGCATAGAGGTAGTAGATGACGTCGAGATCGTCGTCGGCCGCGGGCGACGCGACGATGCCGAACGGCGAGCTCGGGACGTCGGCTTGATCGCTGCCGTCGGGCTTCATCGTTCGGAGATGCGGCGCCGGCTGGTTATAGACGAACACGACGCGATTCGACGCCAGACCGAAGCGGGGATACTGCGTGAAGTAGTCCGTCAGGTGGATCGGACTGTTGACCGCCGCCGGGGCCGTTTTCCAGATCGTCTGCGCGTACGGATTGCCGTACACCGTCTGTCCGAAGTAGATGAAGTTGTCGCGGCCCCACGACGGATAGAGCTGGTGCCAGCTTGGCACATCGTTGACGACGGTCATCCCGCTTCCGTCGATGCCCATCCGGAACAACGTGAAGTTGTTGTTGCTCACGAACGTGAGCACGATCTGCGTGGCGTCGGGACTGATGTCGTATTCGAGCACACCGTTGGTATTCGGGATTGCCGCCGGCGCCGCGCCGTGGGTGTCGGTGCGGTAGAGCTGCTGATTCCGTTTGAACACGACGACGCCGTTCTGAAGGCGCGCGTTGACGTCGTTTCCGCCGTTGGTCAACTGCTGCTGACCCGTGCCGTCGGTGTGCATGATCCAGATGTTGCCGCCGCGCCCGAAGACGATGCGGCCCGCGGACGGCTGCGCGACGGCCGCCGCCGCGATGAACGCGGAAACCAGGACAAGAAAAGAAACGCGGATGCGATGCATGAAGCTCCTCCTTTTTCCGATCGAGTCGAGGAGCTTTCATTGCAAACGGCGCGGCCGGCAATTTGCCGCGAAATCGCGGCTGCGTGGCCATGAATCATGCATTCGCCGCCAACTGCGCCAAGAAATCAGCCGCCGGTTGCAATGCCGTGATGAGCGATGCGCTGGCGGAGCCACTCGCGCGACTTCCCGAAATCCGCGGCCGTGGCCTTCTTGTTGCCGCCGTGCCGCTCCAGCGCGTCGACGATGAGCTCCCGCTCGTACGCTGCGAGCTTTTCGCCCGCTGACCCGGCGCCGGCCGGGACGCGCGGCAGCGCGGGCACGGCCTCGAGCTCCAGGTGCTCACCGCGAACCGCGCCCCCTTCTCCCACTGACGCGACCGCGCCGCGTACGATGTTTCGGAGCTGACGGACGTTGCCCGGCCACTCGTACTCGCGAAGCATCCGCATCGCCTTCGTGCTGATGTCGATGTGCGCGATACCGCGCTCGGCGGACGCTTCCTGGAGAAAGTGAAGAACGAGCGGCTCGATGTCCTCGCGCCGCTCGCGCAGCGGCGGAATGCGAAATTGAAACTGGAATCGATAGCGGAGATCGTCGCGCAGCTCGTCGTAGCGGTTCGTCGCGGCGATGATGCGAAGGCGGATCGGCTTCGCGGCTGTCGCGCCGACCGGCGTGACGCTCCTCTCCTGCATCGCGCGCAGCAGTTTCGCCTGCATCGCGTGCGAGAGGTCGCCGATCTCGTCGAGAAAGATCGACCCCTCGTTCGCGGCGAGGAAGAAGCCCTTGCCGCCGTCGACGCCCGTCGCCGCCTTCGGCCGGATGCCGAACAACTCCGCGTCGGCGAGCGATTCGGTGAGCGCCGCGCAGTTCAGCGAGACGAATTGACCCTTCGCAAACGGGCCGCTGTCGTGGAGCAGCTTCGCCATCAGCTCTTTGCCGGTTCCGGTCTCGCCGAGGAGAAGGATGGAGTCCGACGGATACGGATTGCGGATGGCGCGGCGGACGAGGTCGCGCATCGACGGCGACTCGCAGACGAACGACGCCTTCAGCGTCCGCAGGGCATCGCGCTCGCCGAACGCCGGTGAGGTGACGGCACCCTGTCGTCTACTCTCCACGAGCAACATGGCGATGGTCGAGAACGCGTTCTTCTCCCAGTCGGCAAATCGCCGCGGCCGGCCGTCGACCGTTGCGAGGACGATGTCCCGAACGCGCCGGTGCTCGGCGACCGCCGCGATGACCGACACGTCGCCGATACGCTCGATCCAGAAGGGGCACGGCGCGACCGCACGAAGGCGGCTCATCACGCGGTCATCTGCCGGCATGCCTGCCCGGGCGACGATGGTCATTTCATTCGCGCGAGCGCGAATCCACGCGACCGACGTGGCGCGAATGAGCGTGCGCAGTCGCTCGAGCGCCGGCTGCGGGCGCCGCTCGCGCGCGACGTCGTTCACGAGGCGAAGCGCCGCGCCGGAATCGGCGGCGTCGAACTGCTCGGTGTCCATTTCAACCCGGGACGATGGTCGCGCAACGGTAAACGCGGGACGGATTTCCTCGCTCTCCCCTTCCTCCAGCGTCAGCTTCACGACGCCGAGCTGCACGAACGTTCCCGGCTCGAGAAACACGTTCGCGACGGTCTCCTCGCCGACGATGACGCCGTTTTTCGAGCGCGCGTCGTTCGTGAGCAGGTATCGGCCGTCGGCTGTTTTCTCCAGGACGGCGTGGTGCTTCGACACGCCGCGCTCCGACGGTAACCGGATCTCGTTCTCGTCCGCGCGCCCGAGGCGCGCGCGGTGGTTGGGGAGGGGATACCAGAGTTTCCTGCCGTCGACGTGTGCCACGAGACAAAGCATCAGAGATCTCCTCTTGCGCCATGCGCGGCGAGCCGCTGGTATCGCTCGGCGACGACGTCGAAGTGCGCTCGCGCGGTGATGTCGGTCCATCGATCGCGGCTGACCCGTTCGTACGCCTCCGATGCCGCAGCGGAGGCTTCTTCATGGCGGCCGAGGCGATCGAGAAGCTCCGCTTTGATGGAGAGCAACATCGCCGGCGAATCCGAGAGGCGAGTCAGGGATTGCTCGACGCGTGGCAGCAGGCGTTCCGCCGGTTCGCCCCTCTTCAGCGCGAATTCGAGTGACCAGTAGAGAATCACGTCCGGCGCCGTGAGGCCCAGATCGCCGGCAACGGGCACTCCGCCGCGGCGCCAGACGACGTATTGGCGAAACCACTCGCTCAATCCGGACTGGTCGGGATAGAGGCGTTCGAATCGGCCGACTTCATCGTCCGCTTCCTGCCATCGTCGCTGCTCGCAAAGCGCGAACACCATGCCCTGCAGAAACTCCCACTTCAGCCGTCCGACGTTCGCCTCCGCTCCTCGGCCATACCCTTGCCGATACCAGCGCATGGCGCGGTCGACATCGCCGGCGAAATGGAAGCCGAGCGCGGCATCCCACGCGATGTCGGCCGGCATCGCGCTGGACGCGACCAATCGCCGGAACGCGGCGTCGGCTTCGCCCAGGTGTCCGAATTTCACGAGCATGGACGCTTCGCTGCGCGCGATCCACTCGGAGAGCCACTCGTCGCCGACAGACGCGGTTTCCGTTCGCGCTCTGGCGATCGTGTGCAACGCGTCATCGGCGTCGCCGGCAGTCGTCAGCCTCTGCGCCTCGTGCAAGTGCGCGTACGTGACCCGGCGCGCTGCGGCACGCGTAGGCGCCGGAAGCGGCGATCGCGATCCCGCGATGAATCCGTCGAAGTCGAGAGCGATTTTCCTGTTGACATAGTTGACCGTGAGCGTGCGCATGTGCTCGTCGACGGTCACTCGCGGCGATGACACGAGGCGACCGCGCGGCAACAGCGCATACCACGCGAGCGGCTCCGCGTTGGCTGTGATCCAGTCGCCGTCGGGCGACAGCGGTAACGAATCCGGCGCACTCCATCGGTCGAAATCGACGCGAACCGCGGCGACACCGATGTCCCAGCCCATCCGGTTGTTCGTTCCGACGAACAACAGCTCCTTCCTGCCATCGCCGTCGAGGTCCGCGGCGGCGGCGACGACATGGTGCCCGCCGCCCGCGAAAACAATTCGCGCTTCTCCGCGGCGCAGGTCGTACACGACCGAATAGCTCGGCCACCAGACCGAGTGAACGTACGAGACGATCACTTCGTCATAACCGTCGCCATCGAGATCGGCACTGAGAAGGGCGCCGACGCCGAAGCGATTCGCAAACCGATGAAAAATCCCTCCGCCATCCGGAAGCGCGACCCGCGAGACGATCTCGCCGCTACGCGGATCGAGAAACGACAGTTGACGAGCGGCCGGTCCGTCGATGGTCGGCGGCGGCAGAAGTACGGCCGCGAAAAGCGGCTTCTGCCAGTGGCCACGATGAACCGTGACGATCTGTCCCGGCCGACTGACGAGTGACGTGCTCCACAGCACTTGGCCGCGCGAGTCGACTGCGCAAATGCCGTCCGACGTGGCAGCCATTCGCGGAATGGCGACGAATCCACGGATCCAGAATGCAAATGCGCCCGCCATCAACGCGAACAGGGTTGCAGCCGCGATTGCGATGTTGCTCCGCCGCGGCCGCACGCGCCGCCGCTGAAGATCGCGAGCCAGCTCCTGCGCCGAGCCGTAGCGGTGACGGGGCTCTCGCTCGAGCAGGCGCGCGACGAGAAGCGCGAGCCACTGCGGCGCGTCCGTGCGCTTCCCTCGAATCGACGCCGCGGACGTCGCCAGCGCGGGCATTTCTCCCGTCAGGAGCTCGTAGATGACGACGCCGAGCGAGTAGAGGTCGCTGCGCTCCCCGGCAGACGCGCCGCAGAACTGCTCCGGCGCGACGTAGGCATGCGTGCCGACGACGACGCCGCTCGACGTAAGGTGCTCGTCCTCGTCCCAGATGCGCGCGAGGCCGAAGTCGGCCAGCTTGACCTTGCCGCCGCGCGTGAGCAGCAGATTGCCGGGCTTGAGGTCGCGATGCACGATCTTCAGGCGATGAAGATCCGCGAGCGCGAGGGCGGACTGGGACGCGATGTCGACGATCTCGTCGATCGGCATGCGCGCCGCTGACGCGATGACATTGCGAAGCGATCCGCCGTCCACCAGCTCCATCGTCAGAAATAGCCGGTCGTGCTTGCCGTGTAGATCGAAGATTCGCACGAGCCGCTCGCTCGTCGCGCGCTGCGCGACGTTTACTTCCTGCCGGATGCGGTCGATCCGCTTGTCCGACATGCGATCGGATCGCAGCACCTTCACCGCGACCTCGGCGCCCGTCAAGAGGTCGCGCGCGGCGAAGACGACAGCCGACCCGCCGCTACCGAGACGGCGAAGAATTTCAAACCGTACGGCGAGAACCTCGCCGATGGCCGGCGAGGAGACAGCACCTGACGAATCGCCGGGAAGCACGGTGTCGGTCGAACGATCGGCCATTGGAAAAGGAATAGGAAGTCAAGGAAGGATATCAGGCCGTTTCGCTCGGGAGGTCGTCGAGCCCAGGGCACCTGCCTCCGCTCGAAATTCTGGTGCGACTGAAGAGCGTACAATCCTGGTGGGAACCTGATGCTCGCTCTGTCCTTTTCCCGCATCCGGGGTGATGCTGCCGCGTACGTCGCCGCGCACGACACCGCACGGCGGATATCGACGCGGATCCGATCGTTGCCGAGGTTCGCGCCCTTCGCGAAGAGCTCATGAACGAGGTTGGAAACGACCTCGATGAGCTGTTTCGATATCTCGAAGAACGCGAAGCATCGCATCCCGAACGACTGATGAACTTCCCGCCGCGCCCGGCTACGCCAATAGGTGCTCGACGCGGGAAATGATCGCGTCGAGCGCCACCTGATTCTCGCCACCTTCCGGGATGATCAGATCCGCGTGGCGCTTCGACGGCTCGACGAACTCCTCGTGCATCGGGCGCACGGTCGTCATGTACTGGTCGACGACCGATGTCAGCGTGCGGCCGCGGGTCTCGATGTCGCGGACGAGGCGGCGCACGAAGCGGATGTCCGCGGGGGTGTCGACGAAGAGCTTGATGTCGATCCGCTTGCGCAGCTCGGGCTCGGCGAGGACGAGGATTCCTTCGACGATGATCACCTTGCGCGGCTCGACGCGCTGCGTCTCCGTCTTGCGCGAGTGCGTGGCGAAGTCGTAGACCGGCACCTCCACCGACGAGCCTTTCATCAGCACGTCGAGGTGCCGGGTGAGGAGCTCGGTCTCGAGCGAGTCGGGGTGGTCGAAGTTGATCTTGGCGCGCTCCTCGGGCGAATGCGCGTCGAAGTTGCGGTAATACGAGTCGTGGGAGATCCACTCGATGCGGTCGCGGCCGACGCGGTCGTAGATCGCGCGCGCCACGGTGGTCTTGCCCGAGCCGGTGCCGCCGGCGATGCCGATGATGACGGGAGTCTTCATCCGCCGGACTGCTCTTCGAGCTCCGCCTCGGTCATGAAGTCCGAGAGGTCGTCGGTGCCGCAGGTGTTGCAGATCGCCGCGGTCAGTTTGCCGTTCGTGAACTCGAACTGATACGTCGGCGTCTCGCACTGCAGGCAGATCAGGTATTCGGGCTCGTCCATCGCCGCGGATTCTAAAGCAGTTCATCCCGAGCGCAGCGAGGGATCAGCTTGGCATCGGCGAGGCTCATGCCTAGCAGAAGGGTGTCGGCAGAGCCACACGTCATCCTGAGCCGCGCAGACGGCGAAGATCTCAATCTACGTGGCTCGAGATCCTTCGCTACGCTCAGGATGACGGGACGAGCGTTGGTCGCGTGCAAGCGTTCTGCTTAGATCGCTGCGCGGTCGTGCTGTTGATCCCTCGCTACGCTCGGGATGAACTTTGACTACTGCGACGTCGACGCGCTCTGGATCGTGGCGGCGATGCCGGGCTGGATGAAGCGGGCGTCGTTCGTGGCGTTCTCGATGACGGACGCGTAGACGTACGTGTCGCGATAGCCGGTCTCGATGAGCAGCGAAAAGTCGTCGCCCTTGGTGATCAGCGGGAAGAGCGCCTGGATCGACGTGTGCCACAACGTACCGGGCGGTACGGTGAGCTGGGTGACGGCGATGTTGCGGCCGCTCACGCGCTGCAGGGCGATGGTGAAGAGCGCCGGGGTCTCGCCGAGGTTGGCCAGGCCGACGTTCGTGCGGAAGTCGTCGCTGAAGGAGAGGCCGTAGAGCGTGCGCACGGGGTAGAACGCGTCGCCGTACGCGACGGCGATCGGTTCGGGATGCGTCGGCGCGGCCGGGTCGTCGAGCTTGACGGCGTAGACCGTCGCGCTGACGGCGATCGGCTTGCGGCTGTCGAACGTCTTCACCATCAGCGGCGAGAGCGCGCGGTCCATGCTGAACGCGGCGATGACGTCGGTGAAGCGCTGCGTGGCGCCGGCCGGCATCGGCACGAGCAGAAACGGCTCCTCCGGCGCGGTCGGCAGGGTGAGCATGACCTTGACGTTGCGGCCGAGGTTGTTGACCAGCGTGACGTCCGTGCGCCACTGCACCGAGCCGGCGCCGAAGACCTTGCCGACCACCGGCACCATCACGGTCGCGCTCGGCGGCTCCGCCGGCGGCGCGGGCTCGGGCGGCGGCGCCTGCGCGGCCGCGGTGGCGGCGGCGAGGAGCGCGGCGGCAATGACGGCGAACCGGGGCATGTCGTTCCTGAGACGGCGCGTGCCGTCGGGATGTTTCAAACAAAGTGCGGCCGGAAAATCCTCCGCAGCACGACGATTGCCTTTTGAATACGACTGAGCGACAGCCGGCGTCGCAGCACGACGAGCGGGTCGCGGCGCAGGCGCGCGAGGACGGTGGCGTAGACGCCGCCCATGAGGATGACGGGGAAGCGGGCGTCGGCGGAGAGCTCGCCGAGGAGCGGCTCGGCGGCGCGGAAGTACGACTCGGCGCGGTCGATCTGGAACTCGAGGAGGCGGCGCATGCGGTCGGATTCGTTGCGCGCGATCAGCTCGGCCTCGGTCACGCCAAACCTGCACAGCTCCTCGGCGGGGAGGTAGATGCGGTCGCGGGCGAGGTCGTCGCCGACGTCGCGCGTGACGTTGGTCAGCTGCAGCGCCGTGGCGAGGTTGCGGCCGTGCGCGACCGCGGCGGCGGTGCGATGGCCGAAGATCGAGAGCGAGATGTCGGAGATCGACGTCGCCACGAGATCGCAGTAGTGGAGGAGCTCGTCGAAGGTCTCGTAACGATGCTTGACGACGTCCTGGCGGCAGCCGTCGATGAGGGCTTTGAACGCGCTTTGCGGGATGGCGAAGTGTTGGAGGGCGTCGGCGAGCGCAATGGTGATGGGGTGGGTGGGCGTGCCGGCGTAGCAGCGGTGGAGCTCGAGCTGCCAGGCGTCGAGACGAGCGCGTGTCATTCCGAGCCGCGCAGTCGGCGAGGAATCCCCCGCCGGCAGGGGATCCCTCGCTCCGCTCGGGATGACACCCGGCTCCTCGTCGACGATGTCATCCGCCCATCGGCAAAACGCGTACGCCGCGTACACCGCGCGGCGCTTCACGCGCGGCAGAAAACGGAAGCCGACCGAGAAGTTCGCGCCGTAGCGATGGGCGATGGCGCGGCAGAACGCGTACGCCTCGTCGACGGTCGGCGCGTTCGGCAGCGGCAGCGCGTCCGCGGTCATGCGCCGGCCACCGGTCCGAGCGGCGGGACCTTCATCTCCGTGTCGCGCGAGCGGCACCAATGCTCAGCCGGCTTGTGCGCGCAGCGCCCCTCGTGCTTCCAGACGCGGTGCACGACCGGCGAGAGCAGCCGCTTCCACCAGCGCCGCTGATGCCATCCGCTGAGGTAGCGGTGGAAGTCCTTCGCGCGCGCGGCGCGGCGGACGAACATCGACAGGCCGAAGTTGCCGCCGGCCTCGTAGAGAAATCGATTGACGAGGCTCGTCTCCTGCTTCATTGCCAGCGCGCTCGTGTCGAAGTCGCGTCCGTCGACGATGCTGCGCGCGGCGAGGTATCCGCTCGTCAGCGCGTAGCGGATGCCGAGTCCGAAGAGGTAGTCTTGAAATCCGGCCGCCTCGCCGACGTAGCGCGCGCCGTTCGACGCGGCGCGCGACTGCAGGTTGAAGTTCATATACGAGTAGCCGGTGCGCGCGTCGCCCGGCACGGCGAACGCGTGCAGCCGCTGCGCCTCGGCCAGCGAGTGCTCGAAGTAATCGTCGATGCGCTTGAAGTCCGCGACGATCGCGCAGCCGAACGTGGCCACGCCGTCGAGGATGAAGAGGTACGAGTAGCCGCCCGGCGAGAGCTTGTGGTTGAAGAAGACGTCGACGCGCTCGGCGTCGCCGGTCCGCCACGTCATCTCTCTGGCCAGGCCGTCGGGCGCGGCGGGGCCGGTGGCGACGATGTCGGCCTGCGCCAGGCGCGAGTTGAACTTCACGTCGACGCCGAGCGCCCGCGCCTGCGCGAGGAGGCCGCGGTCGAGCGTGCCGTCCTCGGCGCCGCGGCGGATGAACCAGCCGTACGGCTGCTCCGAGCGGATCGTGCGCGCGACGCGGCGGTGGTCGTAGAACGTCGCCCACGTCGCCGGGCGGAAGTAGAAGTTGCGCTCGATGCCGATGCGGTCGAGGAAGTCGGGAACGGATTCGATTTCCGAGGCCGCTTCGATGACTTGCAGGTCGCCGATGAAGCGCATGCCGACGTCGCGTTTGGCCTCGTGGACCTCGACGGCGCGGCCGGCCCGCGCCAGGACGATCGCCGCGGCGAGGCCGGACGGCCCGGCGCCTGCAATACGAATCGGAGAATGGCCCTGCATCAGTGGAGGTATCTTAACGCGCCGTGTCTGACGTGACTTCCGAGGCAGCTTCGATGGCCGCGCCGCGCACGAAGCCGCGCTCGCGCGGCGCGGGATTCGCGGTGCTCGTCGCCGCCGGCATCCTGCTGAGCCGCGTGGCCGGGCTCATCCGCGAGCGCGTCTTCGCGCACTACCTCGGCAACTCGGCCGCGGCCGGTGCGTTCAAGGCCGGCCTCAAGATCCCGAATTTCCTGCAGAACCTCTTCGGCGAGGGCGTGCTCTCCGCGTCGTTCATCCCGGTCTACGCGCGTTTGCTGGCCGAGGATGACGAGGAGATGGCCGGGCGGGTGGCGGGCGTGATCTTCGCGCTGCTCGCGCTCGTCGTCGGCGGCATCGTCCTCGTCTGCGTCCTGCTGACGCCGTGGATCATCGACCTCATCGCTCCCGGCTTTCAGGGCGACGTGCGCACGCTGACGATCCGCATCGTGCAGATCCTCTTTCCCGCGACCGGGCTCCTCGTCCTCTCGGCCTGGTGCCTCGGCGTGCTGAACAGCCACCACAAGTTTTTCCTCTCGTACGTCGCGCCGGTGTTCTGGAACGCGGCGATGATCGCCACGCTGATCTTCTTCGGCAGCCGGATGAGCCAGTCGCGTCTGGCGATCGCGCTGTCGTGGGGAACGGTGCTCGGCGCGGGCTTGCAGTTCGGGGTTCAGGTGCCGTTCGTCCTGCGCTACGCGCCGCGCATCCGCCTCTCGCTGCAAACGATGCTGCAGCCGGTTCGCGAGGTGATCAAGAGCTTCTTTCCGGTCGTGATCGGCCGCGGCGTCGTGCAGCTCAGCGGCTACGTCGACCAGGTCATCGCCAGCTACCTCGGCCCGGTCGCGGTCTCCGGCCTGGCCTACGCGCAGATCATCTACTTTCTGCCGATCAGCCTCTTCGGGATGTCCGTGGCCGCGGCGGAGCTGCCGCAGATGTCGGGGACGGTCGGCAGCGACGAGGAGGTCAACGCCTCGCTGCGCCGCCGGCTCGACCGCGGCCTGCGCCAGATCGCGTTCTTCGTCGTGCCGTCCGCGGTGGCATTCCTCTTCATCGGCCGCGTGCTCGTCGCGGCGCTGTACCAGACCGGCCAGTTCAGGAGCGAGGACACGCTGTACGTCTGGTACATCCTGGCCGGCTCGACGTTCGGCCTCGTCGCGGTGACGCTGGGGCGGCTCTATTCATCCACTTTCTATGCGCTGCGCGATCCGAAGACGCCGCTGCGCTTCGCCATGGTGCGGGTGACGCTGACGGCGGTGCTCGGCGTGCTCTTCGCGTTTCCGCTGCGGCCGTTCATCATCGACGCGATCCGTTTCCTGCACCTGCCCGTGCCGCGGCTGGCGGACGGGGAGAAGATCTTCGGCGCGATCGGCCTGACGGCGTCGGCGGGCCTCGCGGGCTGGATCGAGTTCCTGCTGCTGCGCCGCGCGCTGAACCGCCGCGTCGGCACCGTCAGGCTCGCGCCGTCGTTCCTCGGACGCCTGTGGATTTCCGCGCTCGCCGCCGCCGTCGTGGCCATCGCGTTCGACGTCTTCCTCGCCGGCCACGGCGCCGCGCGCCTGCCGTTCCATCACATCGCCGAGGCGGTGCTCGTGGCGGGAGCGTTCGGCGTCGTCTACTTTGCCGCGGCGATCGCGGTCGGATTGCCGGAGGCGATGGCGACGCTGTCGCGGTTCAGGCGGCGTTAGCGTTTGGCGGGAACGACTTCATTGTGCTGCGGCGGACCGACGTTCCGCTCGAGCGCGTCGATGTCGATGAACTTACTGGCATCGATGTAGATATCGAGACCGAGGGGCCGGCCTTCCTTGTCGAAGTCGATCACGAAGCCGTCGTAGATCTCCTCCGATTCGCCGTACTCGCCCTCGCGAAAGCGGATGAAAATCGTGTCCCGCTCTTCGTCGTAGTCATATCTCATCGGCGCATCGTCTTCAGGCGCCGCCGAGGATACCTCGGCTGCGCGCTGACACCGTTCTTGCTACGATCCGCGCCGTGACGATCGAGCAGCCCGCCGGCATGAGCGGCGCCGCGGTGGCGGAGGCGGAGACGCCGGCGGGGGAGGCGCTCCTCTCGGTCCGCAAGCTGCGCACGTCGTTCCTCACGCCGGAAGGGGCCGTGCACGCCGTCGACAACGTCTCGTTCGACGTGCGCAAGGGCGAGGCCGTGGCCCTCGTCGGCGAGTCGGGCTGCGGCAAGAGCGTGACCGCGATGTCGATCATGCGCCTCGTCGCGCCGCCCGGCCGCATCACCGGCGGCGAGGTGCGCTTCAAAGGGCGCGACCTCGTCCAGCTGAGCGAAAAAGAGATGCGCGGCGTCCGCGGCGACGACGTGGCCATGGTCTTCCAGGAGCCGATGACGTCGCTGAATCCGGTCTTCCGCATCGGCGATCAGGTGGCCGAGGCCATCCGCATCCATCAAAAGATGTCGAAGAAGGAGGCGCGGAAGCGGGCGGGGGAGATGCTCGAGCTCGTGGCCATCCCCGATCCGATCAAGCGCCTCGACGACTACCCGCACCAGCTCTCCGGCGGCATGCGCCAGCGCGTGATGATCGCCATGGCGCTGTCGTGCGATCCGGAATTGCTGATCGCCGACGAGCCGACGACGGCGCTCGACGTGACGATCCAGGCGCAGATCATGGAGCTCCTCGCCTCGCTGCAAAAGCGCCTCGGCCTGGCCATTCTCCTCATCACCCACGACCTCGGCGTCGTCGCGGAGTTCTGCGAGCGCGTGATCGTCATGTACACCGGGCGCATCGTCGAGGAAGCGCCGGTGCGCGACCTCTTTGCGAGCCCGGCCCACCCGTACACGCGCGGACTGCTCAAGTCGCTGCCGAGCCTCGCCGGCGACGGCACGGCCAAGCGGCTGTCGACGATCGCGGGGATGGTGCCGCCGATCTACGCGCTGCCGCCCGGCTGCAAGTTCAATCCACGCTGCCCCGACGTGATGGACATCTGTCTCGGCAAGGAGCCGGCGCGGATGCTCGTCGGCGAGCGCCACGACGCGCGCTGCTACCTGCACGGCAACGAGGCCGATCCGGAGCGCATGTGAGCGACAAACCGTTCGTGCCCGGCGACCGCGACGTCGCGCCTGCAATCAGCGGCGGCCTGCCGACGCCGGCCGACCAGAGCGCGCGCGCCGACGCGGTGGTCAAGCCGCCGCACGACCGCGACGAGACGAGCGCGCCGCAGGAAACGCCGAAAGTTCCGCTGGGCGCCGGCGAGCCGCTCCTCGTCGTTCGCGATCTGCAGAAGTACTTTCCCGTCCGCCGCGGCGTGCTGGCGCGCGTCGTCGCGCAGGTGAAGGCGGTCGACGGCGTCAGCTTCGGCGTCAGCCGCGGCGAGACTCTCGGCCTCGTCGGCGAGTCGGGCTCGGGCAAGACCACGGTCGGCCGCTGCATCCTCCGCCTCATCGAGCCGACCGCGGGGAGCATCGAGTTCGAAGGCACCGAAGTCCTCCAGCTCCACGCCGGCGACATGCGCCGCATGCGCCGCAACATGCAGATCGTCTTTCAGGACCCGTACGCGTCGCTGAACCCGCGCATGACCGTCGGCACGATCGTGGCCGAGCCGCTGCTGATCCACGGCGGCATGGACGCGAAGCAGCGGAGCGAGCGGGTGTCGCAGCTCCTCGAGAAGGTCGGCCTCAGCCCCGACTACCGCAAGCGCTACCCGCACGAGTTCTCCGGCGGGCAGCGGCAGCGCATCGGCGTGGCCCGCGCGCTGGCCACGAACCCGAAGTTCCTCGTGCTCGACGAGCCGGTGTCGGCGCTCGACGTCAGCGTGCAGGCGCAGGTCATCAATCTGCTGCAGGACCTGCAGGACGAGCTCGGGCTGACGTACCTCTTCATCGCCCACGACCTCTCCGTGGTCGAGCACATCTCCACGCGCGTGGCGGTGATGTACCTCGGCAAGATCATGGAGCTGGCCGACCGCCGCTCGCTCTACGCGAATCCGCTCCATCCGTACACGAAGGCGCTCCTCTCCGCGGTGCCGCTGCCCGATCCGACGCAGCACAAGCAGCGCATCCTGCTGACCGGCGACATCCCCACGCCGCTGAATCCGCCGAGCGGCTGCGTCTTCCACACGCGCTGCCCGATCGCACAGTTTCCGATCTGCAGCGAGCAGGTGCCGGCGCTCATCGAGCACCGTCCGGGACAATTCGCAGCGTGTCATTTTGCCGGCGCGCCCGTCCCAGCGGATACAATGCCGCCAGCCTCGCCAGCGGTCTAAACAATCCCGTGAGAAGTTCGTAAAGAGGCGTGTCTTAGGAGGAACTTGCATGTCGCCATTTCGCCGTGTCCTGATCTTCGCCTGCCTCGCGTTGGGCTCGACGCTCACCGCGCAGACGCAAAGGACGACGACGCAACCGAAGCAAACACCCCCGTCGGCGACGACGGAAGAGACGTACACCACGCCGGTCACGGCCGAGACGGACAAAGACATCAGCGACCCGCACGCGCTGAAGCTCTCGCTCGCCGACGCCATCCGCATGTCGGCCGCGCAGAACCTCGGCGTCACGATCCAGCGCTACGACTGGGCCGAAGCGGGACAGAGCCTGCGCGAGGCGTACGGGCCGTTCGACTGGTTCGCCACCGCGGACGTCGAGCACTCCAGCAACCAGGCGCCGACGACGTCGCAGTTCCAGTCGTCCGGCCGGCGCCAGACGTTCGTCGACGTCGGCGTCTCGCAGCTCCTGCCGACCGGCGGCACGTACAACATCGGCATCAACAACTCGCGCACGGTGACGACGGGCGGCGGCACGCTGGTGTCGCCGGCGTTCGGCTCGTCGCTGTCGCTCGGCCTCGACCAGCCGCTGCTGCGCAACTTCGGCATGGACATCAACCGCCGGCAGATCACGATCGCCCGGAACACGTTCGGCATCAACAACGAGGAGTTCCGGCGGATCCTGATCAACACGGTGGTCAGCGTCGAGCAGGCTTACTTGAACCTGGTCTACGCGCGGCGCTTCGTCGACGTGCAGAAGGAAGCGCTCTTCCTGGCCCGCGACCAGGCCCGCATCACCCAGATCCGCATCAACGTCGGCGCCTCGGCGCCGCTCGACATCCTCCAGCCGCGCGTGCAGATCGCCACGACCGAAGAGGCGTTGATCGCCGCGGTCGCCGCCGTGCGCGACGCCGAGGACCAGCTGCGCGCGCTGCTGAATCTGCCGCAGGACGAGTGGGACCGCCCGATCGTCCCGACCGACGCGGTCACGTACACGCCGATGACCATCGACGTGGCGTCGTCCGTGGCGCGCGCGTTCGAGCTCCGGCCGGAGCTGCGCGAGAACCAGCTCGTCACCGCGAACGCCCGCGTGCAGTACCTCTACGCGCGCAACCAGGTGCTGCCGAAGCTCGACGCGCTCGTCAACTACACCGCCGCGGGCATCGGCGGGCACTCGGCGATCATCGATCCGACGACGGACCAGATCGTCGGCTTCGACGACACCGGCCTGCCGCACGCCATCGGGCAGGTGCTCGGCAACCGCTTCCCGTCGTGGACGGTCGGGTTCCAGGTCGGCGTGCCGATCCTGAACATCGGCGCGCGCGCCGAGGCCAAACGGGCCGAGCTCGAAGTCGACCGCACGCGCGCGGTCGAGGATCAGACGCGGCAGACCATCGTCCTCGACGTCCGCAACACCGCGCGCGCCATCGACACGGCGGCGAAGGAGATCACCGCCACGAGAACGGCCCGCGAGGCCGCCGAGCAGAACCTCGACGCCGAGCGCAAGCGCTACGAGAACGGCATGACCACGATCTTCCAGGTCCTGCAGATCCAGCAGCAGCTCTCCGACGCCCGCGCCCGCGAGCTGCAGGCGCTCGTCTCGTATAACCAGGCGGTGTCGTCGTATCACCGCGCCGTCGGCGACCTGCTCGACGTCCGCGACATCCAGGTCCAGCAGGAGACCGTCCCCGAGCCGAACATCCCGACGTTCCGCTTCTTCGACCGCTACAGTTGGCTGAACTTCGATGATCAGCCAAAATCACAACCGGAGGGCCAGAAGAAATGACGGACGTCAGCCCCGCAGTCGCTGTTCCATCGCAGGAAAAACCGTCCAACTCGTTCAGCCGCATGATCGGCGTGCTGTTCTCGCCGAATGACACGTTCCGGGAGATCGCCCGCAAGCCGGACTTCGTCATCCCCGCGATCGTGATCATCGTGGCCGTGCTGGCCGCGATGTTGGCGACCATGCCTCACATCGACTTCGACGGGACGTACCGCGAAGCGTTCGAGGCGAAAGGGGTGTCGGGCCCGCAGATGGAGCAGGCCATGAAGTTCGCGATCGCCTTTGCCAAGGCCGCGATGTACTTCGCGCCGTTCCTGGCGATCGGCGGCCTGGCCGTGGCGGCCTTGATCTACTTCCTCGGCGCGAAATTGTTCGGCGGCGCGGCAACATACCCGCAGGTCTTTTCGGTCGTGCTCTACGGCTTCATGCCGAACGTGATCAAGCTGCTGATCAAGATCCCGATCGTCCTGACGAAGCAAAACATCAAGATTCAGGAGTCGGAGACCGTCGTCCGATCGAGCCTGGCGTTCCTCACGAGCTACAAGGACCACCCGGTCCTCTTCGCGCTGCTCAACCGCCTCGACGCGTTCTCCATCTGGTCGCTGATCCTCATCGCCATCGGCCTGGCCGCGGCGTCGCGGCTGTCGAAGGCCAAGGCCGCGACCGTGGTGATCGTGGCGTGGGCGCTCATGACGCTGTTCAGCGTCGGCGGCGCGGCGATGGGAGCGATCAAGAAGTGAAGCGTGCGCTGATCATTGCCGGCGCCCTCGTGCTCGTCGCCCTCATTGTCTTTGGAAGCATCAGAGGCGGCGGCTCGAGCGGCGAGAAGGTCTACATCGAGCCGGTGAAGACGCAGAAGCTCGAGTCGGTCGTGACGGCGCCGGCGGAGATCAATCCCGGCCTGCAGGTCAACATCGGCGCGCACATCGTCGGCAAGATCGAGCGCCTCTACATCAAAGAAGGCGACATGGTCCGGCGCAACCAGAAGCTGGTCGACCTGGAGCAGTTCGCGTACACGGCGCAGCTCCAGCGCGCCCAGGCGGACTTGGCGAGCCGGCGGATCGAGGTCGAGCGCGCGAAGGTGGCGCTGGCGACCGCGGACCTCGCCTACAAGCGCGCCACGAACATGGAGAAGCAGGGGATCCAGGCGCAGGAGCTGTTCGACAAGGCCAAGCTCGACCTGGAGAACGCGCAGGCCGGCTACGACTCGGCGAAGCAGGGAGTTCAGCAGGCCGCGGCGTTGCTGACGCAGGCACAGACCGACCTCTCGCACACCACCATCGTCTCGCCGATCGACGGCAAGGTCGTGCAGCTCAACGCGCACGAAGGCGAGGTCGTGGTCACCGGGACGATGAACAACCCGGCCTCGGTGATCGCCATCATCGCCGACCTCTCCGAGATCCTGGCCGAGGCGGACGTGGGAGAGACCGAGGTCGTCGGCATCAAAGTCGGGCTGCCGGCGAAGATCAAAGTCGACGCCGTGCCGGACAAGGAGTACGTCGGCCGCGTCGTGGAGATCGGCAGCTCCGCGACCACGCGCGCCGGCGCGACGGGGATGCGCTATTTCAAGGTGAAGTCGGCGATCTCGAATGCCGACGAGCGGCTGCGCCCCGGCATGACCGCGCAGGTCTCGATCACCACTCAGAGCGACCCGAGCGCGGTGGCGGTGCCGATCCAGAGCGTGGTCGAGCGCGTGCCGCCGAAGCCGGGACAGAAGAAGACCGACACGGTCGACGAGAACGCGCCGAAGAAGAAGTACGTCTTCGTCGTCAAGGACAAGGTCGCGAAGATGACGGAGGTGACGACCGGCATCAGCGACACCACGCACGTCGGGATCGTGAGCGGCCTCAAGCCCGGCGATCAGATCGTGACCGGACCTTTCCGCACGCTCAAGAGTCTCAAGGACGGCGACAAGGTCGAGCCGACGAAGGAAGAGGCGCCGAAGGAGACGACGACTTGAGCGACGGCAACGGAAACGGCAACGGCAACAGAGCGCACCTCATCGAGATGCACGAGCTGACGCGCGTCTATCAGCTCGGACCGCAGGAGATCTACGCGCTGCGCGGCGTGGACCTCGTCGTCCAGCAGGGGGAGTACGTGGCGATCATGGGCCCCTCGGGGTCGGGAAAGTCGACGCTGATGAACATCATCGGCTGCCTCGACCGGCCGAGCGCCGGGCAGTACGTCCTCGACGGGACGCCGGTGGAGTCGATGAACGACGACGAGCTGGCCGCGGTGCGCAACAAGAAGATCGGCTTCGTCTTCCAGACGTTCAACCTCCTGGCCCGCACGACGGCGCTGCAGAACGTGGAGCTCCCTCTGGTGTACGCGAAGATTCCGCGCGTCGAACGGCGCCAGCTCGCCGAGGAGGCGCTCTCCGCGGTCGGCCTGCAGGACCGCATGAACCACCAGCCGAACGAGCTCTCCGGCGGCCAGCGCCAGCGCGTGGCGATCGCCCGCGCCCTGGTGAACAAGCCGTCGCTGCTGCTGGCCGACGAGCCCACCGGCAACCTCGACTCGCAAACCGGCCGCGAGATCCTCGACCTCTTCCGCGACCTCCACAACCGCGGCAACTCGATCATCATGGTGACGCACGAGGACGACGTGGCGCATGAGGCGAAGAGGGTGATTCACATTCGGGATGGGCGCATCGCTACATAGAGGACCGAGGGCTGCCGTTACGAGTACGCAACTGGCACGAAGCGCGAAATAGCGCCGCCTGGGAGTCAGTTAGACCCGACGTGCGCACATCCAAGCTCCTTCTCCTCTCCGCGCTCGCGGCCCTATTCGCGTTGTCCGCGGCGGCGCAGCAGACGATGCCGCTGTCGCAGGTCCGGAAAGGCATGCGCGGCTACGGCGTGACGGTCTTCGAGGGCACGCGCCTCGACCGCTTCGACGTCGAGATCGTCGGCGTGCTGAACAACATCGGCCCCGGCCAGGACCTGATCCTCGCCCGCGTCGACTCGCCGGTCGTGCAGCGCGCCGGCGTCATCGCCGGGATGAGCGGCTCGCCGATTTACATCGACGGCAAGGTCATCGGCGCGCTGGCGTACTCGTGGCAGTTCGCGAAGGAGCCGATCGCCGGGATCACGCCGATCGACCAGATGCTGAAGATCGCCGAGGCCGGCGGCGCGCACACCGCCGAGCTCACGTCGACGCGGATGAGCGCGGGCGACTTCCTCAAAGCCATTACAGACCACAAGACCGACGAGCTCTTCGCCAAGCTGCAGAACGGCCTCACGGGCGCGTCGCCGGCGAGCACGATGAGCGGCGCGAAGCCGATCGCCGTGCCGCTGTCGCTGTCGAGCTTCGCGCCGGAGACGGTGACGCGCTTCGCGCCGTGGCTCGACGCCATGGGCTTCGTGGCCGTGCCGAGCGGCTCGACGTCGAGCTCAGCCGCCACGACCTCGGCCACCGCCAACTTCAAGCCGGGCGACGCCGTCGGCGCCGTCCTCCTCAACGGCGACTTCAACGTCGCCGCCACCGGCACCGTCACGGTCGTCGACGGCGATCAGATCTACGCCTTCGGGCATCCCTTCCTCGACATGGGCGAAGTCAGCTTCCCGATGGCGAAGTCGGAAATCGTCACGGTGATGCCGAGCATCGCCAGCTCGTTCAAGTTCGCGAACACCGGCGCGATCGTCGGCGCGTTCAAGCAGGACCGCGCCAACGGGATCATGGGGACGGTGGGCAAGAACGCCGACATGATCCCCATCGACCTCACCGTCGACGGCGGCGGCCCGGTCAAGAACTACCACGTCAACATCGTCCGGCACTCGCAGCTCTCGCCGCTGATCCTGGCCATGGCCGCCGACAGCGTCGTGGCCAACGCGCAGCGCGCCGCGGGCGAGCGCACGGTGATGCTCGAGTCGGAGATCAAGCTGAAGGGCTTCGACCAGCCGATCGTGCTGCACGAAGGGTGGGCGGGCGCGCAGGCGCGGCAGGCCATCCCGCAGTACCTGGCCATCGTGGCCGGGTACCTCATGTCGAACGAGTTCCGCCAGGCGGACATCGAGAGCATCAAGCTGCACCTCCGCCACGACGACGGCCTGAAGATCGCCAAGCTCCTCGAGGCGTCGATCGACACGCCGCCGACGGGGCGCATCGTGCCGGGCGACACGGTCAAGGTGCGGACGGTGCTGAAGCCGTTCCGCGGCGAGCCGTTCACGGAGACGTTCGACGTGAAGATCCCCGACAACCAGGCGCCCGGCCCGGCCTACCTCCTCGTCGGCAGCGGGTCGCTGATGAACCAGATCGACTTCTCGCTCGTGCCGCCCGACCCGCGCACGCTCGAGCAGGTGCTGGCGGTGCTGCAGCGCCTCCGCCCGGCGACGGACCTGACGCTCGGCCTCTACTCGCAGTCCGACGGCGCCGTCACGGCGGGCATCTATCTCCCCGACCTCCCGCCGACGATGCGCGCGGTCATCGCCGCCGACACGACGAACGGCGCGCAGGCCGCGGTGAAGTACCATCCCGCCGCGCATCAGGCGCGCCCGCTCGGATACATCGTCGACGGCGCGCTGAAGATCGACCTCGATATCAAGCCCACAATTTAGCGAAGTGCTGAGTGCTGGTTCAGCACTCGTAACTCGGCACTCAGCACCCGAAAGGTTCCTCATGCGGTTCTGTTTCGCACTCGCTTTGACGTTCGTCACCGCCACGAGCGCCTTTGCCGTCGTCCCGCAGTTCTGGCGCGTTCGCAATGCCGAGGACTTCCTCGCCGGGGAGGTCGAAGGCTTCGCCGTCACCTCGCGCGGCGAGCTCCGGCCGGCGTCGGCGGTGACGAAGATCGCGTCGTTCACCGACCCGTTCGTGCTCTCCCAGACCTCCGCGCCGAACGGCGACCGCTACTTCGGCACCGGCAACGTCGGCAAGGTCTATCGCCTGCGCGGCTCGAAGCTCGATCTCGTCTGGACCGCGCCGGAGCCGGAGATCTACAGCGTCGTCTGGCACGACGGCGCGCTCTACGCGGGCAGCTCGCCGAACGGAAAGATCTATCGCGTCGATCCCGACGCCGGCAAGGCCTCGGTGCTCTTCGATCCGAAGCAGGCCTACATCTGGGCGCTCGCCTTCAGCGGCAACGATCTCATCGCCGCGACGGGCGTCGAAGGAAAGCTCTTCCGCGTCGCCCCGAACGGCGACGGCAAGGTCCTCTTCGACGCGCCCGATACCCACCTCCGCTCGCTGGCCGTGCGGAAGGACGGCACCATCCTCGCCGGCGCCTCGGGCAAGGGCCGGATCTACGAAGTCCACGCCGACGGCAGCGCGCACGCGCTCTTCGACTCCACGCTGAGCGAGATCTCGGCGATCTACGTCGACGCGAACAACGTCGGCTGGGCGTCCGGCGCCAGCAACGTCCTCCCGTCGAGCGCGCCGGCGAAGGCGCAGCAGAAGACGCAGCCGTCGTCGGGCTCCGGCTCCACCGCGGCCGCGGCCGAGCCGAAGAAAGACGAGCCGACGCCGAGCGTCGAAGTCAGCTACTCCTTCGACGAGGGGAGCTCCGCCGCGAGCGCGGTGACGGGCGGCGGCAGTGGCGAGATCTACCGCATCGACCCCGACGGCTTCGTGCAGACCGTGCGCAAGTTCGACCGCGAGATGGTCTACGCCATCACCGGCGGCCCGAACGGCACGGTCCTGCTGTCGAGCGGTCCGCAGGGGCGCGTCTACTCGATGAAGGGGACGGAGGTCTCGCTCATCGCCGCCGTCCCGGAGAAGCAGGTCGTGTCGATTTCTTCCGAGGGGGGCGCGACGCTCATCACCACGACCAACAGCGGCGCCGTTTATCGGATGGAAAGCGCGCCGTCGCAGAAGGCGGAGTTCCGCTCCGTGGCCAAGGACATGGAGCGCTTCTCGCGCTTCGGGCACTACCGCATCGAAGGGAACGACGTCGGCGACGGCCACCTCGCCATCGCCTTCCGCAGCGGCAACACGCGCACGCCTGACGCGACGTGGAGCGCGTGGAGCGCCGCGACGAGCGCCTCCGACGGCCCGATCCAGGCGCCGGCCGGACGCTACGTGCAGTGGAAGCTCACCATGCCGAATCCGGCGAACGACATCGTCGTCGACACCGTCAGCGTCTCGTTCGTCAACCGCAACGTCGCGCCGGTCATCGACGCCATCGCCGTGCAGGACCCGGCGGTCGTCTACATCACCGGCAGCTATCCGCAGTCGCCGCAGGTCGTCGAGGCCACGAACCCCGACGAGTACGGCATCTTCACCAGCCTGGAGACGCCGCGGGACAAGAACGAGCCGGGGAAGAAGGTCTACCGCAAAGGCTTCCGCACGGTGACGTGGCGCGCGCACGACGAGAACAACGACTCGCTGCGGTACTCGCTCTACTTCCGCCGCAAGGGGACGGAGAAGTGGCTGCGGCTGCGCGAGAACGTCGAGGAGACGTCGATGAACTTCGACACCTCGCAGCTTCCCGACGGCCTGTACGAGCTGCGCCTCGTCGTCACCGACGCCACCGACAACCCCGACGCGCCGCTCAGCGACGCGAAGGAGGGCGTGGAGTTCCAGGTCGACAACACGCCGCCGCACATCGCCGCGACCGTGAGCGGCGACGACGTGATGATCCGCGTGACCGACAAGCTCTCGGCGATCGGCAAGGTCGAGTACTCGGTCGACGCGCAGAAGTGGATCCGCCTCACGCCGGTCGACGGCATCGCCGACTCGCCCGACGAGACGTACCGCCTCAGCCGCGGCGCCATCGCCGGTAAGTTCGTGATCGTCCGCGCCACGGACACGTATTTCAACGTCGCGACGGAGTCGATCACGCTGCCGTAGGGGCGCGCGTCGTGCGCCCCTATAATGGCGGAGTGAACCGTTTTCGTCTGCTCATTGCCATTTTTCTGCTCGCGCTCGGCGCGACGACGTGCAAGCGGGAGCAGGCGCTGCCGCCGCTTCCCGCGGTGGTCGACGACACGACGCCGGTGCAGGGCGGAACGGTGCTGCGGCGCCTCAGCGGCGACGTCAGCACGCTGAACCCGATCGTCTCCGCCACCAAGTGGGACCGCCTCGTCGCCTATTACCTCTACACGCCGCTCATCCACCTCGACGTCAACCTCCAGCCGATCCCTGGGCTGGCCGAGAAGTGGGAGATCTCGCCCGACGGCAAGCAGTACACCTTCCACCTCAACCCGAAAGCGACGTTCTCCGACGGCACACCGCTGCGCGCCAGCGACGTGCTGTTCACGCTGAAGAAGATCATCGACCCGGCCAGCGAAGCCGCGCAGATCGCCGGCGGCTTCGAAAAGCTCGACCTGGCCACGACGCGCGTCGTCGACGACCACACCATCGTCGTCGGCTTCAAGGAAGTGCAGGCGCCGCAGATCATCCGCTTCAACGACGTCATGCCGCTGCCGGAGCACGTCTACGCGCAGGGCGACTTCCGCGGCGGCTGGGCCGAGCGCGCCGTCAGCTGCGGCCCCTACACGCTCGTGCGCCGCGTGCCGGGGAAGGAGATCGTCCTGCAGCGCCGCAAGGACTGGTGGGGGCCGCCGGTCTACATCGACACGGTGCTGTTCAAGGTCATCAACGACGACAAGACCGCGTGGAGCGCCATGCAGCGCGGCGACATCGACGAGACCTACATCAGCTCCGACGTTTGGCAGATGGAGAGCCGCCGCCCCGAGCTGCAGAAGACCATCGACTTCCGCCGCTTCTACATGCTCACGTACAACTTCCTTCCGTGGAACAACCGCCACCCCATCCTCGGCGACCGCCGCGTGCGCCGCGCGCTGGCCATGTGCATCGACCTGCAATCGGTGATCAACAATCTCTATCACGGCACCGCGCGGGCCATGAACGGCCCCTTCACGCCGGACGAGTGGGCGTACAACCCCGACGTGCCGGTGATCCAGTACAACCCGCTCGAGGCCCAGCGGATCCTCAACTCCCTCGGCTGGACCGACACCGACCACGACGGCATCCTCGACAAGGACGGCAAGCCGTTCAAGTTCGACATGATCATCCCCGGCGGCAACGCCATCTCCAGCCCGTTCGCGCAGCTCTTCCAGTCGGAGCTCAAGAAGATCGGCGTGCAGATGAACATCGTCTCCCTCGACACGAGCGCGTTCATGCAGCGCGTCACCAGCGGCAATTTCGAGTCGGCCGACCTGGCCTGGGATCTCGATCCCGACCCCGATCCGTTCGCGCTCTTCCACTCGTCGCAGTTCCCGCCGGCCGGGCAGAACATCGTCTTCTATTCGAACCCCGAGGCCGACCGGCTCATCGAGGCGGAACGGCGCGAGCTCGATCTGAAGAAGCGCATCCCCATCTTCCGCAGGCTGCACGAAGTCCTCGCCAACGATCAGCCGTACACCTGGACGCTGCAGGTCTCGATGAAGTGGGCGGTCAACAAGCGCCTGCGCAACGTCAACGAGAGCAAGGGATGGGGATTGAACTTGTGGTATCCGGGGGAGCTGGGGTGGTGGATTCCGAAGAGGTTCCAGAACGGGAGGAAATGAAGCGATTAGCGGTTGGCGATTAGCGGTTAGCGATTAGGGGTGGGCGGGCCTAATCGCCAACCGCTAATCGCTAACCGCCAACCGCTAATCGCTTGCTTTCCTATCTGATCCGCCGTCTCTCGTACGCGGTGCTGACCTTCTTCGGCATCACCGTGGCCACCTTCGCGCTCATCCACGCCGTCCCCGGCGACCCGGTCACGCTCTTCGTCCACGGGCGCTCCGGGCAGAACGCGCCGCCGGCGATCATCCAAGAGATCCGGCATCAGCATCACCTCGACGAGCCGCTGGTCGCGCAGTACGGCTGGTGGCTGCGCGGGATCGTGACGCTCGACTTCGGCCGTTCGTTCTTCGACGAGCGGCCGGTCGCCGAGCACATCGCGCGGCGGATGCCGAACACGTTCCTCCTGAACTTCATCGCCTTCGTCCTGGCCGCGGCGATCGGCATCCCGATCGGCCTCTGGAGCGCCACGCGCTCCGGCCGCCCCGCCGAGCGCGCCTCGGCCGTCACGTTCTTTCTCCTCTATTCGCTGCCGAGCTTCTGGGTGGCGCTGCTGCTCATGCACTTCGTCTCCGTGAAGCTCGACCTCCTCCCGCTCTTCGGCATGACCTCGGACGACTACCTCAACATGAGCGAGGGGCAGAAGCTCCTCGACCGCGCGCGGCATCTCGTGCTGCCGGTGCTCACGCTGACCTACGCGCAGCTGGCCATCTTCGCGCGCTTCTCCAAGTCGGCGCTGACGGAGGTCATCCGCCAGGACTTCATCACCACCGCGCGGGCGAAAGGAGCGGCGCCGGCGGCGGTGATGTGGCGCCATGCCTTCCGCAACGCCCTCATCCCGCTGATCACGCTCCTCGGCCTGACGATTCCGTACCTCATCTCCGGCAGCGTCATCGTGGAGAGCATCTTTCAGTGGGACGGCATCGGCCTGCTCTACTTCGACTCGATCAACCAGCGCGACTACCCGACGGTCCTCGGCCTCACCGTGACCACCGCGGTCATCACCCTCTTCGCCTCGCTCTTCGCCGACATCCTCTACGCCGCGGCCGACCCGCGCATCCGCTTCGAGGAGCGGCGGTGAGGGAAGGGGAGTCGTTCCGCGTCGTGACGTGGCGGCGTTTCCGCCGCAGCAAGCTGGCCTTGACCGCGCTGCTGTACGTGGCGTTGATGACGGTGGCGGCGCTGCTGGCGCCGCTGATCGCGACGGCGCGGCCCTCGGCGCCGGTGCCGTTCGGGCCGAACGACGTCGACATCGCCCACCGCCTCGAGCCGCCGACCGCGCAGCACCACTTCGGCACGGACGACCTCGGCCGCGACGTCCTGGCGCGCATGATCCACGGCGCGCGCATCTCGCTGATGGTCGGCTTCACCGCCACGGCGATCTCGCTCGTCGTCGGCTCCGTCCTCGGCGCGCTGGCCGGCTACTACGGCGGCGCCGCCGACTGGATCGTCTCGCGCGTGATCGAGATCGTCCTCTGCTTCCCGTTCCTCTTCCTCGTTCTCGGCATCGTGGCGCTGTTCAAGCCGTCGCTCTACACGATCATGATCGCCCTCGGCCTGACGTCGTGGACCACCGAGGCGCGCTTCGTGCGCGGGGAGTTCCTGCGCATCCGCAACCTCGACTTCGCGCACGCCGCGCGCGCCAGCGGCGCCCGCGACGCCCGCATCATCTTCCGCCACCTCCTGCCGAACGCGCTCGCGCCGGTGCTCGTCTCCGCGAGCTTCGGCGTGGCCTCGGCCATCCTCATCGAGTCGGCGCTCTCGTTCCTCGGCTTCGGCGTCCCCCTCCCGACCGCGTCGTGGGGCGGCATCCTGGCCATCGCCGAGGAGCACATCCAGTACGCCTGGTGGCTGGCGTTCTTCCCCGGCGTGGCGATCTTCCTGACCGTCGCGTCGTTCAACATCGTCGGCGACCGGTTTCGCGACGCGATCGATCCGCGGAGCGACTAAGTGTTAAGCGTCAGGTCTCACGTGTTAGGTAGAACGCCTAACCCATGACACCTAACACTTAAGAACTAAGCACCGCCAACCGCGCCTTCAGCGACTCCAGCACCGGCGCGGGCACCAGCCGGGCTAAGCGTCAGGTCTCACGTGTTAGGTAGACGCCTAACACATGACACCTAACACTTAAGAACTAAGCACCGCCAACCGCGCCTTCAACGACTCCAGCACCGGCGCCGGCACCAGCCGGGCCACATCCCCGCCGAGGCGGAAGACCTCTTTCACCAGGCGCGAGGAGACGTACGTGTACTCGACCGCGGGAAGCATGAACAGCGTCTCCGCCTGCGGATTGAGCTCGCGGTTCATCAGCGCCATCTGCAGCTCGTACTCGTAGTCCGAGATCGCGCGGATGCCGCGCACCACCACGCTCGCGTCGTGGCGGCGCATGAAGTCGACGAGCAGGCCGGAGAACGAGTGCACCTCCACGTTCGGCGTGTCGGCGGTGCAGCGAGCGATGAGTTCGATGCGCTCGGGAATTGTGAAGAGGGGAGACTTCCCTTCGTTCTCCAGCAGCGCCACCAGCACGCGGTCGAAGAGGCGCGCGCAGCGGCGGATGATGTCGAGATGACCGTTCGTCAGCGGATCGAACGAGCCCGGATAGACGGCGACGCGCATGCGCGAAGAATAACCGATGCCTTGACGCTCATCGCTTGCGAACCTACTATGAAGTGAATTCGCAGCGACATCGACTCGTGGGAGGGTGTGAAGAATGCGGCAACGTCTCGAGGTGAAGCGCGCGAATCCCGCCAACCGGACGCGGCTCCTCTCCGCCATTTTCCGTCATCTGCCCGGCGCGTGGATCGATCCGAAGCAGAACGAGCTGATCTCGCTCTACCGCCTTCGCTACCGCATGGCCATGGACGAGCAGAAGTACGACACGGCCATGATCTTCCTCAACAAGATCATCGAGCTCGATCCGATGAACGTCGAGGCGAAGCTCTGCAAGGGCGAGATCTACCACCGCTGCCTGCAGGACTATCCGGCCGCCATCGAGCAGTACAACAAGGTCATCCGCCTCACCGCCGGCCGCGGCGAGGAGCCGGTGCTCCTGCGCGCGCGCGCCGGCATGGCCGAGATCATGGAGCTGCTCTCGTAGCGCCGTCGTCCCGACGGCCGGCCGGGCGCCGTCCCGGCGCCCCACTGCGCTATCCTTCGCGGCATGCCGACAATTCGCATTTGTCTCCTCCTGGCCGTCGCCTCGCTCGCGGCGGCGCAGACGAAGCCGCGCGTCACGCCCGACGACTCCATGCGCGTCGTCAACGTCTCCGATCCGCAGCTCTCGCCGGACGGCAAGTCGATCGCCTGCATCGTCTCGCGGCCGAACGTCGCCGAGGACCGCTACGAGAGCGAGATCGTCCTCGTCGACGTCGCCACGGGGAAGCAGCGCCCGCTGACCTTCGAGCGGCGCCGCGTCAACGCGCCGCGCTGGTCGCCCAATGGCGATCGCCTGGCGTTCCTCGACAACGCGCCGACCGGCGAGAAGAAAGAGCCGATGCCGCAGATCTGGGTGCTGCCGATGGACGGCGGCGAGGCCCGCCGCGTCACGAGCTCGCCGACCGGCGTGCAGCACTTCGCCTGGCGCCCCGACGGCGGCGCGTTCGCGTTCGTGGCCGAGGATGAGAAGCCGGTGCGGAAAGACCGCGCCAAGCACGAGGACGCGTTCGAAGTCGGCAACCTCGACTACCTCGCCAAGGAGTTCCCGCAGCCGGCGCACCTCTGGATCATCGATGCCGCCGGCGGCACGGCCAAGCGCCTCACCAGCGGGACGTGGAGCCTGCCGACGTACGAGCCGCCCGGCCCCGTGCCGTCGCCGCTCTCATGGTCGCCTGACGGCAAGCAGATCCTCATCACCCGCCAGGAGACGCCGGTCTACGGCGACAGCGACCAGACGAAGGTGCAGGTCGTCGACGCCGCCACCGGCGCCGCGCGCTCGCTGACGAAGAATCCGAAGTTCGAGTTCACGCCGCTCTTCTCGCCCGACGGCAGCCGCGTCGCCTACTGGTATCCGCGCGACGGCGACCTCTCGGGCGTCAGCGACATCTACGTCGTCAGCGCGAGCGGCGGCGATCCGGTCGACGCCACGCGCGGCATCGACCGCAGCTTCTTCCGGCAGTTCTGGACGCCCGACGGCAAGGCGCTCCTCGTCAGCGGCCACGACGGCACGTCGACGTCGATCTGGCTGCAGCCGCTCGGCGGCACCGCGCGCAAGCTCGACCTCGGCGACGTCAATCCTTCGTGGTCGTACTGGGTGGACATGAACGTCGGCCGCGACGGCGCCGTCGCCTTCACCGGCGGCGAGCCGGATCATCTCCGCGAGCTCTATTACATGAGCTCCGTCGACGCGAAGCCGCGCCGCCTCACGTCGTTCAACGACTGGGCGGCGTCGCTCGACCTCGGCAAGGTCGAGCGCGTGACGTGGAAGAACGACGGCTTCGACGAGGACGGCGTCGTCGTCTACCCGCCCGACTTCCAGGACGGCCGGAAATACCCGCTGGTGCTGCTGATCCACGGCGGCCCGCAGTCTGCGTCGGTGCGCGCGCTCACCCTGCCGGCGCAGGCGCTGGCGGCAAAAGGGTGGATCGTCTTCTCGCCGAATTACCGCGGCAGCGACAACCTCGGCAACGCCTACGAGCATGCGATTTACAACGACGCGGGCGCCGGGCCGGGACGCGACGTCATGGCCGGCATCGCCGCGCTGAAGAAACGCGGCATCGTCGACGAGAGCCGCATGGCCGTCTCCGGCTGGTCGTACGGCGGCTACATGACGTCGTGGATGAGCGGCCACTACGACATCTTCAAGGCCGCCGTCGCCGGCGCGGCGGTGAACAACTGGATTCACGAGTACACGCTGTCGGACAACAACGCCACGGTGCGCTACTCGTTTGCGGGCTCGCCGTACGATCCGAAGACGGCGAAGTCGTGGATGGAGCAGTCGCCGATCACCTACGCGCACGCGATCAAGGCGCCGACGCTGATCATCACCGACACCGGCGACACGCGCGTCCCCGCGACGCAGTCGTTCGAGATGTACCACGCGCTCAAGGACAACGGCGTGGAGACGAAGTTCGTCGCGTACCCCGTCGGCGGCCATTTCCCCGGCGATCCGATCCGCTCGGCCGACGTGTACCGGCGATGGATCGAGTGGATCGAGGGGCATTTCAAGTGAGGTGACAGGGCGCAGGGGGCAGGGCGCAGGTGCTGGTCGTCGCGGCCGCAAGACAAGCCGCCTGGTGCCCTCTCCCCGCTGCGCGGGGCGAGGGCACCAGACGCGAACGCGCGACTGCCGGCCATGGCCGATATCCGTGCGGCCGCAAGACAACCACCTGCGCCCCCCCCTGTGCCCTGTCCCCTAAATCGTGAACTCCCCAAAAATCCCGTGCGCGTCATCCGAATCCGTGTCCAGCCCGCAGAACTTATGCGGCATCCCTTGCTTGATGCTCCAGCTCGTGAAGCCGGGCGTGCCGAGGAAGCCGACGGACTGCGCGAGCCAGGCGAAGTCCGCGAGGCCGGCGGCGAGCATGGCCCGGCACGTCGCGCCGGAGCCGTAGACGCCGGGGAGGTATTTCGGCCGCAGCGTGTCGCTCACGACCTGGAAGTACTCCGTCACCGGGCCGCCGATGTCGTCGAGCGTCGCGTTGTAGTCGACGGCGAAGTAGATCGCGCTCCCCATCGGCTGCTCGACCTCGGCGGCCTGCGCGAGCGCGTCCTTCACGTCCATCGCCGCCTGCTCTGCCGTGAAGTACGACGCCTTCGTTCCCGCGTACTCGAACACCGCCACGAGGTTCAATCCGGCCGCGGCGATGGCCAGCGCCTCCTCGCGAGTGAGGTGATTCAACTTGCTCTTCTGGCTGCGGTAGTAGCGCGCCGCGAACGTGAAGCCCAGCTGGGCCAGGCACTTCGCCGCGGACGGACTGATGACGGAGGACGAGTCGACGCCGGCGTTGATGTCGCCCATTACCTTTAGGAGTGACGGAACCGCCGCTTTTGTTACCGGTCGCGGTCGAGAACGAAGTCGAGCGCCGTTTCCAGCGCCTCCTTGGCGGGCGAGGCGGCGAACGGCACGAGCGCGGCGCGGGCGCGGCCGGCGTAGTCGCGGGCGATGGCGCGCGTCTCGTCGAGCGTGCCGTACTTCTGCACGAGGCGGAGGATGTCGGCCGGATCGCTGTCGAAGGTCTTCGTCGAGGCCACGCGCGCGACCATGGCCCGCTCGCTCTCCGTGGCCCGCGGCAGCGCCAGGATCAGCGGCAGCGTGACCTTGCCTTCCTTCAGATCCGACAGCGCCGGCTTGCCGAGGATCTCGGTGCTGGAGGTGAAGTCGAGGAGGTCGTCGATCAGCTGGAAGCAGACGCCGAGGTTGAAGCCGTAGTTGAAAAGCGACGCGGCCGAGCTCTCCGGCATCTCGACGAGGTAGGCGGGGATGCGGCAGCAGGCGCCGAAGAGCGCCGCGGTCTTGCGGCCGACGATCTCGAAGTAGTCGTCGCGGCTGATGTCGGCGCGGCCGCTCGTCTCCAGGCCGAGGATCTCGCCCTCGATCATCCGGATCGTCACGTTCGACAGCAGCCGCAGCACGTCGAGGTTCCCCTCGGCGAGCGCCATGTTCATCGAATGCGTGTAGAGGTAGTCGCCGACCAGCACCGTGAGGTTGTTGCCCCAGCGGTAGTTGATCGACGTCCGCCCGCGGCGCAGCGCGGCCTCGTCGATGATGTCGTCGTGGACGAGCGTGGCGGTGTGGATGAACTCGATGACCGCGCCGTAGATCACGTCGCGGAAGCCGTCGTACCGAAGCATCTTCGAGACGAGCAGGAGCAGGGCGGGACGGAGACGCTTGCCGCCGCCGCCGAGAATGTGCTGTCCGACGTCGTGAATCGTCTGAATCTGTGACTGGAAGTTCCGCCGCAGCTCTTCTTCGACGAGTTGCAGCTTCGGCGCGACCAGGTCGACAAGCCGTTCTGCCCGCGAGAGTTGCTCGTTGACCGTCACGGCCTCAAGGATAAACGATGTTCGGGAGAGGGCTCAACCGATGAAATCTTTACTTGCCTTTCTGCTCATTGCCGCCGCGCCGCTGCGCGCCGCCGAGGAACCTGCCGCAAAGGCGCAAGCATTTCTGCAGCAGTTGGCGCGGACGACGCCCGCTGTCTCCGGCGCGGTCGCGCGCGGCGGCACGATCGTCTTCTCCGGCGGCGCGGGAAAGATCGATCTCGAGAACGACGTGCCGGCCGCCGGCAACTCGGTCTACAACATCGGCTCGGTGTCGAAGGCGATCACGGCGATCGCGGTGATGCAGCTCGTCGAGCAGAAGAAGATCGCGCTCGACGACGACATCCGCACGTATGTCCCGGAGCTCCCCGACAAGGGCGCGAAGATCACGATCTGGAATGTCCTCACGCACACGTCGGGAATCCGCCACTACCATCGCAACGATTTTCCGGGGACGCCCGACAACGAGAACATGCTGCCGGTCGGCGGCTGGCGCGACGCGCTGCACATCTGGGCCAACGAGCCGCTGCTCTTCCCGCCGGGCAAGTACTACTTCTACTCGTCGTACGCGGTGAACCTGCTGCAGGGCGTCGTCGAGAAGGCCTCGGCGCAACCGTTCGAAGCGTATTTGGCCGGGCACATCTGGACGCCGGCGGGCGCCGCGAGCGGATCGGTCGACATCCCCGACCGCGTCGTGCCGCATCGCGCCCGCTCGTACGTCAAAGCCTCCGGGCGCTGGAACAATTACAGCTACGCCGACGTCCGCTACAAATTCGCCGGCGGCGGCATGATCGCCTCCGCGGAGGATCTGGTGAAGGTCGCGGCCGCGCTCAACCACGACCGGCTGCTCCGCCGCGAGACGCGCGCGCAGATGCTCGCGCCGCAGCTCGACGGCTTGCAGCACTTCAACGAAAACGGCGCGCCGAACGCGATGGACTTCCAGCAGGGCTTGATCTGGCGCGTGAACAAGGACGCCGAGGGGCGGACGTTCGTCTACCACTGCGGCACGGTGAAGGGCTTCAACGTTTGTTTGATCGACTACGTCGACGACGACCTCACCGCCGCGTTGATGACGAACTCGGACGAATGCTGCGGATGGAAGAACACCCTCGCGCTGGCGAACGTCTTCCGCTGACCTCCCCACGTCATGCTGAGCCGCGGAGACGGCGAAGGATCTCAAAATGCAACAGTGTCGCAGTCGGAGATGCTTCGCCGTCTGCGCGGCTCAGCATGACGGGAGGGGGGCGATCAGCCGCGGTAATTCGTGAACTGCAGCGGGACTCCGAAGTCGCCCTCGCGCACCAGCGCCATGGCCTTCTGCAGCTCGTCCTTGTTGCGGCCGGTGACGCGCACCTGGTCGCTCTGGATCGACGCCTGAACCTTCATCTTGGCGTCCTTGATCTTCTTGACGATCGCCTTCGCCTTCTCCGAGTCGATGCCCTGCACGATCTTCACGTGCTGGCGCACCGTGCCCCCCGAGGCCTGCTCGAGCTTCTGGTAATCGAGCGCCTTCAGCGCGACGTGGCGCTTGACGAGTTTCGTTTCGAGGATGTCCTTGACGCTGCGGAGCTTCCCCTCGTCGTCGGAGACGAGGACGATCTCGTCCGCGCCGAGCTCGATCGAGCTCTTGCTCCCCTTGAAATCGAAGCGCTGCGCGAGCTCCTTCTGCGCCTGCTGCACGGCGTTCGCGACTTCCTGCATGTCGGTCTTCGAGACGATGTCGAACGAGAATTCCTGCGCCATTACTGCTGCACCACCTGTACGCCTGCCGGCACGTTGAATTTGAACAGATCGGGCGACGTGGCCCGCTTGTGGAAGCCGCCGAACGAGAACGTCGTCTGGTTTCCTTCGCGGTCGGTGTACGAGACGCTGCGGATCAGGTGCGTCGACGCGTCGATCGACACCGCCACGTTCCGGATCGTCGCCGCGCCGCTGCGCGGCTGCAGCGTCGCCGTCACCATGTTGCCCTTCGTCGTCTCCTTCACCGCGAAGGCGCGGTCGCGCGCGGCGGGGTCGCCGATGATGAGGAACGGCAGCTCGGCGCGGCGCTCCGCGTCGAGGTCCGCCACCGTCACCTGCTTGTCGGCGGGGATGTAGAACCAGGAGCGCGTGCCGTCGAAGACGAAGAGCTTCTGCTCGGGCGAGGAGTAGCTCCAGCGCATCTGCGGCAGCGGCCCGAAGATCACCGTGCCGCTCTCGCTCTGGCTGTTCTTGAAGCCTTTCGGAGTGAACTGCTGCGTGAAACTGGCCTCGCTGCCGGGGAGCGCGGCGGCGGCGCGGTCGATCTCGGCGGCGTGCGCCGACACTGCGAGCGTGAGAGCCAAAAGTAGAATTTTCAGATGAAGCGTCATCCTGAGCCGCGCAGACGGCGAAGGATCCCCTGCTCGCGGCGGGAGATTCCTCGCCGTCTGCGCGGCTCGGAATGACGTTTCGTCAAAGCTTCTCGACTTCGATCGAAACAATGGCCGAGCGCACGACAAAAATCCGCTCGTTCTTGCTCCGGTCGTGGGGATAGAGGAAAAAGCCGTTCCGCTCCGGGTTGTAGTGGGCCATGCCGCGGATGACTTCGCCATCGGCGAATTCCACTGCAATCGTGCTGCCGCTGGCCGGCTCGAGCGTCTCCTCGGGCGCCGTACGCGGGAAGAAGACCGCCTTCATCTGCGCGAAGGGGACGTCGTCGCGCGCGCCGTCGCGCTCGACCGTGAACACCTCGCGGTCGGCGTCGACGGCCGCGAGCGCGGCGCGCTCCGTGCGACCGTCGCGATAGCGAAGGACCACCTGCGAATCTGCCATCAGAAAAGTTGAAGGTTCCAGAGATCGTGGAGGTGAATGATACCTTCCAGACGACCCGATTGATCGACGATGAAGACCGACGTGATCTTCCGCTCTTCCATGATCTGCAGCGCCGCCGCGGCGAGCTCGCTGCCGCGGATCGTGACCGGATTCGCGGTCATCGACTCGCCCGCCGTCCGGCGGACGATGAGGTCATCCTTCTCGAGGCCCCGCCGCAGGTCGCCGTCGGAGATCGCGCCCTTCAGCACGCCGCCGTCGTCGACGACCGCGGTGATGCCGAAGCGCTTCTTCGACATCTCGTAAATCGCGTCGCGCATCGACGCGTCGACGCGCACCATCGGAATGGCGTCGCCGCCGTGCATCAGGTCGGAGACGCGAAGGAAGCGCTTGCCGAGCTTCCCGCCGGGATGGAGGAAGGCGAAGTCCTCTTCCTTGAAGCCCTTTCGCAGCAAAAGGGCCATCGCCAGCGCGTCGCCGAGGGCGAGCGTGGCGGTGGTCGAGGCGGTGGGGGCGAGGCCGAGGGGACACGCTTCCCGCGAGATGGCGGCGGAGAGGTGATGGTCGGCGCCGCGCGCCAGCGTCGATGCCGGATTGCCGGTGATGGCGACGATGGCCGCGCCGATGCGCTTGAGGCTCGGGATGAGCCGCACGAGCTCCTCGGTCTCGCCGGAGTTGGAGATGGCGAGGATGACGTCCCCCTTCACGACCATGCCGAGGTCGCCGTGAATGGCCTCGGCCGGGTGGAGGAAAAACGACGGCGTGCCGGTCGACGCCAGCGTGGCGCCGATCTTCTTGCAGATGATGCCCGACTTGCCGAGGCCCATCGTCACGACGCGGCCCTTGCAGGCATCGACGAGATCGACGACGTCGACGAACGTCTGGTCGAGGTGCTCGATCAGGCCGAGGATCGCCGCGGCCTCGACTTCGAGAACGCGCTTTGCCTCTTCGATCGCGGGGTGTGTTTGCACGAGCACGAGCGGCGAGTCTAGCGCACCGCGCGCTCCTGCGGCAGGAGGCAGCGGTACAAAACGTCACAAACCGGGACGTCGACGCCGCTCTCCGCCGCCATGCGCACGACCGCGCCGAGCTGCGCGTCGAGCTCGGACGGCTTGCCGTCGACGATGTCGCGCTGCAGCGAGGTCGTGGCGTCGGGCGTGAGGGCGTCGTAGCGCTCCATCGTCCGCTCGAACGCGTCGTCAGCGAGCGCCACGCCGCGCGCGGCGGCGAGGGCGATGATCTCGCGCACGGCGCACTCGGCGAGCTCGCGCGTCTCCGGCATGGAGCGCCAGACGCCGATCGGCACGCGCGTGATCGCGCCGACGGCGCTGGTCGGCACGATGAAGAGGAACTTCGACCACATGGAGCGTTGGATGTCGGGCGGGATCTCGGCCTTGACGCCGGCGCGCGTGAAGGCGTCGAGGAGCCGCCGCAGCCGCTCGCTCGGGCGGTTGTCGAGCTCCCCGAACATGACGAAGGGATCGACGCTGATGTGGCGGATGTGCCCCGGCTCGACGATGAACGCGAGGATGCCGCAGAGGCCGCCGGCGGCGTGCTCGGCGCCGGCAATCTCGGCGATGGTCTCCGGCGCTTCCATGCCGTTTTCGAAGGGGACGATGACGGTGTCGGGGTTGAGGAGGGGAAGGATGTCCCGCGTGGCGTCCGCGACCTGCCATGCCTTGACGCACATCAGGACGATGTCGAACGCCGCATCGGGAGCGCCGGCGTCCTCGCCGGCTGGTCCAGCGGCGTCCCGCCGCTGGGTGAGGCGAGACGCCTCACCGCCAGCCGTCGAGACGACGGCGCTCCGCACCGTGAAGTCGCCGAGGATGCTGTCGACGCGGAGGCCGCGGGCGCGGAGGGCTTCGAGGGTTTTGCCGCGGGCGATGAAGGTGACGTCCGCGCCGGACGCGGCTAGTTTGCCGCCGAAGTAGGCGCCTACGCCGCCTACGCCCACGACGGCGATGCGCAGGGGGCGCCGGGACGGCGCCTCGCCGGCCGGCGGGACGCCGACGCTACTCACGCTTTCCGACCCAGGCGCCGAGGTGCTTGTGCGTCCGCATCCAGACCTCGTCGAGCGAGCCTTCGCGGAGCATCTTCGTGATCCAGACGATCTGGCCGGTGTGGTTGGCGACGTGGAGGCCGATGTTCAGCAGGTCGCCGACGACGAGCTTGTGCATCGCCGGCTCCGGCGACGGCTCGCCGAGGCGCTCGACCGTGAACGCGTTGAACGTCTGCTCCGCCTTCGCCACCATGTCATCGAAGATCTGCAGCAGCTCGGCCTTCGGGAGGTGCCGGCGCTCGGCGAACTCGGCGGCGCGGTCGCGGTTGTACTCGATGCCGCCGACATTGCGGTTCAGGTAGTGATTGAGCGACCCGCTCAGATGGAGCACCAGGTTCCCGATCGAATTCTCGTTCTCGTTCGGGCGCCACCAGATCTGCTCGTCGTCGAGGACCTCGACGCACTGGCGGATTTGGGCGGGAAAAACGGCGGTGATGCGGACGCGGAGGGACTCCAGGACGGCGGCGGCAATCTCGTCAGCCATGATTGTGTAGAATACCGGCTCTTCATTTGCATCGCCCCCGAAATTCCGTCGAGGACGCTTTCATGACAGAACTAGTCTCAGCCAACAGTGAAGTTGCGGCCGCGCCCAAGCCCACCCGGAACGCGAAGGCCAAGTCCCTTCCAGTCGAGCCGAAGAACGTCGTCTGGAACCCATCGCCCGAGGAGATCCGCCGCTACGCCGAGGCCATGCCGAACGCGCGCCTCACCGAGTGGGGCAACGTCAACGTCGCCACGCGCGTCGTCTCGCGCTCGAAGCTGTCGACCTTCATCGCCACCGACCGGCCCGAGGAGCACTCCGATCAGACCATCACCCGCGCCGAGTACGACCGCGTGGCGAAGATGCAGGACGACTACATCCGCACGCGCGACATGGTCGTCGTCGAGGGCTACATCGGCAACGACCCCGAGTTCCGCGTGCCGGCGCGCTTGATCATGGAGAAGGCGAACGCCAACGTCGCCGCCATGCAGGGCATCCTCTACTACCCGGCCACGGCCGAGGAACTGGAGCGCTTCGAGCCGAAGCTCACCGTCATCTACACGCCGAACCTGAAGATGGACGGCTATCCGGACGAGCGCCTCATCGCCGTCGACCTCGAGAACTACGTCACGCGCGTCTTCAACTCCGACTACTTCGGCGAGTCGAAGAAGGGCGGGCTGCGGATGTGGAACAAGCTCGTCTACGAGCGCGGCGGCCTGGCGCTGCACGCCGGCTGCAAGGTCATTCCGGTCGGCGACACGACGCGCGTCGGCCTCATCGTCGGGCTCTCCGGCACCGGCAAGACGACGACGACGTTCACGAAGCAGAACAACTCCCAGCCGGTGCAGGACGACTTCTGCGCGCTCATGCCCGGCGGCAAGATCTACGCGACCGAGAACGGCTGCTTCGCCAAGACCTTCGGCCTCAATCCGAACGACGAGCCGACGATCTACTACGCCTGCGCCTCGCCGCACGCCTACCTCGAGAACGTGTCCCAGAAGGACGACGGCAAGGTCGATTACTTCGATACGTCGTACACGCCGAACGGCCGCGCCGTCATCCGCATGCAGGACATCGCCGGCGCCGCCGACGCGCGCGACGTCAAGAACGTCGACTTCCTCCTCATCCTCAATCGCAACGAGAACATCATCCCCGCCGTCGCCAAGCTCGAAGGGCCGCTCGCCGCGGCGTACTTCATGCTCGGCGAGACGAAGGGGACGAGCGCGGGCGGCGCGGCCGAGGCCGGGAAGTCGCTGCGCGTGCCCGGCACGAACCCGTTCTTCCCGCTGCTGCACGCCTATCAGGGCAACCGGATGAACGAGCTGATGAAGTCGAGCCCGATGGAGGTGTACCTCATGAACACCGGGCGCATCGGCGGCGACGACAAGGACGAGCGCTCGAAGAAGGTCCGCATCCAGCACTCCTCGGCGATCGTGAAGGCCATCGCCGAGGGGACGATCAAGTGGGAGCGCGATCCCGACTTCGGCTACCTCGTGGCTACGGAAGTGCCGGGCCTCGACGACGCCGATTACCTGCAGCCGAAGACGATGTACGAGCGGCAGGGAAGGCTCGACGAGTACAACGGCCTCGTGGCGAAGTACAACACGGACCGGCGCGAGTACCTTCGGAAATGGAAGGGCCTTGCGGACGAGATCGTCAACGCGATTTAAGGGCGGACTTGTCTGCGGGCCCGGTCAGGCGTAGCCTAGTGCTCACCTGACAAGGGGGATTGCATGCGACTCGGCGTACTTGTACCGGTGTGCCTTTTCGCTGCGTCGGTTTCGGCCGCCGCGGCAGTGACGACCACGCCGCCGCCGCAGACGCCCGCGCCCGCGGTCGTCCGCCCGCCGCAGCGCACGGTCCTCCGCCATCATCCGCTGCGGCCCGGCAACCTCGTGACGGACCTCGACGCGCGCGTACTGGCGTCGCTGCTGTCGTCGACGCCGGCGAGCGACTTCGACGTCGCCGTGCGCACGGGCGAAGTCGGCCTCTGCGAAGGCGGCACGTGCAGCGTGCCGGTCACGATCAAGCTGCCGGAGACCGCGCCGCCGATGAAGATCGCCATCGCCGTGGCGAACGCGAAGGGTGAAATCTCCGAGGTGCGCCACGCCGACTGCGTCACGCAGCAGTGCACGATCCGCCTCGTGCTCGAGCGCGGGCGGAACACGATCGCCGTCGGCGCGGGCGACCAGGTCTCGCAGACCGCGGGGATCTCGCTGACGACGGTGGTGGCCAGCCCGAACGTGTCGATCAGCCAGAAGGGGAAGACGGAGTGGTTCTGATCGCTGCGGCGATGCTGATCGACATCACGATCACGGCCGACTGAAGTCCGGTCCGCGGGCTCGCGTAGGGCTGCCGCCGCTGCTCCTCGAATCCGATCCGCCGCCAGAAACGCTCGCCGGCCTCATTCTGCGTCTGCACGGCGATCCAAAGCGTCGTGGTCCCCGATTGGGCGGCAATCCAGTCGAGGAGCTCCTGAACGACTCGCGCGCCGAAGCCGCGGCCGCGCTCGGCCGGATCGAGGAGGAGCAGGCCGAGCCACCACTCCGGCGCTTTCGGATAGTCGCGCAACAGGCCCGCGAACGCGACGAGGCGATCGCCGTCGAAGACGCCGAAGGAGACGGTGTCGTCGATGGTCTTGCCGGGCGCGACGTAATTCAGCTCGTTCGCGCCCTCGTCCGGCCCCGGCGGCGCTCCCTCGACGAGCTGGAAGAATTCGGTGCAGCGCTCGAAGAGGCGCTGGATCTGCGGGATGTCGGCGGGGCCGAGTTGGGTGAGCATGTTCTTAGTTCTCAGTTCTCAGTTCTTAGTTCTTGGTTCTTAGGTGTTACGTGTTAGGTGTTACGTATTCGCCTAAGAACTAAGAACCAAGAACTAAGAACTAATCACGTCTCGACGTGCAGGAACAGGTAGATCGCCGCGATGGCAAACAAGATGTTCGCGCTCCATGCGGCCAGCAGCCCCGGCAGGTTTCCGACCTCGCCGAATTTCGTGAAGATGCTGAAGACGCCCCAGTAGGCGATGCCGAGGACGAGGGCGATGAAGAAGCCGTAGAGCGCGCCGCGGCGCCCCATTTTGAACGCGAACGGCAGCGCGATCAGCGCCATGACCACGCTGATGAACGGCCACGAGGTCTTCTCGTACAGCTTCACCGTCAGCTCCTCGGCCGCGTAGCCGGAGCGGCGGATCGTCTCGATGTACCGCCGCAGCTGCGCGAAGGTCATCTGCTCCGGCGACTTCACCTCGGTCGCGAAGTCGTCGGGGCGTTCCGCGTAGTACAGCCGCAGCGGCGTGACGATCGGCGTGTACACCGTCCGCCCGTCGTCGCCGAACGAGCGCATCCAGCCGCGCTCGAACACCCATCCGCGCCCGTCCCACGTGGCCCGCTCCGCGTAGACGCGCCGCGTCAGGCGGAACTCCGACGGATGGAACTCCAGCACCTGCACCTGAGAGAGCTGCTTGGCGTTGTTGTCGTAGGCGAGGAAATTGATGATGTAGCGGCCGTTCTTGCCGAGGAACCAGAGCTTCGGCTGCGAGGCCGACTGCATCGCCACCGGCCCCTTGCCGCGGATCTTGTTGCGCAGCTGGTCGACGCGCTGGTTCGCGTACGGCAGCACGAAGTCGAGCATCAGGTAGGCGAGGCCGGCGATGATCACGGCGATGAAGATGATCGGCAGCGCCACGCGGTAGAGCGACACGCCGCCCGACTTCAGCGCCGTCACCTCGTTGTTCTTCGACAGAATCCCGAACGTGACCAGCGTCGCCACGAGCACGGCGATCGGCAGCGTCCAGTGCAGGATCTGGAAGATGTTGAAGCGGTAGTAGGCGAGCACCGTGTGGAAGGCGATCTGGTTCGCGCGGATGTCGTGGGCGAGGTCGGTGTAGTCGACGATGACGAAGAGGGCGATCGTCGAGATCAGCACCAGCGACAGGACCTTGATGAACTCGCGGAGGATGTAGCGGTCGAGGATGTTCGGGAAGGTGATGTCGAGGCGGTTGAGGATCGCCGGCTCGTCCTCGTCGAGCGCGATCTGCGCCGCCGAGATCACGGGCGCCGGCGCAGCCTTGGCGGCGCGGCGGCTGCTGAACGCATCGCCGATGCGGCGCCAGATCGGCGCGCGCTCGGACTTGAAGCCGCTCTCGCGGTTCGCCCGCGCCAGGAGGTAGATGCCGACGATCAACAGGATGGCGTTCGGCGTCCACATGCCGACGGCGGGGGAGAGGCGTCCGCTCTGCGCCATCGTCTCGCCGTTATTGATGAGGATGTAATAGAACAGCAGAATCGCGATACTTAAAGAAAAACCTGAGCTTTTGCCGCCGCGGCGGTTGGTGATGCCGAGCGGCAGGCCGAGGATGCCGAAGACGAGGCACGCGAACGGGATCGCGAACTTCTTGTGGATCTCGACCTTCGACATCCGGTAGACGTCCTCGAAGACCGGACCCTTCATGTGCGCGGCGACGTTGGCCTGGTCGATGAGCTCCTTCAGGTTGAGCTCGCGCAGCGAGCGGACGTAGACGCCCGTGCCGGCGTCGCCGCCGAACTTGTCCGGCAGTCTCATCCGCTGCGAGACGTTGATGGTCCGGTCGTAGCGGTCGGGCTTGCGCGGGTCCCAGACGTGGGTCTCCGCGTTGTTGAGGTTCATCCAGATCTGCTTGGACGGCTGGACGATCGACAGCGTGCCGCTCTCGGCGATGATGACCCGCGTCGAGCTGCGCGCCGCGGAGAACGGGACAGCGTTCTCGGACGCGGCCGCGGCGTCGACCTGCTGCGAGACCGTCACCGGCGCCGGCTTCGACTCTTCGCCGCCGCTGCTGTCGGAGACGAAGACGCCTTTCCAGAGGCCGGTGGCCGGGTCGATGTCGTTGACGTAGATGACGAGGTTCTCGTACTCGGCGTAGAAGACGCGCGGCTTGATCTCTTTCTCGATCGACGACGTGAAGACCTCGGCGCGCAGCTGGTTGAGCTGCGTGTTGCCGCGCGGGAGGACGACGTTCATCAGATAAAGGCTGAGGGCGAACATCAGGAAGCTGAATAGGAAGACCGGGCGGTAGATGGTGCGCGTGGAGATGCCGAGGGCGCGCATGGCGACGACCTCGGAGTCGGCGGAGAGGCGGCCGACGGCGATGAGGATGCCGAACAGGAGCGACATCGGCACGGTCAGGACGACGATGTGCGGCAGCGACAGGAGCAGCAGCCGGCCGATGACCTCGGCCGGCAGGGAGCGCTTGATGATCATCCCGGCGAAGTCGAAGAGCTGCCGCATGAGGATGATGAAGGTGTAGAAGGAGAAGCCGAGGATGGTCGGCGGGACCATTTCCTTGAAGATGTAGCGGGAGAGGATCTTCATGGGTTCTTAGTTCTTAGTTCTTAGTTGTTAGGTTCTTAGGTTTGCGAACAGCCTAACATCGCGCGTGCGCCCCCGCCGCGATCAGCCGCGCGTCAGCGTCGGCTGGATCCGGCGAAGCGCCGCGGCCGAAGGTCCGCGTGCGCTGTATTTCCGCAGCGTCCGGTAAGATAGATTATGTTAAGTGACGTACGGCTAACTCCAACACATCCGACAATACCGCCGCCGCTGTCGGCAACGATCCCGCCCCCTTCCCGGCAAACAGCATCTCGCCCACCGCCCTCCCGCGGACCAGCACCGCGTTGTTCTCGCCCTTCGCGCTGGCGAGCGGATGCATCTCGGGCAGCTCCCGCCGCTCCACGCGCAACTCCAAGCCGCCGGCGATCCGCCGCGCGCTGGCGACGTGGCGCACCACGCAGCGCCGCGACCGCGCCCCCTCCACCTCGGCGCGCGTGACGTCGCGGATTCCGTGCACGCGGAGCGATTTCACCGGCGCGTCGAAGGCCACGCCGGCGAGGATCCGCAACTTCTGCGCCGCGTCGTCGCCGTCGACGTCGAGCGACGGATCGGCCTCGGCGAACCCCAGCCGCTGCGCCTCCGCGAGCGCCTCGGCGAAGTCCGCGCCGTCGTCCTCCATCCGCGTCAGCACGAAGTTGCACGTCCCGTTCAGAATCGCCGAGATCGACTCGATCGAATCGCCCGCCAGCCCGCGCTGCAGCGCGCGGACGATCGGAATCCCGCCGCAGACGCTCGCCTCGAAGCCGATGCGCACGCCGCGGCGGCGGCCGGCGGCGAAGAGCTCGCGCCCCTCGGCCGCCAGCAGCGCCTTGTTCGCCGTGACGACGTCGCAGCCGCGGTCGATGGCGCGCCGCACGTACGCGCCGGCGCAGTGCACGCCGCCGACGAGCTCGACGACGACGTCGCAGCCGGCGTCGATCACATCGATCGCCGACGTCGTCAGCAGCGCGCGGTCGACGCCGCGCCGCGGTTTGTCCGCATCGCGCACGAGAATCCTGGCGATCTCCAGCTCGACGCCGCTGCGGGCCCGGATGCGCTCGCCCTCGCGCCCGACGAGCTCGACGAAGCCGCGGCCGACGGTGCCGCAGCCGAGCAGACCGATGCGCGCGCGCATCACGCCACCTCCTCGGCCGCGACTTCGAACGCCACATCGAGCGCTTCGATCAAATCGCGCACATCTTCGAGGCCGACCGACAGCCGGATCAGGCCGTCGCCGATGCCGACGCGCCGCCGCACCTCCGGCTCCATCGACGCGTGCGTCATCGTCGGCGGATGGCAGAAGAGCGACCGCACGCTGCCGAGCGACTCGGCGAGCGTCCAGAGCTTCACCTCCTTCGCGAACGCGCGCGCGGCGTCGAGGCCGCCGTCGATCTCGAAGGAGACGATCGCGCCGAAGCGCGTCATCTGCCGCCGCGCCACGGTGTCGCGGTCGGGATAGAACACGCGCTCGACGCGCGGGTGCTCGCGCAGCACGGCCGCGATCTGCTCGGCGTTCGAACAGTGCTTGTCGACGCGCAGGCCGAGGGTCTTGATGCCGCGCAGGATGAGGAAGCAGTCCTGCGGGCCGGGCACGCTGCCGACGGCGTTCTGGAAGAATTTCAATTCGGTCCAGAGCGCCTGATCGTCGGTGATGACGGCGCCGCCGAGGGCGTCGCTGTGGCCGTTGATGTACTTCGTCGTCGAGTGGATGACGACGTCGGCGCCGAGCGCGATCGGCTGCTGCAGCACCGGCGTGGCGAAGGTGTTGTCGACGACGGTGAGCACGCGGTGGCGCTTGGCGATGGCCGCGCAGGCGGCGATGTCGGTCACGCGCACGAGCGGATTCGACGGCGTCTCGAGCCAGAGGAGCTTCGTTTCCGGCCGGATGGCGTTCTCGATCGCGGCGAGATCGCAGGCGTCGACGAACGTGAAGCCGACGTCGAATTTCTGGAAGAGCTTCGTGAAGATTCGCCACGCGCCGCCGTAGAGGTCCTGCGTGGAGACGACGTGGTCGCCGGCGCGGAGGATCGACAGCACGTTGTGAATGGCGGCCATGCCGGTGGCAAACGCGAGCCCGTATCGCGCGCCCTCGAGTGCCGCGAGGTTCTCTTCCAGCGCGCGGCGCGTCGGGTGCTCCGTGCGCGAGTAGCCGTAGCCGCCGAGGTGGACGCCGGGCTCGGCCTGGCGGAAGGTGGAGGTCTGGTAGATCGGGGTGCAGACGGCGCCGGTCTCGTCGTCGCGATGGCCGGCGTGGATGGCGAGCGTATCGAAGTGGTACATGCGTGTGCCCTCCTGTGGCACTGGCGTTCCGTGGATGAGAACAGCAGGAGGAGGACCCGAGCGGCAGACGACGACTACGCGCCAGCGCCCGGGCTGCGCATCACCATTCGGCCCACGAGGATGGAGGTGACGCGGTGCATGTTAGGGGCGGACCATAGCATAATTGCGGACGAACCAACAAGAAGGTCACGGGGAACAGGCGACGGGTGACAGGTGTGTCGTCACGAAACCACCACCTGTCACCCATTCCCTGTTCCCTGTTCCCTTCCTCCGGAGGCATCACATGCAAGCTCTCATGCAGGACTTCCCCCTCACCCTGCCCCACATCGTCTGGCGCATGGAGAAGCTGTTCGCGCGGAAAGAGATCGTGACGAAGCGCGAGCACGGGCTGCACCGCTACACCTACGCCGACCTCTGCGCCCGCGCCCGGCGTCTCGCCGCCGCGCTCACGCGCCTCGGCGTGCAGCGCGGCGACCGCGTGGCCACGCTGGCCTGGAACAACTACCGCCACGCCGAGCTCTATTACGCCGTGCCGTGCATGGGCGCGGTGCTGCACACGCTGAACCTCCGCCTCTCGCCCGAGCAGCTCGCCTTCATCGCCAACGACGCCGGCGACTCCGTGATCGTCGTCGACGAGTCGCTGCTGCCGCTGTTCGACAAGTTCCGTGCGGATGTGCGCGGGCTGCGGCACGTCATCGTCATGAGCGATGAGCCGCGCGGCGATGCGCTCGACTACGAGGCGCTGCTGGCCGCCGAGTCGCCCGACTTCGTCTGGCCCGAGCTCGACGAGCGCGCGCCGATGGCGATGTGCTACACGTCGGGCACGACCGGCCATCCTAAGGGCGTCGTCTACAGCCACCGCTCGATGTTTCTCCACTCGATGATGATTCTGATGAACTCGACGTTCATGATCGACGAGGCGGACGTGCTGCTGCCGCTGGTGCCGATGTTCCACGCCAACGCCTGGGGTCTGCCGTACGCGGCGTCGATGGCCGGCGCGTCGTTCATCTTCCCCGACCGCTGGATGGGCGACGCCGAGGCGATGATCAACCTGGCCGTCGACGAGAGGGTGACCTGGATCGGCGCGGTGCCGACGATCTGGATCGCGATCCTGGCGCGCCTGAACGGCCGCAAGCTGCACGTCCGCCGGGCGGTGTCCGGCGGGTCGGCGGTACCGCGCGTGATCTTCGAGGGGCTCGATGAGGCAGGGATCCATCTCGTGCAGTCGTGGGGAATGACCGAGACCTCCCCTGTCGCGACCTGCGCCCGGCCTCGCAGCTGGCATGACGGAGATCTCCTTCCCATCCGCGTCACGCAGGGCCCGGCGGTGCCGGGCGTGGAACTGCGCATCTGCGATCTCGACAGCGGCGCGGAGCTGCCATGGGACGGCGAGGCCTTCGGCGAGATCCAGGTGCGCGGCCCGTGGGTCTGCGCCGGCTACCACAACGGCGCCGACGCGACGCGGATGACGGAGGACGGCTGGTTCCGTACCGGCGACGTGGCCACGATGTCGCCCGACGGCTACGTGACGATCGTCGACCGCGCCAAGGACGTGATCAAGTCCGGCGGCGAGTGGGTGTCGTCGGTGGAGCTGGAGAACGCCATCATGGCGCATCCGAAGGTGCTCGAGGCGGCGGTGATCGGCCTTGCGCATCCGACATGGCAGGAGCGCCCGGTCGGCTACGTCGTGGCGCGCCCCGAGTTCCGCGGCGCGGTCAGCGCGGAGGAGATCCTCGCCCATCTGTCGTCGCACTTCATGAAGTGGTGGATCCCCGACGAGATCCGCTTCATCGACGAGGTGCCGAAGACGTCGGTCGGCAAGTTCGACAAGAAGGCGCTGCGGGCGCGGGCGGAGCCGCTACGCGTCTGACTCGACGCGGCGGAGCAGCTCTCGCAGCGCGTCGACGATCTCGCTCTTGTCGACGTTCGCCTTGCGGAACGACAGGTTCACGCTGAACGGCAGCGCCTTGTCCTTCACCTGCCAGACGAAGTTCTTCGGGCGGCCGGCGCTCTTCTTCGGCGCCGCCGTCTGCTTGCGCACGTCGTCGCGCGACATGGCGCCGGCGGCCACGCTGCGGACGAGCGCCTCCATCGCCGCTTCGTCGCCGGCGCGGGCGATCTGCACGAGCACCGACTTGTTCGAGATCCCGGCCTCGCGGCACATGGCCCGGATGCGGTCGGGGATGTCGTTGATGAGCAGCGTCTCCGTGACGGTCGTGCGCGACTTGCCGATGACGGTGGAGATCCGCTCGTGCGTGTACCCGAAGCGCTGCTGCAGCAGGAGCAGCCCCTCGGCCTCCTCGAACGGCGTCAGGTCCTTGCGCTGGATGTTCTCGATCAGCGCGATCTCGAGCGTTTCCTTGTCGTCGGCGTCGAGCTCGATGGCGGGGATTTCGTCGAGGCCGGCCAGCGTGGCGGCGCGGTAGCGGCGCTCGCCGGAGATGATCTGGTAGCGGTTCGGCTCGAGCTGGCGGACGAGGATCGGCTCGAGCACGCCTTTCTCGCGGATCGACGCGGCCAGCTCCTCGATGTTGCCGAGCGACGTGCGCGGCTGCTCCGCGTTCGGCTCGATGAGCTGCAGCGGGATCATCGATCCGATGTGCCGCCCCGACCGGCGCGTCAGCTCCTCGACGAAGTGCGCGTCGTGGCGCATGCTGGCGCGCTCGGGAAGTCCTCGTTTCATGGCCATCTTATACCCTCGACAGGATCTCTTCCGACAGCGAGTAGTACTCCATCGCCCCGCTCGAGCGCGGCGCGAACGTGAAGATCGATTCCTTGTACGCCGGGCTCTCCTCGAGCCGGATCGACTTGGTGATGATGGTGTTGAAGAGCCGCTCGCCGAAGACCTGCCCGATCTGCTCGTGGATGTCGCGCGCCAGCGTGGTGCGCTTGTCGTGCATGGTGATGACCACGCCGAGGAGCTGGAGATTCGGGTTCGGCCGGGCCTTGATCTTGTCGATTGTCTCGAGCAGGTCGTCCGTCCCCTCCAGAGCGAAGTACGACGATTGGATGGGCACGAGGACGTGCGTCGACGCGACGAGGGCGTTGACGGTGATCATGCCGAGCGTCGGCGGCGTGTCGATGAAGATGTAGTCGTACTGCACAGCCGCGTCGGCGATTTTGTCCTTCAGCCGGAACGGCCCATCGAGCTCCCCGATCAGCTTCGACTCGAGCTTGGCCAGCGCGATCTTCGACGGCGCCAGCCAAAGATTCGGCAGCTGCGTCGAGACGATGACGTCGTTGAACGAGAGCTCTTCGCTGACCAGGACGTCGAACATCGACCGGGTGATCGAGCGAGGATCGACGTACGACATCGTCGAGTTCGCCTGCGGATCAAGATCGATCAGCAGCGTCTTGAAGCCCTTGTTGGCGACCGCGGCGGAGAGGTTGATCGCGGTGGTGGTCTTCCCAACCCCACCCTTCTGATTAGCAACAGTGATGATCATCCGACCACGCGATTGTATCTGATGCTCTGCTTCGCGAGAGCGTGCGATCGCGTGGTTCGCCGTGCACGAGCCGACGCTTCGCGCGGCTCATCGACGGCGACCGAAAAATTGCGGGCGGTGATTCAACGCGCAGACCGCGCGCTGTCGGAACGAGTCGTCCAAGTTGCCCCGCCGTCGTTGAGCCGCGCGCGAAGCGCGTCGGCTCGAGCACGGCAGATATCGCGGCCCAAAGGGCCCGCGATATCACATCTTGTACTTCCCAAGATCCTCCACATCCAGCTGCTCGAACAGCTTCTTCGTCTTCTCGTCGACGTCCTCGCTGTCCGGCGTGATCGTCTGGGCCTGTTCGAGCACCGTCTGGGCCACGAAGATCGGCGCTTCCACGCGCAGCGCCAGGGCGATCGCGTCGCTCGGCCGGGCGTCGAGCTCCAGCGTCCGCTGCCCGGCGATCACGCGGATCTGCGCGAAGAACGTCGAGTCGCGCAGATCGTTGATGACGACGCGGGTCACGCGGCCGTCCAGCTCCGCGATCATGTTCTTGAGGAGATCGTGCGTCATCGGGCGGGGCGTGGTCACGTTCTCCAGCTGCAGGGCGATCGCGTTCGCTTCGAAGATGCCGACCCAGATCGGCAGGAAGAACTTCTCCTCCTCGTCCTTCAGCACCACGATCGGCGAGTTCGACACGGGGTCGAGCATCAGCCCTTTGATCGACATCGGTACCAGCTGACTGAGACTCATGCCACGGCCTCCCCGCGCAACGTGTGGTGCTGCGCCTGATCGATTCGGACCCCAAGCATACTCCCCAGGGCCGGCGCGCTGCCGGCGACGAAATTGACGACGAAGTTGTCGTCCGTGCGGCCCGCGAACATCGCCGGGTCGTTGCGGCTCGGCCCTTCCACCAGCACCGGCAGCACGCGCCCGCGGTACGACTCCAGGCGCTCGCGCTTGATGCGCTCGTGCAGCTCGAAGAGCCGCGTGAGGCGCTCCGAGGCCACGGCGTCGTCGACCGGCGGCCCGAGCTTGAGCGACGGCGTGCCGGGCCGCGGTGAGTACTTGAACGCGAAGAGCGAGCCGTAGCGGATCTCCTCGATCAGCGAGAGCGACTGTGCGAAATCCTCCTCCGTCTCTCCGGGAAATCCGACGATGACGTCGGTCGAGAAATGGATCTCCGGGATGGCCGCGCGGATGCGCGCGATCGTCTCCACGTACTTCTCGCGCGTGTACAGCCGCTTCATCCGCCGCAGGATCTTCGACGAGCCCGACTGCACCGGCAGGTGGAGGTAGCGCGAGACGTTGGCGTGGTCGCGCATCGCCGCGATCATCGAGTCGTTGACTTCGGCGGGATGCGAGGTCATGAAGCGCAGGCGCGCCACGCCGTCGATCTCGGCGACCGCGGCGAGCAGCGCGCCGAAGTCGCGGCCGCTCGCCGGGCAGCGATACGCGTTCACGGTCTGGCCGAGGAGCTCGATCTCCACGCGGCCGCTCTCGACCGCCGCGCGCACTTCGGCGAGCACGTCGTCGAACGGGCGCGAGACCTCGCGGCCGCGCGTCGTCGGCACGATGCAGAAGGTGCAGTTCTTGTTGCAGCCTTCCATGATCGTGACCTGCGCCTTCGTCGCCGAGGGGCGGTCGAGGGCGAGGAAGTCGTAGCGCCGATCCTCGGGGAAGTCGACGGCGATCCGCTTCGCGCCGCTCAGCACCTCGTCGAGGTAGCCGACGTTGCCCGGCCCCATGACGAAGTCGACCCACGGCGCGCGCTCGCGGATACGCTCCCCTTCCTGCTGGGCCACGCAGCCGCAGACGCCGATGCGCAGCTCGCGCCGCTCCTGCTTGAGCTCGCGCAGCTCGCCGAGGCGCGAGAAGACCTTGTGCTCCGACTTCTCGCGGATCGAGCAGGTGTTGAGGAGGATGAGCCCGGCCTCGCGCTCGTCCTCGACGCGGCGGTACCCGCGGAGCTTGAGCGCGCCGGAGAGCCGCTGGCTGTCGAGATCGTTCATCTGACAGCCCCAGGTTTCGATGAAATAGGTTTGGGTCATCGCTTCGTCGCCAAGGAGAATCGGAAAATTAGAATTCCGAATGCAGAATGAAGAATTCGGGAGTGCGTTTGCCGACGTTCTTCCGTTCTCAATTCTGAATTCGAAATTCTAATTTTCTGATTTTCCTGGCGTCACCGCCGATAACGCGTCTCTCGCGGCCGCCAATTCGCTCTTTGCCTCGTCGAGCTGCTTTCGCGTCTGTTCGAAGCGCGGCACCAGCACTTTGTCGCGGCGGTTGAGGTCCGATTCCTCGTAATACGCCTGCTCCAGGCGGCGCGATTCCGCTTCGAGCTCCGCCGCCTTCTTCTCCGCCTCCTCGACGCGCTTCACGGCGGCGAGGCGGACGCGGCGCTGCTCGTCGATCTTCTGCAGCGGCGTCTTCGTGTCGGCGGGCGGCGCGGTCGTCGTCGCCGCGGGCGCGGCGGGCGCCGCCGCCTGCGGCTTGGCCGCGCCCTTCTTCACGTCGTCGTTCGTGATCACTTTCCCCGACGGCTTGCGCGGACCGCCCGCCGCCTTCGCCGCCTTCACCAGCGGCGAGTCGTCCTGCGGCGCGAGCAACATCAATAGAAGCAGCCAGGTCATGGCGCGGATGTCCCGGTGCGGCCGTAGCGGTCCTCGAGGCGCACGACGTCGTCGAGCTCCGGCGTCGAGACCTCGGCCACGTCCGTGTCCTCCACCGCCTCCATCCGATGAATCAGCCCCGGCGGGATGTGGAACGCCTCCCCTGCCCGTAGCGCGAGCTCGCGGCGGTCGCCGTTCGACTCGATCGTCAGCTTCAGCTCGCCGGCGAGCACGTACAGCGTCTCTTCCTTCCGATTGTGGTACTGCAGCGAGAGGCACTCGCCGCGGTTCACGTGCAGGATCTTGCCGGCGTAGCGATCGCACTTCGCGAAGATCAGCTCGTAGCCCCACGGCTTCGGCACGCGCTTGACGTCGGTCCGCTCGAACCAGCTCATACGTTCTTCTGAACCAGCCCTTCAGGGAAGCGCGTGGCCACGCTCTCGATGACGAACTCCTCGATCTCCTGCGCCGTCCGCTTCGTCAGCGCCGCCTCGGCGATGCGCCGGCAGTCGCGGTAGCGCACCGAGCGGATCACATTCTTGATCACCGGCACGCTCGACGGATTCATGGAGAAGACTTCCAGGCCGAGGCCGAGGAGCACGATCGCGTAGATCGGATCGGCAGCCATCTCCCCGCACATCGACACCGGGATCCCGGCCTTCTTCCCCGCGTCGATCACGCCTTTGATCAGGCGCAGCAGCGCGGGGTGCAGCGGCTCGTAGAGATAGCTGACGTTCTCGTTCGAGCGGTCGATGGCGAGCGAGTATTGGATGAGATCGTTCGTGCCGATGGCGAAGAAGTCGGCCTCCTGCGCGAGGATGTCGGCGATCACCGCGGCCGACGGCACTTCGATCATGATTCCGATCTTCAGGTCGGGCTTGTACGGCAGCCCGTCGGCGTCGAGCTCCGCCTTCAGCTCGCGCACGAGCGTCTTCACCTGCCGCAGCTCCTGCACGCCGGAGACGAGCGGGAACATGATGCGCATGTTGCCGTACGCCGAGGCGCGCAGCAGGGCCCGAAGCTGCATCTTGAACATGTCGCGCTTCTTCATGCAGAGGCGCAGGCCGCGCAGGCCGAGCACGGGGTTGTCTTCCTTCGTGCCGATGACTTCGCGGGCGAGCTTTTTTCCGCCGAGGTCGAACGTGCGGATGACGCAGGTGCGCGGCGCGCACGACTCGGCGAGGCTCTTGTACAGCTGGAAGTGCTCCTCCTCGGTCGGCAGCACCGGCGACTTCGAGATGTAGAGGAACTCGGAGCGATAGAGCCCGATCCCCTCGGCGCCGAAGCGGATGGCGTCCTTCAGCTCCTCGACCAGCTCGATGTTCGCCTGCAGTGTGATCCGCCGGTCGTCCTTCGTCACCGCGGCGAGGTCGCGGTTCTCGAGGAGGCGCTGCTCCTGCTCCTCGTGGCGGATCACGCGCGACTGGTACTCCGCGATCATCGCCTGCGTCGGGTGGACGATGAGCGTCCCCTCGTAGCCGTCGACGATGACCATCTCGTCGTTGTCGATGATCTTCGTGACGCGAGGGACGCCGATGACGGCGGGTATGAAGAGCGACTTGGCGATGATCGACGTGTGCGACGTCCGCCCGCCCGCCTCCGTGGCGAAGCCGACGATGGGACGGCGGTTGAAGTGGATCGTGTCCGACGGCGTGAGGTCGTCGGCGAGGATGACGACGTCGTGGTTGATCTCGCTGACGTCGTGATGCGAGATCCCCTGCAGGTTCTTGAGCACGCGGTCGGCGACGTCCTTCACGTCGGCGACGCGCTCGCGCAAATACGTGTCGTCAAAGCTGGCGAAGCGCGCCTGCAGCTCTTCCTGCACCTCGGCCACCGCCCACTCGGCGTTGACCTGCTCGTCCTCGATCTTGCCGACGACCTTGTCGTTGAACGACGGGTCGGTGACGATCATGGCGTGAGCCTCGAAGATCTGCGCGTACTCGTCGCCCATGGAGCGGCTGACTTTGTGCTTTAGGTCGAGGAGCTCGTCGCGCGTCTTCTCCAGCGCGGAGTTGAAGCGGCCGACCTCGGCCTCGACTTCCTCGTCGCGGATCGGCACGCGGTAGACCGAGGCCTCGCGCTTCTCGATGATCAGGGCGCGGCCGACGGCGATGCCGGGCGAGACGCCGATGCCCTTGTACGTGCGGACGTCGCGCCGCGCGGCGGCGAGGGAGCGTTGCAGAGTTTCGCTGGTGGTCACCGCGGGCATTGTAGCGTCACCCTGAGCCGCGCAGACGGCGAAGGGTCTCGTCGGCGGAGATCCTTCGCTTCGCTCAGGATGACGGCTTCGCCGTCATTCCGCCTCGTCGAATTTGGCGTCGATGAGCTGCTGGATGGCGGCGACGGCGTCGGCCTCGTCGGGGCCGTTCGCCTTCACCGTGATGACCGAGCCGCGGCCGGCCGCGAGGAGGAGGATGCCGAGGATCGACTTGCCGTCGACTTCCTCGTCGCCTTTGCGGATCTTGATGTCGGAGCTGAAGCGCGCGGCCACGTGCACCAGCTTTGCCGCCGCGCGGGCATGAAGGCCGAGTTTGTTCTTGATCTCGAATTCGCGCTCGATCAACCGCTGACTCCTGCGCGGCGCTCGCCGGTGGCGGAGAGGAGGTCGGAGGCGACGCGGATGGCCTTCGAGCCCTTTTCGCTGATGACGTGCGCGAGCGTGGCCAGGTCCTGCGCGTCCTGCGCCATGGAGGCGAACTTCACGATCATCGGCAGGTTCACGCCGGTGACGATCTCGACGCGGTCCTTCTCCAGGAACGAGAGGCTGATGTTGCTCGGCGTGCCGCCGAACATGTCGGTGAAGATGATGACGCCGTGCATGCCGCCGAGGCGCTCCAAAGCCTGGCGGATCTTCTCGCGCGCTTCGTCGACCGAGTCGGTCCACTCCAGCGGCACCGCCTCGAGCACGCCGACGTCGGCCTCGATCTTCTGCGCCGCGTTGAGCAGTTCATGCGCAAGCTGGCCGTGCGTGACGATGAGAGCCCCAATCACCGCGCGAATGATAAAGCATCAGGGGACAGGTCATAGGGAACGGATGACAGGTGATGGTTCTCGCGAAGGCACCACCTGTCACCTGTCGCCTGTTCCCCGTTCCCTGTTCTACGTTCTCCGATGCTTGCGATGATGCCGCCGGTGATGCGCCGCCGCGTATCGCCGCGCCTTCAGATTCTCCTCGTGATTGCGAAGGGCCTGGACGCCGAGGCCGGCGGCCGCCCCGACGGCCGCGCCGCGCACGCCGTGTCCGATCAGCGCGCCGGCGACGCCGCCGATCACCGCGCCCTCCGTCTGGTTGTGGTGTTCCTGGGCAAAAACGGCTCCGGACGGCACGAGCAACGCCACGCTGAGTGCCGCAACTTGGATTTTCTTGGCGAACATACTGTCCTCCTGGCAGTAGTTATTTGCGAATATGATGCCGATCCATCAACATCTAATGTTGACAGACTCATATCATTAATCTACATTGCGCATTGATGTGAGCATCTAACACTCAAGGAGGACATCCATGACTACCATCCCCCGCTGGACCGTCGCCACGCCCGACTTCAAGAACCTGCAGTCGCAGCTCAACCGTATCTTCGAGCCGTTCGCCCGCATCAACACCGACGAAGACCTCGCCACCGGCAGCTGGGTGCCGCCCGTCGACGTCGCCGAGACGCAGGAGAAGATCCTCGTCCGCGCCGAGCTCCCCGGCATGAAGCAGACCGACATCGCCATCGAGTTCGAGAACGGCATCCTCACCATCAAAGGCGAGCGCAAGCTCGACAAGAACGGCGACGGCATGACGTGGCACCGCGTCGAGCGCACGTACGGCAACTTCGTCCGCTCCTTCACGCTGCCGCGCACCGTCGACGCGGAGCACATCGCCGCCACCTACCGCGACGGCATCCTCGAGATCGAGGTGCCGAAGAAGGAAGAGGCGAAGCCGAAGCAGATCCGCATCGCCGTGCAGTAGCGATTCGCTCTTCGCGGATCGCGGATCGGGAGCCGGTCCGCGATCCGCCGGTCAGCTCGCCTTCTCCCAGTCCACTCGAAGGACCTTCTTCCCCAAAATGACCGGCGCGGCGAGGACCGTTCCCTGGGCGTTGACCAGCGTGAACGTGTCCGCGGAACCAGCGCCGACGACCTGTGCCGGCTGCGTATTCAGCGTCGCGGCAGCTTCGTCGAAGTAGACCCTGGCGAAGTTCGCCAACGGAGGAAGCCCGCTGGGGAGTCCGGGACGCTCGATCACCCATTCGGCGCAGTTCCCGCGCAACCGGATGCCCTTCGGCGCCTTGATGTGGAACGTCGTCACCTTCGAGGAGCTCTCGTTGCCGATCGCCACCGTCGCCTCGACGAGCGATGGCCACGCCAGGATGTGGCAGAACATGATGTCGCCCGGCGATACGGCGATGTTGGTGATCTGGTACGAGGGGCCCGGATACCACTCCCACCACGTATAGAGAGAAGGCGCTCCGTTCAGGAAGTCGGTTTCGGTGCCGGCCTGCAGGACGTCGTTCGATCCCGAGCCGTCGATGCCGATCCATTGCGAGGTGTAGGAGCTTCCCTTCACGCCGCGGGGGCCATGCACGTCAGGAACGGTCCAGAACGACTGAACCCTCGAGAATTGTGCGCCTGACGGCGCCGACGCGACGGTCCCGCCCCAGTTCAGGTTGGTCGTTTCGTCGACTTTTTGGACCGGGCCATGCGTGATGCCCTTCATCAGCCGGAACGCCGGTTTGATCCACATGCGCGGCCGGGCGAACATCCGCTCCCACGATTTGCGCAGTTCCGGATCGTCCGGAGGCGGCGGCACGCCATAGCGTTGCAATTGCCGGGGCGACGCGGTGCGAAGATCGAGACGGGCGGGTGGCAATTCGAACGTGCGGATGCGAAAGCCCTTCGGCGTCACCACGGTCTTGCCTTTGGCGGCCATCACTCACCTCCTGAAGTCGCGGTGCACGATCTCCACCGCGTATCCCCTCTCCGCCAGATCTTCCCCCAGCCGCTGCGCCACCGCCACGCTGCGGTGCTTCCCGCCCGTGCAGCCGACGCCGATGGTCAGGTAGCTCTTCATCTCCTTGCGGTAGCCCGGCAGGAGGTACGTGATGAAGTCGAGGAGCTTGGCGTAGAAGGTCTCGTACTCCGGCTGCTGCTTCAAATACTCGACGACCTCGGGATCGAGCCCGGTCTTCGGCCGCAGCTCCTCGATGAAGTGCGGGTTCGGGAGAAATCGCACGTCGAAGAGAAGGTCGATGTTGTACGGCGTGGAGTGCTTGAAGCCGAAGCTGATGAGGGTGACGAGCATCTGCGGCGCGGTGCCCGGCAGGTTGAAGCGCTTGACGACTTCGGCCTTGAGCTCGTGCACGGAAAACTGCGACGTATCGAGGACGAAGTCGGCCAGCGACTTGACCTCGGTCAGCGCCTCGCGCTCGCTCTGGATGGCCTCGAGCACCGGCAGCTCCTTGCCAAGCGGGTGCGGCCGCCGCGTCTCCGAGTAGCGGCGGGCCAGCACTTCGTCGCTGGCCTCGAGGAAGATGAGGACGACGTTCGGCACGAGCTTGCGGATGCGCTCGCGGTAGAACGTGGGGAAGACGCGCGCGAAGTCGTGCGTGCGGACGTCGACGACGATGCCGACGCGCGTGGCGTTCTCGTGCGTGCCGACCTCGTCGAGGAACAACTCGATCAGCTCGATCGGCAGGTTGTCGACGCAGTAGAAGCCGAGGTCCTCGAGCGTCGATTGAACGTAGCTCTTGCCGGAACCGGAGAGGCCGGTGATGACGACGAGGTATTCGGGGCGTTTCATGGGTTTGGGATTGCTGCTTTTGCCCGCGGAAGTTCGAAAATTGGAATTCCGAATTGAGAATGAAGAAACGAGAGCTCGTCGCCACGAGCAATGCTCGAACTTTCCAGCTTCCGTTTCTTGATTCTCAATTCGGAATTCGAATCTTCGCAATTCCGTGGCCCAACAGCACCGCCGAATTCAGAATGAAGAAAACGAGAGCTGGCCGCCACGAGCAGTGCTCAATCTCTTCCCGCTCCCGTTTCTCAATTCTGAATTCGAAATTCGAAATTCGAAATTCCGTGGCCCAACATCACCTCTGCCTCCTCGTCTTCTCCAAAACATCCGGCTGAAATCTCGTCTTCGTGTGAAGGCTCCTGATCTCCGAGCTCTTCATCTCTTCGCGGTTCGTCGGCGGCAGCGCGTCGGAGATCGCTCCGGAGTTGCGGGCGATCTGCTCGTTGATGCGCTCGGTGAACGTGCGCGCGGAGTCGTGGCCTTGCAGCTTCATCAGGTGATTGCGCGCGGCGATCTCGACGAGCAGCGCCAGGTTGCGCCCCGAGGCCACGGGGAGGCGCACGTACGGCTTCGGCACGCCGAGGAGCTCGAACGTCTCGCCGGCGATGCCGAGGCGGTCGTACTCCGTCCCCTCCACCCACTTCTCCAGGCGGACCACGATGTCGATCGGCTTGACGTCGCGCGTCGAGGCCACGCCGAAGAGGTCCTTGATGTCGATGATGCCGATGCCGCGCAGCTCCATGTGGTGGCGCAGCAGGTCGTTCGAGTAGCCGAGGAGCACGTCGTTCGGGTGGCGCTTGATCACCACCATGTCGTCGGCGATCAGGCGGTGGCCGCGATAGACGAGGTCGAGCGCGCACTCGCTCTTGCCGATGCCGCTGTCGCCGAGGAGCAGGACGCCGATGCCGTAGACGTCGAGCAGGCCCGAGTGCATCGTGATCTTCGGCGCCATCGTCTCCTCGAGGAAGTACGTGGTGCGGATGATCGTCGTCGACGACATGGCCGGCGTCGAGAACAGCGGCACGGAGCGCTTCTCGCACTCCTGCTTGAACTCGTCGAGCGGCGTGATCCCCTTCGTGACGATGAAGCAGGAGACGTCGAGCGCGGCCACGTCGCGCACGCGCTTCTCGCGCAGGCGCGCCGGCAGCGACTGCAGGTACTTCGTCTCCGACTCGCCGATGATCTGCACGCGCCCCGGCTTGATGTACTCGTAGTAGCCGGCGAAGGCGAGGCCCGGCTTCTGCACGCGCGGGCGGAGGACGGTGCGGTCGAGGCCGTCGTCGCCGGTGACGAGCTTGAGGGCGAGGTCGTCGAGCTCCCCTGAAAGGAGAGCCCGGACGGTCGTCTGCAGGAAGTCCTCGCCGGCCGCGTGCGTCACGCGCTCATGATACTCGCGCGCCGCTACGGCTTCGGCGCGGCGAGGCGCGCCTGCGCCGCGGCCTCGAAGATCTCGTCGAGCTGCGCGATGGCCTTGCGGTCGGCGATGCGGTCCGTGCCGTCGCCGGCGCGGACCTCGACGACGACGACGAAGTCCTTCGCGGCCTTGCCCGGCAGCTTGTCGGCCGTGTAGCTGAACACGTAGTCGCTCAGCATCTCGCCGGACATGTCGCGGCGCACGGCGGCCATCGACATGTCGCCGACGTTCGGCCCGGTCGAGGGGTCGACCTGGTTGTAGTAGTCCGAGGTGCCGGAGGCGCTCCCCTTGGTCTGGCGCTTGGCGATCGAGAAGCTCGACGGCGGTCCGAGGAGGATCACGATCTTGCCGCGCGTGGTGAGCGAGCCGGGGCGGCCCGACACGGTCATGTGCTTGTCGGCCATCTCGGCGCGGGCGGCGACGTCGGCGGCGAAGCCGGCGTCGCGCCTGGCCAGAAACTTCTTGATGAACTCCTCCGCGTCGGCGTCGGTCTTCACCGTCGCCTTCCACTCCGCGCGCTCGCTCGTCGTCATGAAGTAGCCCTGCGGCGAATTCGGCCAGTTCCGATACTTCGCGTCGAGGCCTCCGGCCAGCAGCGCGGGCGCGACCAGGACGAGGACTGCGGCGACGAGCAGCGAGCGTGCGTTCATGACGCGATCTCCGGCTTACGGTTTTGCAGCGACGCGCGACGCCGCCACCGCGTCGAACAGCTCATCGAGCTGCGCGGCCGCTTTGCGGTCGACGATGCGGTCGCTGCCGTCGCCCGGCTTGACCTCGACGACGACGCTGAGGTCCTTCGACTGCTTCACCGGCAGCTTGTCGCCGGCGTAGACGAAGGTGTAGTCCTTCAGCAGGTTCTCGGACATGCCGCGGTTGGCCGCGGCCTGGGCCATGTCGCCCACGGCGGGGCTGAGACTGCGGCCGCCGCTGCCGTCGCCGCTGCCGATGTTCGCGTACATGTCGGCCGTGCCGGCGATGTTGCCCTTGACCGGGCGATCGGTGATCGAAAAGCTCGACGGCGGTCCGAGCAGGATGACGATCTTCCCGCGCGTCGTCAGCGAGCCGGCGCGGCCGGCCACGGTGAGGTGCTTGTCGGCCATCTCGGCGCGCGTGGCGACGTCGGCGGCAAAGCCGGCATCGCGCCTGGCGAGGAACTTCTTCACGAACTCCTCCGCCTCGGCGTCGGTCTTGACGTTCGCCTTCCAGTCGGCGCGCTCGGCGGCCGTCATGAAATACCCCTGCGGCGAATTCGGCCAGTTCTTGTATTTCTCGAGGCTGCCCGCGAAGAGCGCGGGCACAACGAGGGCAACGACTGCGATGGACAGCAGCAAACGAGATTTCATTGGTAATCCTCCGGGTCCCGGGATTTGGACGGAACACGGTAGCACGCCGGGCGGCAACAACGCTGTGACAGCAGAGGTTACGGCCGCGGCCGCCACGCGGGCCCCCGTCATGCTGAGGCGCGGAGACGCCGAAGCATCTCGAGATGCGACAGTGTCGTATTTGGAGATCCTTCGCCGTCTGCGCGGCTCAGGATGACGGAGAGGGCCGTTTCGCTTTAGATCTCCGGCGCGATCAGGCCGAGGTTGTCGTCGCGGCGCTTGTAGATCACGGAGATCTTGTCCGTGTCGAGGTCGCGGAAGACGATGAACTCGTTCTTCGAGTCTTCCAGGCGGAGGGCCGCCTCCTCGATCGACATCGGGCGGATCGGCAGGTTGTTCGTCTTGATGATGCGCGGCCGGTTGTGGTCGCCCGACTCGCGCAGGCGGCCCGGCTCGAGCACCTGCACCGCCCACTCCGTCACCGACGACGACTTCACGCTGTTGCCGTCCTTGCGGTGATGGTCGCGGATCTTCTTGCGGTTCTTCTGGGCCTGGCGCTTGAGATGGTCGATGGCGGCGTTGATGGCGTCGGTCATCGACTCGTCCGACTCCTGGATCGTCTTGACGTCGTGCTCCTTGCCGACGATGAGGATCTCGCAGATGTTGCGGTACTTGGCCACCTGCAGCACGCAGCGCACGTCGATCACGTCGCTGAACAGGCGCGTCTGGATCGGGGCGAGCTTCTTCTCGAGCAGCGCGCGGATGTCGGAAGTGACTTCGTAATTGCGACCGGAGATCTCGGTAGCCATGCGTACCTCGCTGATGTTGGATTCAGAAAATCTGCTTGCGGTCCGTCGACGATGGGATGTTCAGCTCGTCGCGGTACTTGGCCACGGTTCTACGTGCGATATTGATGCCCTCGTCGTTGAGGATCTTCATGATCTTGGAATCGGACAGCGGCTTGCGCGGATCCTCGGCCTCGATGTAGCTCTGGATCTTCTTCTTCACCGTCAGGCTGGAGATGTCCTCGCCGGTGTCGGAGTCGATGCCGCTGTGGAAGAAGTACTTCATCAGGAAGAGGCCGCGCGGGGTGTGCATGTACTTGTTCGACACCACGCGCGAGACCGTCGACTCGTGCATCTGGATGTCGTCGGCCACGTCGCGCAGCACGAGCGGGCGGAGGAAGTCGATCCCCTTCTCCAGGAACTCGCGCTGGTGCTTGACGATCGACTCGGCCACCTTGTAGATCGTGCGCTGGCGCTGGTCGAGCGACTTGATCAGCCACACCGCGCTGCGGATCTTGTCCTTGATGTAGTTGACCGTCTCCCCGTCCTGCTTCGAGTCCATCGAGTTCAGCATGGAGCGGTAGCTGCCGTTGATGCGCAGCTTGGGCATGCCGTCTTCGTTGAGGACGATGATGTACTCGTCGCCGACCTTGTGCACGTAGACGTCGGGCTCGACGTAGATGGCCCGCTCGTTCGAGTACTTCCGCCCCGGCTTCGGGTCGAGGTGCTTGATGACCTCGACGATGCCCTCGAGCGTCTTCATGTCGATGCCCAGCACCTTCGCCAGCTGCACGAAGTGCCGCTGCATGAACATCTCCCAGTGGTCGCGGATGATGACCTCGACCAGCGGGACGTCGATCTCCAGGAAGAGGAGCTGGAGCAGCAGGCACTCGCGGAGGTCGCGCGCGCCGACGCCGATCGGATCGAGCGACTGCACGGCCTCGACGGCGCGCTCGACGTCGTTCGGATCGTAGCCGCCCGCCGCGGCGATCTCCTCGTTCGTGGCCCGCAGGTACCCGTCCTCGTCGATGTTGCCGATGATGAACGCGCCGATGTCCTTCACCTTCGGCGACGCGTCCGACATGCTCAGCTGCCAGGTGAGGTGATCGGTGAGGTTGGGCGGCCGGGTGAGGGTGTTCTCGATCGGGAACTCCTCGTGCTCCTCCCCCATCCCGCGCGGGTTGTATCCGTACTCGATGTAGTCCTGGAAGTAGGCGTCGTAGTCGATCTCCTCGAAGGAGTCCTTCTCTTTTTCCTTGGCCGGCTCGGCGGCCTTGGCCTCTTCCTCGGTCTGGGTCTTCTCCTGCGCGTCGGCTTCGGACTCCTCGTTCTTCGCTTCCTCGGCCGATTCTTCGAGGAGGGGGTTCTCGAGGAGCTCCTGGTTGAGGACTTCCTGAAGCTCGAGCTTCGACAACTGCAGCAGCTTGATCGCCTGCTGCAGCGAAGGCGTCATGATCAGCTTCTGCGAAAGTTTGAGGTGGAGTTTTTGCTCTAGTGCCATGGTCCGGATTCGGGCAGGGTCTACATCGCCTCGGCTCAGCTCAGATTGAACGTCTCGCCCAGATAAATCCGCCGGACCTCCGCATCCGCCGATAGGCTCTCAGGGACTCCCTGCCGGAAAATCTCGCCTTCTTTGATGATATAGGCGCGGTCAGTGATCTTCAAAGTCTCCCGCACGTTGTGGTCGGTGATGAGGATTCCGATCCCCCGGGCCCGCAGCTGCGAGACGATCCTTTGAATCTCGAAAACCGCGATTGGATCGATTCCTGCAAAGGGCTCATCTAGCAAGATGAATGCCGGGTTGATGGCGAGGCTTCTCGCGATCTCCACCCGCCGCCGCTCACCCCCCGACAACGAGAAGGCCCGGTTCCGCGCGATGTGCGTGATGCCGAATTCCTCGAGCAGCTCGCGCGTCCGCCGCTGCCGCTCCGCGCGCGGAAGATTCATCGTTTCGAATACCGCGAGCAGATTCTCCTCGACGGTGAGCTTGCGGAAGACCGACGCCTCCTGCGGCAGGTAGCTGATCCCGCGCTGGGCGCGGAGGTACATCGGGAGGTTGGTGATGTCGTCGTCGCCCAGGGTGACGTGGCCGTCGTCGGGACGGACCAGGCCGACGATCATGTAGAACGTCGTGGTCTTCCCCGCGCCGTTCGGTCCGAGGAGGCCGACGATCTCGCCCTGCCGGATCTCGACCGACACGTCGCGCACCACGCGGCGCTTCTTGTAGATCTTGACGAGGTGCTCCGCCGCGAGGCGGAGGTTCCCGTCGGTGCGCTCGATGTCGGTCATCGGACGGGCATTCTACGCGGGCATTTCGTCGCCGGATGGGCCGTAGATGCCCGGCACCTTCCCGCCCATCGGACGGATGTAGACGGTGAGCTGCCCGCGATGGTGAATCATGTCGTGGAGGAAGCCCCACAGGTAGTCCTCGACGGTGCCGCGGCCTCCCTCGCTGCCGTCGATGAAGAACGTGACGCTGCTGTTCCACTTCGCGTCGTCGAGCGCGCCGATCTTCGTGCGCAGCGCCGCCGTCTGCCGGTCCCACGCGTCGATGATCTCAGCGAGCGACGCCGGATGCGGCCGGCGCTTCATCTCCCACCGCACCGCGCCGCCGTCGAGCATCTCGTTGAGCACGCGCTGCTCCTCGGCGAGCTGCCACGCCAGCTCCCCCGCGCTCGGCGAGCGCTCGTGCGGACGGTACGACAGCTGCTCCGGCAGCGCGCGCAGGACTTTGCCGAACTTCGGCTCTTCGGTGTTCCAGCACTTGACGAAAAATTCTCGTACGCTCATGCGCCGACTCTATCAGGGAACGCAATGCTTTTTGTTCCGGAGCGAAACACGGCTGTTCGGCAGGCGAGACTCGCTGCAATGCAGCCGTGAAGGGCTGCAAGCGAGGCTGCATCGGCTGCAGCGGAAGCGTGAACGCTTGCAAGCGAGGCTGCATCGGCTGCAGCGGAGGCGTGAACGCTTGCAAGCGAGGTTGCATCGGCTGCAGCGGAGGCGTGAACGCTTGCAAGCGAGGTTGCATCGACTGCATCGGAGGCGTGGAGGCTTCCATCGCAAGCGTGAACGCTCCATCGAAGACGAATTCGTCTCCGCGGCAAGCCTCCACGCCTCCGATGCAGTCGATTTATCTTCCGATGGAAGCGTTCACCCCTCGGTTGCAGGAAAAATCGCTTGGCTTGCAAGCTTGCAACCGTCCGCTGCAGCCGGTTGCGCAAAGCCTGCAGCGTTGCGGCCATCCGCCCCCTGTACCATATGCCGCCGTGCGCGCACTCGTCCTCCTGGCCCTGGTCGAGCTCTTCGCCATGGGCCTCTGGTTCGGCGTCTCCGCGGTCGCGCCGCAGATCGCCGCGGAGTGGCATCTCGATCCCGCCACCACGGCGTGGCTCACGCTTGCCGTGCAGCTCGGCTTCGTGGCCGGCACGCTGCTCAGCGCGCTGCTGAACCTTCCCGACGTCATCCGCACGCGCCACCTCCTCGCCGTCTGCGCGCTCCTCGCGGCCGTCGCCAACGCGCTCCTGGCGATCTTCGTCACCAGCGCGGGCCCGGCCATCGCCCTCCGCTTCGCCACCGGCGTCTTTCTCGCGGGCGTCTATCCGCCCGGCATGAAGCTGATCGCGACGTGGTACCGCGAGGGCCGCGGCCTGGCCCTCGGCGTGCTGGTCGGCGCGCTGACGCTCGGCAAGGCCTCCCCCTACCTCGTCAACGCCGTCGGCTCGGCGCGCTGGCGCATCAACGCCGGCTTCGCCTCCGTCATGGCCGTCGTCGCCGTCGTCCTCGTCGTCTTCTTCGTGCGCGAGGGGCCGTACGCGCTGCCGAACCAGCCGTTCGACATCGCGCAGATCGCCAAGGGCTTCCGCAACCGCGGCGTGCGCCTGGCGAACTTCGGCTACTTCGGACATATGTGGGAGCTGTACGCGATGTGGACGTGGGCGCCGGTGATGATCCGGGCCAGCCTGAAGGCGAGCGGCGATCCGCCGGTGTTCGCCGAGGCGGCGTCGTTCCTGGTGATCGGCGCGGGAGCGCTCGGGTGCGTGGTGGCCGGCCGCGTCGCCGACCGCATCGGCCGCCCCATCGTCGCCTCGGCCGCGATGATCGTCAGCGGCGCCTGCTGCATCGCCATCGGCTTTTTCTACGGCCGTTCGCCGGTGGCGCTCCTCGTCATCGCCGCGATCTGGGGTTTCACCGTGGTGGCCGACTCCGCGCAGTTCTCCGCGTGCGTCACGGAGCTCGGCGACCCGCGCTACGTCGGCACCGCGCTGACGATCCAGACCTGCATCGGCTTCCTGATCACGACGATCTCGATCCGCATGATGCCCCCGCTCGTCGAGCGCATCGGATGGCAGCACGCGTTCGCGGCACTGGCGATTGGGCCGATCCTGGGGACGATTGCGATGATGCGGTTGAAGATGGTGACGCTGCCCGTGGGCCACGGAATTTCGAAGATCCGAATTCCGAATTGAGAATTCAGAAACGGGGAGCCGGTCGGCAATGGCGACGCCCGAAGAGCCAGGGACTCTGCACCAGCCGCGGTTCACGTCATGCTGAGCCGC